>Ga0163217_1112938_pt1 | contig 10278 bp, 7 predicted proteins | sample SynspAceP_FD_185933 | JGI IMG/M metagenome (GOLD analysis project Ga0163217, IMG submission 185933) | Saline lake microbial communities from Ace Lake in Antarctica - Synechococcus sp. Ace-P (PacBio error correction) | ecosystem: Environmental > Aquatic > Non-marine Saline and Alkaline > Saline ...
TGCTTAATACGCCGTGCAATTCAAACCAAAATCACAGGCGTAGAACAAAGAGCCAATCTCGTTCAGATTTCAAGAAAGTTAGCACTAACCTACCAATTGGAAAATTTAGATTCATCCTTGATGACATGTAAATGTTGGATTTTACCAGCTATGACAACTTTTTACTGTTTTCCAATTCTTTTCGAAGAGAACATTATCTAAAGATAAGCTGGGAAAGGAAAATGAGTTCAGCTTGGATAAATTCAACGCCTATATCCTGTTTTTAAGAGAGCGCTTTGAAATTCCGCTCCAAAAGGAACAAAATCGTGACCTATTGCGGTGAATGTGAAGAGATTCCCAGAAAGTTATCGATTAGTAAAACGGAGTTAATAAAGGAAACCTTAAATTTGGGTAAAAGGAATTTAGGAAGTGATTCCAACCATTTCAAATTTGAATCTTTTTCCTATAAGACATTTTAAAATACTATTGGATGAATTTAAACTCAGGTTAAAATAACCCTGACCAATGGCCTAGTGAGACAAGTAGGAACCACCGCAACCTTTCTGACTATCTCATTTCCCGAATAGGATAATTACCTCAGCAACCAGCCCTCTTTGAGTCCGAGCTTGCACTGATGGGGAATTCATTCCACTCTAGGCATTTTCGAGGGCCACGCCAAACATTACAGCCCCATAGAATCAAACTCTTCCCTCGGGAACACTCGACCAAAGTAAAGCCTCTTTTGAGTAACTCTTCAACGGAAATAAATCGGCATAAGTGGCGAAATACACAATGGCTAAGAAATGCTTTGTGCAAGGACCTATTAATCGACATCAAAATGAAGACATCTGAAGGAGCCTTGTAATGTGGGAGCCACTCACTTGAAGCACTTCGATTCCTTTAAGGCTCAAGGAACCCTCCGTAGCATGTCGCAATTCCTTCTAAGTTGGGTTTCGGTAGGTATGACCTACGGCCAGCGTCCCTTTCATCCAGCAAACACATATCTCCGCCTTCGCACGTGCCAGGTGACTCCACCTTTCCAAAAAATAGAAATGTCCCATTTTGCACGAATATGCAAGCAATGGCTCTGCGCTCGATCTTCGGGCAACCTTTCCCATATTGCAACAGAAATCAAACAAAGTCCTGTGGGCTAGGGCCGCATCTCTACAGTAAGATCGAATCAAGACTACTTTCAGACTCTGGAAGTATGTGAACTAGTGCTCCTGATTTTTGAAAAAATGCTCAAATTGCCCGGGTATTCTCCATTGACTTTCTGGAGATCAACTTTAGATGTATAAATTGAGCTTTTTCCTTTCCCATTCTTGGGCTATTTTTTCTTCAATTGGAAAGCGCACTGCGCCGGCTTCAATAAATGCTTTTGGATCAAGCCAAAGTCAGAATGACACGTCTTTCATTCGGTTATTTTTTTTTACTCCAATTAATTACAGGAAGACCGAGGAGAAATCCCATACTCCCAGGCAAATTGGCCTCGATCCCGAACCGACAAATAACCCCAATAACTAAATCCTATTCCTAGAAAATGGATTAGGCCTGTTTTTGGATTGTTGAGTTCAAAACCGAATCTCCTTTTGATAGCCAAAGTAGCTGTAGACCAAGGCCTCTGCTAAGTTTAAAACAGACAAGGAAGGGTGACGGTGGTCAGGCATAGAACCATGGAAGGAAAAAATATTCCAAAGCTTTTACTAAAGTTGAGGATCAAAATCAAACTCACAAAGGCTCGAAACGACCAATCATTACCCTGGAATGCCATATTTAATTTTTAGTCGCCATCCATCTTTGGAAAGTCCCATCTCTGGCCATGGCCATGAGAAATTTGCACGCTTGGATCAAAATCCAGGCGTCAGTTGCTCCGAACGTGAAATAACAAGCTCCAAAAGCATATAAGTAGCTTGCATTTCCTCAAATATAAGTTGTCGGCCGCATCACTTAATGGGCGCATATCCTGCTAAATCATCCGGGGTAATACCCCAAAATGAATGAATACTACTCAAAAGATAGGAAATCGACCAGCGATACGCCAATTAAAGCGTTCCATTTTGAAATATTATTTCAGGATTTTTTTATATTATCTTGCAGGAGATAGTAGCTTGCTTCCGATTCCCATGAAAGCAAAAAAACAAAGTACCGAAGCCTTGTAATAGCTGAACAATCTGAAGAATCCAGAAAGAATTGAGTGGCGTAAAATTGCTGATTGAAAAAAGAAAATTCCTCCAACTGCCACTACTAACACTGGGATAATTTTCCAATGCTGTTGTGGACTAACCTGAAGATTACCCGAGACCGGATTGAGTAGGCATATTCAAACTGTCAAACCCCAAATCAGCACCTAATGAAGGCGAAGGCAAAATAAGAAAACTGATCCTTTTAAAAGCTGGAACAAAAACACTTTAAATAGCCTTGAAAGCTAAGAGCAATGCTGGCATTAGTACTCCCACATAGACAGCCCAAAATCCCCAAGCCACGATAAAATGCCGGCAATTCATCCAAAGCAGTTTTTCGGTATAAGGCATAACAACCTCCATTTTCAGGAATGACTTTGCTCAACCGTCCCCGATTCATATGAGGCTAGGGTATCCGCCCTCCAACAGCCGCCACATCCATACCCACAAGGCTGATTCGCACCAAATTTGGCCGTACAGCCGGAAAGGGTAAATATTCCTGAAGCCGATCATTCCTGCCCAGCTACGCAAAGCGATCACTGTAATCAAACCCAGCTGTCGGGAGGAGGAAGTTGTCTTTCAAAAGGAAAACCTAAAATTGGGGTTGTAAATACCTGTATTTTTTTAGAAGCAAACAAGTTTAATTAAGATAATTGAAGCATACCATATACAATCCTGATATTACTCAAGCCTGAGACTTTAACTTCTTCATTTTACCGCTCTAAAACATTTTTTTGATGAGGCTGAGTAGACCAAAGTGTTTGCCAAGACCTGGCTAGTTTGTTGGCGATAGCGAGTTGGTTTCCTTGGAATTGCACAGTGCATCCTTTCACTTTTTGGAATTTTGGTCTGAAGAGCGCCATGCCTTTTAAAGCAAATGACAATGGAGAAATTTCCTGCACTCCATGTCTGCAACATTGGCCCGTGGCAATATCCTTTGCCATGATCCCTGCAAGTCCAAGGCGAGATCACTTGCGCCTATCATGGTCGCCCGATTTCGATTTTGCAGGGAGAATTCCAGCATAGCCGCAAATTTAAAGAAGCACAAGATTTCCCAAGAGCTTCAGTATAATTTACAATACGATTCCCATTGAAGCCAATGGGGACCATGGCTTTTTGCAGGATTAGATTGACCTCCTGAGGATTTCCCAATCGGTGATCGATGCGGATGGATAGAAGAGGTCGGGTTTTCTTTCGCTCTAGAATTCAAAGAAGCAAAAGCCGTACAAGGATTACTCTGATTAATACACATTGGTACCTTGTATTGTGACAATTACTTGGGAGGGCTTTCCATATTCCTTTGTAACATGACAGTCTCAATAAAGCTTTGGACTATTGGGGAAATATGAGACAGTGCTTTATCCAACATTGTAATATCAAGTCGGTCATTCGGCAGGAGGGGACGCATGTTTTTGAGTTACCCAGAGGTCATGAAGATTATGGAAGCAGATTCTCTGCTTATTATTTCTGGATTTTTTTCAAATATGAATGTTCAATTTTTACCCTTGGGGTTGTTCGATCAATTATGTAAAACCGATCGCTTTTGAATCGAACCAAAGTCAGCTTTCATTACTTACGTTTATATGATGAATCCTAACGCTTAGACAACAGGAGCTGGTGCGACCTTGGAATAGGTAGATGCGTGAAGATGAATTTGTGGTGGAGGGAGTTTTAAAGAATGTCATCCCGGCGAGGTCTATCAAACCGGGCGTTTTTCACCAAAATGGAGCGGGGAGTTCATCATTGTCCAAGGATTATTAAGCTTCTTTTTATAGCCAAATGAAATAATCGATCAGGTCTATTAATTGAATCCTAGAGCTAACCCTTTAATCACAAACCACCAACCAATTAACATGTTTTGTATGGCCGGTGACTTTCCGCAACATCCACTAGAAGACATCCACTTTTGGTTCTGGTTGAACAAGGTAGATCAAGTACAATTTCCTTATGCTACATACTTATTCTTTGGGATGGCTCGAAGGAGAATATTTACCTGAAGTTTGTTGCCGATCGTTCAGATAATAGCAAGCTATGACGCGCTTATGTGAATCTGTAGGAAGACAAGCTATTGTCCGCTTGCATACGACTTGTTTTCAGAGTCGCTAGAGTTGCGTAGTCAGCAGATAATTCCAATAAAAATCACCTATTTTCAAAATCTTTCTAGAATCATTTCACGGATAAAGCAATCTTCACCATATCCCTCAAAAAGTCTTTCTTGCATGGCAATTCTATCTTTGTCTGTTTACTGCTTCTCTCTGAATTGTTAATCTCGTAAAACATGAAGCTTTTGAGTCGATCATCTCAATTACCTAACTGGTTAGGTAGGAGTGACCGCCTTTAATAAAACAGCACTGCACTGGCAGGATCAGCATTAGAATCATGGGTAGATTTATAGACTTTTAAAAGACTCTGAGAAGGAAGGTTCTATGCCATTCTGAAGTCTTTTTCGGAGCCTTTTGATAACTGATTGAAGCTCCTGTAAGGTCCTCCCTGCGGAAAATATGTTGGGGGGGGTTAAAAACCAATAGGTTTTTTTCACCGCGGTGTTGTTTTCAGTTTCAGTAATATCCAACCAGAGGCCCCAGAATTCCAATCAAAGGGAGAATTTTGTCCTGAAGGGATAACGATCGATCTACGCTAAAAGGACGCTCTTAGGAGCAGTTTTACCTTTAAAAAATAACCAGCACCAAAAGCTTCCAAATCAATGCTCGCACTGGTTGAGGAAGCCTCTAAATGAAAGATTAGTAACCCTGCATGCAAGTATGATTCATCTCATCAAAAATTAGCCTGTTTGCCAATCATGCCAACTTGAAGATTTAAAATCTTTCATAATGTTTCCTACCTGATGACTGCCCAATAATACGCCGAGACATGAATACTCACATCAGTATTTCCAGACGCATCTTGGGAACTCCCTGCCTTCCAAATGTGGAAGCACTCATTCCGGTGCAGGATGATAAAAAGCAGGTCGGGCAGCTTCTTCAGCAGTTGGAATTAGGATTACTCAGTGAGATCAAATAGTCTCGGAGATAAAGGGAAGGGTCAAAAATGAACTTTTCATCCAAAAGGACATCAGAGGATTTTCTGGAATATCGGCCACATTGAACCCAGGAAAAGATTCAGCTAAGCATAAAACAAATTCCCATGCTCTTATTCAAATTGCTAAAAGGATTAATACCTTGGCAGGTAAATTCTGATTTAACTTTAAAAAGGAATTAAATGGTGTTGAAGTTATCATCATTTTCAATGGGTAGAAAAAGTTTTAACTGAGCAAAATAAAGGATAAAGAGTACCTGGACCCTCAAGGGCCGTTAACCAGACGATTAAGTATAACCCAAAGCGACGTTCAATTTCAACTCTATAGGAGTAATCCACTCAAGCCGACTGGGCAGAAGTAACTAGACTGGCTATCAAAGCACATCCGAAAGACCTTCTGCTTCATAATCTGCGCACAAAGTACCGCTGTTCAGACTAACAAAAGGGCCGAATTTTTCGATCATTCTGAAATATAAGACAACCAAACCTGATAATTGTCTTGCTTGAATAGCATAGAATTTATTGCGGATCCCAGCCGCTACTAATGAATTCAATTCCCAAAGTGAAAGCCTATTATTGGCAATGCTATGGCGAAAGGAGATTTGAGATACACATTTCCATTTTAAAGTAAAATGACGCGAATGTCTTTTGACTTCGAAGCCCATGTCAATTCATGAGATTGGCTGGGCATATCGCCTTTTAGTGGCAGCCCAAATAGAATTATAAACTATGCCAAGCATGATCGATATTAGGGTTTTTTACGCATAGATATCTTTTTAAAATTAATCGATTTAAGCTTAGTAAATCCATTGCCAATTTTGGATTAAATGCTGATTCTGTTCAAACTTATTTTTTTGGATAGATAAGCATTCTTTCAAATAACCCTATTAAAATTGTGAAAAAATATTTCATTAGCCTGATTTGATCAGAATTTAAAAAACAGTCTTCCGCATTGTCCCTATTTTAATCAGCTTGACTTTTTGGTTTTGGGATTGGTGTGATTTTGACTTCCGCTTTCTATGTGACAAATTGCACTGACTTTCAAACGAGTTCTTCCTTGTTCTTGCAAATATAAGGTCAACAGATATGAAAGACACTCGGAAAAAACTACACTAAAGAATCTGATAATTTCCTGCAGAGGAGGAAATTTTTAAGATCAATCCAAATTATCGAAGTACCATTGGAACAAGCTGTATTCACAAACTCCGAGGAACGCATTAGGATGGTATCGAAAAGATCTGAAGTTTCTTGTTGGGCTTAGATTGATTTTTTGTTGGTTGGCGAAAGTTTATGGCCACGATATTCTATCGGCTGGTCCTTGGAAGTACACATTTGGTGGATAAACTTTGGCAAAAGGTGGTATTCACGATTGATTGCAATGGATATCTAGTTGAAGTCGCGCTTAACTAATTTAGATCACAGACCTAGGGCCTTCAGAGATTTCTTATGTTGCCAGATGATTTTGACTAATCCTAATGCTTTATAAAAGTGATTGATTCCTGTTGAGCATTTGGTAGAGCAGGGCGGTGGCTTACATTTCTTTTTTTGGATGATCGGGGAACAGTCAATTAATTTTTCTTTACTCAAAGAAAAAGTTTTACCCGGAGGCTATGCCGTTTTTTTGCGGAGTTTAATCCTTTCAGGAGCTATTAATGTGCTCTGGACTTCTGTTTTGCGCTACGACCACCGCAAATGCTTCAAAGAAAGATTAGGTTCGGATTTTAGGCCTGCTAAAGAGTTTTGAGCAGCGATTTTTAATTCAACACTTCCGGAGGAATAAGACGTTATGGTTTAGCGCTTTTTTCAGCGGAATAAAATAATAGAATCTAACATGTCCAATAAGTTCTCGATGATTCACAGTTCACCAAATAATCAAAATTAATCTAATGCCTATTAGCCAAATTAAAAGAGGCTACTATCACAAACTAGTGAAATCAGGCTTATGACAAAATTAAATAAGTGTTTTCTCTCATAAGTTTTTAAAATCTGACGCGATTTCAATTTAAAATTGAAAATTTTTTCCTTTCTATCAGCTTTTCACAAAACCAGATTTTTTTTATTGTAAAAATTAAATTTTTATTTTCTTATCCTAAAACAGCTGATTTCCAACACTAATTATTTTTAATTTCTGGGCTGAAAATTATTTTTTTTGTTCTTTTGCTCAAAATGAATGGAATGGATCGTTTCCTATTCATTTTATTTGCGTCGGAAACTGTGAATTTCCGCAAGAGCATTTATTGAAAAATAATCTCTCACTTACTCCATTATTGGATGCGATGCTACTAGGGGTAGTCGTTTGGAATATTTCGTCCATTCAACTGGTCAATGAAGCTTACATCACAACATACAGTTCAAATATCAACTACTGGCGACGATCTTTTAATTCGATTGGTTCAGATGATCATTGCGCCCGTTGTTATTTAGCACCCTTGTGGTAGAATTGCTCAAGTTAGGCGATGTCAAGGCAGTAAGCCGATTGGGGGGGTAAATCCATGATTTGGTTTTTTCGCGCTTCATTAGTTTCACTTTTAAATTGGCTTGGCGATGGTTTTAATTATCTTTGAACCAGGAGTAGGGTATGAATCTTTCACATTGGGGATGAAACGGCTGTACAGGAAGTGACTGGCAAAACACAAAATTTTCTCTCTGCAAAAATTTTTTGTTGAACATATCGTCCCTAATGAGTGTGTTTGTAAAAGGCAATGGCTACGCGATATGAATCCTCCAACTGGTGGTAATTCTCCATATTTTTTGGAATCGCGCTTTCTAGCATGGGGCATCATCGGACAACCTTTTAATAGGCATTAGACGTGATAGCCATGTAGTCCTTAAAAGAATGGTAGGAACGTGATGATGACAGCGGCCATTTGGGGTTTTTTTGGGCCTTTTCGGCCGTTATTCGGCCACCAGAGGTTTAGATATTCTTAAATGACCTAACGCAGTGTATTTCGGAGCTTTTATCTCTGGGATTGCTTTGCTTTGGGATCGCCTTATTATTTGTAGGATATCTAATCCTTGGAAAGGCGACTCTGGAAGCCTTGCTTCAACGACTTTTTGGATCAATGGTAATTGCTTTCAGGCACACGAGTTAGCGGGAGGCTTGTATTTCCAAAACTGACCAAAGAACTTCACGCTTTGGTTGCAATGGACGCAATCGTTTCTTTTATTCTGGCCACTTTGCTATTCCTTTAATCTCGACGGAAAGGCATGATGTATATGCTTTTGGCGAGTATTTTCCATCGCTCAAGTATACGGGCATAGAACTAGAACCTAGCGAGCTAACTTACCATGCCTCCTCGTATTAATGCTTAGTAGCAAAGGGTGTTAGCAGGGGTGCCTAGAGCAGCTTGGTAGTAGTGGCAAAGACTTGTGGATGTTTTGGGGGATTCCGGTGGAAGGCATTGCTTTTGATCCTCCGATTGCATTTCTGCGACATGTTTCGAAGTGCCACGCAATGGTATTGGGAAACGGCTTGGCCACAACTGGCAGTAAGTAAATGGATGGCGAGTTTGGGCGAAAGTACTGAGACGGTTTGCCGGATTTAACCGTAATGGTGTTTGTCTATTCTAATTCCTGAAAGCTTCAAGAATATCAGTTGTGCTAGAGAAAGGTCGGTGACTTTGGATCAAAAGAAAGCCATACCAAAAACTGAAAGCGTTTTCCGGGAACGCTATTCCCAGTTCGAAACATAAATGGGTTTCCACTGGCTTTTTGATGATGGACGCCAAAACCAAAAGCGATAGGTAAAATTTCAAATCATCAAACCCTTTAGCTCAAATTTGGTCCTGCCACTGGTGCTTCGAAATGATTAGTATTTAATAGGTCAAAAAAGGATAATAAGAAAAATTATAGAATAAGTTGCTATAAAATGGTTCATATGCTTTAAGGGGCTTATTTTTTCAGAAGATTATTGTAGTTGTCTTATCAAGCGATTTGTAAAAATCTGGTCCATAATTCGCTTCCAAGCATTTCATTATTCTCATAATGAAATATGGTTTTTTTATTTGAAATCTTTTGGAAGGCGGAATCACTGAAATAAAATATGGCACGGATGTCATTTTGTATGCGTTGCTCTTGTACGCTTGCGAAAATGCATTGAAAAAGCATTCGGATCCAGAAGGATTTAAACTTACCTTTTGACCTTGTTTTAATCCATTATGGTCTTAGTTGACCTAACTAAAAAGATTTATTTTTGACTTCCTATCCAATACCAGTAATATCTAAATTTTGATCAGGCTTACCTCTTGCCGGCAACGGGTGACAATCTTCTCCCTCCTGAAAAATCACCCTGGGAGACAGTTTTTAAAATCTACTGATCCCAGCGCAGAATTCTAATTCTGAATGGGATAAAGCCTTTAGGTTGAAATGGTTTCGAATATGGGCTCTGAGGTGATCACCAAATCGGTGAGTTTTGGATTTACTTTCAAATGTAAAATTGAATCGACATTTTAACGATTGCAACATACTTTAGATTGTTGCGGCTAATTTGGATAGATGAATCAAAATGCTAATCTATCTGGATTCGGATATCCTGATCACTGTGATTTGACCAGAACTTTGGGAGACGATCTGGGAGAGTATCCTCTCTGCTGGTGGAAGATTTTTTAATAGATGATTTTTCATCGGTTTAAACTTAAGTTTCGAGGCTGGTTATTTCAATTCAGGTTGTTTATGATACTTTGGGCAATTGATCCAGGAGAGAATTAAACCTGTCGGAAATACTGTAATTGATTATTTATATGAGTTTTCCCCATAAAAGATTTGAATTGCGGAATCAATGTGGATTGAATGCAGTTTCTTCAGGGAAACTGGTATCAGTAACTTGCCTCCAAAATTGGAATTTTCAAGTCTCAATGAAGGTAAAAAATAGAGAATTCATTATTTGTAAATCAATGATTTCCCAAAGAATGATTGGACCGAGCAATTTATCACCGCGCATCATTCATTTTACTGGATCTTTCCATACCGTGGAACTTAGGTGGTCCCGCCACCCTCCATAAATCCTCTACTGGATTATTTAAGTCAAACACCAGTATCCAAGGATATTGCATTAAACTTCACTTTAACCAATTTGCCCTAAAGG
>Ga0163217_1035943_pt1 | contig 10277 bp, 12 predicted proteins | sample SynspAceP_FD_185933 | JGI IMG/M metagenome (GOLD analysis project Ga0163217, IMG submission 185933) | Saline lake microbial communities from Ace Lake in Antarctica - Synechococcus sp. Ace-P (PacBio error correction) | ecosystem: Environmental > Aquatic > Non-marine Saline and Alkaline > Saline ...
TACACCGCTCTACCCAAACAATCATCCTCTCGCGTTCCGCAAACCGCCCCTGAAAAAACCAACCAGGAAATTTCCCGTGCGATCGCGGGCGGCGCGCTATATCACCGCTTCAGGATCGGGCCCGCCCGGTCCCACCCATTTCCAAATCGGGCATTCCCACCGCCGGCACCGGGGCCTACCGCCGATGCGGGCGCGCACCGGAGTCTCGCCAGCGCAGAATAGTATTCGGCGCCTACTGAACGTCTTTCATGATGAAAACATGCCGAATTAACTTTAGTGTTCCGCGACCAGCGGGGCAATATCACCCCCATCACAACCTCCATCCATACCTTGGCAGACCAAGGGCAAGGCAGTATGGTGTGCCAAAACAGCATCCAGCGGCGGGATGCACACCATGCCAACCAAGAGCACAGTACCCGTCGGCTACAACGCAAAGGACAAATCACGGCGAAGGGAAATCTAATCCTTGAGGACGCCTGACCGCATCGGGCGGCCCCAGAACATCTTCGTCCCTCAACCAGCAATTTACCCGGCCAGCCATCTATTCGTCCCGACATTCACAACGGACCGCAAATTCTCGGCGCGCGACATGTTCCACCGCAGTTAACCCGATCAACCATTCAAGAGCCGCAGGTCCCAAACTCGGGGCTTCACCTGCTCCACGAATGGACAGTCCTCCTGGGCAACATAACCGAAACTACTGACACAACTCGGGCCTATGCAACCGGACATGGCGAGGCTCAAGCCGGGGACGGGTAATTTAATCAGCAGGGGGTAACGAAAAATACAACGCGGTAATACAAGAGCAGGAAAAAAAATATCGGATTTGGATGCTATAACGGCGGGAAGCCAACGAACTACCGGCTCGCTCACTTCAACCGCGCAAAGCCCCCCGACAATTGCTTAACAAACCAGAAACGACAGAATAGCCAAACGATACTGACGGGCACCTAACGAATAAACATATGTTCATCAGTTCCTCCGATAAATAACCGGCAAATCCGTTACAAACGGCATTCCCACACAGACACTTCAATCAGAAAATAGATTTCAAGGTTGATAGTCTTCAAATAACCACACAAAAAAGCATATACCCGCTGCTGCTAGAAATACGCCTTCTCCTCCAGGGAAAATCTTCAACACCGCGCTCAATTATTGTTTCAGTCGACGTGGAAAACTATCTGATAGCTTGGGCCGCAAGCTCGGAGTCTCCCAGGATGTACAAACACCATTTCCAGCATGGCGCAGGGGGCCACATTGGTCCATTGAACACCCTTCCGGCAAGGCCGGAAAGAATAAAACGCCCCTTTTCTGGTTGTAGCCTGGTCAGTCTGTGGTCCTGCTCCCCAACTCGACCACCGTCGTCGCGCTGGATTATTCCGCCAACAATGGTTTCTGAAAAAAACGGCTGGGGGCCATCAACGCCGGCCACCCCAGCCCATTCAAAGCGTTTCCACTGTGTGAAACATATGTACGCGCAGGCTTATCGTGGCCTCCTGGACTGCGATAATCCAGCCAATCGCTCATGCCCAGCCAGCAATAGTTGAGAAAAACTGCTGGACCACCAATCAATGCCCAATCGGTCAAGCCAAGTGCCAGATACCCTGCCACGAAGATCAGATGGGCATAGACCTCTCGCACTGGGATACGCTGAATCCCCTAGCACCTCCTGCAAATCGCTTCGGTCGATGTCCGCTATACAGTGGCCGGTCGTTGCCGGCGAGTGGACACATGGCGTGGTATGCTGAATGCACAAATCACTCTTACGGAGCTGTGATTCTTTCCCCCGGTATGATCTCGGTAATCTCGGCCCCGGGTCATACGAATCCAATCGGGCGCATAGGAGCATGTGAACGCCGGATCGCATCATAAAACCGCCCCCCCGGCCGGAACGGCCGGCACGGCCAGATAAGATCCCTTAACAACCCGGGGATCTGGAATTACGGCCGGCACGCGCAACGCCTGTAATACACCCCAGGGACCCAACAGCTCAGGCAAGCCGCACCGGGTGTAACCGGGTTCCCGCGCGGCACGCTCGATGTGCGTTGACCACTTTCAGGCCCCAGATCCCCGCCGGTGGGGACATAATCACATCCCCAGCCCGGGGCCAAAATGAACCAATCTTGCTATACCGCCACCGGACCGGCCATCATCGGCCCGTGGACCAAATCGGGGGTCTTCCGGATTCGTACAGGATCGGGATACCAACTGGCTCAATGGGCAATAAGCCCTCAGACTAACAAGGGTCGAACCGGTCAACGGAGGCCCTGCTGTTAGCGTACCCGGCCTGCAAATAACAGCGCACGTTGGGAAGCGCGCGCCAACCAGTTGGCAGACTATCGCAAACCGCCCCTTTTCGAAGCCGGTGGGCAGCAACAGACAAACCAGGCTGCCGTTCATGGTGACAGGGAAATAGTAAAGCCCAGTGGCCAGCGCTACGCCAGTCTCGGGACCTCCGACCGGGCTGAACGCGTTAAGGTTAAACCCGTCACACCATCGGACTTCGGGAAGTCGCCAGCTCAGCCGGCACCCAATTGGACTCGTCCCGAGCCCAATACATCGACACCAGGCCGCAGCCTTTCCGGAGACTTTGAACCAGTTCCGGCCATCAGGCGCGTTTCGGGCCCCAGATCACGCATGCGTCGCCCGGCGCACCGCCCTATAAAACAGATAACCAAACCGGCCAAATGGATCACTTGAACCATCACAACGCAACCACCTCCTGCCCAGACTTCAACACCCTGCCGCCTCCCGACTGGCCGCATCGGGACTCCGGGTTCACAATCAACGGTACAAGGTGGGGCCGGTTAACGGGACTTCAGCCCTTGACCACCCCTCAATGCCAGATAGTCGATACCGGGGCCGGGGGACGGCGGGTAACGGGGGCTGGGTCACCTCGGGGTAGCACATCACTCAAGGGCGGCATCTCCTCCGGGGGCCCAGGTAGGGGCCCGGCTTCCTAAGTCCTGGAACGGGCTTGCCGGCCAAGGACCGCCAAAGGACGTGAGCCCAACGATGCCACAGAACCCGGGATACGAATCGACCACCGATTCAGTACCCACGCCACGCCCCACCCAGAGCTACCACGCCACCTGCCACGGCAGCCGGGGCCGCGGTCTTGTCAGGGTTCCATGATTATCGTCCACCCCATCTAACCGGAATAAATCTTACTCCCTCCACCGACTCCGGCTGTTGGTCCTCCGGGGATAGGGGCACAATAACCAATGCCGCCCAATCTGGCGTGCGATCCGATGGTCAGGGAAACTAGCCGATCAAACCTAGCGGACCGGCGGCAGGGTCGCCACATGGGTCGAAAACACCGACCGCCACCGGTCAACGCCCATCCACCAGCCCTGACCCTCGCATTCGTAACCTGCTCGGATACGCCAATCGCCAGCGTGGTGTCACGGGGGGCCGACCAACAAAACCGTTGGTAATGCTATCCAGCTCTCGGATCTGAACGAGCATCGCCCCCGGCCACCTCGACCCGGTCGACAGCGTTGCCGCGATATGCGCGGATGCAGTTCAACAGCGTATCTAGAATTCTGGGAATGGGCTCTCCTGGTTCCATTGGATACCGGACCAGCCCGCACCTCGGAAGGCCGCATGCACGCCCCACGGAATGACGAAAACACCTCCACCTGTAAAAGAGCCTACCCCTGGGTGGCCACCTAAGTTGGCGACGGAACTGCTCACCCACGCCGTTGCCACCGATAAATCGGGCCGGCCATCGCATAACATCATCACAAATTTGGCGATCCCACAACGGGGATTCCTTGAGGCAAGGGTTCCCTTCAACAAAACACATCCAGCCCCACCGTGCCCCAAGTCCGCGCGCCACGCACGCCACATCTCGGTGTTGAACGGATGGCCCGCACGGACAAGGATCACGGTGCGCCCGGCTACCACCGACCCGTCAACATTCCCGGTTCCTCGTCAGAGCCGGTTGATCAACCACTAACACCACGCCGAGCACCATCAGGGATCTTGCCCAACACCAATCGGAAATCGCCTTCCTCCGGCCCCCGGCCAACTACCACAACCTGCATACCGACGCCTGGACAGCCGGCGCGACTCGGGCCCGCCGGATCTGGGACTCCCACCAATCACGCGCGGGGCGGTTATCGGTACCTCTTCGGACGCAATGCCCCAACGATCCCGGGCGCGCAATGCCAGTCCCATGGTTCCTCAACAGGCATCACTCCGCCCACACATACTCCGCAAGTGCCACGTCAAAATCCCTGGCGTTGGGGTACGGAAGTCGCTCCAACCAGGTGGCGGGAACAACAGCCGCATTCGTACGCCGGGCACTGGTCGCATGCACCCACTCAATTTCGGGGCTCGCTGGGCCACACGCCAACAAACGGTGGGCGAAAATCGGGTGACCACCACACACGGGTCCCTGCACCCCCACGCAATCCCGCCCTCGCCTGGAGCCCTGCACCGCGCATCGGTCCCACCCCAAACCCGCAGCTCGGTTCTCCGGCGCCACAGTACAATGCAGGTCATGGCGGGCAACCCTCAAGCCCGTCCAAGCCGGCGCCACTCTTACTCGGACCACTGACCACCCACGCGGCAAAAACCACCGTCTGCCCGTCGAAACCACAGCGCAACAACAACAAGCCCTCGGGCTCACAGCGCCCTATGTTCGCACACCTGGCAAGCCGGTCGGGGGATCGCAATCCCAAACCACAACACGCCCTTCCGGCGAATCTCGGCAATCCAGGGATAAACCCGGCTGCACCAAGACGCGGTATTTGGCTGGAGGCATTTCGTCCCCGCGCCGGGAAATCAACCATGCTCTGCAATCACAATCCCATCGCCATGCCGGCGCAGCCACCCCAAGGCGGCCAGTAACCGCCCTCTAGCCTCACCCTTGCCATCATCACCGAGGCGCCAAACGCTGACAAAAAGCCACCGCCAGACCCTTCCCACACACATCACCAACAACCAAAAAATGCTCATCTCCAGAAAACGCCGGTCGCCCATAGCCAGCCTGATCACCTATCAGGCAAATGGCCATGCGCTCAACGGGGCTCCACCCGCCATAAAGCGCTGGTTGCGGCGTAAAGCCATTTCACCTCACGGCTCAATCAATTATCCCCGTATCACTGGGGGGCTAACGGGGGTCTGAAATTATATCAAGTTCATTAACAGAACGGCGTGCCGGCTCTCACGCCCCGCCTACGCCAGCCGTGGAAAAGGTGCAACCACACGCCCCATCAGCGGAAACCTGCGCACCTTGGTACCTTATTCAAAGGACCCCGCCCAGTGTGCGCCAAAACCGCCGGGTGAAACATGATATGCCGGCCTGTGCATCCGACAACCGCATGGCGCCTCGGAGGGCTTCGGAGCCGGACTGAACGCCACCGGGGAACGATCCCTTCTGCATCCGGCTCGGGCAACCGAATCCTGGATCAAGGGGCCAGTTGTACTCACCGGTAGTACTGCGCAAATGAACCCTGCCGGGGCTCCCTGCGCCTCGGCCCCACCACACCCAACATCCCGGACTGGGTCACGCCGAAGCCCGAGTAAACCAATAGCCCTGACTTCCATCTGAATAGGGCCAAACGGCCCTTGCCATGATCAACACAGACACAACTGGCTGCCAAAAGCCGGGAATAGATGGCTCAATACACAAACCACTCCCATACGTGCCCTGTTCCCCATTACTCGTAGACCACCCCAACACCTCAAGAGAATCCGCTTGCCAACCTAAACAAGCCTGCACCGCGGGAACAAACAACGTAGTCCACAGACCTGTTTCTCCCTAGCCCTAATCTCATATCCCGCCTCAACTCCGGACCCCGTACCCCTCCTTCCCCGCACAACGCGCCCACAGGCATCACCAAACGCCGCAGGGATGCTGCCCAATAGGTCAAGGCACAACGGCCTCACAACACGCCGGCTGTCCTCCTCTGCCGGCAATATCCGCCGCTAACCGCGGGTTCAACACGGCAGGCCGGTTCCCGGGCGATCATATATTGGCACACGGCCCAAAACCCAACCGCCGGAACAAACCGCCGGCCAACCGTCAGATATCCCTCATGCAAGTTCTCGCCAACCATAACCACATCAAACTCCCACGCAAATGCACAAACTCAACACCGCACCAAATTCATGGTAAGCCGATTCAGAAAATCCCGGGCAACCTCACGAACAACCTGGAAATAATTACCCCACAGGCGGCCTGGCGCTGATCAGGCAATACCGACGCCGCCGTCCTTTCTCGCACAGTAAGAGACCCATTACCACGTGACTCCAGCGCAACGCACCAAGCATCCCGAAATCATCCTCGGCCCCCCGTAAGACCCATGGTTCCACTCCATGCCGGCCCGCCCCAGACGGCCACCGCTAGACGGTACCCCTTACACTGTCTCCGCATCACCAGCAATGCCACAGCCGGGCTGTCAAGCAAGGTAACGGCGGCGCACCATCAACAACCTCCCGACTTCGGCAGCCCCACAAATCCAGCCCTCGAAAGCCAGAGCGGCGGAAAAGGGAGAGCCATCCGGCATCCGCCGCTCGCATCGGGTGCACGGGCCCTCGCCCAGCCGCGGCCACAACAGCCTCAACTGTCGCACCTCTTGCATCGCGGTCGTCCGTCATCACTGCCCCGGGTTGGCTCGTGCAGCGTCTCGCCAATCCAGGGATTCCCATGATCGGCCAGTATCCGCTCGGGCCAGCACCTCAACACGCGCACGCTCTTGCCATGACTCCCGCCAAACCACTCCCTGCATAAGCATCTGGCCGTTAGAGTCTCTCAGAATCACTCCGGGCTCCCAACAACAGGTAACTCAGCTCGGTAAACTCGTCCATAAACCAGGGGCCAAACCTTCAACCCCAGAACCGGGGACCCCTGACCCCGCCAAAGGGCTCAGTGCATGGGGTGACACCGGGGCACCCTTCTACTGGGGTGACCCAAAGCCCGGCTTCAAGGCATCAGCACACCAACCCGTGAAATCCGGCTGTAGAAATATCCGCAACCAAGGGATCTGGCAATTTCCAGCCCTGCCTCTTATGTCGAACTGATCACGCCGCCAGCGGCCGAAGTTCGTCAGGCACAGACTCCAGGTCCCGGTAACGCCCGGTATCAGTACCTGCGCACAAAATTCCCCTGTTTGGCATCCGGCGCCGGCCCCGACGTGCTCTGCCCCCGCCAGCATCCTCATAATGCCTGGACCCTCCACCGTGGCCGCATGATGATCAGCGGCTGGACCTGGCGTCACACCCCGCAAATCCATCCTCCCACTTTAGCTTGCCCATGGCCTCGGCGAGCTGGAGACGAAACTTCAAAATGCCCGACCGCACCAAACCGTTGCGGGCAAAACCAGTCTCCCGGTATGCGAAACTTGGCAGATCAATCGGCGGCTTCCAACGCGGGCACTCTCGACATCCGGCGCATCAAACACATAAAGCGTTACCTGGGCCAGTCCAGGAACCTTTCCTAACTCGGCGCATTGGCGCCATCACTGCCAGGCCCACCGTTCGTCGAGCCGGTGAAGCTCAGTTTGCGCACCACCGCTGCCGTCAGAAACTCGGCCGATCATGCTGGATTTGCCGTAACACCATTGAACACCTGCGAATACCCGCGCTCATCGGCCATCGGGGCCAGAGCCAAATGCGTTGTACGGGTGCTTTGGCCGCTTGACGACATTAACAGCCGCGGCAGGGCTGCGCCTGCTTGGCCTAACTCATTGGCGGCGGGCGAAATTCCACGCGTAATCTGCTGGGCGGCACACCCTATGCCGGCGGGGTGACGACAATATCTTGCCCTGCGCGCCAGGATGGTCCCCTCGGGCATAGACCCCGGCTCCGGCCTCCTTCGGCAAACCAGCGGGAATAAAAGAGCGCATAATCGGACCTCGGCACGGGAATCGACAGCGGCTGCCCTCTCCAGCTCATCAGGGGTGCAATGTCCCCTGTGCTCGGTACATAATCATACCGCAACGACATCAACAGTCCAGCCCGGTCCGTGCGGTTTTCTGGCGCCAACCACCTGAAACCCTGATCAGCCCATCAATCGCCTAACTCCTGTCGCCTCACGAGGCACCAGCCCACGCCTTTCCACCGGGAATACCACACGGAGGGTTCCACCGCTGGCATCCAGCACTGACCATTGACATAACATTGGCGGGGGAACAAACAGACGCGGGGTTCAATCGAACAGACATAGTCCCCATTCATTGCCATGACCAAATTTCCCGTCATTTCCAAGGTTAGCCCTTGGCACCCCTCAAACGGGGACTGCAAAAGCGATGACCCTGGTTCACAAAACGGACCAGCTTTTCACTGGGCTGGAGTTCGGTAACCCCCCCCTTTTCCCCCCACTACACTGAACACAACCGGTTTGACCTAAACCCTGGGCCCCCCTCCTCTCCTCACAGGAGCCTCCATGCCAAAACCCAATTACCAGTTCGAACAACCGCCAGCGGGCAACGAAAAGCAACAACAGAAAAAAAAACGCACAAAAAACTGCCCCAAGATTCCCCGAGTCCACCCCACCGCCGGATCAGACACCCCATCATAACAAAGCAGACACAAAAAGCACAAAAAAAACCGCACTCAGCCCTGCGGGAAAACGCGGGCGGTCAAGGCAAGAAAGCCAATCGAAAACATAAACTGCTCTGCTCCTTTGGGGAAAATCGGCCCTTACACATTAACTTCCGGACAAGATGGACACGCAACATGCCGGTCGTATCAAACCGCCAAAGATCATGGCCAAAACGCCCTACGCAAAAACCAAGCGTACAGCAATACGTCCTCTAAATTTCTTCTTTACCGCCAAGTCAGCCTTGGACACCCTCTCAACCTCTGGCGGTGAGTGATCAACGTGCCAAAAGGATCAGGGTCCCGCCATTAATCGAGAAACTACGAAAACCACCGCGCGTGAGGATTTCCCGTACCCACGAAGGCTCGGCCCGGGTAACGTTCGTTATGGTACTGCCCGACTACAAACCCCAACCGGCACCATCTCCGACTCCCATTGCTTACCAAAACCAAATCAAAGATGGCACGCCCGCACGGTCAAACCATGTTTTCGACATTGGTCGATCTGGCTCAAAGCGGATGACGAAAGCCGGTCCCCTGATCCCATGAATGCCACGGTGATGTGACCCGATACGAAATAAAAGCGGGGCCAATCACCGGGTCACGCCCAAACAACGAAACATTCCCAGGCCAAGCAGTCCCGGACCAACATTTGCATACGGACTCATCGTTGGACGAATTCATTCCTCCGCAAACCACACCCCTATCGACGCGGCAAATCGGGCTCCTCGAAAATTTCGACAAGCCAAACGACGACACAACAGAACATCTATCACAACGCCACTGGTAAAAGGCCAAACTGGGTACGTGAAAGCTCCATGACCTCGCGAAAAACAACCATATTTTTACTGATTGCTGGTGCCCAATCCTCTGTCGCACCCGGGGTAATGGCAAAGTCCCTCTACACTACTGTCGCCCTGCGGAGTCCCCGCTGCAATCTCAGCCTGCCGCACGCGCGCGACCTTTTCACACCCGCCTGGCAACTGACCAACATTGCGATCTGCCTCACGGGCGGCATTGGGGCCAGGCGCACATCTGCCATACTCCGGGGGCTGATCCGGCAGATCAGAAGCCGGACCAAGATCGACATGCATCACACTCTTAACCAACTAACGACCCCCAAACCGCAATCCTAAGCCTGGATCACCATGGCGGGGGAGTCACAGACCCAACCGGATCCTACCTAACCTTAGTCGAAACTGGTGGAAGAACCATTGGATACCGGCCGAAAAAACTTGCCCAAAATCAAAGTGCAAGGTCCCCGGACAACGTACCTCACCGACCGCCAATCCGGCCGCAACATTGACGGCAAACCCTTATCGCAGGATAAATTGCCTTCATCCACGCAAATCAACGGGCGCAATCGAGCAAAATTATCCACGCCTACAATCCCGGCCGCCACCCCAACAAAGTGAATTCTACTGTCGAGAACCGCCGGGGACTTCTCTTCTGCGGTATCCAAAGCAGGATCGGAAGACCATCGTTCCGGCGCGCGTTCCGATCTGAAGTACTACCTGCGCCTACCACCTCCAGTTCGCCGTCAACGCCATGCGACCTCGCCCGGCCCGCCATTTACAGTACTAATTCCGTATACGGTCTGGCGCGCTGCCCCTGATCATATTTCAACCTAAGTAACACTCACGCTGGGCCATGCCCGCCTCAAACAAACACATTTGCTCGACACTCCCGATCATTCACCTCTTTACCGGCCTTCTCAGGAAAGAACG
>Ga0163217_1036566_pt1 | contig 10277 bp, 12 predicted proteins | sample SynspAceP_FD_185933 | JGI IMG/M metagenome (GOLD analysis project Ga0163217, IMG submission 185933) | Saline lake microbial communities from Ace Lake in Antarctica - Synechococcus sp. Ace-P (PacBio error correction) | ecosystem: Environmental > Aquatic > Non-marine Saline and Alkaline > Saline ...
TTTATTCGGGGGTAGAAACGTCGATAAACCGTTTACTGAATCCAGCAACACAGGCAAGAGCTCGATACTAACCTCTACGACGTGATATGCGTTAACTGTTTCATACAAGAAATCAGTAGACCTATCAGAAGCATCTTATCTCACATCTTTCCTCTACCAATACATGAAGCACATGCCCATCCGGATATATTTATCGACACACTGACTGATAAGCATCGCCTGATGATGCCGTTGGATTCTGTGATCCATTTTGCTTCTGATTCTGATCTCATCAAGTTCTCTTGCGTACAACGCTATTACATCAGACTCCCGATCGTGTCCTCCCCTATCGTTTTATCTCAAAAGCACCCTGACTGGTTTTGGTCGTTAAAACACACATCGCTGACTTGATTCGAAATCCCATATTCCGCCAGCATCAAGGGACAAAATAATTATGCTTTACTGAGTTTTGGCCCCCCCCTGTGATCCTGCACTTGCCTGACCTGGGTGTTATCTCGGTCGCCTTTGTGCGGGTGCCATCTCCTGTTATTTGCATACTAACTGTTTTGATTCTCAGCTTTCTGTTCTGCATCTGGGTGCATCCGATGACCATAGTCACTTGCTGGATGTGCCATCTCTTTTGTCGTTATTATTGGGTAGGTACTTGAAAAGTCAGGTTGTGCAGGAACAAGAACTACTCGGATACCATGGACGTGTTGACCGAATCGCGGACAGGAGGGCAATATCCTGTCAGTAGAAGGCCTGCTTACTCCCACCACCGGGTAAGTTACGGCATTCGGGGGTAGTAACCATGACAGTCATTGCTTTGCCTCATCTGAACGAGGGTACGCCCCTCTTAGCCAGCTAAACGATGCCGTGGCTTCCGGCACATTGAACAAATCAACCGGCGATATAATCGGGATCTGTAGGTGATGCATCGGCGTTCCGTCGGGGGGTTGATTATTATTGGGCGCGGTCGGCAGCATGCTTCGATTCTGCTACATTTTATAGAAAAAAAAAAAAATTAGTCCTTGGCATGGCGCATCCACATCGGCTTCCAGCGGTAACGTGAAGATAACCCGACATGCTGCACTGTGATAGTGTTAAAGAGTCTGCTACCACCTTGTTACTGGATAACTGCGGTTTGGGGTTCTATTTTAATGGGTATTCGGGGGGCCCTCTCCCACCGGGGGGAAACCGCGTCAGTCGTTTCCCTGAGCGTTGATCTGCAATACGGGGCATCCGTTGCGATCCTAATCTTACGGATGCAAGCAAAAAACTGGCAACCCGACCAACATGTGTTTTAATCTTATCGGTCCCACGGCTTGGTCTTGTTTTGTCGCATGGTTGACGAGCTATCTGGAAATAATCTTTCGGCCTGCCTGCGGTAAAATGGACATTCTATCCCAAGCAGTGCTGATTTTTTTTAGGTTTCCTGATTTCCTCAGGATATACCTGCTTTATCGCGGCAATTATTGGCGCCGGGAAAGCGGGATACAATCTGGGAAATCGATCGTTAATGTTTCCCTCTTATTGCGAATCAATCGCAACGCGGTTTCGAACGCCACTTTTGGTTTTCACTGTTTACCTAAAGCCAGTGGCTCCTCCAACGTTAAAACTAATGATATTACCGGGAATCGTCCGTTTGTGGCTGGGATCAGTTACTTGTTTTGGGCTAATAACTTGCGGGTTCCGGGGCATTACGTTGTGGTTGCCATTGATGAAAAAGTTATCGCAAAAGCAAACTGCTTCACCAGCGGGATAGTGTCTCTGCCCATGAAGCATCAATAAACGATCCAGCCCCAAAAGCAACACCACGTCATGAGCAAAAACGGACTGCATCGCGCAGCAGATTCATCAATGCAATCACCGCTTCCCTGCCTGGCTGCCGATATATCCTGCCAAGCGGTGACGAAATCATTGCATCACATAATGCATCATAGCCAATGCCAATTCCATCCACCAAGCAATAACTCAAATCGGCTGGGCGACACGGACGCCTTCGCATGGGGGGGGGAACTAACTACCAATTGGCCTGCGAAAGCAGGAAACTCGTCACCCAGAACCGAAATATTAAGGCTTTAACTCCTGTTCAATCACTTCACTCATCAGCATTTTCCACCAGCCGGTCCGATTGCCTGGCCCCCCCATCTTATCACCCAGCAATGCGCTCACACAACTTGTTTCAGCAGCTCGCACAGCCTGAATATACCACCGCAGATACCTGTAAATAAACATGTAAGCAAGTTTACTGGCTGAGCGGTCCGGGAAACCTGCTGCATAAAACATCAAACCTCAGGCCATTAAATCCATCACGTGAACCAGGACGAAACCATTCCAACATGAAAACTCGGGGAGTGCCCCCGGTCCCATTCACCATTACGAAAACTGGGCAACTGAAGATCGGCTCCACTTCCACCGCCACACGTTCATCGCAAAATTCGGGAGAGGTATGCAATACAGTGTTTTCGGGATTGACCTCCAGCCTCAAACTGGATAGAAAACATCGGAAGATAAGGCCGGTTCGCCAAAGAAATATCGGTGGTAACTCGAGCACCTCGAACGAAAAAAAACGAGGGGCCGGGGACATTGGCTAAAAGCCTTGGCCCGCCGTTTAATATCTATTAGTCTCGGCCTTGAACATTATTATGCTTGCGTTCGGAGCTTGTGACATTCCAACATACGAGAAATAAAATTAAAAATACTGAAATGGCTTAATCTTTCTTGGCGGCCGTTCGATCGTATACAACGTGTATCAACCGCAACAATCACCCGAATTCGGAAAAATAATCGGCACGCGAACAACGGCACCGTTTCCAAAGTCGCGGTTTCCAACCGGCCACCTAAGTATCGGGCCGGGGGGCTGAACCCGGTTCCGTTCCCAACCACGCAATGGTTCACAAAGTTTAGGCTTCACTAATTAAAGGGCCGTCCACAAAAGTTCACGGTGTAGTTTATTGTCTTAAGCCCAGCTTGCTGTCAGAGCATGGGCATCAGGCAGCAATGCTCAAAACGCTGGGCCATAAAGTTCCAGAACACCATCAATGAAGAAAACCCAAATCTATTTCAGACACAGCGCTCAACTGTCATTGTTTGGAAAGTTACGTCGTTCACACACGTTTCAGGTTACGGGGAATTTCACAACGGGTAAACCTGGCCCTTTACCGGTAACAAATTCATTTTCGCATGATTGCAAGATCCATCCATCATATTCATCCGCTTTAAAACTCTTTACTAATAACTTGCCATCTTACTCTTTTTGGGACATCGGGGTCCGCCCTGTTCACAAAAATCAAAAGCCACATATACCGGGTGCAATCGCACTACCTTAATCTTGCTATGCAGATCAATAAAAGGTTTTTTTCCCAATTTGCATTAAAATCCCTGCCATTGCTGCAAATCGGGTTGGAAATCGGTTCAGGCAATTGAATCTGGGAAGCTTAAAAAACTTCCGCGCGATTGACGCAAATTATATAATAAATGCACATGCGATGCCAACGACCGCTTTACTCAGATTTCCCCGCGATGATAGAATAGGGGGAGTTTGAAGTTCACCGCTGAATCCGGTGGGGAACTGGCGATCAGCTCCCCCGGAATATTGCATAAATATCAGGCGGGGGCATTAATACGACAACCGGACTTGCATACATGCCGCTATGTTTCGTCGGGCATTCCTTACAGGGAAACAACCCCCTAGCATCAAATGCAAACAGTCTATCGGCTCCACGCCAAAGTGATGACAGTATCAAATGAATTTTCAGTTGCGATTCCGGGGCTCTTAACCGGGACAAAAAATTATCGGGGGGATGGAAGACTACAAAACATCACATATTAAACGTTCGGGAATTCATACCCGCGCCATTATGTTTACCGTAAACGCTAATCAAAAAGTTTGCTGAAATGGATTTACCAACATCGGTCGTGTGTTCATGGTACCATGCCAACACACTAAGGAAAATTGGGATAGAAAACGCGGACTTACAAAAACTACGTCATCGGTTGTGACTCTAACAGGCGGGTGGTTAACTGATTAAATGATAGCGGGGATAGGCTAATCGATCTTAGTGAAGATTAAGTAGGTTCAGGTACTGGCCTACTTCTGCATTACCGATAAGGCAGGGTGCCAACCATTATGTGATGAAAAAAAACACGCCTAACGCTGAAAGCTTCCGGCAATTACCGGGTTACTTGTCCGCGCCTGTGCGCGACAACAAAAGCCAAGTAAAACCGATGCGTAGCCTTTTTGGCGTTCGACATTTAGTATCTCACGCGTTCATGGACCCACATAAACTCTAGGACGATAAATACATAGAAATCTGCTCACGCCAATGCCCCAACCGTCGAACGCCGCTACTGCAACACAACGGCATGAATGGGTCCTCAATCCCCATTTCGGTAATAAAAAATACCGGAAATAAAACCACATCGATAACACCTTGCCACCATCCAACACAAACCTTCCAAGTTTCATTTCTGTTCAAACATCCTATCCATAACACCCGTTCTCACAGCTTGTCACCATAATCAAGGCCCGTGGTCCTTACCTTGATTCCCTCCCCATGCCCCAATAACTCTTTAATAGCCATTTTATCGACCAAGTCTCAAACCATTACAGCAAACCGTGGATTCCGACGCATCCGGGACGACCGCGATGCGGCCGGGCCAGAACGACTCAGAAATGTACCAATCTGCTGCGGAAATAACGCTATACTATCCATTAACACCACCATGCGCAAATTATCATCAAACGTATTCACAATGCAACAACAGACTCCAAATGCGCGCCATCAACTACAGCCTTACCGGGGGGTAAACATATACACAGGTCAAAGCACCATATCTCACTATTGATTACATAGGCCCGACGCATTTCCCACATCCCAACCCTAAAACGCCACTCGCGCAAAATAATTCACCCATATTGCACATAACGGATTCTACACTACTCATCGCAACATTCATCCGATAAAACATCGCCCAAAACTCAACGCACCCTGCAACAATCCACAACCGCATGCGAAAATCCCATCACACCCATGAATATAGGAATCGAACTGCTGCGCATTGGAAAGCGTATTCACCGCTTGGTTAATTCCCATCAAATTAACCAATGCTGTTCTTCAAAAGTACTGGGTGGTGCCATGTCCTGGATAACCACGTAACTAAGATCCCTTTCGGGGCCACAATTAAATAAATGCGACTCTCACACACCTTCCACCGTAAAAATCGGGCTCTTACACTACCTCGTTAACATCCCACGGTGATATAAATCCCCACAACAACAACAGAAGAAAAAAAATCAATAACTCCACCACTGATTACAAAACACCGATAAGATGAGCGATTTTACCCGCCTGAAGGTTCCTCATCGAGTCACCATTTCATTAATGAGCGAAAAAGCATCCCTTATTTACTACCCACTGGGAAACACTGCAACCAAAACAGTACTTTAAGAAACCACGCTATGTTACGATGCGAAATACCCACCAAAATGCCGCTGCGGACCTTTCCAAACAACGTCGCACAGCTATCTAATCAAATACAATCCGCAAATAGCGCATTCCGCAACCTCATCCGATGATATTGTCAGGACGGCAACTCAGTTTGGCATTACCCGCACGGAAAGCGACCGGATCGCAATTAGCAAAACTCGGTTAATGTCCAAAATAACCAATATCAATCGGCGCAACGCCTTTGTCGGAAGTAACACATCCCATCTTAGATCCAACAACCACACGGATTATCGGCGAAAACCTCTATAGTACCGGAAAGGACCAACCGATCTGCGCATTAATGACCTTCCACCTCAGCGAACATACAAATGCATCAACCTTTGTCCCCATGGGCGCAAACATGGCACACCACATAGGCATTTCGGCATCGGGAGGTAACTCTTCCGTACAACGGCGCCAACACCGTCGCGGCATTGCGGCAAAATCTCGACCTGAAATTAAACCGTTCATAAAAAACTGCTAATAAAAATTACTTTTTGCATGCACTGAATACAATCAAACCACCCACCATCCCAAAACTTACCTATCGGGGTTGAAGAACCGAGTGTCAACATGAAAAATTGGCTACAGGCAATAAACTGAAAATTTGGACAGCGAACACAAGTTTGCCCGAAATTGTGATCATCCGTAATCTCTATTCAGAAATGGCATTCCCGAAGACCACAATTCAACTGCATGTTGCAGTAATCGCTCATCCGTGCCTGCACATGCTACAATTCCAATAACTATACGTCTACCAATTTATGTGCAAACAAGCGGGGGATACATCCCAACAGAAACGCAAAAAACCCTAAAGCATAACGGTACTGCTTCACCTGTTGCCGCGCACCACCGCAACAAGTAACCCGAACCGTACCCTTATCTCACGATTAAGCGATTATCCTTTCATCCACACAAAAGATTGGGCACCCTGCACTACGAAAATCAATATTATGCATTAAACCTAACCTCACTGTATAATCCCCACAAATCAAAAGCATCAAGCATTCATCAAACCCACAATTAACAACCGCCTACAAGCACTCACAACCCCAGACGTATTTGTTTTAAACCACATTTCTAAATCAAAATTTCATACAATGATGGCAGAGCACCAGACCACACAAACCGACTTTGCAATCCATCAGCAAACGGGGATTAAACAGCGTTAGTGTAACACAATGCAGCCGTTATGAATCCGCAAACTAATTAATGGGATGTTGTAAGCTCCACCACAACTAATTGCTGTTAACGGGCCACGATCGCCACACAAAACACTCCGACTACGTCTCACTCAGCAGCATTAGGACGTTGCCATTGACCCTAGGGGGTTGCTTTCAACTAAGAAAACCGGACGAAAACAAAGCGCAATACGGCACAGCCACCAGGTCATAAAAAGCCCGCCCGAATTAATGCAATATTCCGGAACGGACTCCAATATCACTCCACCACAGCAAAAACTTCAACCCATATTCTCATCAACAAACCGGAAAACTACGTAAAAGCGATCGGGCGGGCATCGGCCATTATGCATTATTATATATACTCGTCACTCCACCGGGAATTTTTAAGCCCCACATCAAATTGCCTCAACGATCTCCCACCCCACATGGGTCATGCAATAGGCCAGGATTAATGCACTTAATTCAATCCTCCAACCAAAGGGATACTCCTTCGATTGCGGCATCATATGCTTTATGGGAAACAGCAACGGATCGGTCCCCCAAAGAGTAACATGCAATTTAAGACAAATTAAACCACGGAAATCAGATGTATCTATCCTGCAACATCATCTTGAAAAATTAATTTAAACCCTAAGGCCAGCTTTAACCCGTTAAATCCAGTAACCTAAACCGGTCTAACGAAACTACTTTCAAAACCAATGAAACATAAGAAGCCGGATTTCCATGGCGAAATATTGATTCTACAAAGGAACTCGCACTTTATGACTCCCAAAAGCAGACAATACTGCTGATCCCAATCCATCCTGAACACAAAGACTGCTAAAGAACAAAACCCTTACACCGACTTGAACGCACCCCATTTATAAACTCCTAACTTTGGTGAACCTTGCCTGTTGAAACGACCCCATGTCGGCGGGCGAACTCATCGGGGACCACGACTGGAAACGGGGCCTTCGCGCCATTATTCACGGAAATTCGGTAATTTCTTTGATACACGCCTGCATAAATCATACTCGGAACGCGCACAAAAAATTAAAGCAACTCATATTCTAATCTCGTATGTTGGAAGTCACCACAATCCTCAACGCAAAAGCAATAATTAATCTTCAAGCAAAAAACTAAAAGCATATAAAAACGGCGGCAACTTTAGCCATCGCCTTTCGTCGGAAGCCCGGAATCACACCGAATATTGTCTCGCACAAACCCATCCCGCCTTACTCGAAGGTCAACCAGTTGGACTGGAGTCAACTCGAAAAACACTGGTATCGCATACCTCTCCCCGAATGCCGATAACCTTCTGGCGCGAAGGACATCTACAAGATTGCCCTCAAATAACTTCGATGGTGAACTGAACGCAACATACCTCCGAGTTTCCCATGTTGAATGATCCCCCGGATCACGCTGAGGATTTAATGCTGATTAGCTTAATCACATTATCGACGCCCCAGCAGTAACCTATCACCATGATTAATACAGTACTGCACTATATATATCTAGCGGAATAGCACTCTGAAAACAAGGTGCTGTGACGGCATTGCTACTGACTACAGGACGGGGCAAGGCCATCGGGAACGCTCTGAAATCGTGAGATAATATTGAACCAGAGTAAAGCCTTCAAATATTCCGTCGGGTACGAGTCCTGGGCTCGGCAGCCCCAAATCGCAAATTAGTCATCAATTCCAAGGCCCGGCCGTCCCACCGGGATATTATATGTCTGGAAAAATGCCAAAGTAAGAATTAGTGATCCAACTGAATACGTCAAACGGCTTTGGAACAAAAATCGCACCCACAACAGAAAGACCGGGTGGACCCATAAAAAATCTGCTGGCACGACAGTCCGGTGCCTTTCAATGCATGTGGCTTTTGCTGGATCGGGGGTTAATGATGCCCACCTTGGCAAAGACACATCAACAGCAAACATTGCCTTCAGATAACGATTATTCCACTCAAACCGGCAACCACAACAAGCCCGAACCGCAATATTAACCCCAAAACCAGTAAACCCTGAATCACACAACGGAACGAAGCCCCGGTAAATATCCATTAGTTTTTAACTTGTAGCGCACGGCTTCAGTAAAACAGTGAAAAACCAAAAGGCGTCAAAAACGGACTTCAAGAAGAATCCAATCACAGGCAAACATAACGGATCGGATTCCAATTATCCTACCGGCGCAATAATTGGCACGACGAAAAGCATCTTCATAAAACCAGAAAAAACCTTTAAAACAAAAATCAGCAAACATCGAGAAAGAAATTCCATTACCCCATCAGCCGGAAAAGAATCCAAATAACTCGTCACACAACCCAGCCGGACAAACACCAACCAACCGCACCGGATAAAATAAAAACACAAATCTTGGCAGCGCCAGGTTTGGGCAGGTGCATCCCGTAGATAGCATCGTTCAAACCGATCAGTATTCAAATCAACGCTCCAAGGCACCGGACGAGCGCGATCGGTGGAAGGCAATACAATAAAAAAATAAAACCCACACTGGCAATTAACAGTAACCAAGGTGTACAACCTTTAAAACACTAACCAGCCATGGCAGCAATCGATATTCTCACGACCGGCTGAGCCAGGATGGAGGACCCTGCCACAAAACTATATAAAAATTAAAACCAAATCCACACCAGCCTCACACCGGTCCCAATAAATAATCAACCCACCGCACGCCGGATTGACACACCTAACGAATCAATAATACTCGGCGGGGATATTTCCCAATGTGCCGGGGAAGCGGCAATCTTAACCGCGGCTAAAAACTTAACCTCCTTCGCATCGGGTAAGGCAAATCAATGACTGGGCAGACTACCGGGGAGCCCTACGACCCTCCTGGGCAGCTAACAAGGCCCTACCAAGACAACGATATGCCATCCCCCGCGAATTCGCCAAACACCCCCAATGGAACATATTCTCGCAACACCTACTTTTCCATACCTACCTCCCATAAACACAAAAGAGCCATTAGGGGGGGGGTGGGCAGCACAAAAGGTAAGTTTCCTGAACCCAAATGCAAAACGGCAACAGCTGCAAAAATCAAAAACCCGAAGATACTGCCAAATAACAGCGGAATGCACCCACACAAATGCGACCGATAAACCGTCAGCAATAACAATCAACAAGGCAACAAGTTTTAAGCAATATATTCCAAATTCCCATAGGGGCCCTGATGCTGGCGGAATAAGCGACCTATACAATCAACTCCAGCGATGTCCTATCATAACACCACAAAACCTAACCCAAACAGCTCTTTGAAATATAAACGATAGGGCCGACCACCGACGGGGAACCCTCCGATATAATAAGCTTGTACAAAAAACAACTCTGATCAAACAGCACAAAAGCACAAATACACAATGCCAACACACAATCCAGGCGCGACACATCCAGTCCGGACACATAAAAAATCCACCCGACAGGCACGTGCTTCAAATCGGTATACGGGCACTGGGCCGGACAAAAGATGAAGCGAACAAGCCATCCAACCCTGTAACGGGCCACTGGAGCCTTTTTGAACAGATAACGCTCAATCACGTCCTAGCGGTATAATAACACATATACCAGCCACGGCTGATTTGGCCTTACTCAGTAAAACGTTTATCGACTTCTAACGAAATAAAA
>Ga0163217_1033708_pt1 | contig 10276 bp, 7 predicted proteins | sample SynspAceP_FD_185933 | JGI IMG/M metagenome (GOLD analysis project Ga0163217, IMG submission 185933) | Saline lake microbial communities from Ace Lake in Antarctica - Synechococcus sp. Ace-P (PacBio error correction) | ecosystem: Environmental > Aquatic > Non-marine Saline and Alkaline > Saline ...
ATAAATGGTCTGCAGATGTAGCTTAATATAGTCGCTCTTCCCCTTCCTCACGTGAGGCGACAAGGCTGCATTTTCACGCACTTTTTGTTTAACAAAAAATTGTTTTGCGTCCAAAACCTTTTTAACCTCCAATTGAAATTTTTGTTTTTTATGGGCTGGTCCCCCCAAAATCCCCCCCCCCAAATTTTTCCTTCCCATGTTCCCCCAAAATTACTATTTTTCGCAAATAAAAGGTTTTTTTTTTTTCCCAGGAAAATTTTTTCCCCTCCCCATCCTTTGCGGGGGGTTTTTTTTTTTTTTTGGAAAAAAAATTTTCCTACCCCTAACTTTCCCCAAAAAAATATCTTTAAGTTTATGGTTTCCCCCTGTAAAAAGGGATTCACCCCCAATTTCACTCACCAAGGGAAAAATTTCCTAGTTCTTTATAAAGAACTAAAAATCGCACCTCATAAAATACCGCTCCACCCTCGCCCCCAATAAGGGAGGAGTTTTTGCCCGCCCGCCATTCTATTTTTTGATGATTTTTTTAGGGATGGGATAAAGTAAAAAGTATTTTGCCTCCCCCTCGACCCCTAGCTCGCAAAACACCTTGAGAGGCAAAAGATTTCTCCGGGTCTAGAGGTGTTTTAAAGAAGATTTACAAATATTTTTACAAAAAAAATTCCCAAAAATTCCCCCCTGGGGTTTTTGGGGGGGGGTTTTTTTCTATTGGTTTTTTTTTCTTTTACTGCTTAACTTGGATTTAGCCCTTCGCAACCCCACCCCCAAGAACGGTAAGAAAAAAAGGGCCCTTTTTTTAATTTTTTTATAGTTACCATTTTCACCCCCTTTGGTTTAATTTAATTTTATTGGATATTTGACCCCACGAACAAGTTTTTCTATATTTGGATATCACCGAGAAGGGAGGTTAAAAAAGAATTGAAATCCCCCCCAAATCTTTAAAAATGATTGGGGTAAAAACACAAATTAACCAACCCCCTTAATTCCTTGTTCATTATCAGGGTCCCCCCCCCCCCCAAAGGTTTATTCCCCCCCCCCCGAAAACATATAAGATTGTTTTTTTTACCCCCGCCCCGGCCGCCAATTCCAAAATAACTAGGGGTTTTATTGGGGAAGCGCCGGTCTGCGCCCCAGAAGAAAATAAAGTTTAGGTGTTATTTTAGGGGATATTTTTTTTCCCTGGGTTATATTTTCGAATTTAATATGATTTGTTCTTTTTTCCCACATTTGTAATCCCCCCCAGTGGAACCGGGCCACCCACCCTTATTTTATTTTGTTTTATATTTATTTCTATTTTTGGTTTTTTTTTCTTTTTTCCCGCCCCCCTGGCCCCGAAAAAAAAATATTAAACAAAATTCCTATTAAATATATTTAAAAGATTTTATTTTTTGTAGACAAAACGGAAATCATTCCGCCTCCCATTGTAAAATTAAATTAGAATTTTAAATAAATAAAAATATTTTCCTTTTTGATAGGTTTTTTTTGCTATTTTTTTCCCCCCTCTCCTCTCCCTCCTGTTTTTTTTGGTTATTATTTTTTTTCCCCCCCTTTTTTCCCCAAGAGTTGTCCATCCACCCCTCCCCTCCCAAAAATTACTTCTTTCTTGAAACTTGGGCCAAAAAAAAAATTTTTTCAACTTAATTTTTTTTTCTCCACCCCCTTCCCCTTATCCCCCGTTTTTTCCCTTTGCTAAAATTTTTTGTAATACGGTCCCGGGTTAAATTAAACGGGGGGAAAAAAAAATTGGGGGGCTTACCTTTTTTACCCTTTTTAAAGTTTACGGGAAAAAAAAAAAAAAAAATGTTTTTTTTTTTTAAGATTTTTTTTGGGGGCCCTTTTTTGTAAAAGTTTCCCTTTTTTGGGGGGCTTTTTATCCCTTTTTTTTTCCCCCCCCCCCCCACTTTTGGTCCCCTTAAAAAAAACAAAAACCCCCCAATGGGGAAATTTAATGGGGGAAAAGTAAGGCCAATAAAGTGGGGGGTTAAAAAAAATTTTTTTTTTTAACACCCCGGGAAATCGGGAACTTTTTTTTGGGGTTTTTCCATAAAAAAATTTAAATCCCAAATTTGGGTTTTTTAAAATTTTGGGAAAATAAATTTTTTTTAAGTTTTTGGGGGAAAAAAAGCCCCCGGGGGCCTTTTTTTTTGGGGGGGAAAATCCCCGTTAAAATCAAAAGGAAAGTTTTGAAACAAAATTGGGGGGGCCCAAACCCCTTTTTTTTTGGAAAATTAAAAATGGCCCCCGGGGTTTTTATCCCTTTGGGGACCTTAATTTTAAAATGTTTGCCCCTTTATAATTTTTTCCCCAAAATTAAATTCAAAATAATTTTTTTTTTTAAAAAACTAAATTTAAAAATTTTCCCCCCCCAAAAATTTAAGAAAAAAAAATGTTTCCCCATTTTTTCTTTGGGGGAAAAAAAATTTTGTTTTTAAAAGCCCCTTTCCCACTTTTTTTTTTTGGGGGGTTTTTTTAATTAATTAGGCCCCAAAAAAGGAAAAAAAAAAAAAAAAAATTGCCCCCCGGGGTTTTTTCCCCCCCCCTTGGGAATTGAACCCCCAAAATGGGGAAAATTTTTTTTGGTTAAATATTATTTTTTATCCCAATCGGATTTTCTCCACACCTTTTATGTTTTATTAATTTTTTATTCCCCTTGGATCCATTACTCTTTTTTTTTGTTTTTTTTTTTTTTTAAAGACTTTTTTTTTTTTTAAAAGTATAAACACATGTTTTTTGCTTTTTGTTTTCCCTGGCCTTTTTTTTCCGTAAAACATATGGGGTAAATTCCCCCCCCAAGCCCCCCCCCCCCCAAATTTTTGCCCCTTTTAATTTTTGGTTTTTTTTTCCCAATTTTTTGGGAAAAAATGAAAGGAAAAAAATTATAACCCCACCCCACCGACGCTAGGTTTAAAAAAGCATTTGCCCCCCCCCCGCCCCGCCCGAAGGAAACAAAAATTTTTGGGGAAGAAAAAAAAAAAAAAAAAAAAACCAAAGCCCCCCCCGGGGCCGCCCCGCCGCCCCGCTTTTGGTGGGGGGGACCCCCCAAAAATATCCATTTTTTTTTCAACAAATTAAAAAACAAACCCAAAATTAAATTTTTGGCACTCCAAAAAATGTTTTGAAATCCCCAGGGTTTCCGGGTTTTTTTTTTGGGGGGGGGGGGAGATTTTTTTTTGAAAAAAATTGGGAGGCCCCGCCCCCCCATTAAAAAAAAAACAGGCCCTAAAGTTTTTTTTTTAGGGAGGCCCAAATTTTGTTCCTTCCCCCCAAAAAAAAAACAAAATAAAAAAATTTAAATAAATATTTGGGGTTTTTTTTTTTTTTTTTTTTCCTTGGGGTCCCGAAAAAATGAAAAAAAAAAAAAAAGAAAAAAAATAAAAATCGAAAAAAAAAATAAAAAATAAAAAAAGAATGGCAAAACAATAAAAAATAAAGTTGCACCCCCCTTACTTAATTTCCTATAATTTTGGGTGAAAAATTTTAAATTTTTTTTTTTTTTAAATCCCCTTTTTTTTCCTTTTTTTTCGGAAAAAAAATTTGGGGTTTTTTTAATAAACACCTAACCCCCCCCAACCTTTTTCCAAGGGGCCCCCCCCCGTAAATCCCCCCCATTCGGAATTAAAAGGAAACCCCCGGGGTTTTTTTTTTTTGAATTCCCCAAATAAAGGCCTTTTTTTTTTTTTTTCCCAATTTAGGTCCATTTTTTTTTTTTTTCTTTTTTTGGGGTGGCGAAAAGGGGGGGGCCCCCCTTTTAAAATCCCATAGGCAAAATTGGGATTAATTAAATTTCCCCCCTTTTTCCCGGAATCCCGGGTTTTTTTTTTTTTTTTTTAAAATAAATCCGAAAAAAACAATTTTTTTTCCTCCTCCCCCCTTTTTCTCCAATGGCCCCATTGAAAAAAAAATTTTAAAACATTAATCAAAACTTTTGGGGGGTTTTTTTTTAATTTTTTTTTTTTTTCCCCGGTAACCGAATTTTTAACATGGGGGTGGGCCATAAAATTTTTGGGAAGCTTTTTAAAAAATAACTCCCCCAATTTGGCCGCGTCCCCCCCCCGTAAGAAACTCCCAAGACCCGCCCACGGCCCTTTTTTCCAAAACGGGGTGGGAAAAAAAAAAAAATTAAGGGGGAGGGTTTTTTTTTTTTGGGGGAACCCAAACCTGAAGGAGAAAAAAAATTTGGGCCCAAAGCCAGAGGAATTTTTTTAAAACCCTTTTTGGGAAATAAAATTTTGCCCCCCTTTTTTTGGGTCCCCTTTTTTTCTTAAACCTGTCCCCAAATTTCCCCTAGTTTAAAAAATGGGTTTTGGGGGGACCCCAATTAATCCCCCCCACTTAAGGGTTTTTTTTTTCCCAAAAAAACCCAAGGCAACCCCACTTTTTTGGGCAAACAATTTTTTTTTTCCCCTGAAAAATAAAGAAAACCCCCGGGGGGGTTTAAAACCAAAAAAAAAAAAAATTTTTCCCCCCAGGGGGCCAAAAAAACGCCCCCCCCTAAAAAGCCCCCCTTTCCCCGGTTAAAAAAACAAAACGGCAAAACCTTTTTTTTTTTTTCCCCGTCCCCAATTGCCCCCATTGAAATCCTTTCCAGCCCCCCCATTATCACCCAAATTTTTTGATCCAAAAGAAGTTTTGGAAAAATAAAAACCATTTTGTTAATTTATCCCCCCCCCAGTTTTTTTTGCCCCCAGGTTTTCACTTTTTCCCAAACCAAAATTTTTTTTTTTTTGGGAAAATTAGTCCCCCCCCCTTGGGGCCAATTTGAAAAAAAAAAAAAAAAAAATTTGGGGGTTCCCCTATAAGGTCCCCCCCCCCTTATCCCCTTTTTGTGCGCCCCCCAAATAAATTTTTTTTTTTTGGGGCCCCCCCCCAAGGCCTTTTTCTTTAATTTTTCTCCCTAGAAAAAAAAGTTTTATAATTTCCCCTTTTGGGGGAAAAGGCCCCCCTTGAAAAACATAAAAACCATTAAAATTGGGAACATTTTTTTTCCCCTTAGCCTTTTCCCAAAATGGGTTTCCTTAATTTCCCAAAATTTAAACCCCAAGGGAAAAAATCAGGTTAAGCCTTTTAAATTCCAAAATTAATCAAATAGTTTTGGTCCCCCAAGGTTTTAATTTTTCCCGCCCCCTTGTGGGGTATTGGGAATTCAAACGGCCCCCCCCCCCGGTGGGGGGGTTTTCCCATAAAATAATTTTTCCCAAATAACTATAGGAAAACCCCAAAGGGCCCAAAATTTCTCGGGGTTTTTTTTTTCCCCTTTAAAAATTAAAAACTAATTTTGGGGGCCCCCCCCGCCCGGGAATCAGTTACCCCCAATTTTTTTTAGTTTGAAAAAAAATGAAAATAAACTTTTTCCCTTGTAAAAAGGGCCCCCCCCCCCCCCCAAACAAAAAATTTTAAAAACCAAAAATTTTTCCTTTTTTTTTAAAAAAAGTGGGGCCATAATAATCCCAACCTTTCCCCCTTTTCTTGCCCCCTTAAAAACCAGTTTTTTTTTAAATTAAAATAATTCATTTTAAGGCAGAACCCAGTTTTTTTTTTGGGGAAAAAAAAAATTAAAAGGAACCATTGGGGGGCCTTTTTAAAAAGTTTTTCAAAAACCCCTTATTAGCCCCCAAATCCCCGTTCCCCCTTTTTGGGGCCCCCCCTAATTTGTTTTTTTTTTTTCCCTGGGGCCCCCTGTTTTTTTTTTTTGGGGGGTTTTTTTGGGCCCCCAAATTGCCCGGTTAAAAAGAAAAAAAAAAAAAAAAAATAAAAATTGTTAAAAAAATTTAAAAAACCCCTGAAAAGCCCCCAACAATCAAATATTCCCCCCCTGCCAATAAATCTTTTTAAAAAAAATTAGCTTTTTGGGGGTAAATTAAAAGGGGAAAAGGGCCAAAAAAGGGCTTCCCTTGGCCCCAATTTTTCGTAAAAAATTTGCCTCCGGGTTTTTTTTTTCCCCCCCCCCGAAGCCCCTAAAAATTTTTGGGGTTTTGGAAGGATTACCTTTTTTTACCATTTCTGGTTTTTAAAAAAAAGCCGCCCTTTTGGGGGGGCCCCTTTTCTAAAAATTTTTGGTTGGGGTACAAAATAAAAATAAGGAAAAAGGCTTTTTTTTGGGGAAAAACAAAAAATTGGGCCCTTTTTTTTTTTTTAAAAAATTAAAACCTAAACCTTCCTTCCCCCCGCCGAAAACGAAGGAACCCCCCTGTTTTTTTTTTTTTTTTCCCCTAAATTTTTTTAGGGTTTTGGGTAAAAAAATTAACGTACTTTTTGGTTTTCCGGCAATTGGCCCCCCCTCAAAAATGGGTAATTCCCCCAACGTTTTGTTTTGAATCCCCACGTTTAGTTAAAATTTCCCATAAAAATGCTTTAGGTTGGAACACGTTTTTTTTTGGTTTTTTTTTTACCCTTTTAATTAAGGGGGTTTTTTTTTTGGGGAAAAGGGAACATTTTGTCCCTTTTTTTTCCCTTTTTTTTTTTTTTGGTCCCCCAACAAATGAATTTTTTGCCCCACCCGAAAAATTCTTTCCTTTTTTTTTTTCTTCAAAAACAACCAAAAACCCAAAAACGGGGGGGGGGAAAAAGGGGGAGGGGGGGGAAAAAAAAGGAAAAAAAAAAAAAGAAAAAAGGAAGGGGAGATTCCCCCCCGCCCCCAAAAAAAATTCCCCCAAAAAAATGGGTTTGGGGGAAAAAAAAAAAAAAAAGAAAAAAAAAAGAAGGAAAAAAAAAAAAGGGATCAATTTGGTTCCCCCCCCCCCCTTTTCCAAACCCCCCCTTTTTTTAATAAAAAAAGTTAAAAACAAAAAACAACCCTCAAAAAAAACCTACAAATTTTTTTTTTTAAAATGTTTTTTTTTTTACTTTTTTTTTTAAAACCTTGAAAAAAATTCAAAAAACCAAACGTTTTGGGGGGAAAAAATAACCAAAATTGGGGGCAAAATTGGGGGGGGGAAAACAGTTTTTAAAAACGTTTTTTTTTTAAAAATAAACCCTAAATTTTTTTTTAAAAAGAGCCGTCCCTTTTTTTTTTTTCCGTTTTTTTTTTTCCGCGGGGGAAGGGAGTTTTTTAGTTTTTTTTTAAAATAAAAGCCCAATTTTGGGGGTTTCAAAGCCCTTCCCCCTTATTAAAAAATGTTTTTAAAACCCAACCCAAGGGGGGTAAGAAAAAAGCCAGGGCCCTTTTTTTTAAAACAAAGGAAAAATGGGGGTTTTTTAAAATTCCCCTTCCCAAAAAACCAAATTTTTAAAAAAAAGGGGCCCCCTTCCGAAAAGAAAACGGGGGGAAAAAAAAAAGCAATCCCCCCCCCGAAAAAATGGGGGCCCCCCCCCCAAAAAAAAGAAAAAAAGCTTGCCTTCCCCCCTTTTAAAATTAACCAAGCCCTTTTTATTAAAAAAGAAAAAAAAAAATTGCAGGGGGATATTGGAAAAAAAAAATTTTTGTTTTGGGGGGGGCCCCCCGCCCTTTTTTTTTCCCCAGGTTAAAAAAAATTTTTACCAATTTTTATCTTAAAAAACCCGAAAATGGCCACAACAAAAAAAGGCCCCAGAAAACCCAAAAAATAGGGGCCCCCCCCCCCAAAGGGAACCGAAAAATTGGGGCCCCCCTTAAATTAGGGTTTTTGGGAACTTTTAAAAAGCCCCCATGGGGGTTTTTTCCCCCCTTTTAATCCAAAAAACCTGGTTTTTTTTTTTTTTTTTTCCTGGGCCCTTTAATTGAAATTTTTAAAATAAAAATTTTTTATACCTTTTGGGTTTTTTTGCCCAGCCCAAAGAAAAGGAGGTTTGGAAAAAAATTAAATTTTTTAAAAAAAGCCCCACTTTTTTTAAAAAAAAAGGAAAAAAAAGGAAAATGTTTTTTTTTTTATGTTTTTGCCTTAAACCAGGAAAGTTTATTTCCAAAAAAAATTCAAAAAAAAAAAAACCCCCTTTTAAAATTTTGGTTGTTTTTTAAACTTTTTGGAATTCGGGCCCCCAAATTTATGTTTTTTTTAAATTAAAAGGGGGGGAAAAAAAAAAAAACCCCCCGGAGAAAAATTGGCCCCTTTTTTTGGGGGGGGGGGGGTTTTTCCGCTTATGTAAAATGGGGAATTAAATTTTTTTTTTTATGAAACCCCCAACCCCGGGGGGCCGTTTTTTTTTGATCCCCAAACCCAACAAAAAAAAAAGGGGAATAAATGGGAAAACCCAAAACCCCCTTTTAATGGAAAAAAAAATTATTGGGGGAAAAATAAGCTTTAACCTGAAAATTTTTTTTCCCTGGTAAAATGGATTTTAAAGGGAAACAAAACCCAAAATTTTTTGGAAAAAAAGCGCCTTTAAAGGGGGAAAAAAAAAAAAAAAATGTTTTTTTTTAATAAATTTGTTTTTTATTTGGGTTTTTTTTTTCCAGGGGCTTTTTTTTCCCCCCAAGGAAAAAGTTAATAAACTTTTTCTTAAAGGGGAAAAGAAAAAAAAAAAATAAAAGGAAAAACAGGGCCTTTTTTGGGCCCAAAAAAAAAAAATTTTAATTTTTGGGGCAAAAAAAAGCAGGAAAAATTAAGACACCTTAAAATTAAGACCAATTCCAAAATTTTTGGGGGGGGCCCGCAAAAAAGAACTTTATTTTTTTTTCCCCCCCCCCAAAAATGGTTTTTTTGGAAAAAGAAACCCTTGGCGCAAAACCCTTTGGGAAAAAAAAATAAAAAATACAAATGGGGGGGTTTTTTTTAAATTTTTTTTCCAACCTCTGGGGATCCATGGGGGTTTTTGGAATATGGCCCCTTTGGGAAGGATCCCCCAAAATGGGCCCCCCCCCAATGGGGACGGGGGGGGAAAAAAAAAAAAAAGGGGGGGTTTTTTTGGCCCGTTTTTTTTTTTAACGAAGGGGGCCTTTTTTTAGTTTTTTTGCCGCCGGTTGCCCCCCTTTTTTTGAATTTTTTTTTTTGGGGTAAACCCCGTCTTTAATTTTTTTCCCAAGGGGGAAAAAAAAAAAAAAATGGTTTTTGGGGGCAAAAAAGGTTTTGGGGGGTTTTTGGGCCCCCCCTTTTTGGTTTTTGAACTAGTTGGGATAAATTTTGGGTCCCCCCCCCCCCAACCTTAAACCTAGAAAAAAATTTTTGGAACAGGTTTTTTTTTTTTTAGAAAAAAAAAATAGACCAAAAAAGGGGGCCCCAATTTTTCCAAAAAGGGGTTTTTTTAAAAAAATCACCCCCCCCCCTTCTGCCCCTGGCCAAATTTTCCTCCCTCCCAGGTTGGGTTCCCCAAACCCTCCCCCCCCCCCCTTATTTTTTCACCCGTGAAAAGGCCCCCCCCGGTGGGGGCGGGGGGTCCTTGAAAGGGGGGTTTTTTTTTTCTAACGGAACCCCGCCGCCCCGGGGCCCCCAAAAAAAATGGAGTTTTGGAATACCCCCCCAAAAATTTTTGCCCCCCCCAAAAAACCCAATGTTATCCGTACCGGAAAAAATTTTTTTACAAAAGGTTTTTGAATTTTTTTATGGGTTTTAAATCCCCCCATGGCCCCCAATTGGGGGCGAAAGAAAGGGGGAAAAAAGAATTTGGGGGGTTTTTTTTTCCGATTAATTGAAAAAAAAACGAAATTCCCCGGAAAGAAAAATTAATATTCAAAATCCTTATGGGAAAAAAAAATAAGCCCCCCCCCCCTTTTTTTTTCCCGGCCCCAAACCAAGAAATAATTAAAAAAATGGGAAAAACCCCGCTATTGAAAAAAAAAAAGCCCCTTTTAAAATGATCCCCCAAAAAAAACCGTGTTCCCTTTTTTTTATCCGGGGAAAATTTGGGAAAATAAACGGGTTGGGCCCCCTGGGAAAAAAAAAAAAAAAAAGGGTTTTTTTTTTTTTTTTGGGGTTAAGGTTAAATTAAAACCCCAATTCCGAAAAGATTTTAATAAAAAAATTTGGTTTTTAAAAATTCAAAACAAATTTAATAAGGAAAATAAAGAAGCCACCTATTTTTGGGGTTTTTTTTGCAATTTTCCCTCCCCCCTTTTTTAATAATTCGGATTATTTCCCCTTTACCAATTCCGGAGACATGGAAAAAAAAAACCCAAATAAATAAATTAATTTTTAAATTGTTTTTTTTTTTTTCCCCCCGGGGAAAGAAAACCCCCCTTTTACTTGGGGGGGCCCCCCCCTTGGGAAAAAACTATAGGGCCTTTTGTTTTACAATGGGGCCCCCCGGCCCCTCCCCCAATCCAAAAACCCACCGGGAAAACCCCCTGGGAAATTAAAATTTTGGCAAAAATTAAAATGGTTTGGGTTTTTTTTAAATTTGAAAAAAATTGCTTTTTTAAAAGTTC
>Ga0163217_1069060_pt1 | contig 10276 bp, 12 predicted proteins | sample SynspAceP_FD_185933 | JGI IMG/M metagenome (GOLD analysis project Ga0163217, IMG submission 185933) | Saline lake microbial communities from Ace Lake in Antarctica - Synechococcus sp. Ace-P (PacBio error correction) | ecosystem: Environmental > Aquatic > Non-marine Saline and Alkaline > Saline ...
TCAGCGAAATTATGAGTAACTCCTCTGTTTATTTGGGGCGGACGGTTGCTGTTGGGCACACAAGGGAGTAATTGGCCGGCGGGGAACGGAGATTCAACCGATCGGGACAACGTTGGCGTCTGCACCCACAAGATAGGTCCACATCATTGACTGGGATGCGGAACCTTAGTATCGTACGAGGGGACGGCGCACATCACGCACACTTCTGCTGGCTCACAACGTTCCTGCTATCACAAGGCCAGAATTGACCGGATAGCGGATCGTAGAAGACGGCCAATCCTGCCTATGTATTGGGCGCTCACCGCCCTTGCTACATAAGTGGTTCGCGCGGTTCTCAAGTCACAAGAAGCTATCTGAAAGAAACCAGGCCGGAGATGAAGACTAACCTCGATCCAGCAAGGTATGATGGGTGCTAATCGTTATAAACAGGGGTAATTCAGGCGAAGAAAATTTACCTGTGAGGTCTAGATGATCTGGTCCTCGTCGTCCACGTTCGATTCCTGGCACGTCGCCAGATGCTCGCCTGTGTTCTCCGGAAGAGAGGGCCTTCAACCGGACCCCATTAACTCCCGTCACATAATACTATGAGAAACAAGGCCGTCAATCCGCCAGTGCAATGGTTTGGTGTCCAAGGCGCGGTCTCGGATTCACGATTTATGCGAAGGTGTAGGGCCGTATAAGAGTCGCCGTGCGCCTGAACCTACATTGCGCTGGAATAGGGAACCGTGCGGTTTTTGACCAGGCGCTCCGCTATCACGCAAGACCCTACTTGCCGTTCCGTCTCGCCCGTATTCCTGCGCGGCCGTGGAAGAGTCACGCATCTCCTTGGATGGCCGCAATGCTCCGCTCCGTGCTCGACGCAAGCATTTTCCGTGTGGCCGGTGTTTTTTCACACAGAGCCATCTCTTGCAAGACTCTTATGGCACGACCCGCCACAAACTGTTACGTTACAAAGAACCGAGAGCCAGCTCATCCAACGTCCGATGGACCTGCATTGAGAGTCCTATCACTACTGCAGAGGCGAGTGAGAAAGGCCAATTCCCTGCAGCAGTGCCACATAAGAGCTGGCGAAATGAAACCCCTGATCTACTTTGGGGCACACACCAACAGCTCGATTCCTTTCCTCGACTCGCGGAACCCAATGCACTCGCACAAGTCAAATGTGGCTGAAAATAGTGCCGAAGCCAGATGATTCCTTCTTTTTACCACTCATGGGCAGATCGTTCGTTGGAACCCCGCCCGAATGAGTTCATCCAGACATACAAATGCGCATTGAACAGAGCAAAACTCTCGATGTATAGAGGAGTGTCATTGTGGCTCTGGCGGCCAGAGATATATTGCCTCGTGAGAAACCCTTCGGAAAAAGGGTGGCGCGGTCCAGAGACGAACCTCGATTGACCCGCGCAGTAGATTGGTCAGCAGCGGGTTCGACCTGGCGAGTTGCTGTGTGGCGAACCAACTGCAGCGTGGCAGGGAATCGAACCTAGCTGTCCGTTAGAGCATGCGACCATGATACGGCGAGCTTCCTGGAGACTAGGATATTGAGGCCGGTAACAGCGCAGTCGGAATTCAGGGGCAACGAAGCCACCGCTGAGCGGTAGGAGCGAGTCACGAATGGGCAGACGTCGGATGCGCAAGCCATGAGACATCATTGCCGACGACCTGGGAACGCTCCAGGCATCGACAAGTCGGGCGTGCGGCTGAAATCGCGCGGGAAGCACTCGGATAGGCTGCACCAAGAACAAATCCGACAACCTAACTCACAGAGGCTGACTGATTGTAGGGCGCAGCGGCAAGGCCTATGCCTTCACGACAGGGCCCCCCGGGCCCATGCTCAAAGTCTCTGCCCGGGCGATGCACTGAGAAGGTGATGGATAGGGAACGGCACCTGATGTGTCAAGGAATTAGGATCCGGGGGATGACTCCTACAGGATCTGGACCGACAACTGTCAGGGGGATGATCTGATATCGCAGCGTGGCTATTTTGTGGCAACGGACTTTACGATTCGGACAGGGCACGGGGCGGGGCAACCGATTTTGTGGCGGAGGCAACAGCCAGCCCAAGAGGGTCCGCAACACACAGGCGATGGCTTAGCAATCGGGTCCTGTGTGTACAGGCAAGGCACCAAATGCGACCAGTGGATATCGTCGCAGAAAGGCCATAGAGAAAATCACCTTGGATACAGGAGACGCGTACAAAATAGCAAGCCGTAATTACTCGAGAGAAGTCAGGCCAGTTTGCCAGCCGTCGATATTATTCCTAGGCAAATAGAATTGCGACTCGACTAGATGCAATAGCCAAAAACAAGACGACGGGTGCCCGTCATGACAGACCGCGTGACTTTTTTCGTTCAGATCATCGTGCGAGCGCTCAAAGGAAAGGTAAAGGGAGATGAAGTTTGAGGCAGCCATAGCCGTGACAGCCGTGATTCAGGTTTTTAGACAGGCCAACAGAAGGCGCGGGCGAAAGTTTCAGCACCATGTTAGTAGGGATCTGGATCCTCGAGCATGATACCGGAGATCTTTGAGGTCACAGTATATTGGGGAGCGGGCAACGGCCCGGCAGAAGCGAGAGACACGATACGCACCAAAGCACGACAATCGCCCAAGAAAGTTGAATGCACACCGAAGTTCAGAGTGAGAAGTGAGTATGGGCGAGCAATAATTCAGGACCGATGAAATAGTCCCCCAAGGGAACACACCGTACAGAGCGCGCTGACATGTCAAAACCATAGGAACAACCAAGCGCAATTAAGCACCGTGAAGCTTTCTTTCCAGGTATCCACAAGAGTCCGTGCATGGTCGCACGCGATAGCAAAGAACACTGCCGTGCGCCAGCCCGGTAATATAAGCGCCGCAGCGACAACTGCCGTAATCCGGCGCAAAGGCAAGGCATTAAGCATTTGCCGAGCGTGAACAGCGCCAAGCAAGAGCAGCAACAGCGTTTTCGCGCGCCACAAACGGTGCGCCATGGCGGTTTTAGCTAACTGGCGCAGCCGATTGGTCCGCACGCCAAGGGCATAGAGGCGACCAGCAGGCCCAGTCGGAGGAATGGATAACTGCCAAGAATCGGCGGCAAATGGTGGGGAAGCGAAGCCGACGATAACGAACCGGTCGTTCCGACGGGCAAAAAGCGCTGATGTCCAGCGCCAAAAGGGCAAAGTGGCAATCGGTTTTCTCCAATAATTTGATGTCGACGCGTATATGCTTCGTATCTTTGCGAGAACAGACAAGTTTGGGAATAGATTCATTGCAAAAATTGCCGAATTGTCTACGCATGGGGATTTGGCAGCCTTCGTCGGGTATCGTCGATGATGGGGGTTTTGCTGAATCCGCGCGGCGCAGAGGGGCGGTCTGCCTTCAACGACTGCAGCCCGGTCGGTCACTGCGGCTGGAAGAGCAGCTGAAGAGTCACGCTGCTGCGCCGGACGCAGCGGTCCATACGAAATCAACACCCAAAGGCGCCGCCCGTTCTGGCTGAGGCGCGCGTAGATTTTAGATCGTAGCGAAAGCCCTGCAAGAGAATCGCCACAAGTGACAGCCCCGCCGGACCACTAACCGTGTGAACGCACGCGGTTCCCTATGTCCGCATGTCCTCGCCCCGCGGCTGGCCGAGTTCCGCACCCGATATCCGCATCAGCTGTCGATTGGACATGACGGAATCGCGCTGGTGGACCTATCGGCAGCACGCGGATGGTTTGCATCGGCTGGGCCGCTGCCTGATAGCGAAATGTTGCAGGCGCCCTTGGGGCGCTACGGCTTGGAAATTGGTGGCGACCCGAATATCTTCGATCGCAACGGCTGGCCCCAAAACATCCAACCGACCCTCGCACGGCTGGAGCAAGTGCGCTTTTGCGGCACCAGATCTAATCAAGCACGCTTGCGCTTACTGGTCTGCCACCCCCGTGACGGTGCCCCCCGCCCTTGACTGTGAGCAATGGAGAGCCGTGCGTCAGATGGATTAGGCGGGCCTTTGGCCATTCGCGCGTTTTTCCGATTCATGATCGCAGATGACATCGAGGCGGGCCCGAATGTGGAGCTGTTTTCCGGCCGACTTGACGCCGCCCTACTCGGATATCTCAGCGCCTCTAACCTTACCCGCGGTATCGATTGCGCCGTCTGGGCGTCTTTTGGATGGCCTGGGGACCTTAGCGAAGGCTAAGTTACGCTGGTGGCCTTGCGCATGCATAACGATACCGACAAAAGCGTGGCCTCGAAAGGTTAATCTCTGTCAGTCTTATCTAGACTATTTTTATGCCCGCTTTCGGGGAAGTTGAAGGGCCGCAGCGGTGCGATCCCTTCCGAACGGCTGGTAAAGCGCTGGAAGTTGCCATGGTGACGACGCGCGGAGAGCGACCTTTTGCTGCGGGTTTTGTACGATCGGCCAGCCATGTCAGAAAGTTGGATTTGCAAAGTCCGAGATTTTACTAGATTCAGCCATTTGTTCTGCTGCGCCCGCGCGGGCTTACGTTTTTTCCGCAAGTTCGGGGTGCTGACGCTAATAATAAGATCGTGCTACTTCTCTATCGCCCATTCTTCCCCTAATGCGTTCGTCCAAAGAGCGCATCTGACGCCCTGCCCGGCCCCGTGTCTGATAAAGGGCGTTCATATAAGTTATGAAACCTGAATCCGCGGATCAAGACGATTCCTCGAACTCGGATCGATCGATGTCACCGGAAAAGCGGAGCCCCCTTTCACTGCGCGTAAAGCTGCGTCCGCGTGACCCTGTAGCAATGCAATTTGCCCCTCTGCCTGTGTCGTGAGCGCTTGTTGCGAGATACTAGCGCGGATCTTCTTTTACTGTCTCAGAGTGCAGGGTAAGCGTGTTTGTTGATGAGGACGTAGATATGTCCGCCTTGAGCTTCTGATCAGGTTTGTGAACGCGAATTAGGTACCGCCCAGGAACTGCGCCATGTGAACCCACCGTCGACATGTGGTTTCCGCATAGGTTTTATCATTCACAACGTAGTCGCAGGTTCACGGCGGAAGCAGGCCCGGCAATGCAGCAGACGCCCGCATTATACTGCGAAACGATCGTATGGGCACTGCGGCGGCGAATGGCATACCCATTGTCCCAGACCGAGGCTCGCGCACTATCCAAGCTCCGAGGTTACGACCAGCAGACTATTTTCCCGGCTTATGCTTTGCGCAATGGCCACGGAGGGAACGAGGGTGGGTGTTTTTTCCTCGGATTCAACACTGCAAGCCGGAGAAGGTTCATATAGCGCTGTCGCTGAAGGACTGCCATGAAATGGACGCATCCGCATGAATGTCACTTGCATTCACTTTGGGTGGAAAAGCGGGTCAGAACGCTTCCGTCATAGTCCCTGTCCCATAAAGCAAAGGGCGCGATCAGCGCTCCGGTCCGTAGATACCGGTCACCAGGTCAAAGTCGGGTCTGTCCCACCCCGTGCGGACCAGCCAACAAGCGCGCCTGCACCAAAAAGCACCATCCCACCGCCGCCGGAAGGGCCCAGACGTTGGCCCGTCGGAAGACCCCGAACGATGATTGCGGGGATGCAGGTTGTTTGAGGCATTCATCCGGCCCATCAATCCGCAAAGAGACGAACCGAGACAGGCGATCATTGTCTGTTTGCAACACGCGTTTTTTCCAAGGGGATCTGAAACGCGGCTTGAGCAAGGCTGAAAGGGGCGGTTGCCCCCAAGACCCATGAGAAGCGAGCGGCGCCCCAAAAGGTCAACTGGTTGGCTCGTGCGAGTCCATCTCAGATTTCCTCACGGCAGCCGAGCAAGTAGCCCTGCTCGGTGAACTGTATCCTGTCTTAATAGTCATTAATGGTCGGGCGGTGGTGGAAGGGTGGCCCCGCAAGGCCATCTCGGTGATGCCCAGCGCCTGGCCGCAGCGGACCATATCGGGCGTCCAGCCTTGAGGGTCGCCAAGGCACGCACCAGTTCTTCGGGGTGTTCAACCCCCAGCGTCTCTGCAGCCTCAGCAAAACCGGAGGCATCTGCCCCGACGTGAATCGCCGGGACGGTGGCGGTTCTTGCGCGCGGTCTGCAACCAGCCCGTGTTGCGCCAACCCCTGCAGTTGCGGTTGTTGAGAAATTTACCGCACGGCTTTGCACGCAACACAGACAATGCCGGCGGTTCGGGAATCATCCGTAGCAGATAATGAATATTTTCGCCTGTGGGTGTCCGCTCCGGATGTGACCGTTGCAAGCTCAAAAGACCCCGTGACTTCTGCGCCATCCGCTTCGGTGCTGCACATGGCGTGACCTGTCCGAAATGCGTAGCCGACAGCGCGGCGCTATCCTTGAATCCAATGCACAATCTGCGGCGACGCCTTGCTTTCAAAGACGGTTTTCTATGTCCCGTCGACGTGGCATGCCAATGATACCACCGCCGGTGATCCGATATGACCGCCACAGGTAATAGCGCTGGGCATTATGCCCCCCGTTTGCCTGAAGGCTGGCCGCGTCCGAAGAAACGGCAACACCATCAACGCCACGCCGTACCTTGGAGACAGTGCCAAGTCGGGCGGGGGCTCCCTGCCCATACTGTGTCACCGGTAGCAGCATGGTGGATCCGACGCTTCGTCCGCAGATACATTGATGCAAGGCGTGGTCCGACCGTTGGCCTTCGGTCGCAGTTATCGACCGTGTGCACGTTCCGGTCCTCGTCGAAGAAGCTATAGCCAAGCTCCATCCAGCATCCCAAGGAATGCCCATCAACGCGGTATCACTTTGGCATTCACCGCCAAGTTCAGTCCCAGATCCCGCCCGCGTCGTTCAGTGCCGCTGGAAGCAGAACGGCCCCGATGTCCCAAGTCCCTCGGCATGTAATTGACCGTGATTTTGTAGCAGCTCGATGCTGTGCCGTCTCGAGCGTGCAGTCCACGGTCAACAGGTGCCTCAGCAAAGGCCGTCTTGGCAAATTCTTTCGAATTCGGGATGGGCCAAAAGCCGTTTGCAACCATAAGCCGACCGAGGCGAGCACAAACAGGCCCGGCAAAGGTGAGATAGACGTTCATTCAGCAAATCCTTTATCAGGACGTTTACAGAAAACACGAACAACCCAATGTGGGGTGCCGTGTCGAAAAGGTGATTCAGGAGGGAGCTTTAGCCTTTTTCGGCATACCTCGCTGGGGCGCGGCAAGAGGCACATCCGACTTGGGGGACATACAGGTCCTGAACAGCGGTTGCACCGTCACGACCCTGAGAATTCAACAAGGCTGCCTTTCGGCTGCGCATTTTCACAAGCGCTTATTGCTTCGCGCGGCGGGCGGTCTGCGCGGCGCTCCATTACCGGACGGTAGGCGCAGCTGCGCATAAACGATTCCTTGGTCGTGACCTGGCATGGCTTTCAGCCCGCACAGTTCGAGATGTTCACGCGCCCAAGAATGCACTGCGGCCAATGTGATCGCGAGGAATAACACTTTGGTTTTCCTTTGATGCGCGTTACTGTGGTCGGTAAAGCGGGATCTTGCTTGGGACCGCGGACTGTGCGCGTCGTGCCTCGAAATTTATCCATGAACATCGTAGGTTCCCCCTATTTGTGGCGTTAAGTCGCCCATTCACTTAGAACTTTTCCATGCTTCTTTGAGCAGTGAGTTTTGCAGCAATGTATGCAGCGAAAATGCAGATCGTTAAAAAAATGAGCTCTGTAGCCTTTTGTGGCCTCAATTCCGGAGGATAAGGCGCGTGCAGCCCCTTTACCTCGTACGCGTATCATCGCCATAGACAGAGCGGACGGGTCCCAATGCTGACACGATGCGATCTTCCGACGGAATATTTCGAATGTGACTGCGACGGTTCGGGTCCAAAGACCTCTGTGTCGTCGGGAAAGGGCGAGAGAGAGCAGTTGATCGCGGAAAAAAACGCGGCCTGGCCTTGAAAGCCAACGCTGCCACAACACGCGAGAATTCGCGACGCCGTAGATCGAGGTGGCTGCCATCCCAGCGTTGCTGCCCACCTGTCGCCGTTAATGATAGCGGGGTCGTTGTCGTGACAGGGCTTTCCGGTGGGCTTGCCAATAGGGCTACGCCGCAAGACCGCCCTGACCCGCGCGACAGAAAGCTCACGGCGGGGAATAGGTTTGCAAATAGGTAATCATACGGCCCCCAGCTCGAGCCCCAACAGTGCGGTCGTTTCTTCAACCTTCGCAGTGGGTCATGATGTCGGCACATCTAATGTCTTGCGCAATTCCCCGGCAAGATCGTCAGCCGGCCGTCGACCGCCGGCAGCATCAGTCGATGAATGATCAGATCATACTGGCTTTGCCTGTGGCGAGCTCCGACAGCACCCGCCCGTTACTGGGAGCAATTTCGGACACTCAATACCTTCAGTAAAGCAGGTAATCCCGCACGACTCTGCAAGCGCAATTTCATCCTTTTCAAAACGATTAGGAATGCCCCGCAGTGGTCATTTGCTTCCTTTGGCCAATCGAATGACACTTAGCACCCCGCCCAACTCAGAGCGCCAGCAGAGATGGTGCGCCGCCAGCGCGTCTACGACTCGCCTTAAAGACAGAAAGCCCCAGTCCAGAAACCCACCAATACAACCGCACCATACGCCGAAGAAGCGCGATGCTTCCATCACGGTAGAAGCGCGTTCAAATAGCTTTTTCCAACATCAAACCTTCAGGCGCAGCCTGGCGGAGTGTCCTCTACCAGTCAGCAGCGGCGAAACCCCTCATCGTCTTGCAGATTACGCGTATTTGGCCTGGTCCATCCGTCGTCTGGAATGCGTTCTCAAGCAAGTTATCCATGACTGGCCGATCTGCCTCGGTCGCACAGGGGACCAACATATGCGCGGGCAATTGAGTTCTCCAATTCAATTCCCTTAGCGCTTACCTTGACCGGCTCCGCTTCAGCCGCCTGATCTACAAGTGTCGGGAGGGTCCTCATGTCAGTATGGATCAACTTGCTTCGGCGGCCATAAGACTTTTTGAGTCCTGCCACCAAGCGAGATAGTCGCAATGAGTGCAGCATGCAATTCGGTCCACGTTTGTCAATCAGGGCTTGCGTACCCCGTCTTAGTGCCTCAATCTTGGGCCCGCAGAACCCGCAACGGAGTTGCAATTCGGGCTGTGTTGGAGATCCATTCTCGCTCGGGCCTTGGCCCCGTCGTCAAGTGCGCAGCCAAGGTGTTGTATATGCCGATCAACTGCCCGAGTTCGTCACTTCGGTCCTGTCTAATCCTTGCTGTATAATTACCCATTACTGCGGCCATCGTTTTCGCCTCGATTCCAGCCGCTTAAATGGGCTCCCAGTAAACTGGCGCGCGATATATAAATCAGCAGCAGCCGAAAGGGCGAATGGCGATCAGCGCAGCAGGGCAAGAGCCGCATACTGCTCGCGCAAGAAAATGGCATCACTCGCATCCTCGCTGGCTCAAACTGGGGCGCTTAATCCCGGATATAACCGAAAGGTTCGCACCGGCAAATTGTTTTTTTCGCACATACTGGGCAACGTTCAAATAAACGATGAGCGTTCAAATGTTGCCCGCGATGTGAATCCATCGGCGGTCAAGCAGCACGCGATGCGTTTCTCCGGCCTCCATATTGTCGTGGTCGTCCGCCCGCGCAACGGGCGGTGGGTTGGGCTTGCCTAGGACCCCCGGTGCGGCTCAGATGGAAATCTCGGGGGCCGGCTTGGGCGGGGGCGCCGAAATTCCCCTTAGGGGGAGGAGCATGCGCATTGAACAAAAGGCAACCCCAGACTGCGGGATCATCATTCAAATTCATCTCCCACCCGCCTTGGTTGCGTCGCCAAGGGACGATTGCCAGTCGTCGAACTGTGCCCAGCTCGCCCCTTAGCAGGTACCCCGGTGCAAACCGTTCACGCATCCCACAAGCGGCGACATCAGGCCATCACCAGTTACGACAATAATGGATCGCTGCGATCTGCTATGAGATCTTGGAAAAGTGACTTCCCGGATTGGGTTTCTATGGCCGTAGTATTTCCATACCGGAAATATGCAGTGAGTTTGCAGGTAACGGGGCTAAATGGGTCTCAGCGTTGATTGCCTGTTGATGAACGCTCACCAGTATTGTTAAGGACCTTTTAGTTCGGTCCAGACAATAGCAGATCACTTAGATGTAGCTTTGGTGCACGGTTCGACTCGAAGGAGATATTCGCGGCTGATAGATCACGCTAGAAGGATTCAGAGAAAGGCAAGCCAACCTTATCTGCTTTCCAAGAAATGGTAGAAGGGGGCGTCAAAGAATGGTTGCCTGCCAGGCCTCAAAACAAACGTGCGGCGAGGCACATCGATCAAAACCCGTGGGGCGCGCTCCTGTGATGTCGCTGCCGCT
>Ga0163217_1091249_pt1 | contig 10276 bp, 11 predicted proteins | sample SynspAceP_FD_185933 | JGI IMG/M metagenome (GOLD analysis project Ga0163217, IMG submission 185933) | Saline lake microbial communities from Ace Lake in Antarctica - Synechococcus sp. Ace-P (PacBio error correction) | ecosystem: Environmental > Aquatic > Non-marine Saline and Alkaline > Saline ...
CACACAACCCAAAAAGGGGGAGGGAAAAAAGACAGGGAATTGGGGCCTTTTCACGGGCCAATTGGGCCGGCAAGGTCTTTCCTGCCCAGTTTCCCGGGGGTTTATGCCAACCCTTAAAATGGCCTGGGCCCTTTTCTTGCTTGCGGCCTTGGCTGCGGTAATAGCGGCGCGGGGGGTGTTCAACTGAAACAACCCCGCAACGATATGTTTTCAGAACTCGATCCTGGCTTTTTGCCAGTCCGCGCCCGCGCAATCGGCAAGGCCTTTGCTCGGCAAGGCGCAATCGGCGGGCCGGCCAGAACCTGGCCCAAGGGCAGGCGCCCCATAGTTCCCTGGTTGGGCCAAATCGCGAGCATGGATACCAGCCCGGTACGCCGATGGGACGCGCCGCTCGATCGCGGCAGCCAGAAGGTAAGGATTCTGGCCCCCCGCCCATTGGAAAACCGGTTCGGGCATTTGCGGCGGCTGGAGCGGTCCCTCGCGGCCATCGTAGACCATCGGTGAATGTGATCGCCTTGGAATGGCAGCAAGTAAAAACCGCCGCCGCCAATGCCGTCCTCGGGCGATTCGATCAGGCCCAGTTCCATCCTGCACGGCAAATAGCGGCATTCCACCGCGGTGCCCGCCCTGGCGCAAAGCAGTCCCAGCCCGGCCTTCTTTATACCGGCCAGCGGGATGGGCGGCCTGACACATCATGTTTATCTGGCCTGACGTTCTGTCCAGCGGTTGTGTATTCCTGCTTGGGTTGGCGGGATCGCTGCCGCGCACAGGCCGCTTAGAAATCCAGCAGGCAAACATTTAGGCTTGGCGCCCACTGGCCAGCGCTTCTGAAGGAGCGTGTCGAAGAGAAGTTTTGACATGTTTAACAGGCTTAACCTGTGCCGTGAGGACACGTCTAACTCTCAGTTTCTTATGGTGGGTAGAAAATCGTCGCAGGCTTTTTTTCTCCTTAAATATTAAGGTACGTTATGACCAATCTAGCTGAATTTCGGGCTGCAGAGCGCAAAGCTTTTGCGCAACAAACTGGGCCCAACTGAAAACATGAAGCAGGACGCTGGCCTGCAACAGAGCTTTCGCATTCCAAATATGACGAGCTCAAGGCGCTGATGAATGGCATACGGGGTTTTTTATTCGCCCCGAGTGGCCCTTGGCTATACTGCGTCTGGGTCCTATCTACCTCTGTGAATATAGGCCGTTTTTTGCGGGGCAATTTGACCCTGCGTTTTCCCAAATGTTTCCATAAATCCGCTAATCATGGTGGCTTAATTGGTTGACGAAATTGTCGCAAAAGGCTGTTGATCGTAGATCTGTACCCGGTTTTCCTCGAAGCATCGGTTGAGTTGCGCACCAGGCTGGCCATAGAAACCGTTGTCTTGTCCTGTTTCCGGTGTGGTAGCAGCTGGCCGCCTTCACTCAGTGAGCAAGACCGTGATGGATGATCAAAGACCCCTCTTTTGAATAACGGTAGCGAACGCGGAAAATCCGCCCTGGACGCGAATCCCTGCGCCTCTGGGCGAATCCATCCTTTGAATCGATACTGATTACGTTATTGGCCAGGATAAATAATCAAGGGCCAAGTTTTCCTTTGCGCTTGATTATTCCGGCACGGTTTCAGTACTCTGGCGCTGACCATTGTCGCCTTTGTGATTCATTACCCTGGCGCTCAAGAACGATGTCGCCTATTTTTCAACGCTATTCGCGACTGGCTGACCGGGCACTCTGGCCTGGTTTTTCCTCCGCAAGCGGCCAACGTTTTTCGTGATTCTCTGCCTGGTGTTGATTGTCTCGCCACTGGGCAAGGTGCGCCTCGGTGGTATGGATGCCAAACCTTGATTCATTCCTATATGGGCTGGTTTTCGCATGCTGTTCGCTGCTGGCAAGGGCATCGGTTTGACTGTTCTAGCGGTGTCTCCGAGCCCATGTTCCCGCACTTTCTCTGGCCTCCATGGGTGGCGTGGTTAGTGGGTGAAGATGGGCCCCTGCGTACAGCTGGGCGGCTCTGGCGGCGCCGTTTTGGTGATGCCCAGGCCATCGCCAGCCTGGGCAATGGCCGCGACCATCTTCCATTGGGTCTGCATCCCTGGCGATTCTTACGCGTTGTGGCATTGCGCTGGCGCTGTTCTCACTTCAACAAAGGGTCCCTGCCCCGCTGAGTATCCCGGCTCGATCTTCTATCCGATTCTGGGTGAAGCGGCGTGTGGGGCCTGGCCCCGGGCCATATGCATCTGATAATCCTGGCGGTATTTGCACGCTCCTTTGGTCTGGCGACCTCGCGGGTATCGGTTGCTGAACAGGCCGCGCGGTATAAGACCCAATCTGTTTTGGCATTCGCGCTACTGTTTAACGCCAGCCAAGGTATTGGCTGATTATCGGTATTACGCTATCGCGTTTGTGTCGGTATTGGCCGGGTTGGACAAGGGCGTGAAAGCGCGCTGTCGCAGTTTTGACATGATCCTGCGATCCTGCTGCTGGGCTTTGTCATCGTCGTCGGGCCGACCTTTGGCGAATCCGGACCGGGGTTCTTCAGGCAATCTGGGTTCTTTCACCTGCAGCACTGCACGGCACTGTCAACCCGATTGTCGGTGAAGACGCCCAACTCAGTTCAGGCTGGACGGGTTCTACTGGGCCTGGTGGATCATTGGTCGCCCTTCGTCCGGGATGTTTTTATTGCGCCGGGTCACCCGTGGCGTACCGTCCGCGAGTTTTTTGATTGCGGTAATTGCTGTCCCTCGCTGGTATTCGGTACTCTGGATGACGCGCTTTTTGCGCGGTACGGGTATCGGCCAGTTCCGTTAACGATGTTCTTTACGGTGTGCCAAGGATGCGGCGCTGGAACTGCAATTTGTTTGCGATGCTGGGTCCAGTTGCCGTTGGCGGAAATCACCTCGTTTAATCGGCAATCATCCTGGTGATCGTGTTCTTTATTAACCTCGTCGACTCCACCGGCTCAACTGGTGATCGACACCATCACCGCCGGTGGGCACGGTCCAATGCGGGCAGTACCGCAACGGGTGTTTTGGGTCGTCATCGAAGGGGTGATTGCTATCGCATTGCCCCCCTGCTCGGTGGCGGACTGGTCGCCTTGGCCAGGCCCATGGCGTATTCCACTGGCTTGCCGTTTACGCTTGGTGCTGCTGGTCGTGTTGTATCTCGATCGTCAAGGGGCTGATGTCTGAACCCGGTAAGCCCATCGCGGTCAAGCAGTTTCAAGAAGGCGTGACCTGCAAAGGGTCCGCGCCCTTTTTATTGCCTATAAAAAAAAATAAAAAAAAAAGAATGTTTGCCCAGCGTCAGTTTCCAAAACTCCCCGTAATGGCGATATCCGGATGGTAAGTGGGGTGGCTCACCTGCGCTTGCCAGCAGCTCGCGGTGGCCAGCGCATCGACCAGTGGCATGATGTGCCTGGTAGTGCGGCAGGCCGTAGCGCAGGCGGCTGTCGGCCAGGCGAATGGAGGTGGTTTGGACCCCGCGGCAGCCGGGCGGAACCAGCCAGGCTGGTTTACGCCCGGTGCAGGCGGGCTTTTCCATTCCATGGTTCGATGCACCGGGACAATGCAGTTGCTTTCGCCAATAAAAAATAGCGCACAGCTCGCTCAAAGACCGCGCTCGATATTTCGGTAATGCACCACGGCACCCTTTGCCGCCGAGACTCTCACAGCGTGCCGAGCAGCTTCGTCAGCCGCGGGTGCGTTGCTGATCTCGCTATGTGGTTAATACGGTGCAGCGTGACGGAATTGTTTGCTTACTCGGCGATCGGCTTGACCACATGATAAAGGGTCTTGCCGCGCAGCGAATGCGCTGCAAGCTGAAGGGGCCAGGCCCAATGCTGCCGATGGCATGCGGCTTCGGGTCCAGCCGGTGGTCTCGATATCCAATGGCGATCCGCTCGACTCGCTCAGTGGGGTATCAGCCCGCCACGGCGCCGGCCTGGTAAATAGCGCACCAAGAACGCTCATCCCGGTGCGGTATTGGCCAGGTTGCTGAAAATCTTCTGCCAGTCCGGACTGGCGGGGGCCACCTTTGCCTCAATGAGCGTGCGCATGGATTGCAAGCCGAAGGTAAGCGTTAAGCGCAGAAATTTTGTGCGCGGTTGCTTAGTAACCTGGAACGACCTTCTTTGAGATTAATGCCGATCCGCTGCCGGTATGGTTTCAGGTTGAAATGTAGTTGTTCGCTCAACGGCCCTGGTTCGATATCCCGCGCCTGGTGGCGGATTCGCAACATGGACAGAATCCAGCGCGTAGCGCAGGCGCGTGGATGGCCTTCAGGTGGCATCCAACCGCGTGGTTGCAATGGCCGTCCAGCCGCTCGAAGGAATTCTGCGCCTTTGGAGCCGGAAGGCCCAGGCTAGTACAACGGATTCAGAATCGGTCAGCGGCGCCAGTGGCACGGCCCTTGAGGTTGAATGAATGTTCTTGTGTTCACCGTCCCCTGCTTCCATCACGAAGGTGCCGGAAAAACCCCGCGGGGTGTGGCGGGTTCAAGCTTGCGCGCCAGGCTGGCGAGAAAAGGGCTCGCTGGCGCCTGGCCTTTGTCGGCGAGCAGTCTTTTAAGGGTTTTCGGCAGATTCAGCCCTCGCCCGTAAACGCTGTCCAGATCAAAGAAGAATCGAGCTGTTGCAGCAGGTTTTTCCGGATTGTGGCGTTCTAATCCATTGGGTAAAATATTGCTTTTCCAGACCGCTCAGTAGGGTTGGCGCCACTTTGGGGTTGGTCGCCCATCCGATGCGCCCATTGCAGTAAGGTGTACCACCGCAAGCGCCGCTAGGGTCCGTCTCGCTGACGAAGGTCGCCAGTTGAGAATAGTCGTCGTGGCTTGGGATCAAAGCGGTCATCGGAGGATCAGCGCCGTTATCCTGATCAGTCACCACCAACTGTTCGTCGCGCCCATTGGAGCCAAGCGCCATATAGGCAGTAAAGGGTACTGGGCGGCCGGCCCCAGCCTCGGCCTCGGCTAGCCTCCAGTGGCGTTGGCTTGAAGCCTCTGCCAATTTCCGGCCAGGTGCTCGCCGATCATCCCCCCGTGATGCGTGGCCTTTCACTATTGCAGCACCGCGCACACAAACAGTACACGCTCATCATACGGCAACAGCCCCCTGAGCCCAGCGACGTCCTGCTGTCTGATATAAAGACCAAGCTCACAGTGATCTGGGTTCACAAGAATCGATATGGTCAGGTTGAATCCAGGCAAATCCGCCATCTCTTTGGGCGCCTGGCATACCCGGCACGCGCTAGCATGCGCATTTCTTCACGAAACGCAGCAATGCACAGCATGGGTAATCGAAACACCGAATCCCTCGGCCTGCCAGGCTATCGCGGCTGCCGCGCCTCGCACATCACCTCGCGTCTACTCCGCGGGCTGCTCTGGGTCACGCCCCTTCGGCCCACACCCGGGAACGAACAATCCCGGTCGGTGACAATACCGACATGATGCCGGCCCAGGCCGGCAGCCGGCAGTGTTCCCCGTGCCATCCACGGCGGCCATGCTGTCACAATCACCAGCGAGGCAGCACGTTCTCCGCCGTATCAACCCCAGCTGCCTCCCTGACCGGACATATGCGCTGCACAATGATCGGCAGACGGCTGATCAGTTTTGCGCACCTTGATCTCTGCATCAGCTCGCCGGCTTGGCTCTGGCTGTCGACAGCTGGTTTTCAACGCGATTGCCCTGTGCGGCTGCACAAAGTTCGCGAAGGTCTCCCGCTGCTGTGCCTGCACTACTACCACGGCGACCCTTCGAACATTGATTGACGGGCAATTATATAATATCGTATTGCGAGGCCCACTGTACTCTCGAGAGGTCGCGCCTGCGCGCGTAAGAGTAAAGCGCACCTTGGTTTTATTAACGCAGCAAGCGAAGTGGCCAAAGATATCGCCCTCGGTCAGGCGTTGTAGACGATCGCATTGCGGCGAAAAACGTCCACCGCGCCACTGCGTCCATAGTGCAGAAACTGAATGTCCTGGTTCGAACAGCAGGATGTCGGTTTTCCGGCCTTTGAACTAGCTGATTTTCCACCTGCCCTTGCCACCTCGCCGAGAATGTCTTCCGGCAGGCCGTCGCAAGGGCGGGAAGCCGACTCAGAATGGTCGCGTATTCGATGATTTCAATATCGCCATGAATAGCCATCCCCTGATTACCTGGTTACCCTGCAGCGGTTCAAGTCCGAGGAACAACCTGCCTGGCACCCAATCCCATAGATACGACCAGCCATGGCGGTCAGTTCCACCACGATGACAGGAACCACCACCACGACCGGCGATCTCCAGCCGGCCGGCAGCGCCAGCAACCAGCGGCAAGGACGACGAAGGAGTTTTTGCGCGTGCCGAAGCTGAACGCCAGCGCCGGCCGGCCGCGATGTCGAGCCTGAACAGCTGCGCCCAGGCCGCGGTGCCAGCAACCCGGCGATCGCAGGAACAGCAGGAAGACCGGCCAGCACGGCGAGCAGGCAGAGGGCTGGCCTGTTCCAGTACTGACTGTTGCTGGCGGCAGATCATTCAGCACGCACCAGTGCGAGCAAGGGGCAACCTGGCAACCAGGCCCAGCCCCTTCTCCCCCCGCGCGCGCGCTGCGGGCGCGCTTCGCATCCAGCGCTGCGGTCAGCAGCGCCAGCAAGCATGGGCCCCACCAGCAGCCCCAGTGCGGCGCCGAGCAGGTGGCGGTGCATCGAGCGTCAGGTTTGCAAGCCTGCTGTCCCTGGCAGCATCAGCCAGAGGTACAGCTAACAGCAGCAGCTGCAGCAGGAAGTTGATCGGCGTAAGGGAGATGGCCCGGCTGGTGCTGCGCCCGCACAGATGGGCAAAGGTAATGAACCAGTCGGTGCAAGGGGACCAGCAGCACCAAGCAGCACGCCCAGGCGCAGTGCCGGATCATCCGGCAGCCACGCAGCATGGCCCAGCACTCACGTTGGCAGGCAACCACGAAGTTGCCAATGCACGGGCGGCCGCCACGAAGCGCGTCGCAGTGCCCTGCACGCAGCTCGAGCAGCGGTTAACCTGGACGAAGGTGGGCATACAGCAGCAGCCGAGGGTCGGCCACAAAACAGCGTTTCCCAGCCAGGGCGCTGTATGTGGGTGCCAGGGTGCCGAGCAGCAGGCCGAGTGCGCGACGGGCGCAACAGGTACAGGCGCAAAACTGGTGGCCGTTCGAGGTCGGGCGGTCGGGCATGGGAGTCGATCGGCAAGCGGTGACGGGCTGCTACTGTAAGCAGAGTACAACCCCGCCCGGTGCAGGGCTGCGTCCTGGCTGTTTCCGCTCAGCACACCACGTGCTTCAAGCGGACCCTGATCATCTGTCGCGGTCAGCCCGTTGGCAGGGCAGCATACCGCTGATCACCGTCCAATGGCGAAACAAAGATGGCATCCAGTTCGGCATAGGGGCCACCCTGACTTGTATGCCGGTCGCCGGGGTTCACGCTTGGGTTTCCTCGACCTGGCCGCAGCGCCTCCTGCAGATGCTTGGACAATGTCGTCTGTACCCTTGCAGGGTTTTGCCGGGAACGCGACTATCCGGGTGACGCGCGGGTGGAGTGCAGGGCGGTCCCCACGTTGTCTCGGCTTGACGCCGCACGAAGATGTAGCCGGAACAGCGGCTGAACTTTTCTGCTTGATCGCCCGGCCTTGAGCGTCTGCAGCTGAATGCTCGGGTTGAAGCATTCGAAGGCCCTGACGCGTTGAGGTGCTTTTTTTCGTGGGCAACGGAAGTCCTGGCGCGGCTTGCCATTGCAGCAGGTACCAAGCAAATATCAGCAATTTCATCCGAGTATTCAATAAGCCCTTCTGGCTGCACACTGCGGCAGCCTGCTCGAGAATCCGGCAGGCCACGGCAGGTCAGCCGCGGCACTTATCTCAGCGTGGATTCTAACGCTTTCGCAGCGCCAGGTTGTGTGAGGAAATTGGGCCGGCCAGGGCCGGCATGCCAACTTCATACGGACAGGGATCTATTCTGCCAGGTTTTTTACTGCGCGTTTCCGCGCGGTGCTTGCGCTGAATCCGCCGCAGGCTGCCACTGGTACCGCTCGGCGACGCCCAGACAATACTGCTGGCGGGCTGTTCTGCTCTGGATGGCGAACTGCGTCACAGTTTCGCCGCTCAGCCGAGGTCCGGCACGCCGGTCAGATAACTGCGCCGCCTGCTGCAGCGCATCGGGGGTACCCAGCAGCACCAGAAACGTCTTTCCGCAACAGTTCGATGGTGCGGCGGGTAAGCGCAGGCGCTGATCGGCCCGCACCATCGCGGTGATCAGTCACCTCGCCCAGCCTCCAGCGTGCCGAGGGCTTTGCCGACGCGCAAAGGCTACCGGCGTCGATCCGGCACGCGAATGCCAATCGCTCAGTTCCGTGCTTGTGCCTGCAAATCACCCAGGCTACCGCGAAACCAGCTGCCTTCAGCATCGAATAGCGCGGGTACGTTGCTGTGCATGGTATGCGTGACCCGGTTAGCTTGGGGACGTTCAGTGGTCAACAGCGCCATGCGAGGCGAGGGTCCATGCCGCTTCCAGGGGTTTCGGGATGAACTTTCCGAAGCGCCGGCCTTTCCGCAGCTCCTCCACGTGGCTTTCGTCGCGCGTGCGCCCCCAACCGTTGGCACATCGGGGCGCGCGCTGCGTACATTGATCAGGGTCTTGAGCGCGGCGGTCTTGTCCGTTTTGTGGCAGATCACTACAGCGAGGCCTGCAATGCCGAGTGTTTCGAGCACGGTCGGTCGGTGGAAGTCCGGCGTAGTACACCGCCTGGCCGGCCAGCCGGGCCTCGCGGCGATACCGGGGTCGACATCCACCGCGACGAAAGGGCAGGCCTCGTCCTCGAGAAAGCGGCCGACGAATCTGCCGTCGGCCGTAGCCGAAGATCAGTACATGGCGGGACAGGTCCCGGCTTCTCGATGGTGTCCAGGGGCTTCTTTTCGTCGTCGCACTTGCGCCCGCACAGCCCAAGCGCGACAGCACCAGGTTTAGCGAATGATTGAAGGGCGCGAGCACACATCGACAGCAGCACCGAGTCAGCAGTATCCCTGCGCCAGATGGCTTGTCGATCAACCGCGCCCGCTCAGCGCTATGCGCGAATCATCGCGAAGCCGAACTCGCCCGCCCACCGCCAGAAATCATGCGGTGCGCAGGCTGTCGGCCGCATCGATGCGAGAAGCCTGACGATCACCGCCACTAGAAGATCTTTGCTGCCCAGCAGGAATAGCGCGCACAGCACGGCCTTAGCCAAGATGTCCCGGTAACACGCGCGGTTCGACAAGCATGCCGATGCTGACGAGAACAGCCCTCGAGCAGCACATCACGGAAATGGACGAACGGTCGATTCGACCTGATGCGAACTCGGTCTCACCCCGCACCACCCGCCGAAAGGCACCGAACGCCCATCGACAGCCCCAGCGGCTGGTGGGTCAGCGGCGATCAGGGAACGAACAGCAACGGTCAGGTGAAACAGCTCTGGCCGAGTCGCCGTTCGGCGACCAGGTGGAACAGCGGACGCAAGCAGATAAGCGTCCAGACGACCAGGACCACCGCGGCCACCAAGCGCTTCACGCAGCGCCATGCCAAAGGAACCTGCGATCTGCGATGCTGCGGCCATGCCCAGTACCGGAATTATGATCACGAAAGGCACCGCAGTGACGTCCTGGAATACCGACATCGCCGTGCCCAGGCGCCGTGCCGGGTGTCATTCTCGCCCTGTTCGGTCCATTGGCGCTGATCACGGTGGTGGAGGACTGCGCGAATACCGCGCCGACGACAAAGCCGCCCGCCGCCGGCACCCCCGATCAACCAGGCCCCTGTGCCGATCACCGCCGTGGTCAAAGCGCCACCTGCGCCGTCCAGCCCAGAATGCTGTGGCGCATGCGTAAATCTGCGAGAGGGTAAAGCTCAGAACCAATGGTGAACAAGCAAAAGACGATGCCGAACTCGCGATCGCGCTGATATAGGGCATCTCCCCACCGGCCCGCCGTATGCGAGCCAAGAGTACGCCCCACCAGCAGTAAGGCCAGGCTGGAGGGTACGCCGCAACCGCTGAAAGACTCAGCAACCACATGAACGGTAGCACCAATAGAAGAAGCGTTTGTACAGCCGTCTGTTCCCGCATAGTGCGTCCCGGATATCCATGCCAAAGGGCCCATTCGTCACAAGGCTCCCCCCCCTGCCTCGAGGCGCAGGCAGTCCAATCACCGGGTTGGAGCAGAATACGCAAAGCGCCATGCAGTGCGCAATCAGACGGTGGCAGGGCGTCAGCGGCCCCTCTGAGACCTTATAGAGCATTTTCCCTAATCGCTCTGAACTT
>Ga0163217_1103655_pt1 | contig 10276 bp, 16 predicted proteins | sample SynspAceP_FD_185933 | JGI IMG/M metagenome (GOLD analysis project Ga0163217, IMG submission 185933) | Saline lake microbial communities from Ace Lake in Antarctica - Synechococcus sp. Ace-P (PacBio error correction) | ecosystem: Environmental > Aquatic > Non-marine Saline and Alkaline > Saline ...
AAAACAACAACAAAAAAACAAAAAAAAAAAAAAAAAAAAACCCACACACACACACGGCGAGAGGAGGCAACAGGGGCACCTATTTTCACCGAGGCCCACACACACAGGCCCTGTTGGCCCGTATGGCACACACATATACACGCATTCATGGGGCTCCACACACTTACAAAAAGGCAGGCCTGCACGCAGGTTATTTTGCCAGCGCCCGGGTTCGCGCTTCACGCCTGCCGACACGGTCGACCGCCAACCCTCGTCCAGCCGAAGCTGCCGAAACCCCACCGGCGCCAGCACCAATGGCGCCAAGTACATTTTCGTGCCCTTTGCAAGCAGGAAGGTGCTGGTTTTTTTGACAATCGGCTTCCCTTGACCTCAAACCAAACAGGCCTTGATTTGCCGCGGTTTTTTGCGCGTCTGTTACGGGCGCTTCGCCTGAAAACCGCATGGAAATGACATCCTGCGCGGTAATCCTGACGCGAAAACCCAGAAAAGCCACGGCGTGAAAATCTGCCGGGTGAGCGGAGACGATTAAGCATGTCAGCGCTGAAAGAAGATTCGCCAGCGCGTGTTCATCGGACCCCTGCCGGCGGCGCTCGACGCTGGGAAGTGCTGTTTGGTCTATCCCGGGCTGCGATGCATCTGTTGCACCGTCTGGCAATGTGCTCTGGGTGGGCGTAAACGCCCACTTGTTTTGGAGCGGATGGTCTTCCAAATTTTGCGCGTTTGGGCCACGGGCAATCGAGATTCACCCACTGGGCGCAAGCTCGGTCGAGCTTTTTTTTATCGATCATGGTATGGGGTGTGGTGATCGGCGAGACCCGCTTGAAAATCGGCGACGACGTCAACTTGTATCAGGCGTCACGCTCGGCGGCAACCAGTTAGGGAACAGGGCAAGCGTCACCCACGCTGGAAAGACGGCGTACGTGGTGGGCGCCGGGGCCAAGGGTGCTTGACACTTACGGTTGGGTCGCGGCGCAAATTGGGCTCCACCGCGGTGGTTACCAGCGGTGCGCCCGGTGCACGCGCGTCGGCTTCCTGGCCGTCATTCCAAGGAAACGATCGTGGGCCGCTGCGACCAAGTTGCGCCAACGCAGCCAATGGCGGAAGCTCGGTTTTTGATGCTAAATGGCGTGACGCGCGATACGCAGATCCGGTGCTCGGGCTGAGCAGATGCTTGATCAATCTGCACGCGTTTGACGGGCGGCTGGGGCATGTGCGAGGCGCTCAAGGAGCTCGGCAGTGATTATACGCCAAGGACCTGCCGGTTCTGGATCACTGAGGCTTCGAGCATAGATAGATAAAAGATCGATGAAGGTCATTGAAACCCCATGATCAGGCGCCAAACACTGAAGTGTCGCGATGAAAATGGCTATCTACTGATTAAACGCTTGCACCACGCGGTTGACCCTCGCGTGGCGGAGAGATGGTTGCCTGTCTGCGCTGGACGCAAATTTCGCCAACCCTGCTTTCCGCTCCATGTTAATGGCTTGGCGGGCAGAGGAGGCGGTAGACACGCGGCAGGCAGGTGGCCGATTGGTTGTGCGCCGAACCCGCGCGAGATGTCTGGACTCCGGTGCTACCGATCGGACATCTGGCGATCAAAGGGCAATTGCTCACGCCGCGCCAGCGTGGCGCCACATCATGTACTTCCCAGATAGAAAACAAGGCGTGCTCGACAAGTTGTCGAACTGGAGCGTCGAGGGTTTTTGAGGTCACTATCTCAAGCCTCGGGCTGAATGGGTTGATTACCCGGAACAATTGCGCGCAGCACTGCGCGATGGACACATTCCTGGGGTGTGGCTCATGCACGTCAATAATGGAAATTGGGCACAACAATGCTATCGCGCCCCTGGGCGGTGGGCGCGGGCGGGCGGGCATTGTGCTGTGGACGCGGCTCAGTCGACCGGACAAATGGATTGACCTGGCGGCAACTGCGTGGAATCTGATGTAGTTCTGCGCGACAAGACATTATGGCCCCAAGGGCATAGGTGCGCTTGTTCGTGGCCGCGATTCCCAGCTCAAACTGGAAAGGCGCCTTGATCCATGGAGCGGCCATGAGCGAGGTAATGCCGCTCCGGCAAGCGCTGGCGCCCATACAGATGTCGCATGGGTGAGTGCTTTGCTTCTCGCAGGCAGGCAGGAAGAAGACAACCTACGTATAGCCAATTGGTGGATCAGTTGCTGCGCGGTCTGGAATCGTTGCCGGATGTGAACCGCTCACGCTGTGCCCCAGAGCGTGTTCCCGATAACCTGAATCTGGCTTGCCGGGTGGATGGTGAAAGCTGCTGCCTACTGGCGCTCAGGACCTAGCGCTGTCCGTCCGGCCTTCGGCATGCATTCGGCGTCAGTCGAACCGTCTTCGTGATTGCGTCCACTCGGGACTCCCGTGCGCTGCGCATGCCTCGTTGCGTGTTGTCGCTGGGGCGTTTTTCAGCGGTGAAGAGGTGATCAGGCGCGCAGATTCTTTTTGTCAGGTAGTGGCAGGCTCGTCAGGCGGCCTGAGCTAGTCCTCGAATGCCTGGTCCCCGTGGATTTCCGCTTGCTGTTATGTAATTTTGCAACTAAGCTGCGTATAATCCGCAGGTTTAACAATTCTTTTTAACCTGATCCATCCCTGATTTTTCTGGAGAATTTTTGGGCTGTAGATACGCACTGTCATCATCAAGCCGAAGCCGTGCCACAGCAACGTTTGGGTCAGATCATCGGCCGTTTGAGCAGCCGTCTGGCGTTATCGCCCGCAAGATGGTGCAAGCTGTCCAGTCGACGCTGAATGCTTCGTACGCTGAAAGCACAGGCACGTCCTTTCTTCAGGATCTGGTCAGCTTCATGGACGTCTGGGCCGTTTGTTGTACAGAGTGCTGGAAGGCGAAGGCGCAGTAACTAAGAACTGATGGGCGCACCAACCCAAGGAAGCGAAGCCGGTAACCATCCGTGCGATTTCGCTGAATCCAATCGACGCCAACGCGTTCATTGGTTCGAATGCTGACCACTTCTGCTGCCCGCGAAGATATATATAGATAAGAAACGCGATAAGCTGCCCCCATCCAGCGCCTGATTCTGTTTTTTCAACACCAACCAAGTGATGTGACGAATAATGGACAATGCTATACCGCAAGATCAATAGATAAGAAAAATGGAACTTCTTCGAGATCGGGAAAAGCGTTTTCGTGCGGGTCAGGTCATGAAATGGATCCTCACTTTGGTGTTGATCGCTTTGAGATATGACCAATGTCGCAAGGTGTTGCGTGGAAAATCGACGCATGTGCGAGATTTCGGCCAGCCGGAAGTGGTCATGAAGAATATTTTTCCAGGATGGACCGCAGGTGGGTGTTGCGTTTGCCTCTATAATAGAGACCAGTTTATATCCCGCAAATGGTTTTCAGGCGGCACATGTGCCGTTTCCTCAGGCGGGCTGGCGCGCTGATTGCAGTTTCTGCTCTAAACGGCAAGCAAGGATCAATAGCGATCTGACCGTGGCGGAAATCTTGGCCAGGTCTGGGATGTCAACAAGTCGTTCGGCTATCCCGGGCAAAGTCTGCCCAACATTACGGAACGTGGATATGATGGATATGGGCGAGGCCGTTGCTGATTTTGACAATGTGGTCGATTCCATGCTGCGATGTATGGACGACCTGGGTTTACGGCATCTCCAAGCGCAAGGTGACATATAGTCCCTACCTCGGATAGGAATCGACAAAAAACTCGGCGAATTACGATGTGGCACTGCGTTGTCGCGCATGCGCAACAATCGCTGGCGTATGAACTGGTTGCCGATCAACAAGAAGTAACCGCTGAAGTCTGTTTGCCGGCCTGTATCGCTATAAAGAGATAGAGATAAACGCGTCCCTGACTATCGAATAAACACCATGCTCAAGGATGTTATGATAGCCTGAGCATGCTGAAGAAATGATCGAATTTGCTGCGCGAAACGTGCAAGATACCTGATTCCGTTAATCCTTCCCGCATTCCGGTTATGAGCGGCTAGCAAAACAGTATCCGCCATACCAGGATATGCCTGCGCACAGGCCGGTTATCAGGTGACGGTGCGACAACTCGTGGGGAGGATATCGAATGCGGCTTGTGGCAATTGGTCGGCCAGTAATGGATCGAACGCGCGCAGTGAACGCTACATAGGCGGCTGCGCGAGTTAGTGCGAGGCGTTGCCCGTTCAGATTCGGATTCAGAAGCTAAACTTCCAACCGAGGATCCGATTGGTGATGACCAGCAAAAAAAAAGAAAAACCCCCCCAAAGGCCCCCTTGCAGTAACATATATATACTGCGGGCCCTGATGCGAGTGCTGCGTGACACGTCGGGACCAGCGCAGCAGCGCAGATAGCGCGGGACGCGTATATCCAGTTCGGCCTGGGCTATTCTGCAGCAAGGCGAGCGAAAGCGCCAAAGGAACCTCTGACGCGAGGCGCTGAAAAATCGTCCCGTTCGTCTTCAGCCAAATATCGCGCCTGGCGATGGTGTTTCAGCGCGAGGGCGAGTACGACCGGCCAAGACACAAGCATTTTCCGCGCGGGCAGGCAGTAGATCCGAGCAATCCGCGGATTCCTCAACATACTACGGCGTGTTCCTGCTCAACGCGAGCGTTTATCCGAAGCCTGGAAGTGGCGTTTCAGAAGGCCAGCGAAACAACTATACGGCGAGCGGCTCACGCGTTTTTGCGAACCTGGGGCTGACTATCGCGCATGGGCCGGAAGAAGCAAAGCAGTTCTCAGCGGCGTTACACGCTGGCGGCTGCTGAGTGGCCAGATCGAGTTCCTGCGCAGAACTATGTGCCAGCATGGGAGTATTACGCAGTTTACGAGTACTCCGGAAAGGAAACGCCGGAAGTTGTGCGTTGGACGCGCTACAGTTACGCCCCGCCGCTTTGCAACCGACCTAACACTAACCGTGCAGCAGTTATATAAACGATTTAACGGCAGTGCGCAAGCCAAGGTCTTGGGCTTCAAATAGTTTGACTACACCACAGCGTGACATACAGAGGAGCGCTCCGAGCTGCACAAGCACAACCTGGTGCACCGCGTCTGGAAGTGAAAAGCAGGGCATGACCACCGCATCTGCTGCGGCCACCCTACGGCTGCAGAAAGATTCTGTGCCCGGAGGCAGGGCGCGTTTCGAGAACTGCCGGGCGACACTTTCGCCGGGGATATCGTGCGCAGCTACGCGAGCATGCCTGGGGCTGGACCCGCAACGGCTTAGTGCTGGAATAACGAATGGCTACGTTGGCGTTTTTTGTGGGTACGTGAGCGCAGTGTCAGCGCATCGACAAGCCTCTGGCGGCCCAACAGGAACGGCCACCTGCTGGTGACTTGGGTCGTCGGTCGTCATCGCATTGGTGGATCTGGTCCGTTCTGGTCTGGTGTATGACAGCAGCCGGTTCAGGGCCCGGCGGACGATTGTAGCGAGGCAGGCGAGTTGATCGATGAGTGAAGTGCGATTGTCTTCGCTGCTGGTGACATGGTGAAGATGTTTCGCGTCAGGCAACGATCGCGCTGAGCGCGAACAACTCGCCTGGTGCCCGCGGAGCGGGCTTGCAGCTGGCGCCGGGAAACGTGCTGCAGCACGGCGGCTGATGCCATGCTGCAAGCTTACTGAGGCGCCAGTCGGCCAGCCCTGCTCGACACTGCACCAGGCCTGGGGCGAGGTTTGTTGTGGATCGGGCAACAATCAGGCACTCATACGGTAATCGGCAGCGAAGGTTTGAGAGCGCTTCAGCGCCAACTGCTGGGTTTACAGGTAACGCTGTTGGCGTCATGTGCTGCATAGCAAGTCTGATGCACAGGGGAGTCACTGAATATCGTCACGAATGGTCCGGTGTCTGGTGATCGCGCCGTGGAGCGTAATCGCAGATTGATTCCGCGGTCAGCGGTGATTTGCAATCGTAATAACCGCGCGGGGCGTGGTTCGCCTGCGTCTCGGCCAGTAAGGGGAAGGCCTGCATCAGGAGTCCCCAATCAAACGGTCGGGTGTCCCGGCTGATTCGCGTGGGTTCGGTTCTGGGTAGGCGGTGATGCACCGATTTCGTGCAGAAGCATGACAATACGAACCTGCGATGTGGCGGCTAGCGTTGGGCAGATAACAGTTGCAGGCCGTGGCGCCGATATCGTGCGGGTGTTCTGTGCCCAGCATGGAAGCCGGCTGACGCTTTTGGCGAGATACGCAAGCGGCGGTATCGTGCATTGGTTTTGCCGACAATCCACTCGACTACAAGATAGCGCTGCGGGTTGCCGAGCTTGGGCGTTGATTTGCCGTGCGCAAATACCGGGCACAAATCGCCGCGAAGATCGCGTCCGCGCGGTGGTTGACGGCGGCTCACGTCATCACGGTTTCAATCGTATTGCGTGAATGCCGGTCGCTGGAAAAGGATTTGCAGAAGAAGTCTGGGAGCCGACGCCTCAGGCGCTGGTGGAAGTCGGCGGCTGGCCTGTGGAATTACTGGCAAGCTCGATTTCCAGGTTTCAAGGTCGCGTCAAGCCTCGGATGTGTTATGGCCGTAGGTGCCTCCGCTTTGCTCGCCGGCAGATCGAACAACGCTGCACCTGGGCATCACGAGCAGGTGCCTTTGCGTTCCGGGGAGGTGAAGTCGCCGTGGCTTCGGCATGCTTGCTCGCCGAAGGTTCGCGATAACATCCGTATTTCCCTGGCAGCGGACCCGGTTGAGGAGATCAAAGTTGGATTTGATTTGCTCAATCACTACGCCTGCGGCTCGCGTTGGTATCAATTTTATCGCGTGCCCGAGTTGTTCCCAGACAGAATTTCGTGTGATCAAGACCATGAACGAGCTTGAAGGCTCGCCTGGAAGAAGTAGTGGTGCCACGCTTGATGTGCGTGGGCTGTGATAGATATAAGAGAGAGAGAGCCGATATTGGCTCCTGGTAAAGCGGTACGCGAACAATTTGCTCTATGTCGGTGGGTACTGACCAGAAAGTGGAAATGGCGCACCTGGTCGACACGCTGGCAAAAATGATTCGCGATCAAGTTTGCTGCCAAACAGGCGCTGGAGCCATACCATCGCCCGTGCTTTGATAAAGGAAGATGCTTGAAGACCTTGCAAGCCGGTGCGCGGCATGAATGTATCCTGCCGCGACACGGCCCTGTGGCAGTAATTTTGAACGCTCGTAAGCGGCAAGTCTGCTGGCGGATACGTTTACCACAGATCGTCTGCCGATTGTCGAGTCGCACCGAGCTGTTAAGCGCCCATACGGGGCGAAGTGGAGCGATATCGTCGAGAAGGAATGTATACTTCTTCGATGATCGCATAACGGTGGATTCTCTACCTGCGCCCGGAAGGGACGCCGGTCGTGAGCGCAATGCTAGAGCAGGCATGCTCGCGGCGGCGTCAGCCAGAAAAAGTCTGGGTATAACGGCCCGATGTTCGCCACGAACGGCACAGAAGGGAACGCTACGTCATTTCATCAGATTGGAGTAGAACATTTCATTCTGAGTGGTCCCGGAATTGATGCCGAACTGATCACCTGAGCTGGCGGCTCTGGAAGCCAGCTGGGTTGCAGGATGTGGTTCAGCTGCAACTGAAACAGCTGGGCAGCCGCAGTGATAGCGCGGCCTAACCGCGGGGATCTGGTGAGCTCATCTGCGCGAGCGTTATGAGGCAGTTGGACGAGAACAGCCACGGGCGCCTGGAAACCAATCGCTGCGCGTTGGCTCGACAGCAAGAATCCGGATAAACAGGCTTGCTGGGCGACGCACCGAAACTGGCTGATTACTGAATGAAGAAGGCGGCGAGCTTTTTCCCGGCTGTGTGCGTGCTTGTGCGGGCAGGTCCTGCCCTATGAAATCAATCCGAGCCTGGTGCGTGGGCTGGACTACTAGCGGCTGAACAGTGTTTCGAATGGGTGACCGATCAGTTGGGCTCAGGGTACGGTATGTGCCGGGGGCGTTATGATGGGGCTGGTCGAACAGTCGGGCGGCAAGCGGCTCCGCGGTAGGCTTTGCTATGCGGAATCGAGCGGTGTTTGCGGTTTTGATCCGCGCTGGGATAAGTGGCTGCTGAAACTGGCCCGGCAGGTTTGATGTCTACTCGTTACTGTGGGCGCCGGGCGGCAAGGCCCGGTTCAGTTGGCGGAACAAGTACGCGATGCGGTGCGGCATTCAGGTTGATAGTGCATTTGCGGTGGGGCAATTTTCAAAAGCAGTTCAAAAAGGCGTAAGTCAGGCCTGTTGGGCTGATTTCGTTGAGTGAAGTGGTGTTCAGCGGCGTCGGGATCAATCCCTGCGCGTTGGAAGCCGAGCAGGGAAAATCATAGCCTGGCAGGATGTGCAGCACGTCTAAAACAATTGTTGTAAGCGGCCCTCGTGCCGTTTTTTGCACAGGGTAAGCGAGACAGAGGGTGGAGTTATCAGACGAAGAAAGAACAGTAGAGAAATAGAGAGCTTTGGAAACGCCACGGTATTCCTTTCTGACAGTGTGGCTATTGCTTGGTGGGTGTATTTCGGCCTGGCAAGCCTGACAACTACCAGGAAAATAAGGCCGCAATCGCTCGGCGCTTTACCAGAATTGCCTGGAAACCCGTTCTGGCGGGGCGAAAGTGAGGAGGCCCGCACCCGAGTGCTGAGCTGGCGAGAGAATTCGTAGTGAGTACGCGGTACCCGCTATGCCCAGTTGTGCGTTGATGCAGGCGCGGCTGGCGTAGAAGCCGGGTGACATGGAAAACGCTGAAGCGGCGTTGCGTGAGGGTTATTGACAAGGCGGGCGACGATACTCTGCAGAGAGTGGCTCGGCAGCGCTGGCCGCGTGCTGGTGGACCAGGAACGGCCGGAGGAAGGGCCTTGAGTTGTTCTCCGGTAAGTAACGGCGCCCCTGTTGGCCGGGCGTGAAGAGGTTCGCGGCGATCTGCTGTGGGCCTGGGCGAGTAGATGAGGCGCGTCGGGCTTATCTGGCCGTATAGAGGCGATTGCTGATCCGTGATCGCCCACAATACAGTTGAAGCTGGTTGATCTGGCGGAGGAAGCAATAGTGACCTGAAGTTCCGATATCTTGCATAGCTCTGGCTGCACTTTGGTGGTCGGGTTGCAGTCGCTCGGCAGAAAGAAGTTGCGCTCCGCCGAGCTGGAAAAATTCGACGCAGAACAGACTTTCGAGCGCAGCTGGAAGCGCATGTTGGCGCGGGCAAGGCAAGCTTGTTCACCAGCTCAGTCCGGTACTTGATGGCTTTGACGCTTTATGCGCCGATGTTCAGGCCGTATCCTCTTACATGGATCGCGAAACCGGGGCGAAGTCAACTGGCAGGTAAGCTCGACGAGCCGCTGTCAGGCGCGGTCGGCGCTGGTGGCGGGCCAGGGTCATGTTGGTACAATGAAGGCGAGGTTATCGTACTGGCCGAGGAAGATGGTGCGGGCTCTGGTCGTGCACAGGTATCCAGCGAACCAGTGCTGGCTCGCGCAGAACCAATGGGGGACGTGTGGTGGTACGACCCAGGATGAAAGCTGACTGCGATGGATATCGGCACGGCGAGCAGCGCTGGATCTATGAATCGCAGCTGCTGGTACTGACAGTACGGGGCACAGCAGCCTGTTTCCAGTTTGCCGCCGGGTTTAATGCGGCTTGCCAGTGGCCGTGTTTGTGGCTTGGACCGCGGGATAACCGCTGCATCTGGATCCGCGCTGCGCATGCCCCAGGCCGCTCCGAGTTGAGCGCATGGTCGATATCGACGGGACCTGTTGCTTTGAGGACGACACCTGTATCGTCGTCAAGCTTCCGGGCGTCATGGCTGCGCCTGAATGCCGAAAAACGGCACGCCGTTCTGGCAATATCCGGCTTCCAGCCACGTTGGCCTGCCGCGGCTTTGGCAGCCTGTATGTAGGCCATGGCTGACGGTCGTGTTTGAAGCGGTTAGACCGTAACCGCGAGAGCCGCTCTGGACTAAGAGGATTGTGCGCGCCGCAACCTAGACGGCGAGGCAGTGCCTTCAGCGTTTGTGCCGTCGGCCGATTCTTGAAGGTTATGTGCACCTGTTGGCGCAGACCGCGGCCGGCTGGTGACGCGTATTCTCGCGCTGATCGCAAGCAGCGAGCATGAGTGATAGAACGATTGCGATTGGCGATACGGCTCTACGTGTACGGCAACAGCGGCGATACTGGTGGCTCTGAAGTGCAATAAGGTAAACCGCTATACGCTGTTCCGGGCTGGCCGACTTCTCTGGCGCAGCGGCCTTTTTGTTTATTGCGCGTGATCCGTGCGGCGGAGTGATCATGGTTCCTGTTATTGCCTTGGTGGGGCGGCCGTAACGTCGGCAAATCCACTCTTTTTCA
>Ga0163217_1111554_pt1 | contig 10276 bp, 10 predicted proteins | sample SynspAceP_FD_185933 | JGI IMG/M metagenome (GOLD analysis project Ga0163217, IMG submission 185933) | Saline lake microbial communities from Ace Lake in Antarctica - Synechococcus sp. Ace-P (PacBio error correction) | ecosystem: Environmental > Aquatic > Non-marine Saline and Alkaline > Saline ...
GGCTAGGCGGCGGCGGCCCAGTTTGCGTTTTGGCACGGCTGACTAAGGCCCTGAAAGCCGCAACATGATGAAGTAGGCGGCGTCAATGAACAAGCAAGATGAGCCACAGAGGTCGAATTGATCTGCCGGTTTCGCCGCATTCCCCGCAATCGCAATCAGGCGGCAAGCAGAATAGGTCAGCGGGCCGAACACGCCTAATGCCCAAAATAGAAAAACTCGGCCCAGCTCGCCGATGTTAAACTGCGCCCCGTTCTTTCAGATTGGCGGTTGGTCGGGTCGTGTGAAACCATGGTCGCGAAAATACGTTGCTGCGCGTCCAGCAGGATTGTTAGGTCTGCATCTGATTGGCCTAATATGATTGCGATTTTGGTCAGTTTTAACCCCCAGAGAGCAAGTCCCCGTGCCACCAGAGAATGCCCCCCCCCGCGAGGCTCAGCAATCTCGGCCTTTTGGCAGCGTCAGGTTGGTTCGCCCGGACGTCGAAGCATACGACCTGGACGCCAGCCAAAGCGGGGAGCCCATAAGGTCATGGGCCCTTTCTGGCCCATGGTCCTTGAGTTCAGCCCCCAACGGAGAACGCCCAGCTTCGATGAGGAGCACACGCCAGCGCCAGCCTCGGGTTTACCTCCTTCTCGCGCACTTTTGTATTAATTCCCATCGGACCCACGAATATAAAAATACCGCGCGATGCTATAATAACTGAGCGAACCACCGAATGCCTGCTCCGTGCTGATCAGTGAGGACGACAGGGCACGCCCCGGCAATCCAAGTGCGTTAAGGCGGGGCGGGCACAATCAATACCGCGCCTTTGGCGCCGTAAAGGCGTCGCCAGCCGTCAGGAACAGAGCGTCCGCACGTGATCGTGTGGCAGAACGGGCGAAATGCGAGGCGCAGCGGCCGCATTCCGCATCGCCGAACAGACGCTGTCGTCGTCAGCAGATGACCCAAGCAATCAGCGGCGGGCACGCTTCGGAATAATAGCCAAAGTCCGGTTTCTTGCGCCCAAGGCCCAATATTTGCGGCCTCAATCCCGCATGCAGGCCAGACCCACCGAGTTGAGACCACAGCAGACTATGAACAACTCGCGAATAACAAACAAGCACTATTCTTGACAGCGACATCGTTGTTATTTTGCGGCCACGGTAACCGCCGTAGGGCGTGTCGGATTTGAGTTGGCGGGTACTGCTCACAGATTCTGTGGTGCTTTTCAGCGCGTGGTAGATATGGGAGGTTCATCTGACTATCATTGCGCAAGAAAAAATTCATTTACATAATCGGAAATCGGGTAACTACATCTGTCAGGTTTTTCAGGTGCTAACAGGGTTGGTTTCAGTCCGTGAGGTGACGTAGGTCCATGGGCCCTGTTTCGCCACAATCCGCCAGATATTTCTGGTTTTTGACTCGCGGCGTTGGCGGTCTGTCGGTCAAGCCGTGAAATTCGCGCCGTCCCTGACGGATCTGCATCACAGAGGCTATCTCGCGGATGAGCGTTTCGACCGGGTGTGATGGCGTATACAATGAACTGAAGCGCAGTTACGCGCGACGGGCTACAGCTAACTTGTTACTTTTATTTTATGGACGCACGCAGGAGCCGCCGCCGGCCACTGGCTGAGCGGCTGACAGATCTATGACACATAAGATCGACGCCTCGAAACCACTATTTGTGGTCGTATAAGGTAGCCGGCGATTGGAGTGCAGTCACACGAGCGTCACGACAGCGTCACCTATAACCATTCGCAGCCGCGCTCGATCATTCCCGGTACTCGTGGGCCGTGGGTGCAAGCCATACAAACCGGCGGCTGCGAATTTTCAAAGACAGATAAGGTGATTGCGGATTCTAAGGGTACGACAAGTCCGCGCCCACATTTTGGACAACAACAAGTCCACCCGTTACCGTCGCCAATCGCTATAGCATGGGCCGCAACACTTGATGACAATAATCGAGCGATTGTATGCGATTCTGCGGCTCTAGCGAAAGCGCTTGCAGGCCGGGTTTGGCACCCTCAGTCGCTCTCGTTGAAAGAGGCAGAACACGCACAACACACATGCGGGCTCTCACACGCCGAGAATTAAGAGCATTGGATTTGGAGACGGACAGTATGTTGTGGATCCCGTGCCGTTTAAATCGAGCTCGCACTGGTTGGTGGAGTGCAGCTCACGGGTTATCTAAATGGTTGGATTTGGGCCGCGGTTGCTTGGTTTTGGAACTGCTAAACCGCTCATTTTCCGGTCGGCTTAAAGTCATTAGCGGGAGGAAATTAGCTCGGATGGCGGTGGAAAAACAGAGATAATGGGGCGATAAAACGTCTTAACCTCGGTCACTTGGATTCGATATGTGGAGATGAGGTGGCACTGGTTGGGACGCGGTGCCAAATTAGCGCGTGAGAAGTCACGCACTTGCTTTTGGCAACAGGATTTTAGCACACCTTCGAGAACGGTCGACGAGGCCAATGCCCCACCGATGACAAGAAACAACTTTTCCTTCTATATAATGCTTGATGGTGCGAGACCCACGCTAACGGATCGAGCACCCGGCCTCGTCTGGCAGCGGCACATTATCGCCTTTTGACCAATATAGGTGGGCGTGTCGTGAAGCTTGCCGTAGCACTAGGTCTATGCGGCAGTCGGATTGCGGTCTGATTTTATTAGGAACCCAATACTGGAGAGCCAGAAGGCGGGCGTATTTCCCAAATTGAACAGCGGCCGAGGCAGGACAAACCCACGATTCGGACGGCATTTTACACCGAAACACACCATCCACGCGGCGGCCCAAACCTGGCTCGTTCTTGGGTGTCACGATGATCTGCGTTTCTTTGGGAGGACAGGCTGATCTTGTATCTGAGTGTCAGCCAAAATGCTCCATTAACGATCGGCCAAGCGACCAACATTGCCTTATAGGACACACATAAAGAAAAATACGCAGTGACCGATGTATAGTTACAAAGCGACGCGATCTACAGGAAGACGGCGAGAAATACAGTTAGCCAGACTCTATCTCGAGTGCGCCCGCTTCATGTGGTGTGACCTTATAAGAAAAAGCAGGGTGTCACAGCTTCTTCAGAATCGGCAGACCACTACATCGGCGTTATGCGCGCCCATAGAAGTTCTCAATTTCGCGGTTGAGAGAAATCGAGTGGCTAAAAAGATCGCTGCCCCTATTTGCCTATACCGAGGCTTTCCAGCACGGGCATAACGCCAGAAGCGTACGAACAAAAAACAGTACCCAGCAGATAGCCGAACACTACGCGCCCAAAAGACGCGAGAAGATCGTGGCGATGATTACGCCAGCCGGCCAGCTTTTTTCCAGAGACGCGAGAGGGCGGCCACGCCAGTCGTGAGGAGCGCGAGAGAGTGGATGTCGCAGGGATTTTATGTCAGCACTTTCTTGTTGCTGGCGGCAGGGATTTGTTGGAAAAAGACGGCAAATCTGGGCGAGCTCATATTTCGAAGGGCCTATTATATACATAGATGCCACGCAAAGGTGCTGCCCTCAGCGTTTGGGATGCCGCGCCGCGACTTTGACGCCATTCATGGGCAACAAGGAAACCACCTAGCGTTCGAGGAATGGCAGAGCCAGAGGCGACCTCTCACATTCCCGTGGTCGGGCTATTGGGCGAGTAGACTATCGGGTCTGGTAAAGGCCACAACACGTACCCAATCACCCCAAGTAGATCTTATGCCACGTTTGGACCCCGCCCGCCATGTTGCACAGTATGACCCACCATCCGCACGCGCCGGTGTGGTGGAATTGGGTCAGACAGCTTTTGTCATTAAACGCATAACAGGAGATTCACAAAAATCCCACCCATCCGGTTGTTAACCTAAAGAGTGACGTGTCGAGGATTTTCGAAGTCTCTTACTGGACGAGAAAGCAATCTAAGGGCCTGCGGTGAGAAGCGAGGGCAAATCCCAAACAGGCTGATTTCAGCTTTCGGGCGCGTGGACCAGGTAATTACAACTGCCAAAGGCAAGGATTTTGATGCGTCCGGTGGGGAACTGCAAATACAAAAACTCCCACAGCAGGCCCGAAAAGACTCCAAAGGCCGCCGGAACTCTTTCATTCACCAAAAAACAACAGATGCGAGCAGCCCGGAGTCTGGAGGCGAGGGGCTTTTTCGTAGTGTTTTTGTTCCGTTAAACATCACGCGACACGCCCAACCTCCATCGTGGTCGGATAGCTCAACGCGACCCCATCCCAACCTACCTTGAACGTCTCATCTCCCCCGCTAGATGAATCGCCAGTCCCCTGACTGCTTGTGCCCACAAATGGACCGAGGCTCGCGACGCAAGCGAACGAGGTCTTCCTTGGACGGGTCTTTCGCCTGCTACCGCTTTTTTTCGATGCCTTTGCAGGGATGTATACGATCGCAATTCAGGGCAAAATAAAATATCGCTGCACCCACGCCAGCCCATGCAGACTCCCGTAGATGATTAGCTCGAAGCGGTAGCGAACTGTCGCTGCGCTTTACTACGTGCTCGCCGAAGCGGGGCCAACCACGGTTCCGCTCAACGCGGGAGCGCGAATATAAGGGAACCAGCACCTATACTCAAAGCCTGGGAAACACCCAAACACGGCAAACCGACGTTGAAATAATTTCTGGGGCGGCGGAAGAGACAACAAAGGCAACCGATTTGCTCTTTGTCGCTGAATCGAAAAACATGGCTTTTGCGAGCAGAGATGGAGAGAGGATATTCTGGGATTATTCCCGAAACTCGGCGTGTATCGCCCCATTCTATTCCTTCAAACGCCATCACGGGCCATGCCCGGCTGTCCCTCACAAATGGATTCTGCGAACAAAATCCTAGAAATATGAAGACACACTTTCAAGAGCTAACGAACTCCAAGATTTCGAATGGGTGACTCCAGGAATACAGAACTGGCCTCCATTTTTCATGAGGCAAACGAAGTGAGAGGAAGACCAAACCCCGCGGCGGGCTAGCCGCGGCTCTTTAGTCACTAGCAAAGTGGGGACGGCCTCTGCTTCTTTGTGGAGGGCCCCATCGCACGATGTTCGATCAACCAGCGCTTTGATGGCCGATATTCGCTAGTTGGGTAGATGAGAAGGGCAGGAAAGGATTTTAGAATTCCCGTTTTGGTGACACATCTGAACAGTCCAAATTCATCGATATTGGGACCGTGGATTATCGACGCCGTCGCCGACACGGTCCATGTCCTGCCTCTGATGCGGCGGCCTTCATTCTACAATGGAATTGATGCCAAGCCTGCCCGATCCTGATGAACCCACATGACTGCACCTGTTGAAGATGCGGCGAGAGGAATTGCTGGCTGCGCGGAGTCGAGAGACAAGACGCAACACACCGCTGCATGAAAAACCTCGCGCGGTGAGGGCCAAGATGAAACTATGCTGATGGGTTTATCGCAGGCGATTCGAAGGAGAACGAAGAGATTGTGACCGAATATTTTTGATTAGGGGTTCCCCGCGATATTTCAGGGTGCCCACCAGAGGGTACTGACGCGACTGCTGATTGCTCGGACGGACATGGCGCAACGTGACATTAGAGATGGACATATAAGGGACGGCCACCGCAACGGCTTGTTGGCGTTCACGACGGCGACGGGGTGCACGGGATTTTTGTCTCGCGCCATCGGATTTCAGTGACGAGACCGGGTGGATCATCGCCTCCGCTATCACATTTGTCCGGATGTGGGCTTTCGACCGGACCTTCGGAAGGCGAGGGTCGCCCTAAGTCCCAAGATAGGACGGGGCAATGATGACCGAACAGACCGAACACGAGAAATTCAGGAATTTTATCGAACGGGCTTGTCGGCCTGAGGTAGAAACGGCGACCGCCACCCAATCATTTATAGAAACGGGTCTGTTCCGACGGGCACACAATCTTACCGGTGCAAGCTGGATTACAATATCGCACACGAGCGCCTACCATAAAGGCAGCCCTCCGTTTCAGCCCCAAGGCCCTACTTTTTGATGCGAGCGCTTCAGAGGGTCTGAAACCCAAAAATGGATTGCGGCTGATTGATCTCGGCAATTTCCGCAGAGGACGTGCTGACAACCGCAATGATGGAAAAAACGCCGCGTATTTCCGTGCTGCGGCCAGATGGGCTTTACGGGGTCGGATTGGCCGATATTGCTGGCAGCTTGCTCTAAGGAGCCAAACCCAGGCGCTGCTCGCTCAATTTAGATGAGTTCAGCGTCGTCTTGTCGGAACGTCGAGCAATGCGGCGACCGTGTCCCCGCAGTCCGACAAGCGAAAGATCGCCTGCGTACATATATCACACCCGCGGCCAATCTGATTTCCATGCCGCACCGCCGCGCATTAAACATGGGCTGAAACGCTTAGCGGATTCTAATCGCGCATGGAACTTGCCGATGACGCCCATTTCAAAAGCTTTCAGCGACGGCCCACTATTCGATGAAGCCCCGATGCTGGGTGATGAGGGGGGCCAGCGCAATCACAACACAGACCGTCCCTGTGTAAGTCTCAACCGGAACGAAGAAGGATTGAAGTCTTCGTCTATGCCGGCGCCGCGCTGCCGCATCGGGATGATGACCGAACGTTTCCCCAGCCGCGACATGATGACACATTAACTTGGAAAAATGTCTGTGCACGGTTTTCTTCTATATGGCCAGCCATCATGGTCTCAGCCGCGCGCAATTTTTCTAATTAGCTTTAGAAACCGGCCCGGCGGCTAATTGAGATGCGGGCTGGCGTTTCACAAAAAATGCATGTCGTAGGGTTGCGTCGTCAATGTTAAAGACACGAAATGCATTAACTATATGCAACTCGCGCTCGTTTTGGCCCTTTGTGAAAAAATCAAGCCAGGAATTTATACAGATTGGCACAAACAAAGCGGACTCTAACGCTGCGCCTTATTAATGTGTTTTTTTGGCCACTGCGAACCCTGCCTGTGCTGGAAACACACTTCGGTTTCAACCGCCTCTCGCTTTTCGCGGCACCTGCGCCGAGATAACCGATTGAAGATTTGCCGGGAAAGGTCCTATGTCCCTTCAAACTCGCAAACTCTGGTGTCGGTGGTCTTAACAGAAGCCGGCGGCATGGCCATGATCCTGCCGAGCGGGATCCTACCCTCGTGGCGCGGGGCCGCCAGACGGAACAACGGTTGATTAGAAAGTGCCGAGCCGGGATGGGTGTAAAAGCCTATGTTGATCAGGCTAGTCTCGCAGACAGGATTATTCAGGGAATATCTCTGACCTGCGCAGAGCATCAGAGCAATGGCGTGGGCCCGGCTTGTCTGCGCTTGCGTGTGGGCGATGGGAAGCTGAGGCTCGCTAAAGCCGCCGTGCATTCTGGCGTGGATGATGACGAAAGGTAGAAGATCGCGCGTTGCGAAAGACGGGTCGTCTCCAAACATTACAGTGACCGCCTGACGATGAAGGATATAGGACGACCACGTCAAATTTTTGAGCGGATGTTCCGCAAAAGCGCAGCTCTGGAGGACGCGCTTTGTGCCAGTGTTGGGACGCTCCCCAATGCTTTATGGAACTTTCAGAGGACGCCGCGTGACCCAATCCGTAATTAGCTGATCTCAATCGGGATCGCGCGGCGCTTGATCATGTGGCGACGCGGCAAGACGCGATGCTCGAGCCGGAGTGCTCAGCTGGGAAGTCAATACGGCACTGAAATGCGGACGGGCATGAAACAGCTCGCCCCATCTATTGCCTGCAGGCTTTGGCGCGAGACCGGGCTGAGGTCGAAATTATGCGATGCGCCGCCGATTGAAAAGAATCAATGCTAAGGGCGAAGACGGATGCCTTTCACACAGTCCGGTTCTTGCGGGCCCGTGCAACGGCTCTGACTGTCGCAGAGCCGATAACAGATTGTTCTGACCGGGCATTTGAAACGGTCTTTCCCGCCCCAACACCTTCACCGACATTACGGATTATTGGCGACGGTTAAGACTCAACTCGGTCCCGGGCCTCGCCGATATGAGGGCGGGATCACCGTGAATTGATTGAGGCGCTGAAAACGTTCGAAGCGCACGGTCAAACGGGATCAGTTGGTATACGAATCATCCTGACGCCTTAGACCGAAGAAACGGCACTTTGCCGGCTCCGACTCATTTTTGGCGTGACGACGCTAAAAAAGCCCATGTCGACTGACCTTAGAAAACGCACGCGATGGAAGACGCTGTAGGCGCGCTGGCCGGGGCGGCGCAAAAGGTCAGGCATTTGGGCTCGTTATAATCGGGGCGTTCCGCCCAATGCGGGCCGTGAACCGGAAAAAGGGGGCGCTCTGCCGTCTGGGGGTTGCGGCTTGCGATATTGGCGTTGAAGGTCGATAGCTCTCAATGGGCGTGGCGCGACGACGACTGTTGCGTCGTGTTTAATGTCGGCTCCGTCGATGGTTGGTGCGGGCGGTGAATATTGTTTCCGGATAATGCGATGCACTAAAGCGAGTTGGGTCACGCGCGCCCGAACCGCCCCAGAATCTGCCGAATGGGCGGAAGCGCAGATTCATGGCGGCGCTGGGACGAGGTTGCTGAAAAACGTGACGTGCATTACCGCCGCCATAGAACGCATGGCGGGGGTCTACCGTCCGCCCAAAAAGCCGCGCAAAGATGCCTGCGCAAGACCGATTGATTCGGGGATGTGCCGGGACACCAGCGGAAAAGGGATCGGCCCAAATCTTGTTTTTCAAAGCATTAACAGGCGGTGTGTGCCGAAGAGGAATAAAATGTCTTCGCGGCTGAACCCAACATCGATACGCTGGGCGGTGCGGGGTGGCCGTATTCCACCTCGTCCGATGATTTATGGTGGTCAGGGGCAAGACCTGTTCTGAAACGGGCGGGGTCGCTTTCCTCCGCGCTACTTCTCAATTCGGTCTTGGCGGATGGTCCGTAATGGACGGCCCTGGCCAATCAAAGGCTCTAAATGTGATCAAAGGGCTGATGGTCAGATGAAGTCTACCGCAGATCCGATTGCCAAGGCGCGAACGGTCTGGGAACGGGGCGCCGCCCGCGTCGCCTGAGGCCGGTCAAGGGCGGCTGTTGCGGCTGCCCGTGGGGAAGGCGTTTCAAGACAACAGCTTTTTCTATGACGCCCGCTATCGGCGCGCATCGCGATGATGGAGGCGTTGGGTGAGGCTATCCCCTGGCCTCGTAAAGGAAACAGATAGCGCGCGCGCGATCTCTGGACGAAATCGGCAAGGCCCATGTGGGAAGCCTCCGCACCGAAGCTGGGGCGATGGCGGCAAGTTCGCGCCATTCGGTCGCGCGCGCAGGCTGAGCCGCGCGGATCGAACGCGTCGGATGCCTTGTCGCTTAATTTTCAACAGACCGCGCACGGGGCGTGATTGGACCGTTTTCGGGCCGTTTTTAACTTTCCCGGAATCATGGGCGGGTTTGCCCCAAGTGGTTCACATAGCATTCCCGCCCTGCTGGCTGGGAACAAACCAGGTTGTCTTCAAAATCCGAGTGAAGTTAGCCCGAGGGCAGGTGGTCGATATTTTCCACTGATCTTGGGCGCGTTGAGGCCCGGGCTGCCGGACGCGTATCTGAATGTTGTTTCAAGCGAGCGGACGCGAACAATCAGGGCCGCGCTGTTGAAATGCTGATATTGATAGGGCTGCTCTTTACCGGGGAGTGCCGGAACGGGAACATTTTTCCATAAACATTCTTGCCAGTCGCCCGATGTCATTCTGGCGCCTAGAAAATGGGCGGAAATTAATCCGGCATGAATTATTCATTGATGCTGCCGATGTGGAGCCAGCCCGGCTGACATTGCCGCAACCGTGTCCCGCCTTTATCTCCGCCGGGCAAACGCTGTTTCCTTGTGCGCGCCGCCCTGATCTTTACCGACCGGCCGCGTTTGGCGTGCTGTGCTGGAACCGGATCATGGCAGCGGAATCGCTGCGATGAACAATCGTTTCGACGCCGGGAATGAGGATGGTTGTTTATTTGGCTCAGTCGTCCTCTGAGGATTGCTGCCAAAGCTGCATCCAGTGATTTGAGGTCGCGACTTGGGTCCGCAAAAGGCACGGCGCAGTCGCTCGTTGCATAACATTAGAAGGCGCAACGGCGCATTTTTCATCTGCGTCCCGCCTCATGGATGTGACACAAGCCAAAGCGCCGGAAATGAAGAGATTTCGCGCCCCTTCCTGCGGTTTTAGTCGTGCAGGACAATGGCAATCGAGACTCAGTATTGCCTTAGCAATTGATAACGGCGTTTCGGCCTAAGCCGCTGGCCTTGGTCAGTGGACGACGCCCGCGCTTGTGGGAAATCATAAGCCGGCAGGCCGCGCTTGCGGGCCGGGGATTGTGAACATGAGGAAGATA
>Ga0163217_1004889_pt1 | contig 10275 bp, 8 predicted proteins | sample SynspAceP_FD_185933 | JGI IMG/M metagenome (GOLD analysis project Ga0163217, IMG submission 185933) | Saline lake microbial communities from Ace Lake in Antarctica - Synechococcus sp. Ace-P (PacBio error correction) | ecosystem: Environmental > Aquatic > Non-marine Saline and Alkaline > Saline ...
CTAGATAAGCCAGAGATAGGCGTGTAGCGGGGTGACATATGGCGCAGATTTGACGTTCTCCTTTTTCCAAGCTATATCATTTCCCAAAAAGGTTCCAATAGGCTCTCCACTGCCAAAAGCGAGAAGCTCCTTTTCGCTCTAGGTCTTTGGTGCATTCAGCTTCATTTTTAAAACTTTTTTAATATATTCAAATGGCTTCTAGACGTAGAGAAGGAACCAATACCTTGCTAACCAACAGGTGTGTAAACCATCTGAATGATAACTTTCACATTAAGTCCCCCACAGCATTACCCACACCGGGTTTCCATATGGGTTTTCGTTTTTGAGGGCCATGTTCGCCGTTATCTTAGCGCGACCTTGAGTCATGATTTCGCCTATGGGGAAATACTCAGATGACCACATGTTGTTGATCCCTGCCGGCGCTGAGCCTTTGTTTTGTTTTGAAAGAACCGCGAAGCGATAAGCCGCTGTCCTTCCACTATCAATATCCACGCTTTTTCAATTTTTGATAAGAATATCGTCTGCAGGACTTCAATTGTGCTGTAACCTTCCCACACGATGCAACACTTCCCTTTCAAAAGCTGCCTTGAATTTCCTTCGGAGAGAGGGTTAATTAGTCAATACTTCTTCCATTGTATCTGCCGTACCTGCTGGCGAAGTTAATGTGCATCGGGAAGACGTTTCTGGCATTGTAAGGCCCGATGTAAGGCGCAACTATGGCAACTATCAATGGCGTCGTTTCTATTGCCAGGCGGCGCGTGCGCCTACATGCCGGCGAAGATACCAATGCTTATCAACCCGCGTCGAGCATGGACGAGGATTTTCGTCTCTCTCTCCACTTAATTCAGCTTGGCTTCACGATGGAATAACGATACATAAGAGCTTATAGTAAGGTCAGATATTTCATTTATATCCGCCACTTTCGCGCCGTCAACATGCGGCAAGGTCTAGTAAATAAAACGTCCGATGGCGGCGAGAGTGACATTTTAGAGAGACATGTGCCTTCACAAAGTATACTGACGCATATCACCGCAGTATGTTTATAAGAAGCGTTGGTAATTAGGTATAATTTGGATTGAGTGTAGCATGTGGCCGCTATATCACATCGTAGCTTAAGGGATCAATACACGAATTAATAGGGTGTCCAAAGTGTTGGCAAAACATACTACAAGGTCGTCCATTCTTCGATGACTATTGGACTGGGCCTCTTCGCGAATACACGGATTCTATTTTTTTTGGGGCAAAGCAGCATCTGAGCGATACACGCGAGACATATCGAATTTGGCGATTGCATTAGGCATTCAGATATGAGTCTGAGATTTAAAATATTCTAAGGACCTTTGCGCTGCCCGCTCGGTCGTTCGATGGACGTTGAGGATTGCTTTGGTTATGTACATTCCGCAGATATCCTAATATTGCGGGGTAAGGAAGCAATTCACATCCCACTTTGGTAACTAAGCGATATATATTCCTTCTGAAACGCAAACCGTGGCAATCCTCTCGCATATACACGCTATCAATTTCACCTCGTTTTGCCGATGTAAATGATTCCGAGATGTTATGTACCTTTAATATATTTGAGTGTTGTTACCATACTATCTTAATTAAAATAAAGGTGATGTGATCTATTGGAATTTCTTCAATACTGTACAATTGTGGTATTTCGGAATCCCAATTTGTAAACGTTTCTTTTATTCCTTTTTGAAGTGCTTCGCACCTTCTTTTTCACCGTGCTAGACATGACTGAAAAATGTATAATGTTAATTTGACTGTTTTGTTGTATATTGTAATACTTTATCTTCATTAGTATTAACTCAAATTCTTATAAAAGTTTTGTATGTGTTTCCACCGTGTGCCGACGAGAGCGCAGCGCCTCGAACTTTCGGCTAGCCTGCAAGATAAATTTCATAGAAAATCCAGCCTCTCTTTTCCATACACTTTTTCAAGTAGTTCCTTGTGCATTACATTCGAGCCGAGCATATCGGTCGGCAAGGCCAATAGTGCGTTCTCATTCTTCTCCACGCGGTTCCTTCACTGCTTGATAAGCCGCAGCTATAAAATAGCACAAGTGTTATTAGGCACTCTAATGTGCTTGTGTTTCAACGCATATCGTAAGCAATTCCTAACTTCCACAGTCAAGGCATACGTCCCACTTCCTGCACGAGTTTCCAAACAAATTTGGGTCTCATGTCGTTTGGGTCCTCTAAGTTCTAATTATTCCGACTACCAGTTCTCTGATGAGCTGCACCTAGTCAAAGACCGACGGGTGAACATAGGAACAAAAACATTTCAATCAAACAATTTTCTCTGTGTTCTCGAGATCTCTGCCCTGGCCAACTACTCTATTCGGGACTAAACTAGCAACAATCCGAAGAACATTAGCCTACAGTGCCACCACCTGCTGGGGGTCTCTCCATACAGGCCTCAATAAATGTATCTAACGTCTTCCATTGGGACCCTGGATGCAGGTAAACGCATTTTTCTTGTTTTCGCGTTTCCCAAACCCGCTGTAATTTATGAGGGCGCTGTCAGTACTGCAGAAACACTGACCATCATCAATTGTTAAGACTCTCTTTCTACATCAGAAAAGACAAGTGGACGCTTGGAAATGAGATAGTGTGATCTCGTCTCCATCGGACAGTTTGATCGTTCAACTTAAGCTCATTTAAAAACCAAAAGGTCAAAAATATGTAGGGCCTTATTACGAACTCATAGATAGGGGAATGTACACTCGTCATGTGCCAGATCCCGTTACTGGATTAAACACTTCGCACCATACCCCATGGATGGATTGCTCGAATAAAACATGAAATGTCGCCGGTATTTGGGGTGTGGTGATTATTAAAGGTGGATATAACTCAATAGTAGGTTGGCGATACGTGGCAAAAACCTGAGGTTGTTACAGTCAGTTTCCGCCAACCAGGCAATAGCGTAGCATTGAGCTACCGATTGAGAGAGAGAGGAGAGAGGCGAGCTTGTCCGGTATCAGTACATCCAAATCGATATAGATGGATACAAGTTCAGTGGCATAGATCACAAATACGAAAACACCACGTTGCAACAATTGCGACCTGGAGAAAAGAGAAGAATTCCCTAGCTCACTCGCAACGCGGGTTTGGTGTACCCGGATGTTCCTGCGGTGACCTATCGTATTCTTCTACCATCCAGTCCACTCCAAAAAATGGCGGTCAGTTGAGTATTCTTATGATCAGACTTGGACGCCGCCTTAGGCCAAGCAGTTTTTGACATCTTTCAATTGCTATTTTTGTTCGGATTTCTCTATTTTCTTGGTTGGTTTCGCAGCGCCCCCCCCGCGCCACCATGCACCTCGGACCGGAAACCACCAACTTCAAACTTCGGGATCCGGTTCATCCGACACCCAAGCCGTGAATACTTTTGTTTTTGGCTCAACAACCTCCTCTCATCAACGCTCTCCTCATCGACCAAGACGCCAGAAAAGGGTTTTTCGTTCGTACCTCCGCACGTCTGGCGTCCGTTTGTTGGCGCAAGAAGGGCGACAAGTAGAAGTCCGTTGGCTCTTCCTTCCACTTCACCTGTCGACAGACGCGAACGCGTGCCGGCGAGTCGCCTTCTTTACCTCCCGCAAGACTGGCCTCTCGATGGAGCCAACATAACTGGCGCTGTGCACCTACATCTCTCGCATGTCGAGATTGACGAACCTTATCCGGTTCAACGGAGTGAACTGAATGCCGACCAGAGGTTTGCCTAGTTCACCATTCCTGGTGTCCTTGGTCAAGACGAGGACACTTTCAGCTTGGAACTCAAACGGCAGATGCTGGCATGATACCGACAGCGGATCAGATGAAGCCCGTAGGCTGGGCAGTCTCGTTCGGCATGGCGGTCGGGACAGATTAAAATCCTTTGGACAATAGACGTTCACGGGGGTCTGAACATTGACGCTCCGCACGGCAATGTTTCGAGCCCGGCGCCGCGACAGGCAGGATTTGGGCTGCCTTAATAAACGCTGGGGGGTCATCTGGCGTGACGACTGGGGGGTCGTCCCCGACCCAGGAAAGGCATTCTAATTGTTTTTCAGGAAGCGCTGAGAGCGCGTCAGGTTGCCACCAATGCGCCCATTGCGCGAATGCTACGAGAAAGGTTTCGAGGTTGCCAAGTTGACTACACATTGGCAGCTCTCTTGGACAGCATGGTCGTTGATATAGAGGCGGCGGCACTAGCGTGAACGGGCCATTAAGAGCGATCCGGAGCGAGAAAATCACCACTCCACTGGGTCATATAGAGCCCGCATGGCATTCGCGGATTGAGCCAGACCAAGCCTAACCCAGCGTCTAAGAACGATCGGCAGCGGCCTCAGTCAGTGACTTACGACGCAATGTGTGCGAACAGGAGGAGCACCTCTTCAGCGGCCATCGAAGTAAGCGATGAGACCCAATTTCCTGCACATAAGGCAAATTATGAACTTGGGTCACTAATGGGCGCAATACTAATCCCGGTAAGCACGTGCCCCTAACGCTTCAAGGAGAATACCTATGACTAGAACAATAGCTTACAGCAAAGAACGCGCTGCAATGGCACGAGGACGCCGCCGTGGGTAACAAGGCGAAGCAGACGCTGGAATTTTTCCATGAGTGGCGATACTGTATCAATTGCGGTGGCTTCCGCTTGAGAGCGAAACATTCTAGCGGGCTATGAAGGCCGCGCTAATGTGGCTCGCGTTGTGATTAGATCGCTTTAGCTCGCCAAAATCCTGCCGTTTTGTGATCGTGACTAAAAGGGTGGTTTTTGGAAGAGGGTTGTGAATTGATTTGGACGAAGCTGAGGCCACGCTGGAAATTCGCAACGGGCCTTTATTAGCGTTCGATGATTAGAGAAAAGATTGCTGTAAGGTGCCACTGAAAAAATCAAGTACGAGTAAACTGGTCGCCGTAAATAATGATTTACAGGATACCGCCTGTCTCTGCGCTCAAGGTCCTACGCAGGCAGCTTCAAGCTCGGGTGTGTGGTTCAGCCATCCCGAGGGGTTAAGAACCGCGAAATCACACTGCCGCTGTGTTGCGACAATTATCATCCGGTTACGACGAGTTTTAATTGCTTTTTCAAGTTGTTGGATAACTTTGAGGGCCGGCCTTTCCCTGCCAGTCCTTGCTTGAATTTACTGTAACCAATCGGGCCCATTGAATGGGTTTGTGTTGTTTATTTGAAAGTGTCCGCGCCGTTTTTCATTGGGGCCACCTGTTTGCTCCAACTTCTGCAGGTTGGAGGGGGAAAAAAAAAAAAGAGCCCCCCCCCCCCCGGTTTCAAAGGCCATTGCTATGATACCTTCCCATTCTGCATTAATTTTAGAACATCAGACAGAGTGTTGGGTCAGAATCGGACCTCATCGCTTTTGATAGCGGCACTGTATGGCATCTTCCCATAACGCCCTTGAACACGTTTCGTTATTGGTGGCTCTCCTTAGCGACTCTCTGAGGATCGTCCGGCTTTGCGCCCAGAACCTTTCAATTCGGCGTCACGCCCCCTAACACACCCAAGTGCGCCCTGCGTTTCCTGTAACGTGGATCGCAAACTGCGCATTCCGGCGTATCCGCCCAACTGGCCATGTCCGACGCATCCGCCCACTCGTACCGGGCTATCCGCCACCTGGTTGGACGCGCTGCTTTGGAGGCGTAGTTTGGGTAATTCAGTTGTTTTTGTTCGGTCACCTATTTTGACTTTGGGTTTTGTTCGCATGGAACTGGACCGTCGAGCCGATGCGGTAGGCGTTGTGGACGAGGGGTCGAGTATGGCATCTGCGGAATGTGGGTTCACCGATCACGTCATGCATGCATCGACGGGCAAGTTTGGCTGGTGATTAGAATTTGATCCGGCCCTCATACCTGTTCCTCGACGATTCTCCATAGGTCAACGCCGTTGGGCTGGCAAATTCAAACGGTCTGGGCCCAAGTTTCTCAGGATCAATAGTCAGGTCGGTTTTTGTCAGGCCTCGGAACAGGCGCTGGTATATATGCGTGCTCACTGCTCGTGGCCAGCTCCAACTTCATCGACTACACGCCGCGGCAGGCGTTTGGTAGAGCCACGGTGTTCCGTGTTCGGCATGCGCTTGTTGGCCAGCGGCACGAGGCCTAGACCAGGTTTTGCCGACCCCGCAAGGGCCGGTGATCATCAAAGGTTGCGCCGGTCCTTGTCCACTCCCGGTCAGCAGTTGCTGGAACAGCGCTTTGTCGAGGTTTCGGGCCTGGAAGCCGGTAGTCTACTGTCCCTCGGGGGATGCCCCCCAGTTCTGGCGGAGTTTCTTTTTGCTGTTAAGCGCATGCCACTTTTCCAAAGCCGGTTTGGTCTCGCGCTGGCTGTTTCTCGTCGACAAGCAGGCCCAGCATTCTGCGTGGCTGAGGAGGGCCTGCCGTCCCTGTGCTTCCAGCTCTGCGAAAGCCTCGGCCATTCCCATCGAACTTCTAAGGCCATTTCTTGAGTTTGATCCCAGTGTTGGGTGATTTGCGCATGTTTGTCTTTCTCTTAATGGAAGTATCCCGCAACACGGATGTTGGAGTGTGTGATCATGGGCCGTCCGTGCGGTGCGCGGCGTTGGCGATCAAGACCAATTTTTCCAAATGGAATTCAGGATGTGTATGAGTAGGCATTGAGCTCGGCGGGCACGTGCACAAGCGTGTTCAAGGCGATCCGCACCAAAGGTTTTTTGCAAGCGCAGAACGCGCATTTGCAGGTTCGATATCCCTTGCTCTGGATAGTTTAGTTCTGCATGAGCACTAAAATTAGACTGAAGGCTTCAGTGGGTTTGACGACACGGCGGCCTTCAGGGCGACCTTCTCAGGCGTCCACCTTTCCACGGAACTTGTGATGGGCTGGCATTGATCACGATGGGTGGAAGTGCTGGCTGGTTGGCCCCGCGTGCGGACGTGTGAGGCCACACGTTGCCTTTAAAAATACCTCCACGGTGCGGTGCGGTAATCCTGGCCCAGAGTTTTGCTTCACAACTGAAGTGGCACCGAGTCACATAATAGGCGACCGATATATCGTGACGTGATAATCCAACCCTGCGCGCACTGCTTCACTCGGCTAAACATTAGGGCTGAACGGTGTAGGGTTTGAGAACGGCTTATCCAGCGCTCAAATAAATCCCGAGGCTGACTGGCCCCCAGATGGCGGGTGACTTTCTCGTTTCAGTTTGATCAAGCAAAGGCCCGGATCGCCGCGTTTCAGCTCATCAGGCTAGAAGAAGCGCTGATTTATGCCGAAGAGCGCGCCATTATCCCAACGCTCAAGCCAACATATCACCGCGCTTCAACTTAAGTCTTTTGTCTTTGGGTTATATGTGCGGTCGCGCGGGGACGATTGCTGTATCGTAGTGGCCACAAGATCCATGATCCGCGTATGTGCGTTGATCGCGGGATCATAGAAACAGGCCTTGGTCCACACCGGCCTTCAGATTGTCCGCACACCACCTGCGCGGACACGCGCCGAAGAAACTAAAGCACGCACATGGCTGGATATCCAATGCGGGCAGGCCTCTGCCGTCCAGCTCGGCCTCGACGTAAGTGTAGAGCTCGAGCACCAAGTGTGGCGCAAAAGAGCTGCGCCCGTACGCAACTTCGCCTGTCTTGGGCAGACCACATCAAACGTGCACCGGCATAATCGACGAATAAACGTTCACCTGCAGGATGGCGCTGCCGCATGAACCGGCGGATAGCCTTGCCTTCCACCCGCGGTGGTAGAGTGCAGTATCGGCTGTAGCCAATAGCCGCCGATGAACGGTTCGGTACCCTCCCACAACAGCGATAGAGTGACCCTTTCCGGCGCAACTCGCAACATGCACGTACGCCCAGTCGGTTGTGGAAATAGCTCCAAGATCATCGTCCCTTCCTCATGAGGGAAAGAGGGCTCTGCCTCAAGATCACTAGTCGCTGAGTCGATCAGGAAAGGCGGCCAAAGCCAAACCAGCTTCGATGGAGAGCAGGCTCAGAATATTCCCGCAAGGGTTGTGCGACCAAATCGGAAGCTACACATTCCTCAAGGATATATTGAAACTAAGAAGCACAATTCTCCTCGTCGACATACCGCTATCGCAGAAGGGTGTAAGGCTCTCGTATCTTCCACCATCGAGAGTGCTCTCTTCATATGGGGTCCCATGTACGGTTCAAACAAGGAACGACAATTCACAGATACCAGACCGCATGCGTGGAGCGAGCGCACTCACAAGCAATGCAAAAACAGGCCAAGTATATGGGTGGCGGCGGATAGCCCGCAATGTCCGCCGGTGCGATTCGAGATCGTGGTATACAGGGTGGGTCGGATGTTATCGGTAAACAGGTGGGCGGCATCATCCCGGAATGCGCACGCAACCGCTTCCGACGATTTTTCTCGAGAGCTCTTATGTTTGCAATACCTTCAGTGAGGAGTTTAGCTAAACATTCACTTCTCGAATATGCCCCGAAAGTCATTTCGATCAGGGTCCACGTTTCACGTGGAGGCGGTAAGAGGCCTGCGCTTGATCCATCAATTTGGCCCGAATGTTGCTGGTGATTGACTAGCCTGTAAGTCAGATAACCGTGAATAGCCCCTTTGCTGAGAGCTGATGGACGTGATCGTCCTGGATCACTGACTATCGCATGCATATCTGCAAATCGGACTTATTCAAATCGCAGCGAAATTGATGGGGTTTTCCTACTCGGTAGACCTGGGCATGCCCATTTTTCACCAATAAGCTTTTGCATCTTGCTCGAAAACGAGACACCACATATATATAAAAAAGAAGAAAAAAATAATTGGCCTTTTGCCACCCAATCAGGGGCCCATTTCCTGACAGCAGGACTGTCGACAGTAACACATCACAACGGCGGGGTTAATCGTGGTTGAATAGGAGGTGGAGGGTCAAAGTCCCTCCAATAATTGTAACACTATTTGAACCTGAAACTCCGTATCCTTCAGCCATGTTGTCCACGACGAGAAAAGTTTCTATAACAGTTGGTAGGAGCAGATGAGCCCGCACATTGACCAATGTTGCCCAAATGGCAGAGCAGAGGCCACTTTGAAGCGATTCTCAGATTTCAAAGGGACGTCAATCAGCATTTTTTCTCGGAAAATGCGCATCCATGATCAAGTCGAATGGTTCATGATCGGCAGCCGAAAGGGATTTGATTTTCGGGCACTGTAACTCGACAAGCGGACTTCTTTCTTCCTGTTGAACTGCTATCTTTGAGAACCACTGGATTTGACTTCGTTTCAATACATTTTAATTCGATAGCTCAAAGGAAGGCCATGCTAATGACATAAGTGGAATCATTTTCCTGTCCACATGCCTTGCGCAATCCCCACATAACAGTTCTTTTTTCCGATTCCTAAACGTATTGGAAGCCCGTAGGAAGGGCCCCACGAATATGTCAGTTCACTTTTCACGGCGAAAAGCAAATGAAAATCGAAGCATTTGTTGAAGAACTGCGAGATCAAAGGGTATTTTCCGAAGCCGCCTTCGTAATATCGACGTGGGTTTTGAATAACAAGTGCCGATTTGGGAAAAGTTGGCAAAAGCAGTTAGCTGTGATGTGAGACCTATTCTTTAGGACAGGAGCAGGCAAGGGCATTATTTGATAGGCCAGAAAAGTAATTTCGTTTTCGGTGGACAGATCATATCTCACAGAACCAATGTGGAAACACGTGCACATACCTGATTTCCAAAGATGGGGCTGTCATTGCTGAAGCGGATAGATGCAATGTCATCGCCGGTAATTGTGACTGTGCCTTGGCTCAATATGTCACGGTGAAGGTCCTGCTATTTTCAGATTCGGTGCGCGAGAGCCGTGAGGGTTCCGGTCCGGGCTAATACAGCAGTCGCTGATGCTTGCAGAAGAAACCTATATCGGTCAGCAATAGTCCCGGCGGAAGGGAGCCATTACCCGGTACGTATGCATGCGAAGGTCCGCTCAGCTGGCTCGCTGACTGCGACTGCCTGTCGTAAGGAGATCGTTTCAAACCGGAACGCTGAAGAATGTCGACGAACTGATCTCAGTGTTTGCAGGCAGAAAGACGATGGTTGCTGTTCTCTCATTTGACTGGTCCGGCAATTAGTAAATCGTTGAAGGGGCGTCTTGGCGTTACACTCTACCGACGCACAACCGAGGAGCCAGAAACGAAGACGCACCAGTTCTGGCTAAATCTTTCGGCGCAAAATGGATCACTAGCCACAGTAAAAACCGATATTGCCGCAAATTCGGCTATGCCACAAACTGCGACTGCTAACGAAAAACGATAAGCCCCACGACAACAGGACCATCGCACCGC
>Ga0163217_1012221_pt1 | contig 10275 bp, 7 predicted proteins | sample SynspAceP_FD_185933 | JGI IMG/M metagenome (GOLD analysis project Ga0163217, IMG submission 185933) | Saline lake microbial communities from Ace Lake in Antarctica - Synechococcus sp. Ace-P (PacBio error correction) | ecosystem: Environmental > Aquatic > Non-marine Saline and Alkaline > Saline ...
AGAGAGAGATGTCTCCTAAATCTGAGGATTATCACGTATGAAGCGGGAAGAAACAGTCCGATTTATCAATATTAAAAAAAAAGAAGTTTTCCCCCCCCCCAAAAAAAAAAATTGGCCCCAAAAAACGCCAATTTTAAGCAAATGGTTTTTTTTACAAAACCCAACCAAGCAAAGCCGGGGGCTTGAAAAAGGATTTTTTTAAAACGACAGCCCCCGGGGTAAAGGGCTTTTTTGTTGCTAATCAATATTACTTTTTCGAAGAGGGTTACACCCGCCCGACCAAAAATGCTCCCCAGATAGGATTGGAAAAACTAGAAGGCCTTAACTCGAATGCTAAAGAAACGATGGGAAAGAAAAGGGATGACTTTTTTTCCAAAAAGCCAGATCTAGGTAGGATTAAGGCGATCATTTCGAACTTTATCTCACAGAAATGAAGGAAAGCGAAAAAAAGGAAATTTTTTCCATAACAACAATCCGTGAGTTTAACGAGCAAGGGTTTAGAACGTAGTAGCGCAAGAAAGAATTAGAGACGTATTCTTTTTCGGTAATTCGAGAAATCAAGGCGTTAATCGATCAGGTTCAAATCAGAGAAGAAGGGTTTGGCCTTAAGAAAAGCAAAATGATTTTTAAATAAAGGCAACTGCCATAGACTACAAACCCCAAAAAAAATGAAAAAGAAACTATTAAAAAAAGTAGCCATTTAAGGTTTCCAGGAAGTAATGGGGGTTTCCAGAATAAGCCTGTCATTTTCGCTAATATTGGCGGTGCAGGTTATTTTTTTACTGAATTCGTTCATTTGAGCTTACTGAGAGGAGCAAAAGAAAAGGACTGACAAAAGAAAAGTCCTTTGGTGCGAAACAGGATAGTTGAAACGAAGCACTGCAACAACCTTTTGAAACGAATCCCTCAGCGATTTAGATTAAGGCTTTTCGGCAGCAGAATTCACTACTGGAAATTTTTGATGATGATCTTCCCTAAAATCAAAGAGTAACGATTGGGTGTTAGAAGTTCGTAGAGCGATTGATATAAGCAGCAGCTTTTTTCGAACAGTAGAAAAATATCGAAGCGGTACGTTAATTATTCAAACAATAAAGGCATTCCGATGCATTTGATGTGCGAAGGTAGAAGCGAAGATTTCAGTAATTTGCAGGAAACATTTTTTTCACAACCTCCGCGTTTTTTGAGATTGTTAGAAATATCCAGGGCAAAACGGACCAACAATCTTGAATTCTTGAATGGAATATGTGACAAATTCTTGGTAAAAGAGCTGTGCTTTGTAAGGATACGCTGGCATTTATAGCGAATAGAAACGGAGTTATCGTAATTTCTGGAATGCATGTATTGAAATGGGTTTGAGTTTCAGAAAGTTGATAAATTGACCCGGTCCAAGTGATCGGAAGAGAGCGAAGTCAGCCTTTCCGTACGTATGGATGTGGTCGATTGAAATTACAGGTGATGTTTGCCAAATCTATACAAGGCTTTTACCCATGATGAATCCGGAGAAGTTAACTTCTTCAAAGATTGTAGAGGGTACTTTATAACATAAGTGGTTCGGAGATAAGACTGGTCAGTAATTCAAAATGATCGTATCAGGATGGGAAAAAAGAACGAAAGAATCGACTTTAATACCTATGAATACAGCCGGTGGAAAAGCCAAAATTCAAAGCGCTGAAGCTTCCAAGGAATCGATGACTTTGAAAAAAGCGGATCAAGTTTCTAGTAAACTGATGATTCGGCGGGTGAATTTATAGAGCATCATTCTATGATTTGTTTTAAATATTGCTCGCACGATCCCAGAATCTCTGAATTGAATTAATGAATAGATCAGGCAGTAAGTGCAGGATTTGGATTGGGAAACTAGGTCATTCGAGACTTGGGATGCCTTTGGGGCGTTTAGTGATACGTGACTAAGATGGAAGCTGCTGTAGAGCCTGCTTTGCAACATGGTTCAGAAATGCTGATGGAGGTCATGAGTTCATTTTACAAGTGGGACGGAGGCAAAAGCTCTATTATGATATTGCGAGCAGTCAATTTGTAGAAATCGCTGAAATCGAAGATTTCATGCATTCTTGATACGGTTTAATGCAGCAAGGAAAAGAAATCTGGGGAATGCTGGGAGCATCTGTCTATGACTGGGGGAGGTGATCGGGTTGGAATTCCATGCAAAATGAAATTCAATGGGCCAAGAAGTGATCGAAAGGAATCACACAGCATTAGTATGGCGAAAAATCTTACAAAGGATTAGTAATATGGTAATGAAGGTGGAAATTTCTCTTGCTGGAGCAATTTGGCAATGCTATATCTGTTTGCTGGGGATCAGGAGTATGATGGAAATCAATATGAATATTGCTCAATTCCAAGAATACATGATGCGTGCTCGTTTTTCATCTGTTCAGAAGTTGTTGCTCCGCACAATATGGCTCTTGAGGCGGTTGCGAGCTGTCAACTCCATTCAGACAATTGCAGGCCCATGCGAATTGTATATGGATTGGTCGAAGTTTTGGGGTTGGATTGAATAAGCGGGTGGGGTACGAAGTAATGAACCCTTAGATTTCAATGAATAATTGGATGGAGAGTTGAAGTTAATCAGATTCAGGAGTACTTCATGAATATCGCTACTGCTAAGTATCGTAGCTTCGCAGCTGAGGCAAAGGATTGGGTTTTATTTGATGAAAGATGATGGGATTAAGCATATTAGAAAAGCAGTTTAGCTGATGCAAAAGCGAAAGTGTTGAATTGTTGCAGCAGGTTATTAAAATTCAACATCTTAAGCAAACGAATATCAAAGTTTGGAAAACCTTCTTTTGGCATTATTCGAGCAGGAATTATGGATGAGATATGGAGCTTTACATTTCAGAGCATGAATGCTTTGAATCGTAAGAAACTTGCATGGGTGATGTCTGGAGGAGATTTTTATCTTCACCCTTTGGTATCCTGATACTATTGGATTCTAGAACGAGAAGCCATTTCTGAGTTTGATGGTGAAAGAAACGCTGGACGAATTCATAGCATTTTGTTCAAAGGAAAACGTAAGAAAATATGTCTAAGTACTGAGTACCATGTAAAGTAATCAAAACAATAACTGAATTAACAATGGAAGCATATATAAGTAACGGATATAGATCAAGCGGTAGAAAAACAAAAAAGGAAGGTTCCGATTTTATGTCAGATGATTTGGCGTCTGATGTGATCCAAGCATTTTGAATGGCACATACGCCAGGCCTAAGGAGGCTAAATGGTGCGATGATCTCATTGTAGGGAATGCTGTTCCGAGGCGGAACAAGGCATGCAGAGGTCGAATGATTTCACTTTTGGCTCTTGGAATTGATACCCTGATTTAATATTAACCGCTATTTGAGGATTGGCTAGAAGCAATCGTTTGGAGTAGGTAAATCAAAGCTGAATGGCCGATTTGGCATCATTGCAGGGGAACAGGTCCTGTTATGGTGCCAATGATGGCTACAAGAATGGATTGACTGGAAGATCGAAGATCAATCCTTCTTATTCCTCAAGCATGGGATTGACAGCGGAGGAATTGGCAAGAGAATATGAATCACAAGCAGAACAAGCAGATGCAATTTTCTGTAAAGTTCATGAGAAGCTTTAGCAGCATCGCAGCTGGAATTTCAAAGATGAATCGTACCTGTGAAGTAGAAGAACCTAATGTGGATAAAAAGGACAGAAAAAGACACGGCAAATACATTGTTGTACAGATGAAGGACCTCGGCCGGGCACTACTATGGAAGCGTGCGGGATTACGACCAGCTTTTCATAGATGGTGGTCAGGTGCAGCAGGTAATATCTTGCTCAGACTGTGCTGATGGGTCTTCGCTTTGTGGTGGGTATGTCAGAGCGAATGGTAAAGGAATTTGAATCTCGGAGCAAGGGTGGAAGTGTTGCAGAATGATGTCTTATAAGTTGTGGCTGGAGTAGCTCTCGAAATTATGGGATCGAACGCAAAGGTAGCAGTACCAAAGCATTGAAGCAGGCAGGCTTGATCTAACGACATCGATCTGATGAATTAATGAGGCTTCTTTGCCTGCGCAGGGGACTTTCAAGTAAATCGAAAGCCGCTGGGACATGATCCCTGATAATCGTTAATGTAAGGTGGTGCAGTTTGCTTTGGGACATCCGTTGGGTTGTACGGGGCAAAAGCTTTCGGTTCAGATTTCAACGAACTGGAAGACAAATAAGAAATAACGGAATGGTCTGCTGTGTAGGTGGAGGTCAAGGGGTGGCAGGAGTTTACGAGGTTTGCTAATAAGGAAATCAGACATACTTCATCATTCAAAATTCGAGTTCTCATCTACATTCTGAATTATTTAAATTTTTTAATATTGAATGATGAATAATGAATATGAGAAAACAATCTTAAATCTTTAAAAAAATGGCAACGCTTAACAAAATCAACACAAGGAGGAGAAACTCATCAAGGATGTTCCAGCGAGTGACATTTATCCCAGGCAAATTTCAACTGAAGAGCAGCGTGATGATGGCTCAGGCCATGTCAGGATTTTATCGATACGGAGATCACTCAATATCGAGCAGATGACAGCATGAAGCATCAGAACTGTCCATCCATCTTCAAGAAGGCTGGAGAATTAGGTCCTATTGGGGAATCAACGTCCTGAGCGTAACGGAGGAAATGGGCATGAAGCTTCAACCGTCATGTTGATATCGCTGATATTATTGGAGCTGCGGTTCTTTTTTCTACTATTATGGTGCCCATACTGGAATCGGTACCTACCGATTTGTATATGGCGATGAAGCTAAAAAAATCAAAGTATCTTCCAAAACTAGCGAAGGTGAGTGGGCGGCAATGTTATTGTTTGATGGCCAGAATGCTGATTGATGCGAATTAGCGGACAAGACCAAAGCAACTTGTCAGCAGGATGGCAAGACTATATGCTCAATGGTAAAAAAAAGAAGATGTGGATCCCAATTCGGGTTTTGCGATTTATTCTCGTTTCGCTAAAATTGAAGACGATAAGAATTTGACGCATTTTGTGGAGAAACCTTCGGTGGAAATAGATGAATGAGGAAGAAAAAAGATGGGGATCAAGGATCATCTACCGTCAGGTATTTTTAACGATTGTCCAGTTACGAGTTTGAGAATATGCTTTCTGACGTCAAAACGGATTTAAGATGCTGTAAATATCCTAAATATACGTCGAGTGAAGCTCGTGCGGTGTACTTGGTGGAGTTCGTACAGTTATACCTTGCGACGCCAGTACTCTATCAGATTGAAAGCAATTGGTGTAAGCATCAATACTTTCCGGTGCCGTGAAAGCAAGCTGGCCGAAAATGGCCACCCGAAGTTTGTGTCTAATCCTGTGCTACGAGCTGGACAGATATTGAAGATAATCAATTCTTTGATCGAAGGAGGGCATGGACGGAACGAGCAAACTTAAGGGAGTAGAGGCAATTTGCGATGAGTGTGCGTATTGCTAAAATCCTGGTTTGAAGTTTGGGATTATGTAGTCCGATCAGGGGTTCAGGTTTTGTGGAATGGGAATTTCAGCAAGAATGCTCCTATGGAAGAGCTATCGTGTTGGCTCGTATTTCTCGAATTATGAGGGCACGAATGAAGATTAACAGATGCTTATGTGGAATGCTCTAAAGCGAGCGATGAACGGTTGAATCGATCTTTTGACCCGCAATGGCTTGTTTCAGAGAATTAACAGGAGTCTTCATTTGAGCATAGACTACTTCGAGCTTTTTTTCGCTTGCAGAGAAAGAACGTTCTTAAAAGCTAAAGAAGGTATCCTTATGGTAGGAGGAAAAGCTGCTATGGCATTCAGGATAAAATTGAAATTGAACAGAATAATGTGATTTGGCGATGTTGATGATTGAATTTAATGGCTGCAGAATCGGCTATTTTCCGGCTGAAAGCTGGTGGAATGAAGGGAGGCCTGCCCTTGTAAAATAAATTGCGATGGCACAGTCTACTCTCTTGAAGCAGTAGATAAATTTGCAATTGCCTTGCAAAAGAGCAATTGGAAGTTTACAAAGGCGATGAGCAGAAAGTCATGTTTATGGATTGAAGCGATATACTAAGGCGACTTGGGTAGATACTAAGACGCTAAAGAAGACAATCGCTGACTATATAATTGAGCAGGGTAATAATCCTTTCTAAAATTTAGATTAAGGAGCAATGAAGGCTCTCTGCCGAAAGTGTAGGGAGGCTTTTTTATGTAAAATGTGTACTTATTTCATACATAAAATCTTGAAAGTCAGACCTAAGACTAAGATATAAAATCGACAGAAAATGAAGAAGTCTATGCCCTGATTGTTACTTGATTACTTGGAGTTGTGGTAGCTTAATGCAGCTTTTGAACCTGACAATAAGATTTAGTAAACACATTTAACTGCCGACAAGAAGGCAAAGGATTTTAATGCTTGGATGATCGAAGAAACGGACTGGCATTTTTTTTCCCTAGCACATGGTCATCGTGAGGGGAGTTTTCATCAAAGAGAATGACTTCTGCCAACGGGAACTGCGCATTCAGTTTTGAAACGCTTCTTCAAATCTGGCTATGAGAAGAACCCAGAAATAATTGGAGCTTGAAAATGTCCTGAGGAGTTTTGGTCAAATTCGTCCATGCGCGATTCGGAAAAGTTTTTATAGCCTTTTATGGGATCCTTGTCTGATGAATTGTACTGATGTCTTTCGGAAGGGGAACATTTTCATTGGAATTTTTAACAATCGTCTGGTGATGAATAGTTGCTTCACCAAGTTCTAGGAGCGTCCTGCATGATTCCTGAAGGTCCAGAAAAGGGGATCGAACTTTGGATGAAGAAGATGATTAGCTTTGCTTGATCATTCGATGAATTCGGAGGAGCTACAAAAGGCAATTTTTTCAGGAGGAAGTCATTCAAAGAATTTGTATCGCTCACTTGCAGAATATATCCTTTGGGATCAGTTGGAATTCAGTACGCTGAGCTAAATCCCAGCCGCAAAAGCAAGGTTATTCAGATCATCGATCAGTATTTTGTCAAATGAAGCAAAGTTCAAGAAAGAGAAAGCAAGTCATGTCAGAAGATTTATAAACTCTATTTTGGGTGGGTTGGGCTAATCTCTGGAGCAGCTCATTATTACGAATTCAGCGAAAATTCTTGATCGAGTTTGACAATTTACAGAATAAGCCAATCATATCTACTCGTTTGGAGGGATTTGAAGGGATTTTGGAAGAGACTTAATTAGGGAGCCCAATTTATGGGGGATGCGAAGTCTCATACACATTAATTTTTGGCATAGAATTCGCCAAATACAGCTTAATAATTTTATCTTGATCTAATGTCCAGTAAAAAGAGAGCTCTAAAAAAAGCAGTTGTCTTTTTGGTTTGGATGTGTGGGAGATTGTGGATTTTTATGATAAATAAACCTGTAGAATAAGAGGGTTTTTTAGTGGGATAATGAGATGGAGTAGAGCTGATTGATGGTTCAGATGGAGACTTCCAAATTAGGCAGAATTGAATAGATAGAATAATAAGTCTCTGATTTTTTTTTTATCGGAGCTTTTTTTTATTTCATGCTTAAGCTTGTAAGGAAGTTTTTCCTAGATTTATTACTAATTTCTTTTAATCCGTACGAGAATAAACGGATAATTTTATGCTCATCATTAATTCGAACTAGGCAGCAAACAGAAGGTAACCTAAGGACGATAAATCTAAGGTACCAAACTGAAAGAAAAAGAGCTGATAAAGCTGCAAAAAAAGAGAGTAAGAAGAATTATTAAAATCAAAGTAGTATTCAGGGAATCAAGCTAGCTTCCTTTTTTTTATATAAAGAGTCGCAACTTGAATTTTTATAAAAAAAGGATCCATTCATCGGGATTTCTAACAGTTACCTGTTTAAACTCATTGGTCTTATAAAAGCCCTGAATCATCTATGGTGTTTTGAGCATGTATTAAAAACACACCCGATGAAAACAATATTATTAATAGAAGACCATGAAGTTTGATGAAGATTATTTTGTAAACTATCTAAATCAGATATGAAGTGAATAGCGTTTGCTACATCAAGGAAGCGAATGTTGGATTTAAATATAAACCGCTGATTTGAATTTTAGTGCAATTTTTCCTAAAAAATGAAACTCATTAGAGATGAATCGACTTCAGGATCAATTCAGGATTCATGACGAGTCTGGTAGTCTGACGATCAAGATAAAAGCGAGCAAACGAATCAAAGCGCTGCAATGGGGAGCAAAGGATTGGCTTAAGCAACCCTTTAATCTGTTTGGAATTGAAGCTATCGAATCAATTCTAACTACTTTAGTCTAAAATTTGCAGACAGTTTAGACAAGTAGCCTAACTCATCATATTGAAAAAATCAATAATTCGTTTTTGGATAGCCCTTAGGAGGATGTGTAGCTGAACCGAACTTTGTCAAAATCCATAAACCCGTGAACAAACTAATCCAGTATGGAGATTTTAACTTTCCTGTTAGCGAACAAAACTTAATTTAAGTTTTACTGAATGCAAAGGGAGTTCATTTGCTGGATCAAATCGAAGTTTGATTCCTGAACGAAACAATCCTTTTTTAAGGGATTTCAGATAAAAACGGAATTCTTCAAAGTCCTGTAATCTTCCCTCAAAATCTTTTGATAAAGTGGTTTTTTTGGAAGCGCATTACAATCGGAATTCCAAATAGCTTTTAGGTGCCCTATCTCAAACATGAAATAAAAGCTTGGCGGTTGCTGTGATGTAAATCCTGCTCAATATTGCCTACGAGGTAGACAATAAATTGGGTGAATGGAAGATACGTGTGATGCGAGAGTTGCCGGAGAACCATAATCATATGCTTCGACATATACTCACAAGGACTTCAGCTATCTGGAAAAAATTAGATTAATATATGCAGCGACGATGCTTTGCATACATCATGCTTCGCTGCCCGAATCCAACGGTACTACTTTTTTCATCTTACTATTTGGCAGAAGGAAAAAGACACTTAAGATATTGTAGAGGTAGCGGATGTTATGGTTTTAACGTTTTTGTTCAATGAAGGGGCAGGATGGAGAAATTCAATTGGGATTTTTAATTATCCTACAATCACTCCCAAACTTTGGATGATATTAAGAGCTAACGATTTCTTTCCAAACTTTCCAAAGTGGGAAGTGTGGATTCATTATATCAGGGCATAAAAGTTAACTTGGGAAGATTCCAACCTGGAGTTTCTATCGGTATTGTACTTTGGCAAATGCTGGGATGGTTAAAAGTTTCTGGATATTATCACAAGTAAATTTTGCTGATAGAAGCTTAATCCAGAACCAAACATCTCTTAAGCAGCATAATGTTTTTTGCTTGGGATGAGGAAAATAGCTTTTCTCCTTGGTTTGAGGATGTGAGAAGAGATGATATACCGTTTAAATGTGATCAGGATTTCAATGATGCAATAATTTTTTGTGTCAAGTAATCCAGTGAGAGCATTTTCGAACTGTAAACGTAAGTCCAGTGGATAAGCAGAGAAAACTTTGGATCGCCGATGGCGATGGCATCAATGACACTAGACGATACCAGATGATAAGGATCAAGGTTACGATAGTATTACCCTTACAAGCAACTGGTTTTGGTATTTTGCTTCGAAGACAATGGCCAGAAATGGGAGACTTATGATTTCAATGACTTGGTTGTCGATTACCAATTCAACATAACTAAACAGTGGCAATAAAGTCACGCATGTTGAATCAAGTTTGTGTTTCGAGCCGATTTGGGGCCAACGGTTTTTAAGAAATGGGTTTGGCTTCGAAATGATGTCAAGTCCCGCGGCGATCCAAGTGCCACAGGTTAGCTTTCTTGGACCTAATCTTTCAAAAAGGGGCTAAGACGAGCTAAATTCAGTCAAAGCAGTTTTCATTGTAGCAGATAATGTACATCAACTTTTGGCTCCAGTATCCTTTGTCAATCACAGGAAGACTGGTGTCAAATGAACCTAAGAGGTTATCCTTAAAATCAGATTGCAAATCTACAGCTTTAGTGCTCTCGGAAACGCGCCAATAGCAATCCTTCTTAATTATTTCTCAAGATAGAGGAAGAGAGTAACTTCTGGCTATTCGCGAAGAGTTCGCCGATAGGGTTACTTGGACAGGTTTGATGATAAACGAATTTGAACCTTTCTAGATATTATGTTTTTCGAAGACAAGTTTACCCTGGGTAATCACCTGCGGAAGAGTTTGGAATACCCTTTTGCAGTCTGCTTATTCGATCTGTTTAGCGGTTTTGGCGACTGGGAAACAGCTCTGGAATACTCTATATGGAATTGGGTATCGACGT
>Ga0163217_1026115_pt1 | contig 10275 bp, 13 predicted proteins | sample SynspAceP_FD_185933 | JGI IMG/M metagenome (GOLD analysis project Ga0163217, IMG submission 185933) | Saline lake microbial communities from Ace Lake in Antarctica - Synechococcus sp. Ace-P (PacBio error correction) | ecosystem: Environmental > Aquatic > Non-marine Saline and Alkaline > Saline ...
GGGGAAAAAAAGAAAAAAAAAAAGAAAGGAAAAAATTTTTAAAAAATGGGGGCCGGGGGCAAACGCCCTCACCCTACTCCCGGGAAAAATGGCCCGGGGCCCGAAGGGCGGGCACCCGTCCAAACCCTGGAAAAAGAAGCGTTGGAGTCCCCCCACCCCCGAAACCCCGAGGGGGAAAGAACAATCTTGAATGGCAAAAAAAAAGGGGCGGTCCCCTTTCACTGGCCCAACGGTGGGGTTCCTGAAGGAAGCCATAAGGAAAGCCGAATGCGACGTAAAAAGCCCGCAAGCGAACCTGAATTTTCGGCGGCAAATACAGGGGGTAACAAGCTGCAAATAGCGCAAAGCCCGATACTCCGGTCAGCTGTATGACGTGCTTGGAGGACCGGTTCCCTTTATCGTGGCAGGGAGCCGGTGCAGTAACCGGGGAAGCCCTGGACCCGTAACTCATGAAAGAGCCGTCAGTGCTCCAAAGGCGCCAAGCCCAAGGCAGTGAATGGGGCGAGGTGGCAGATGGACGGCCGTAGTTAGGAATGAAAGTTCTGGCTGTGAAGCCCGGTAACGGTTGTGGGAGGGCAAAAACCGAAACGACCCCCCGAGGCCGGAGGTGCTGGGGTGCCTGCCGGGCGTAAGCCGGAGCGGGCAGGTGAAAGGGCGGAAGTAAATATTGAACAGGTCACGACCCTGTAACAAAGAGGGACAGCGTTGAATGCCCCAGGCCGTCCGACGGGACGGGGAGACAGGAACGGAGGCAGCCCGGAACGGTGCGCGAAGCCTGCTTTGTATCAGGGAAGTACAATGCATGCTGGGGCGGCAGAATTTGCGTCATCGCTAGCACCCCCGCACAGTATGACTGGAAGATTTCCAGCGCTGAATCTCATCGGCACCAGGCAAGGACCGACACCGAGCAATGGGCATGAGGAAATACTACAGTCTGTACGGGCGCCTGGCTATCGCGCGAGTCCTGTTGAAGCTTCAAAGACACGTGAAGGCGCAACAGGGGGGCCAGGAATAGATGGGCAGAGCCTGAATGCGTTCGGAAGCGACCTGAGGTGGGAGCTGTCGTGCCTGTTGTCCGAACTGAAGGGAAGCCTACCGCGCTCAACCGGTCACGCCCGGAGTGACTCTGCCGAAACCGGACGGGAGGCGAACGGCCTGCTGGGCATCCCGACCGTTCGGGCCGCGTTTTTGTGCAACAAGCACTGCGTACCCTGCTGGCAACCGATCTTCGACCGGTGATTTCCCATCCGTCGAGCTATGGCTACCCCTGGGGCCGGCCGCAGCGCCCATCGGCGATCAGCAAAGCGCACTGTTCATATCGCGCGCTACAGCGTCAACTGGGCTAGCTGATATGGACCTGTCCAAATGCTTCGACCGCTGGACCATGACTGATCCTGCGCGTTCCCGCGTAAAGGTGACCGATGGCATGCGTGTTGGGCCTGCTGAAACAGTTTCCCGAACAGCGGCGTGATGGTTTGGACACCAGTACGAGGGCCAACGGAGCGTGGCAGAGCCCGCAAGGCGGCGTCATCGTCCACGAATTTGCGAACGGTCTAATCTGGGATGCCTTCGATCATTCATGACAAGCCGGGGTCAGCCGGATGCGTCCGCTAACGCGGATGATATCCTGATCCTGTGTGCTCACGGGCGGCATCGGAAAATTCGCTGAACGTAACCACGGGGTACCTTGAAGTGACCTGAAGCTGACAGTCAACCGCAGCAAGACCCATCTGGCCACAGCCGGAAAGGTGATCCACTTCCTCGGGGTAGTCATTCATCGTGGCTATACGCGCATCCAGATGAAAGAAGCTGAAAAGGACTGAAAGCCCAAGCTGAAGTGGATGACCCGCCGCAACTCGGGCAAGGATCTGGCACATCATCGCCGAGCTCAACCCGGTGCTTTGGCGTGGCTTCATCAACTACTCAGGGTCCACCAACTGTAACCGCGGGTAATGAAAGCAGTTGATGGGGTGGCTACGCAGGCGTTTTACGCTGCGTCCAGCTGAAACAGTGGAAGACGCCATCGCGCCTGCACCGGCGACTGAAACAATGGGCCTGCGGCCGCCGTTTCAGTTTTATCCGAATGCACAGTTGGCGCAATGCCGCGCCAGTCCAGCTGGCACGCTACGCCATGCCATCGCTGGTTGCCACGACCGAACTGGGGCTGATCGACCTAACGCACTTCAGAGAGTAGGACTCTGTGTCCCTGTAATTTAGGGATAAATGTTTTACATGAGCCGTAATCGAGGCCCCGTACGCTACGGGTTCTGTGAGAGGGAGGGGCGGCAACCGCCTCAAAAAAAAACCCCTTAAAACCCGAAAATTTTTTTGCCCTTTTTAAGAAAAGGAAAAAAAAAAAAAAGCCGTCGAAGGGCAGATAAGGTTACCGGCTGGCCGCTGGTCCACGACACAGTGCCGGCCGGAATTCAGTAACAGCCCCGTCGCCTCACTGGGCGCTGAGCACGCCAGAACTTTGATTGCCGGCAGGTATCACCTGGCCGTTGTGCAAGCACGCGCGCAGGTATTCCATCCGATTGCCCGGTTTGCTCCAGGTAAAAGCCGGCCGGCACCGCAAGCCAAGTGGGCTCGTAGAGGCCACGCCCAGGCGACGCAGCAGGTAAGGGCGAACAATAGCAAGGAAGGTTCCACCAAAGGGTGGCGGCAGGGTTGGCCGGGGAGGCCAGTAACCGGGGTTCCCCGCATAAACGTGCCAGGGTAAAAAGCTTGGCAGGCCTTGATCGGCCAGCTTCCACAGGTTCAGCTCGCCCTGCTCGCCGCAAGGCCAGGCCAGGAATCTTGCCTTCGCCCACCGAGACACCGCCGGAGCCTGATGATCACATCAGCCTTGTGCGGCAGCGCACTCAACCGCTCCTGCGGTCAGAGCCGGATCATCCGGGAAAAAAAAAAAAAAAAAAAAAAAAAAAAAGAAATGGGCCCCCCCCCCCCCCCCCCCCCCCCGGCCCGTCGATAGATGTGTTGGCCATGCGCTGCAGGCAGCCGATTCAGGTTGTATGCGATTTGCTGTTGAAGATCTGCCCCGGCCGAGTGGCTGCCCAGGCTCTATCAGCTCATCCGCCGGTGGAACAAATAGCGACAATACGCAGCGCGCGACGCAACGCTGACCGCTGCGCTATGCCGCCGCAGCAGTACGCCCAGATCCTGTCGCGCGTAGCCCGCGTTCCAGCCGCCATGATGCTCGGCGCCTCGGCGAATGTTCCTGCCGGCAATGCCCGGACGTTCTGATCGGGCTTGGAGCTTCTGGCTAAGCGTGCTGTACCGGCTTCAATCCACGTGACATTTTCCTGGCTCTCAACACAGTAGCCCCGGCCGGAAGGGGGGCGCCGGGTAAAGATGCGCGCGCAGGTACCTGATCAAGCGCCGCGGGGGCCATCCGGCGGTAATGCGGTGGCTGACGCGGCAAGCCGGTTTCAAGTGCTGTGTGCATTCCGCAACTGCTTCAGCGCAATAGCCGTCCATTGCAACTGTTGTCCCATCGGAGGGACGTCATGGGCGCAGTGCAAAGGTTTCTCGCGAGGATTGCGGTTCAGTGCGCTGGCCAGGGGCACCTGTTCCGGCGATGCGGTGGCCTCCGCCGTAAGGCGGCCTCCGTAGCAATAGCTCAAGCGCATTTTCGGCAACGGCATCGGCTTCCATGAGCGGCGTCGCAGGTTGGACGCGCGCGTGTTGGCCCTCGAATGCCAGGAATGCTAGCAACGAAGTTACAGGGTCGCGTGCGGCTATCGACTGGCTCCCTTCAGGTCCCGTCCCTATCGCGGTGCGGCATGCCCGGGTAGAGCCCGGCATACCGACCACCAGCGTTGCGGTTTGGCCAGGCCGCAAAGTGCGCGGGATTGCAAGGTCCGATGTGCGATCTCTTCCAGGACACATGGCGAAACAGCTCGCCAAAGCCGTCAAACCATCCTTGTCCGCAGCGGGGTATTGCTTCGCGGCGTACTGGGGTTCACGGCCAGTGAAGCCGGTCCCACCGTTATAAGGGAGTGACTTTGCACCTCGGGCTGTTTGGCATCATGCGAAACCACGCCCCGTAAATACGGTAGATATCGTTCCGGCTGGAGTTTGACGGTCGGCGATGCGGTGGCCGCTTCAGAAGCGCTATCAAACCAGCAACCCTGCCCAGAGGTTATGCGTGTCGATTGTGGGCGGGGTGTCCGCTCACGGTCATACAGCGATATTCAAATGGCGAAAGGCGGGCGGCGTTTATGAGTCATGGTGAAGGTCCTTTTACAGGCAATAGCAAGCACTACAATAGGTTTGGCAGAGGGTGCGCCCAGTGTTATAAATGCAGCGCCAAGGAGAATCGGGAGCATGCGCCGTGAACGCAATTGATAGAACACAGCTGACCGTCTTTGCTGGCGGGCGGCAGGGCCGCCGCTGGGTTGGCCGCGACAAGGGCCTTATCTTGGCAAAGGGGCAGCCGATCGCCAAGCATCTGGTCGATATGGTTCAGGCCTTTGGCCTGTGGAAGTGATCATCAGTTATCGACCCTCATCAGATTCTATCAAGGATTGGGGCGGCTCGCATTGTGAGCTGATTCACAAGCTGAATTACCCTGGCCACCTTGGTTGGGCATTTCTGCGCCGGTCTGGCTGAGTGCAATACGTCAACACCTGCTGGGGTGATACCCTGCGACCTTGGCCGCACCTTGATCAGACGCTGCTGCTGCAGTGCTGAAAGGTTTGCCAGTCAGCCATCAATGCCTTGGCTGATCAAGGCCGGGCGAGCCTGCGCAACCGTGGTATTCGGTTATCCCGCAGCATCTGCTTGCGGATTTTGCAGCACGCCTTGGAGCGAGGGCGCAGCGCAGGCCGCGTTGCGGCTGGTTCCTGGGGCAGATTCATGGGGTATTCCCAGTGCCCGCTATGACCCCAGATTGCACAACGCCAAATCCATCCGGAGGAATTGGCAAAAGCGCCTTAACTTGCCTGCCTGAGCGCCTGAAAATTGTTTTAACCCAGATACTTGATGAAAATCATGTCGTGCGGTAAAATGCTGCCACAAAGATTCGGGTGTACGCGCAGCCTGGGTAGCGCGTCCTCGTTCGGGACGAGAAGGTCGCTGTTCGATTCCAGTCTCCCGACCAATCCCTTTTTCAGGTTTTCCGCTCTGTCCTCACCGCCGCCTGGACCCGCTGGGGCGAGCCTTGCGGCTCTCAGCTTTTCTCGTTATGTCTCTTTGTAGCTATCCACAGTTGAACGCGAGAGCAATTGGTATCCCTTAACGGAAGATCAAAGCTTAGTTTTATATACGGAAATGTGGGCCCGCCATTGCCTGAAGAGATTTTGCCTGGGGCAAAAAAAAGCGAGCCGCTATCGGGCTTTCAAGTTGGGCAGCTTACTTCAAAACAAAATCAGTTGCCCGTAGCGCGCCATATGCTGAACGCTGAACATTTCCGGTGTGCTAAGGCTAGGATCAACCTTGACCGCTTGAACTGTTACGCGGTGGTGCAATGCATCGCCTGGACGTCGATCAATAGCTGAAAGCTCGTCATCAATTGACACGCCTGTGCCTTGTTTGGCAGGCAGGTGGTGGTCCGGATGCGCCCTGGCCGAATGGTAAAGGTTTCACAGCTTTCCGCTGGGCGATCATCAAGAGACGGTGCGTGGAATGGTGAAGGTCTTCGCATCCGATGAAATGCAGCGCTGGAAGAAGGATGGCTGTCATCAACCGGAGGAAGCCCTCCCACTTCATAGCTTGCGTAACTGCCCGGTTATGTTCGGGAAACAGCCGCCTTGGCTCCAAAGCCACCACCTGATAGCATCGCTGTCCGGGCTATGATTTCTGCGTCAGTGTTCAGGTCAATTGTGGGGTTGTAGAAGGCATCAGCATCTGCCCGCGTTTTTCCTTATAGTTTCCAGTTCAATGTCGGAGATACGGCCATTGGTATCCCTCAAAATCTTCGATCCATCAGGTCGGAACCAAGAAAGCCGTCAGTGACCTGCGCCAGTGGCCAGGCGCGCACACGCCGCTGAAAATCCCAGATCCAGCCAAGGAATTTGTCTGCTTGCGGGTCATCCTGCGCACGGGGGGGGGGGGGGGGGGGGGGGGGTGGAATCAACAGCTGAGTATTGCGGCACGTGTCGTATGGCTCGAGTACCTGCACGTAGATAACCACGAACAGTTTTCTGAGGGTTTTTGGGTTATTGTCCGGCAACAGGCTATGGTTTGACGCGACCAGTAAGTTCAGGAAAATGAAGTTGAACTTGATAGTACGTTCCAGCTTGCGGAGTTCATGTTCGATATTTTCCAATAAATGGCTGCATGCGGCGCTGTCTCCCCAGTTGTAGCCGTATTTTGGTAGTTCCATGCGAGCTTTTCACCTGCTCTGGGATCATTAGTTTATCGGGCTCTTCAAGAAATGGCCGTCCAGCGACCAACCGTTTATTTCAGCCGCGCTATCCCCCAGGTGAGACTGTCCGAACCAATTGCGGCTAGCACTCGAATATAGGAACTGGGTGCAGATCGAAGGAAATGGTCTCCGCCCTACAGTAACCTCCAACCGCCCCTGCTCGATAAATTGGCGAAGGCTGGATCAATGATGTCCTTGAAACTGCGCAGGTTTGTCCTGGTTGATGAACCCAATTCCCCGCCTGCAATCATCATGGGAGGGAACGTCGTCCTTGTAGGGGAAAACTATTATTGATTCAGGGCATCGTTAAGCCAGCCACGCTAGCGCTGAACAGGCTGCGAGCAATGCTGCCCAGCGACACGGAACGGGTGGAAATGCTTGGAGTGTTAATGTTCATAGTTATTCTCGGTAATCAGAAGCTGTACGTAACGGTCAACTGGAGTTCGTCTTCTTTTTGGGCATGCCGATGGGCCTGAGCGGAAACGTCCGCCAAAGGCTCATAAGCCACCCAGTCCAAGAGTTTGTCCTTCGCCTGGCCAGGTTGGCGTGCCGGCGGTAAAGGGGTCCAAGGGTTTAAGCAGCTACGGAATCATCGAACTCGCGGGGCGCCACGGCCACTTTGATATTTTGCGCCACGACAATTTTCAGGTTGTCGCTGCTGACCAACCATTCAATTGCTGGGAGCGATGGCGGTGGCTTTCTTGCTTGAGTCCGTGCGCTGCAGAATTTGTGGGCTCAAACCGATCGTTCATTCCCACCAGCCCTTTGATCAGCAGCGTGCCGATGAAAGTTTCTTCCGCAGTCAGGCATGCCCGGCCTTGCCCCGCGACCGATTTTCGGAGCTGGTGCTCGTGGATCTTCTGCCCGAACAATTGGCCGGAGACAGGAAGCTCGTTTTGCTGTTGAGGAACGGCAGGAAGATGTTCTTGTCACGGCACCCGACCACGAAGCGGGTTACGTCCGACTCCGACACAGCGCGGACTGCAAGGTATTGGCGACTCTTCCCCGTCGGTGTGGGCTACTTCCATGCGAAATACGGTATCGATCGTCTGAGCGTAGTAATCCAGTGATCCCACGATCAGGTTGACCTTCGAGGAAGTGGATGTCCGAAAGCGATCAGGCTCGGGCCATACGGGTTTCATCACCAGTGAAGCCATTCTGGCCCGGAATGCGCCGCGCAATGACGGCGAATTGCCGAGCGGTAGGTGAGGGCGTTCATGAGAAGGCCGGATATCGCATACACACCCTCCAGCTTAAGCCGAACTGCCGTTGGACAGACTCCAGGCCGGCAATATGCGCCTGCGGACGCCGATCTGACGGCGACCGAGATCAGTCGCGAACACTCCGCCTGCGAAGTTGGGGCGACGGTACCGCCGTTTTTCCACAAGGTTGTTCATGCCGCGGTAAAAGCAAGCTGCATCAAGGAATATTGTTCGGCGAACCGCACTGTCCAATGTCATGGGGCGGAAGCGGTTCGAAGTTCCCAGACGAAGGACAGGTTCAAGTCGTCCAAAAATCTTCGCCAGGTCCATCCGTAGTCGGTCTTCCATCCAGAATCCACAATGGGGATGCCGAATGTCCTGCAGCTCGTCATAGAATGTTGTTGCGTGAGAAATCCAACCGGGTGATCAACGTCAAGCACGCGGAATAGATCGGTGCGGCGCGCAGACCACTTGCTGCTTACCAGGCGGGTGCTGAGGATATGGCGTTGTCAGCCCGTAATCGAAGTCACGTACAGCTTCGCCCGGATGAAGTCCAGCCGCTCGTTGAACTCGCCGTAGCGCAGATGCGTTAGTGTCCTTGTCGAGGTAACCGTTGATTTTAACAGCCACGGCTGTCTACGTCACAGGGGCGAACGGGTACGCCGAAAGCGACCCGCCATCGTGTCAATGCAGCTGTTTCGCCCAGCAACTATTCATGCCTTCGTTGGGGTTGTTGGCCTTCGTCAAAGAGTTGGGCAAGGCCAGGCCGCTGCCTGCGGGACGCTATTACCCGCCGATATTTTCGATCATTACCGGTCCGCGGCATTGCGTCCGTATTCGTTCTTGTTTAGGTCATATACGCCGTCATAAGAGCCGCGCAAGGACGGCGGTTCCAGGAGAAACGTTGCTGACAGTCCAAACTCGCCGATTTTGCGCTCAGCATCAATTGCATGGTGTTGCGGAATTTGGACAACACCCACGCTTTGCGAACGAAGGTGGCATTTTCGTAGTAGCCGGAGTATCTGATACTCCTCAATCAGCAACCGCGCTGGGCGAGGGGAGTCAGAGCCAGAGACCGGCGCTTTCCCAAAGCAGAGGTCAGGCTCCAGTGCTTCAAGGCTTTTATTGTGTTTGCATGGCCAGTTCCTCTTGCAGGGTGGAAGGGGCGAAGCTGACGGCGGTGCCGTCAGGAGGCACCCTGTATCAGCCCGTCTTCCACCATGCGGGAAGATGACGGGCAATGCTTGTCGGATGAAAGTCGCAAATGCCAGCACGCCGTCGTCATCCACGTAAACATTCGGTATGAAAGCGGCGACGCATGACCGCACCCAAGGGTACCAGCAGCCATGGGGCAATGCCGTTGATGATGATCATCACGCACAGCAGCATCGCCGCATCGGCCTGAAAACGCAGATCGGAGAGAATGATCCACATGATGAATGCCGGCCATCCGTGAACTCGCGGTGAAGCTGATCGCCATATACCCGTGGTAGCAATGGAGCGCGCCGCAACCGCAATCGCGCCAGATCGCCCGGTTTTGGCCATTTCTTCGCGGATGCGATTCCTCATGTAGATTTGAGTAGGTCGATGCCCTACGCCGATACCTAGCTGCGATCAACCTGGCACCGTATTGATGTCAATGCCCAGTCGCTGAGCCCATTAGGCCGTAGGTTCAAGAGCTGTGCGAAAAGCATTGCCAGCGCATCATCAAGGCCCGGCGTGCCAGGAGGTGTAGAACAGCATCACGAAACCAAAGGATCAGCAGGAACAACCAAGGCAGCACGATTCAGGTTGGTCTCGAAACGCGGACTCGTTCATGGCCGCCGCGACAAACCATGGTGCCACCCAGCCAGGCGAATGCCAGCGCATTCGACCTTGCTTCATTAGCGTCAAATCCATTGTTTGGGCCATAATGGATTGCTCGGGCGGATGGTCTCGCCCTGGCGGTCCTTGTAATAGAAAACCAGGTTGGCGATGCGGTCGGGTCGGTGTCAATTGAACGTCGTTCAGCGCACCGGGGATGCGGGCTGGAGGCCATGTAGGTAAACATAATCCACCGACATAGTCCGGGCATCGTGGTGGGATCTGGAACGTCAGCGCGGATCATCGTTATGCAATCGCCGGTTGACCTGCTTGACCAGGTTTCGGGCAACCCCTTGCTGCGCCCACGCCCGGGTCGCAAGCATATGCGCTGCACATCGCCTAGCGCACGCAGAACGCTCTGGCTTGCTTCAAGCCGCCGACCGCTGCTCGTGCTCAGCGATGATGTACAGCTCCTACCGAACCGGGGGAAGCGATCATTACTTCCTTCGAGAGACGTTTGTAATCATGTTCTGGGTAGAGGATTGGGGAGCCTGGCTCCGAATCGCCTATGCGCACGTTGGAGGCGGAGAACAGGCCCAGCCACGATTGCCAGTGCGCGCGATACCGAGCACCACCGTGCTTGCGGCCTGGGCGTGAGAACGCATGCGCGAACAAGGCCCCGCCGATATAACGTAAAGGCGGTTTCCGAAGTTTCTGGATTTTTCGGTGTCGGCCAGGATCGAGAGCAGCAAAGGCCACCCGATTCAGTACCGTCAGGATCACAGTCGGGCCCAGAGCGAGGCATAGATTCCCAGCTTGGTGTTCAGTTGCGATGGAACGATGGCAATAAGCGATAGCCCGACCCGCTCCGGATACCCACGCCCCAAGCGAAAGCCCGGGCCG
>Ga0163217_1070063_pt1 | contig 10275 bp, 7 predicted proteins | sample SynspAceP_FD_185933 | JGI IMG/M metagenome (GOLD analysis project Ga0163217, IMG submission 185933) | Saline lake microbial communities from Ace Lake in Antarctica - Synechococcus sp. Ace-P (PacBio error correction) | ecosystem: Environmental > Aquatic > Non-marine Saline and Alkaline > Saline ...
TCTGAGAGGCATCATGTCAAAAATCAAAGTTTTGTGCTTTGCATCGAATACGGTTTTTATAGAATAATTCAATCTATGGTGTGCACAATAAAATGCGATTGACAAGCACACATGGCACTATGACCAGTGTATAGAAACAAACAAAGAATGCTTATATAAAACTATAATACTGGAAAGTACGTAAACTAGAAAATACGCGAATCATGTGAAAGATTGACTGTCTTTTCAGAAAATCTAATACATGCGGGCAACAGTACTGAGCGCCTATATAGTCTACCAATATGGTAGATATTCAACTGCCCAACCAAACAATTGAACCCCTTAAGCCCTACGCGGGGCCAAAAAGGGAGAGACGAGCATCTCTCGATAAGGAAATGGGTAGAGGGCGCGATCATTCAGTTCTGCTTCATCGTGTCCAGTGTTATTCACGCCTAGCGTACACATGCCTTCTTTAGGGACGGTTGAAATAGACCCACACAACATATTAGTAAGGCTAGTTCGAAATAGTATAGTAATGAATCAAATGCTTCAAGCACAGCTATAGGAACGTAGGTCAATACAACCATATCACTATCCAATCCTCTATTATAATTAGAAGCGTAACAACACAGATGCCAAATAGCCAGCAAATTCTTAGTACTAGAGATGCGAGAGTTAGTGCTATGCACGTAATTTACTCAAGATGACACCAACACCTATGGATTCAGAGCGGCTAAGAACGCTATAGTGAGATCACCAGGCATATTAGTACTCTGGTAGTCAGTCTCCCATCATCATGCGCCCGCTAAGCGCCACTATACTGTACTCTAGACATTCAACCGGCAAGTACTGGTAGTAGCCTTCGTGCACTGGTACACACAAGTCTCAGCAATGATAAAAGAGTCGGAGGCGTGCGGATCGCTTCCGATGCGTTTAAAATGATTATTTGACAGAGGAGTACTCTCCCCCGCGAGCAAAAAAACCAACGGACCATTAAAAGTCGGCTAGACACACCTAGAAAATGTGGTGTCAAAACACTAGCCCATATCAGATTGGTAAGATCCGACATTCCCCCACAAAAAGAGAATGATTGTAGGTCTCCCGTACCCCATCTAAAACTCTGTTAGACCGCAAAAGCGAAGTACATATCTATGGAAAGACACGACTCCCTTTACTAAGATAAATATCCTAGCTATAAAAATAATCTTAAACGCCGCCACTTGAAATCACAATTAAAAGAAAGCAGAACCACAATTTTTACAAAAACAATTTAATTATGATCATTGCACTTGTAATTGCAGAATTACAATGTACTTCGCACAAACAATAATTTTAACGCACGACCACAACTGACGCGTACTCCTACCGAGTATCGGACAAGAGAGAATTTGAGATAGTGTCCCAAGCATGGGTTTTACAAAACGTATGCCACGTTTACGGAGATTAAAGCAGTATTTGGGCGAAAAAGCAGGCAAGAACGGAGACCATTATCTTTGACCATTATGCTTCGATATGAGATTTGCAAGACACAGATTACCAAGCAATCAAGAAGCAACGGAGCGTAAATCCTACATGCCCAAATCATGGACGAAATATGTCGACAAAAATCAAGCTTATTCCTTCGAAGAGTTCTGCTGGCAAAATACGGTTCTAGGTATGGGGTTAGCCTTATGAGCCCACATGAACAAGAGGCCAGCTCTTTCTTATAAACAACCACGGCAAAGATGGCTTCAGTGAGTTACGAACATCAAATGTCTGAGGCTAGAGAGACCCTCAACGAGGCTAATGCAATGTATCACCGGTGACTCGTATGCATTGAGCAACACGTTTGGTCTAGAGAGACAAGGCAATTTTTTCCATCAAGTTAAAGAACATGATTAAGGCAGCCTAATGCCTTCCAAGAAGAATCAGTTGACCTAACAGTGCATACAAAGTGGTTGATCGTGGATGAAATACTTCCCTTAAAACATGTACAACATAGAATTGGGATATTTTGGGCAAACAACGACGTTCGATTGAATGATAATTGATGAAACAAGTATGGCATACGGATTATACGTGTATAGTAACTTTCAATGACGCCCGATCCTGAGCGGCGCGACACAAGGGTGGAGTGTATACTCAGAACGCGAGCAATGAGCTCAGACGTTAATGACAGGTGGTTGCGTACTCAACAAAGAGATATACCAGAAACCCTCTGAAAGAATATTTTAACTTAGGTCCAAAGGCCGAGCATTGCCATTTATAAGTATTACTAAACAATATCTTATGAATAAGGCAATCAAAATACAACTAATTTTTATCCGATGAGAATGCATATACCAAGATTGAATATTTTCCACATCATGATTCGGTCAATATGGCCGTCTCGTATTAGCCCCCGCTACTGAGGAGCCTTTATGAGATAAACATATAACGTACCGTTGAGGAGAAGGACATTCCTATTTTGCCTATGGCCCAATATTAATAGTAATAAGCTTCACACCCCACTACACCGCCATTAAATGTCCCAATATGTTTTGTGATTCCCACACACGACATACAGCACGTACTTTTTTGTTCGGGATCGGTTACTAAAACTTCCTGAATAACATGACACGTAGAGTATATTAAGGGATGCAAACAGTTACAACCACACACCTTTTTGCATAGAGGATTTTGGCACCTAGCGACTATATCTTCTTGGAGCCGAAAAGTCCAACATAGATTTAATGGAATATGATAGATTTAGAAACGCCATGCATATAAATACCCAAATAACACTCAAATTTTATTTGGGGCAATACGATACAATCAGGCGGCAGCCGGCCAAATTACATGATATTTCAAGGGAAGCTATCTGGATAACTACAACTTGCCGAATTGGTTGGAACAGCCCAATATGGACGGCCTATAGTAGTTCTTAGTTTTTAAAATCGACAATACCACCTCCTATGCCCTGCTATCTCTGAGGGCATGCCAGATAAGGTCAAAGAACGTAAAGGTGCCATTAAACAAGCCGATGCCTATGGAATGACCAGATCAAGGTCATGGGTTCATAACTGAAAGTACCACAAGACCGCGCATGTGGAGTCTCGATTTGTATCCCATGAACCTTGTCGCAGCAGAAGAGCGTTTTTGGACCCCAGCACGCATAGACGCAGTACGGGTTTGCCAATTTTCATTACTCTCTCCTGAAAAACTAATTGGTAGACTCGGCTAGAATTAAATTCCAATGGAAAATTGCAAATTAAAAACAAGGAAACCCACCTTAGTTACCATGAAATTGAGCCATACCCGCAGACAGCAGCTCTTGATTTACATGAATGATCTTAAAAAATAAAGGTGAAAAAGTTTTTGGTTCGGCACACACACCACCGATTTAGATGAGATGAAATTCTGTTTGGCAATGGAGGTCTTATTTCTTGGCGTCAATTACGACCTCAGAGAAGGTCATCGGTCAAATCGCGTGGGAATATAGAGCGAAATCGGATTGCTAAATCAACTAGAAACCGTTCCATCTCAGTTTAATTTTAACCACTTCTTGGTTGACCGTAATTTATCCTGTCAAAGCTAAAGAAGAACCTCTAAATTGCCTATTGCGAACAATTACTTGTTTGACTGGAACTGGATGACAACCGCTATCCTTACTATTGTTTCGTCCCAGTGACGATCAATCGGCTAGTTTGGTTAATGAAACCACTGAACCATTATTTTGAAAAATCCTGGACGGTAGGTCCTATCAGCTACGGGTTTTTTCCGAACGTAACGTACAATACAGTGCATATGTATCAAGAACAACTGATATTTAGACTACCCGAGTTTCACCACATGGAACTACAGCAATGAGTCCGTCATTAGTAAAATCTAGAGAAAATGGGCGGGCCGGATTCTCGCGCAATCGCTGAAAAGAGCGAAAGAGCATCTAAAAGCGCCCATATATACCTCACTCAGGGATAATTGAACTAACCGATTTTAAGGTCAATCGAGCCATCATTTACATAAGAGGAAGATTGGACGAATGGCCTTATGCTCGATAAAGACAAAGAACTCATCGCTATTTGATGGTCAAATTGTAAAAGCCGTATACCTCGATCGACTCGACCCAACACGAGAGGTCTTTTCGGAAACTTTCTTTAAAACACACAATCGCCTTTGCCAACCCTCATCTGGACAAAGACAGAAATGGATTTTCTAATTTTTTGTTGAGGGAAAAGCCTCGCTACAACCATACTCTCCATAACAAACTCTGTAATTCCTAAATGAACTTTCAGATGAAAAGGGTTAAACGAATGAGACACATCATGCGTTGAGGGTGTAAATGCCAATTTGAGTACCTAATGATACGCACAAATGAAAAGGCTAACTCCTGGAAATAATAAAATGAATACCTCAGTAAATAGCTTCCATAAATTTAAAAAATTATCATAATGAGAACAATCTCAAGATTACATTTTATTTTACTAAGTCCTAGACATTTTTGCCTGACTTTATTCATGCGCAAAATATCCACACTACTAAGCATACCAGCCACTACCGGTGAATCCATTCAAATACACACCAACAGTATCACACATAAACTTGTAAGCAACAGCACACACAGCAGTCGGGTGATGGCGGCGAGTAAACTAATACCATGCTGGCAAATGATGGCGGGTATTAGAAACATTTGGGCGAACTAAAGTTACAAGACCAAAGGACATTCCCATACGTTTACGTTTGCCCATCATCCTAGTTCCAAGAAAAAGACCGCAAAATGGCGATGCACTTATTTTGAAGTGGCATCAGGGTGGCAGGGAGGTCTCTAGAAGAGATACCTCCTTCGAAGAATTGGGATGGCCTATCCGTATACAGAACCTCTATAATCCGGCTACCGCGTGGGGGGTGACCCTCACCTTGAGAGAAATTCTCAATTTGTAAATATGAGATACATGATAAAGGCACTGGAAACTATAGCGCTGAATATATCCGAGGCCATGGTTCGAAGGCGGCGAAAGATTCATTCAAGAACAGAAAAAGACTGATGCCTTAAACTACGGGAGTGCAATTGGGCCAGTGATGACGAATGGACCAGCGGAACTGAACTTTTCAAGACCTTGGCTCTAAAGTTGCTGCCACGATCCCAAAAGGGTTCCAGTTCCGGTAAGGCACTAAGCCTACGAAGTGTTCCGGTTGGTCTTTCATGGAATCCAAAACAAGCCTCCTTCACGTTGGTTCAACTATAGAAGATACAAACCTACACCATTAACCTCTCCTAATTTGTGACCGTAAAAACAATCATCCCTAGGTTTGATGGTTTTCCAGACGCCATCAATCGAGGCAAGAACAATCCTACTCGCTAGCATACGCGCTAGGAACTAAAAATATAGATCCAACCAATAAAATTTGATGCAGAGTTCTGGGGTTAAGTGAGGGCAAATAGTATAATGTTATTAACAGATGGATAAAGCTACTATGGTTTGCGCTAAACCACTACACCTCGTGGCCGTAAATGAAACCACCTGGACGCAATAGCGAATTGCCTACTAAACCGAATTTTGGCATGAGGGTCAAGGCCTTTGATAGTTCAAGCGCCTCAAGAACATAAAATTAAACCGAATGTCCAGATTTTTTAAAGATATATCGCCGAAAATAAAAGAAGTTCACTATCCACTAATAGAACTCAAAAGAAAATCGATTGGTCAACAGAGAAAATGGGTAATTTGTTTCCAAAACATAAATATCCTTAATTCTGAAGGTGAAAAGTTGTTAAAAGAGAGATCAAACCGGACGGGTTCCTTGTATTTATCTGGATGATTATTGAAAAAGATGACTTTTAAGTGCAAGCTTCTTTATTTGAACCAAACACAGACACACCAGTGAAACCGCATGGATATACTATAGCCTCGTCTATGCATGTTATGGATATGCAGAGCGAAATAACCAAAGACCTGCGGTTTTTTAGATGGCTCAAAAAAAGCATTAGACTAATCAGATACTGACATTCAACGGCCCGATAGCGGGCGATTTTGGGGATAAGCACCTTTGCAATGCAGAAACCCTGTTAGCTGCTGGTCATGACTAGCCGCTGTTGGATATATTTGCCTACAAGAATTTAAGGAAAAAAATATAAAATCAAGGCGGTATAGCTTTTGGACTCGCTAACTATTCTCGATTACTTCACCTAGTGAACCCAAGTGGTCTCGCCCAGTTTTAATGACAGCCAGCAGAGCGTGCTACATACGAGTGATTGTGTAACCATCAAGTGGGAGGTACTCATTTGCGACGCCTTAATGCCCGACGTGCCCGTAGCGTACACAGCTAAAATGGGACTGAGATCGACCCAGACAATTGATTGGCTCGCTTTCATGAACGCCCAACCCACACACAGACACACACACACACCATTGACAAAAATGGTACGCATACATAACTTCCGAAACGGACAACGTTTAATTTAATGGTGAGCTACGATTATGCCCTTTCCCGATAACCCATAATTAGCGTAAGTGCAATTAATGGGGTAATGAGCGATATCCCGCAACATTGGCGGACAACATATAGTTATATTCTGGGATAGAAAACAGAATAAAAAAATGAGAAGCGATTCAAATAAATTTGCATCTTAAATTACTTTAGCAAAACCATTTTAATTAGATTTTATGGATTAATTGGGGTTCTTTTTCGAATCCAGAAACGGATATCGATTTATGCAATTCCCCAATAGATCAAAATGCTTCGAATTGCGATGGGGATTGTTGTGATTGGAAATGTTCAGACCTCACTACACCCTAATGTTTGGATCAAATTAATGGATACGTAACAAGAGAGGAATGGATACAACATGATCTACTAAGTACACACATACAAGGAAAAGTAAGCTGGTGAATAAGATTTTAAAACCGATTTATTTTACTTAGAGGGCGATGACCGAACTATTGAGCTTAAGATAAAGCACTAAGTCAGGATACATTGATTGGTGGATGCGTGATTTAACAGGTTGGTCCCATTTATAAAAACACAACGGAATGTTAAAGGCGATTCCTTAGAGAACTTCACAATAACACAAGAGCGCAGCCAGATCAATCATATTTTTTACCCATGTTCAAAATAAGGAATGAAGTAATACACACAACTCCTTGGATCAAGAATTCAGAATACACACACCACCGCTTACATTTGGAATTTTGATAGCAATTGACGAACAGGTAAGGTTTAAAATGGAAATTGTTGGAGTTAACCCATTTGACATGCGTACCGTTGAACCAGGAATTATAGTCTAATAACCCAATTAAAAGATAAATGATTTATCACCATCGCCTATCATGGGTATTATCGACTATGATAAAAGTCCAAAATTTGAAGTTTCATGGAAATTTGGCAACATGATACGAATATACTCACAACACACCCTAACTTGAAAGCACCTTTCACGATAAATGCCGCCTTAGAAAGAGCAACAAAACTCGATTGAACGCTAATTGGGCTTTTGTAGAAATAGGATAGCACGCTACGATGATGGGAGACAGATTAAAGATAAATCACTGAAATAACATTAATAGCCGCATTGGGAATTTTGGAGACGGAGGAAACCTCCAAACAGAAACAATCACAACTATCACTCAGACAGCAGGCGAGCATGGAACTGTATTTGAACCGCTCAGAGACGAGCGATACCGGCAAGAACATCTATAAGTCTAAGTGGGATGTTTACAAAAAGAAAAGGAATACTATGATTAGAAAGAAAGCATTAAATGAACACGTCCATCAGGATAAAATCGAGGAATAATACTCAGAAACATAATCCATTGGCCAAAACTAAAAAATACAGTTAAAAGACATGAGTTCATCATTACAGCGCATTTTTTAAGATAGTGAAACCTATTCCCTTATCCGGTTACTGCAGAAATAGGAATCCCGAAAAAAATGGAATGCCATTTCGAAACGCAATTTGGTAAAAGATGTTCGACACATATGACCCCTTTCGATGGTACAACAAAAACATCGCGATAGAAGCCCAGTTTCGATAAGATTTTGACAATGTTTGGTACATGCCCTAAGAAATGAAGAATAGAATTTAAAGACGATCTGGTTCTTTTTTGTGTTTTGCTTTTTTTCTTGCAAAGGACAAGTAAAGTCCGAGAAAGCAAACAGGTCCAAAAGTCCCTAACTGTAGTGCTATTTTGGACCGACCCGACCAAGGAGGTGCCATGGCTAATCGGCTTATGGGCTTAACAAAAAACACTAATGCAGGCACGAATCTACTAATATATACTGTAAATACCATCAACGACCATCACATCAATATATTGCTTTTTGCTAGGGTCAGATGATACGTGTTGGAGTGCGTAACTATCCTCTGGCTCTGCGAAGTCTACGCAGGTCGGCGCGAGTTGAAAGGGTAGATGGTCGAGCCCTGCGTGCAGTGGGTCAATAGTGGATAAGCAGTGATTAATAGAGAGCTTACGTGTTGCCCACGCCCTATTGGAATCGATGAGAGAACAGCGGGCCACTGGCTGTGTGCCATGTCTACCGATGGGTCCGATGGGTGAGGAGACTGAGGTAGGCTTGGGCCCAAGATGGATCGGTTTGAGGCTTACGCGGGAGAGGCGAGGAACGCGTGGTAATACGAATTGTAGTAGCTGGGGCGGCCTCGGCATCAGATGCTATCTCTGATAAGAGTAGCGCACGCACAGAGGCTCTCTTGATGCTGCGAGCGATAGCCGTCGGAAGCCTATACGAGCATTACGCAATTGGCGGTAGCGGAGAAGAGGGAACTTACTAGAGAAATCTTCAACCTATAGATAGAGTAGGCTATGAATATATTAAATACACTTCCTGAATCTACTCATGAAAACTGGGATATTTAAACATGACCCGCGATTACGTTACTACAAAAATTTCATCCCACATGAGTCCGCCAATATAGACCAGGTTTTTCCTCTATCGCGCGAGACAGAATTAACCAGACTAGCCACACCAAGGCACTGCGTTTCCAATGAACAATCGACATCACCCACAGGATGATAGAGTCGGAGACTCATACACCGAACCCAATAATCACCGCCACCCAAACTCGTCGGGCAGAAAGCAGCAGCACCGCAAAAGCTCCGTGGGTAGGCCATAGAGAGAGAACACGGGGCCAGCTTGGGGGTCAGCAGGTGATTCATCGATGTAGCAGATCGAAAGTTGTACGAATGGACGCGCAGGCAAGAGGAGCGAATGGAGTTGTAGGCTAGACGTATGACCGCGTCGTAGTATCGCGTGGCTCCAGACATTTAGCTGGAGGGAGAGGAGAGAAGATGCTGATCTGCTGCACCGAGTCACAGAGGCGACGTAGAGAGTGAGCGAGAGTGGGCGATGTCGCAAGATACCGCGACTTAGATGCCGAAGATACGAAGGATTAGAGTCGGTGATGCGAGATTCGCAGGCGGTAGCGGTTCTAGCATGATCGCGACAGGGCGGAGTGGTCCTGGTTCATAGCGCGCTGAATAGGTAGAGGGTGGGTATAGTTGCGACGCGGCGCTCCGCGGGCTTACGGGTGTGCGGTAGATAGACAGAGAGATACACACACACGAGACCACCCACGCTTAGAAGCCATCTGGCTTCAGCTCTGGACGCCGCAGAGTGGAAGGCGGGATGAGAGCGATCGTTCAAGATCACACGGTGAGAGGCGGAGGGGTCGCAGCAGAAGGAATAGCCTGCGGATGTAAGAGTAGAGGATTGAGGAGAGGCAGGCTCGGTTCAGCAGGATGGGCGCACGCGAGTAACGTGATAGGATAGGCCTAAGCACGATTAGAGGCTAAGTCCGCGAGAAGGGGACGGCGTATTGGTCGAACCCAACACACAGCTGTGGTTGGAGTAACTCACACACAGTACGCCCACGCGTGCGACAAGCCAACATCATGCCAACGCCTGATACCAACACACGTCATAATGCCGTTAAGAGCACACCACGTTCCATTCCCGGCCAAGAAGGAACAAATAAGCTACATCGACATTGTGACCATCACGAGCCCGGACCGCCCGGCCTCAGAAGACTGAGTCCAATCGGGCAGGGCGCATGAATAGTCGGTGAAAGGCACCGCCCAGATATATGCAAATGAATAAGAGCCAGCGAAAAAGCATACGATACGAAAGGCGATAAGAAAGCCTGGACGAGCGCGCTGCTTGTTAAGGCATCAGAAAGAAATACATCAGTACCCTTAATATAATCGGTGCCAGTTAAGAAAAAACCTACTGCATTGGTCCCGTGACTCTAGCCAGCTGCTTGCAAATTCAGGCATCAAGACAGCTGCCAGCGTAAATGTGAATAAGACTATGGTGATGAAGCAGACC
>Ga0163217_1095645_pt1 | contig 10275 bp, 12 predicted proteins | sample SynspAceP_FD_185933 | JGI IMG/M metagenome (GOLD analysis project Ga0163217, IMG submission 185933) | Saline lake microbial communities from Ace Lake in Antarctica - Synechococcus sp. Ace-P (PacBio error correction) | ecosystem: Environmental > Aquatic > Non-marine Saline and Alkaline > Saline ...
ACAAGCCGAAAACCTCACCTGCCTGGCCCCCCCTACCTGGAGCGATGCCCGGCTGAGCGATCTGGAGTGCACCCTGCGCCCCTGTCGTGCGAATGGAAATCGACCCAAAACGGGGCCGCCGCGCAGCTTTGGTGATCGGTCGGACAAGCTCGTCCTGAAAGCGGTGCGGGCCCTGTTGCTCCACCAACTGATGATCGGTCCCCTCGTTGAAAAGGTCTGCCGTTCAAAGGATGCCCGTTTGAGAAGTCCTGCTCTTCGTTTGATCCGGCCGATCGCCGCCGTTTGCCGCCGGGCCGCCTGGCCCAGGGCCGTTCGGATGCGCCGCCGCACGCCCCCACGGTCCAGACCTACCGTCCCCGAATCCAGCCACCTGCCCAGAGCGCACTGCCTCGGCGCTACCGGCGCCAAGCTTGCAAGCAGTTCCGTCGTGGCCATCCACCAGTTCTGCCTCCGGCTTTGCGCCCAGGTTGCCAGCCTTGAAATGGCTGAGGCGAGCCTGAAGCGACTGTGCCAGCCCAGAACCTGCTCAGCGCGCGCACTGAGGCCGACCGGATCTGGCGTGCAGCTCCAGGCGATGCCCTTGCCTCAACCCTCGGCAGCCAGCGCCCGTAACAGGCGTTTGGCTGCCGGGAACGCCAGGCCCAGAGCTGGTCTGCCATAGCTCGAAATGCCACCGACTCGTAGGATGCTGCGCTGAATCCCTGCTCACGGCCATCGCCTCGCCAGCATGGCGGGCGATGGTGCCAGAGGGCGGCTTGGGCTGTCTGGATCGCAGCGCACGCTTCTGGCGTAGTGATCCGGCTCTGAACCGCCAGCGATCGCATTCGATTCTTCGCCCCGCCCATTCGGCCAGGGGGGAACCGCGTGGCCTCAGCCAGGGTGAGGTCAAGCGGCCGCGCGGTGCTGTGCGGCGGCGGCGTGGCTGGGATCCTCCACTGGGTGGCGCGCCCAGAAGCCGGCTCACTCCGCTCGCGGGTGGCCTCCCGCTCGCACTGGGCCGGTCTCAGCGCCAACGCCCGAGGCCCATTCACTGCCACCGGCGTTCCCACAAACATGAAGGCCTGGACCGCCACCGGCCGCCAAGCATCGAAGATCGCCAGCCGCAGGCTGGATCCTGGCGCTGCAGCTGGGCCGGCGATCAATAGGCGCTCAACACGCCTCTGGCGCAGGCCGGAAGGGGACAACCGCCGTTGCATAGGGGGCTCCGAGGCTCTGATAACGGATGGGGCTGCAAGGCGATGCTAGGTCTGGCTGGCAGGGGATTTCAGGTTTCCCGTGTTCGTCGATTCGCGAACGTGCTCCAGGGACGTGGCAGGGAATCAGCTGGCGGGTCGCCGCAAGAACGATGACGCTCAATTCAAAGCGGCCGGGCGGTCGGCCTGGCGCTGGTTCGCTCAAGCCTGGCTCAGGCCGTATGACCGCCAGCTCAGGGTCGCCCGCCAGGAGTCTCCTTGGCTCACCCTGGCGGGCCTGCTCGAGCACCTCGGCCTGTCATCGCTGAAGGCTGGCCAGGGCCAGATCGGCAGGCCGGACTGGCGTGGCAAGCACCTGACCAGGACCGCGCAGACGCAGGTCCCATCTCGGGCGATCCCTCAAAGCCGTCGTGCGGAGCGCAACGCAACAGCTCCCAGGCGCTGGCGGGCACAGAGGATTTCGGCTGTCATTGATCAACAGGCAGTGGAGACCGCCGCACCCCGGCCCACCCGCCGCGCAGGCTGGTGCAGCTGGGCCAGGCCGAAAGCGATCGGCATGCTCCAATGCACCATCACGCTGGCCTCCGGAGGGCACCATCCACGCCCACTTCCACCACCGTGGTGAACACGACACTATCGGTGCGCCGCCAGCGAAGGCGGTGAATGCGCCTGCCTGCTTTGTCGTCTTGTCCAATGCGGCCCATCGCACAGGCCGACACGCAAGGTCGCGAGCAACCTCGCCGCTGAGCTGGTTGTGAACCCTCCACCGCTGAGCGCAGGTCCAGGGTTCCGGATGCCTCCGACCAGGGCAAGTACCACATAGCCCCGCAGACCCAGGGCCACCGTGCTGCGGCGAATCAGCTGGTAGGCCTGGCTGCCCGTTGACATTCCCCGCAGCAGTTGGGTACACACCGGCGTGCGAACCGGGGGCCAGTTCGTCCGATCTGACTCACCTCCAGATCCCATGCACGCGAGAGGGCCATGGGTGCGCGAATCGGGGTGGCCGTCATCGTTTGAGCAGATGGGGCTGGAGTCCCTTGCCAAGCAGGCGGGTTGCGCTGGCGCAGCCGCCGATACGCGGTGCTGTTCATCGACCAACCACCAGGCCAAGCTCGGGCGAACTGCACCGTGGCTTCGAGCAAAGGCGTGGGTCCGACCAGCAGCTTCACTGACGCGTTGGCCAGATCCTGCAAAAAGCAAGTCCTGGCGCCGCGGCCGCGGTGTGGAGCCGGTGAGCAGGGCGGTGCTGGATGTGCATCTGGGCAGCCATTCGCCCGACTTGCGGGCGTGCTGCTTGGGCCAGCACCTCGGTGGGAGTCCGATCAGGCACGCCTGGCCAACCCCGCCTCGATTGGCGGTGAGCAGGGCCGCGATCGCCACCCAAACGGTCTTGCCCGCTGCCGACGTCGCCTTGCAGCAAACGGGCCATGGCCTGCTCCTGACGAGGTCCGGGCGGCGGATCTCAGCGAGCACCGCGCGCTGGGCCGATTGTGAGCGGAAAGGGAAGCAAGGTCCAGGAAGGCCGCCACCGAGGCTTCCCTGGCTTGCGCTGGCAGCACCAAAGGGGCTGGTGTGGGACGGCTGATCGTTGCTGGCGAGCCGGTTGCATGCAGGTTCAGCTGCAGCAACCAGCAGCTCATCGAACACACAGGCGGTGCCTGGGCCCTGAGCTGGCTGCCGGTCTGTGGGCGCATGGATTCCCTGCAAGGCCCTGCGGGCGGATCGATCTACTCGAGCCGCTGGCGCAGGGCAGCGGGCAGGGATCGCCCAGGGGCCCGGCGGCCGGCAGCACCGCTGCACCGCCTGGCGTAAAGGCGAATCGGCGTGAGGCCCCCTCGGTGAGCCATACACATGGCAGTCCCAGAACGACCGTATCTGCTGATGCGCACCGGCGCAATTGGGGGCTTCGAGCACTTCGATCAAGGGGTTCCTGCAGTGGCTGGGACCGGTAAGGCGTTTCCTGACCAACCCATGGCCGCCAGGGTTGCAGCCCAGCGGGTACAGGCGTCCCTGGGACCTTCACGCCAGCCCGTGGAGGTGAAACGCTTGCCCGGCGAAAAAAATTTGCTGATCCGCAAGCCGTCCCGGTGAGTCCTGGAGCTGCAAGTTCCAAGATCGAGAGGTTTGGGATCTGCGCGACTGGCTAAAGGCATGGCAGCGCCGCACCGTGGCCACGAATCGTGGCGGTCTCACCCCGGCACCAGGGCAATCGATGCGCAGCAAATGGGCGTAGTCGAAGGTGAGTCACCGGGGTAATGGCGCAGCAAGGTCGCGGGCCAGCCCAACAGGCCAAGCCCAGCCAGCCGTGTGGCGGTCCTTGGGGCCGATGCCAGGCAATTGCGGCCATGGGGTGTCCGGCCCCGCGGCGCGGCCAGCGGGGTGGCTCTGGTCTGGCTCACGGTCTGGCTCGCATCCAGGCGCAGGCGCGGCGGGGCGAAAGGGGGTTGCCGCTCAGGCTGGCGGCTGCAGGCCATTGCAGCCGCTCGCGCAGAAGCGCACGGGAGGGGTTCTGCCGGCGCTGAGGCCTCAGTTTTTGGCGTAGGCGCTGAATTCCGCCGCCAGGGCGCCAGTGGCAGCATCAAGGCTGGGTGAAGCAAAGGCCTTGCGGCCAGCTCGTGGCAGCTGCGCGACAAGGAAGCTGCGAGCGCTCCCGCCGGCCCCTTCGAGATCTGCGAAACGCGCGGCGGCTTCCAGCTCCCGGGTCCTTCTGCAGCGCGATCCTCCTGCCAGAGCTGGTCGGCCCCAGGCTGGGGGGAGCGGCTCAGGAGGAGTCCGGCAGGTTGGTTGGCTTGTCTTCCGAACCACTGCTGCTCCGCCTCAAGCGTACCGGGCCCGCCGCTGCCAGTGGCGATACTGCCGGGCCAATTTTTGCTTCACATCTTGCCCGTCTGCCGTCATCCACCGCGGCGGCAGGTGCGCAGACGGCCTGAATCGAACTCCAGAATCAGCACTGCGCAACGCACACCGCATCGCCTCCAGTTGGCCGGCCATGCCGGTCAGGGCCAAAGGGCAACGACAGCCGCAAAAACAGTTGGGCTGGGGCAGGCAATCGCCTCAACCACTGACCCGGGAGCCAGCACGTGCGTCGAAGAAGATTGATCGGCAGCAAGCTGCCGGGTTTCAGCGAGGCGAGCAGGTCGAAGATTGATCGCATGGGAGAGGTTTGCGCAGCCGCTCCTCCATGGGCCCCCGATCGAGGTGAGTCCCACCACTTGAGGCAAGCTCAAGCGGTTGCCGGGGCACAAGCGGAGGGCTCGATCGCTTCGGTGGTCTCCCCATCCCTGGCGTTTTCCTTCCTGATCGTCAGCCTTCCTCTCCGCTTGTCCTTCGAGCTCAGGCCTCCGTTTTCTCCCCAAGCAGTTCCGGCGGTTAGACTGAACTTCAAAACCACGTCCTGAGTCGCGTCATCTTTCAGAGTCGTCCGTCCGCAGAGACCGTCTCACGCATCCGCCCTGAGTCGTCATTGTCTTCGTTCGGCCTAGGCCCTCGTCGTCGCTGTCGTCAACGGCAACGGTCCCGCCCTGGAGCGACTGGCCTCTGAAGGCAGCCTATCGGTCCCACCAGGGTGGCCAGGTCGGTGAGACCCGCCAGCCCCCCGCAGGCCCCGAGGGCGAACAACTCAGCGGAGAGGGGCAGATCAAGTGCCGAGCCGCACCGAACCCGGTGTGGCAAGTGAGCCTGGGCCGGCAGGGGGCGAGGAAGCTCGTCTCTGAAAATCGCCCCCGTCCAGCAATTCGACGCCATCAGCCGCTGTTGCTCCCGCCGCTGCTGGCGCTCCGCTCCGTCGCACTGCTGGCCGAGCACCACCAGTTGCCCATGGGTGAGCAAGCCAACCGCAGCGCTTCACCAGCTCAGCCAAGCGCTGCCTGCCCAGCTCCTGACGCCGGCCTTCAGGCAGGGGCACCATAACGCTCTGGCCACCAGCTGGGTGGCCAGCAGTGGAAAAGTGGCCCTGCTGCACCAGCATCGCAGCCTTCCCTGAGCACCTGCAGGTAAGAGGGCCCAGATCCCTGTACAAAGCCCCGTTGCCTTCCCAGCAGCCGCTGAAAGCCGCTCCAAGCTGTCGGTGGCCTCCGTCGAATGCATGGCTCTGGAATGCCCAAGGCAATGGGGGGAGGAGAGAGGCTGGCAGGGCTCAGGCGAAGGTGCTCGGCGCGATGGGACTCCAGGAAGTGGCTCAGGCGGTGCCGACGCCCGATTGAAGCCACTTCGGCAGCAAAAGTCGCTGCTCTGCTCGACCCTCAATGCATTCGCCGAGGGTGTAGCGGGTGTAAGGCCGAACCTGATGTTTTCACCGAGTTGGCCGGCCACCTCTTGAACGAGTTCGGCCACCGTGATCGAGCTGTCCTGATGAAGGTTGATTCCAGCCAGGGCCAGCCCTTCCTTGAGTCGCTTGCCGGAAATGCGCCCGTCCGACAATCTTTTCCTTCATCTTGTCGGGCTTACCGGCCGAGGTCGTCGCGGCCCATTTCGGATCACCTTCTCAGCGCTCAACGATCTCCGCTGGAAGTCTGAACGGTGCTGATGTATTCGATGCTGGGAGCAGGCGGCGATCTGCATCGCCACGTGCGCAGCGATCCTGGAAGACATCACCGCGGCGACGAAAAATCGGTTTCGCCAGTTCAGCTCCAAAAGCACGCCCACCACCGGGCTACCGGTGTGGATGTAGCTGCCGATCGAGCCTTCAGCAGCGGTGCGACCCGCCTTCTTCTCTCGGCCGGTGGGGATCCCCTCTGACGCACCAGCTCGTCGCCTTGGGTTCATGTCGCCATTGGCTTCCTGGAGCGCCTTCTTGCAGTTCATCATTCTGCGCCCGTCTTGTCCGCGCTAGTTCCTTGACGAGCTTTGCTGAAATCTCAGCCCATGGGTGAAGAAAAGGAGAAGAAGAGAAAGGGGGAGGAGAGTGCTGGAAATGGGATGGGTGAGGGATGGCCGGCCAGGGCGGACGGCCCCGGCCTCAGCCTCCTCGTCTTCTCGCTGGCCCGTTGATCGGTGGAGGGTCCGCCGTGCGGCCCTCATTGATCGCGGTCGGCCCGAGGCGACCGAGCGAGCTGAACGGAGCGCACCGCGTCGTTCGTTGCAGGGATCGGCACGTCGGTGAGATCGTGATCGCAGTTGGTGTCCAGCATCGAGCGAGACCAGGGGAAATATCGAGCTTGCGCTAATTTCCAGAACACCGGCGGTTGATTTCGACGGCGCTGGTATCCCGACCGAGGATCACCTAGACCATCGAGGCAGGCCGGCGCGATGTTTCATAATAAAAGAGACGCCCAGATACTGGTCTCTTATGACGGCCAGTTCGCGCGCAAGGCTTTCTTTTGGGTCGCGGCATGGCGATGCGCAAGACGATTCAATCCGCTCAAGATCCTGCAGCCGATCGATGCGGGCGCGCATCGGCTCCAGTTGGGTGAGCAATGCCGCCCCGCCAGCGCGTGGTTCACGTAGGAGGCACCGCAGCGGGCCGCTTCAAAGGGCGATCAACCGTTCCGGAGGCCTGCTCTTGGTGCGACGAAAACAAAAAACGCTTGCCAGCGCGGGAGGCACTGGCGGGTCCATTTGTAGGCGTTGTTCAATGCAAGATGCGGTTGCACGATATCGATGATGTGAAACTCGTTGCCGCGCGCAATAGATGTGCGCGACCATCTTGGGTTCCAACGACGGGTTTGGTGCCCAAAGTGGGCAACCCGCCTCCATCATTTCGGAGAGGGTTACGACAGCCATGGTTAAGGGGTGGGTTTCGGGTTCGCCTTCCACCTGCCCAGGGATCAGAGCGGTAGCAGCTCTATCGCCAGCTCCAGTGGGAGTGGGATAGGAAGCGGCCGGGATTCGCCTGAGCAACCCGAAACGGACAGGTGTGCGGTGTTTTTAGGGACTACCCAAGCTACCAAAGCGCTTCTGGGCTGATTTTCAGCTGAAACCAGCCGGGCGCGGGCCTTCGCGGAAAGAGGGCGCCGCACCCGAGCGGTTGAGCGGCAGCGCAGCAGTTTCCATCGCCAAGGTCGGAATGGCCCCGGCGCAGCAGCCAGGCCAGCAAGGGCCTGAGGCTGCCGCTCATTGAGCAGGCCACCCGGGTGAGCAGTTTCCCAGAGCAGCCGATGCACCAGGTGAAACTGGATGATGACAGCGCACGCCGACCGGTGGGGTGTTTTCCGGTCAAAAAACCAGACCCCCGGGCCGTTCCTGCTCCAGGCGCAACCAGATCGGAACCTGCCCAGGCTCAGGGCCGGGTGCCAGTGAATAGCCGGGGCCTGCGCGCACGCACCAAGACACACAACGCCCATGAGGGCCGCCCGCAGCCGTTCAGCCCAGCCCGAAGGTCTTCCAGCCATAGGAAGCGAAGCCCGTCAAACAAGGCCGCAGCGCTCCAGCAGGTCGCAGGTCGAGGCCACACCCGGTTGGGCCGAAAATAGGCCCAGGAGTGATCGCTGAGCTGTGGGGCATCAGCCTTGCTGGGATCGCGAATTACGTGTTGATCACTCGCGCCGTAGGTGAAGCAACAGTTTGTTACCGCTAGGCGCCAGTGGCGCTCCAGGGCTGTGGCATGGCGCAAGGAAAGCCGGCCCGTCACCACCCAGATCGCTGTCGATGAAAAACGATCACGTCCTCCGCGGGCTTCATCCACACCGCGATTGCGGCCCGCAGCGGCACCGCATGGTTCCTGGCCTCCGATCAGGCGCACATGGGGAAAACTGGCTGCCCTCCCTGGGCGCAGGCCAACTCGCGGTGCCAATCGGTGGAGCCGTCGTCAACGACGACGACCTCATAACGATCAACGCGAATCGGCCGGGCCGGTTCTCCAAGGGCGCGCAAGACACTTCTTCGAGACGGTCGCCGGTTGTAGGTGGGGATGACGACGCTTGGAAACATGGTTCTGCGGTCAGTCGCGGGCCGCGTTGTTGGGCCGTGCCGTGACGCCGTTGCCAGCGCCTGTCACGCGACGTCGTGCGCAACTTGCGCTTTCTTGAGCGAGCGCGAGAGCGCGTTCCTGCTTTTCCTTCTTCAGATCCTGCGTTTCGACATCGAGAACCGTGTTCCTTGGGGATAGAAAAAACCATCCTACTCGCTGGCCATCAGGCCAGGGCCACCAGTGGAAGCAGACGAGGGAGAGAGGCCGGGAGGCGCCATCCTCATTTCCCACAACGGCGAATCAGCCAACATCGAGAATGCGCGGGTCGTGTCACCAGCAGCAACGTGCCGCAGGCCTGCTTCGCGGCGGGCCAAGACCCTTTGAGCAAGATCCCCACATCCCGCACTGCGGCGTTCAAGGGCGGCGTGGGTTTCATCGGGCAGCCCAGCAGCCCGGGTGGGCCGGCCAGCGCCCGGGCGATCGCCACCCGCTGCTTCTGGCCACCGGGAGAGGGTCGTGGGGGGCCTTGGCCAGGTGATCGCCCAGCCCAACCGGCCGCAGCCATTCGCCCGCGCCTGATCACGCCCGGGGCCCGTAGCTCAGAACCGCGGCCAGCAATGTCGAAGCCATCTGCAACGTTCTGCTCGCGCTGCGACAAACGGCACAGGTTGTGGCCTGAAGAATATGCCGAGACTGGCGCGCAGGGCGCTGGCGCTGCCCCGCTCGATCCCTTAAGGGCCTGCCCCAGCAACCCCACTTGGCCCTGCTGAACGCGCAAATCCCCCCACCAGGGTAGCAGGGTGGTCTTGCCGGCAATCCCCCGATTGGCCCGTGAGCAAGCAACCCACCTCGCCCCGCGTGGATGGAGAGATCGACGTCCCGCGAACCTGGCGGGAGCATCTCCCCTTCGCCCATACCACATGACAAAGGCACGAAACCTCCCACCGTCGCCGGGGCTGGGATCCGTCGAATTTGATCCCATTGGGCCTGGATCTCAATTGCGTTGAAGTGAAGGCCATGGGCTGAAGGGGTTGGGGGCCGCGATTGGGTTCCTGAAGCTCTGCCGATCAGAAGATCCTCGCTGGATTCGGCCGTCGCCAGGCGGCGCATCGCCCATCGTGGCTGACCCCATGCACACACAAGAATTCAGGCTGGAACACCCACCACCGCTCCGGTGGGTTCATCTCGACGGCAAATTGTGGGGCACGCAACCAGGGCATAAGCCCCTGGCCCACGCCATAGGCCGGGCAGATAGCCGAGCATCGCCAGCCAGAGGCTTCCCGGCCACCACCCCCAGCAGGGAACGGAGCGGATAACCCATCGCCATCAAGGTGGCGTACTCCGGCAGGTGGTCCTGACGTCCGCTGTAAGAGATCTGATAGACACACCGCCCAGACCGACCACAAAGCCCATGCCAGCGCCAAGGGTGAAATGGAAACCGAACGCCGTGCTGCTGCGCCAGAGTCCCTTCTCGCTTCTTCGAATTCGCTCTTGTCAGCCACCGACACGCCCCTGGGGCAGCAGGGCCCTGCACCGCCTGCACGGCGAACCGGATCAGCCCCCGGGGTCCACCCGGAATCAGGCCCACCTCGATGCTCCCCGGGCGGCGTGCCGGGCCTCAGCCGCAGAAAGTTTCGCGCTGGTGAGCAGTTGCCCGTCGGCCACCAAAACGAGGGCCCAGGCCACCAGCCGGCCCACGCGCCACTCGTTTGCCGTCCCACCCTCGGTTCAACGTGCGGCTTCGCGAACCAACTCGCCCACCGGGACCGATTCCCTCCTTGACTGCTCATCGAAGAGAACCCGCCCTGCTAGTGGCCGCTGGCCTTGATCTTCAGCTTCCGGGTCCGAGAACAGCTGGATCGTGGGCTCCAAAGCCGAATCGCCAGAACGAGCGGGTGCTGCGGTTTCTGTTGCGCCCAGATCACAGGATTCCAGTTCACCGGCGTGAATCCCTGCCACTCGGAATCGGCGAGGCTCTGCACAGCCGCCCGCCTCGAAAGCCGGACATGCCCTGACCGAGCTGATCGTGCCGCGGCTGATCCACACCAAGATCGGCGTCGAACTCCTTGTGGATCGTGACGCTGGCATCGAACAGCCCGTCGCGGAAGCCCAAGCTTGCAATGAACAATCCAAGATGCACGGCGAAGCTGATCCGCCAAAGCGCCACCGCCACCCGGCAGCCGTTGGCGGGGAGCAGCAGCCAGCCAGCGGAATCGCCCGCGCCCTCCCAGAGCG
>Ga0163217_1059104_pt1 | contig 10274 bp, 7 predicted proteins | sample SynspAceP_FD_185933 | JGI IMG/M metagenome (GOLD analysis project Ga0163217, IMG submission 185933) | Saline lake microbial communities from Ace Lake in Antarctica - Synechococcus sp. Ace-P (PacBio error correction) | ecosystem: Environmental > Aquatic > Non-marine Saline and Alkaline > Saline ...
ACACCCCGACAGCCAACCACCCCAAACAAAAAAAACAGGAAAAAGGGAGAGAGGTATATATTGTGCGCGCCACTCGGGCCGCGAGAGCGCCACACATCTTTCTTCTGCGCGATAGATACAGAATGAAAATACCGATAGAACCCTATTTTTTTTTTAAACTACTTGAACATAAGGATTCCAAGGATTTTTTAAATTTGAATAAATATTTAAGTAAGTCCCCAACTCCCGTGCCCCCACAAAGGTTTCTTTGTCGAATCACAGCCCTGGGGCAAACAAAATATTGGATTCAGGTGACATTTTTTTTCTTAAAAACCACTTCGTAGTAGTTTTTAAGTGATTACAATACTGGGAATAAGCGAACATTGACTAAAGATATTTTCCGATTTGCCAATCTCCCATAAAGGAAGGAAACTAGATCCTACATATTTATTTCCTAACAGTCTTTGTTGAGGCTTCATAGGCGTAATAATAAAAATCTAGGTTGTAAAAGGCAATCCCGTTCCATCTGAAATCCGATCTATCGATTCAATCTTAACTGTCACCCATGCAACTTCCCACGAAAATTGATTACTCGCGCGCGTGCCGCCATTCTCCTCAGACACCTAGTGACGTGGTGACCATTATGAGGTATATACCATGACGGAACATGATCCATGTATGTACCGAAGTTGCAATTCCTGATAATCATTTCGGAATCGTCTGACCTGTCCTGGGCATGCTCAGAACTTGTATTTGGAAATAGTGCCCAGGACTTTTTTAAAAAGATCCAATCAAAATGGGAAAATCCAAGATGTAAACCTCTCCCCGATTCGGGGTAATCATAAAGTCATTGAAGTCGTCGACTATTTCCAAGGTCCTATATTCCCCCATACAAATTCCGAATATGGCCTTCTGCACTTAGCCATCTAAAAAAATCCAGCGGCTAACTGCTGTCCTTTTATCTGCGGATCGGATCCGTAAAATTCCGGATCCTTTTCGAACCATTAAATATCGCAACACATTCATGAAATCTGTGATGTCTGGATCTATAGAGATGATTGGTAGAAACCATACCCCAGAAAAACGACCAGGAAACCGCCATATTGGGTTGATTACGTAGTACTATCCCAGAGATGAAATCTATTCCATCTTCCTGTTTAGGAAAAATATGACCTGGATTCTGCTGTAATGTTATAATCTGGCCGAGAGGGAGGCAAATAGTTAGTGGACTTTAAAACCCAGCGATTATTTGCCTCCAAAGACCAATTTTGGTGCAACTGGCCTCTCTATTCGCGTAAAATGTAAAAATCCCGGTGCATTATTTCCCAAAAGCAAGGAGCTTCTCCTTCGCCGGGCCCACCAAACACGTTTTTCAGTTGAGACCCAATTGGAGTACTTCTTTGAAATTGGTATCGAAAAGCTCGATTGCCCTAAATAAAAATTATTGACCCGCTTTTAGTGCCAAAATGCGCTCAGTGGTGTAGTCGATTGCGGTTCATGGTACTCATAGTAAAAAAGAATCGTCCGCCTGATGCCCAATAGGAAAGCCTAAATAGTCCTCTATTTGCTGGGCCATCCAAAATCTCAGGCTGAGAGCGCCTTGAAGACTAAACCCCTTATATTCTGCATATGCCTTCCTCCCACTTATGATATTTTGGAAGCCGCGATTCCGGAATAAAAGCACTATCGTTTACTTCCAAATGCATAGTTGGAATATATTGCAAACGAAAAGTGCTGGTTAAAATCAAGAATTTCCTTGCACCCTCAGGCCAACCTTTCTAATGAAAAACGGAAGTGTCGAAATCTAAACAATGGTACATCCAAATCAAAACCAATCTTAACCCCCAAAAGCTTCTGTTGGGATACAAAGGTCGTATCATAAAAGAGGACATGGAGTCAACTTTGGCCAAGTACTGCGTCTCTTCTCAGGTAATCCTCCAAGACAGGAGTGCCGATAGAAATGGTCTGTCTTTGAAGTATGGAGAGTACGCGGGCAATATAAGAGAAAAGTGAAGCTAAAAATCCTTTACTATACTCTTGGCGCCCATGCAAGTTAATGGGTCAAATTAGAGGCTCTCTGTGATATCCCGCCAATGACCCGATTCGTCGCAAACTGGGTACGGAATAGTCTGAAATCGAAAATCATAATTCATGATATATTCTGACTTTCGAATTACCCATGTTCACTATTTTAGAATACTTGTACGTGTGGTAATAATTAGGAAAAGCAGTCGCAAAAAGACATAAACCAGGCTGAATTGATTCGTGTAGCTCCGCTTTTAGGAGCATTTTGGTTCTAAAATAAGTATTGCGAATAAGATTGATACAAGCAATAGGTGGATACACAGGTGAATTAAGAAAAAAGTTTGTTCTAAAAAAGCGCTATTATCCAACCCAAAAACCAGAAAGTCCGGTCCACACAAAGAGCGAGCGAGCGCGAGTTCCGTCCCAATGAGCTATCAATGATCAAGATATCGAATTGTGATTTTGAGAGGAGAGCGGCGGCAAATTCGTCTAATACTGACCGCCACTTCCTCATTATTGGGTAGTGAGCCCGCGACTGTGTCTCCTGGAATCTGAATAACATTCCATTTTCAAAGTTTTCAAATCCTATTTTTGAGAAATTATTTGCGATAGAACTAAATTCAACTAGAACTCCAACGAATCCGTACAAGATCCTATTAACGAATAAAAGGCTGAGCAGAGAGAATAATACAGCTGAACCTGGACCGATATTTTTAAAATTTCATAAGCATAACATTATAAAAAACAAAGAAACGAAAGAAAACCATCCAAGGTTAGTAGACAAGGCCTGCCTTATTTGAATTAGAAACCAAGTAAATATTCTTATTTTAAAAAAAACGATTAAGAACATCCAATTGTTTACCAATGTTGCTGGTCATCGACCGAATTGTCATGAAAATCGCACCCAATTCACATTTCATGCAATTCCAAAGAAACAAAAAAGAAGGAGAAATCTTTCAGTTAGGCTTGTCCACACGCGGCCAGACATTACGATAATAAGAGTCCTGGAGAATTTTTTGAGCAGCTAAATATCCCGAGCCTGATTGCCTTAATTCTTGGCGTGGAGGTGGCACTCAAGCTGAGCAAACTGGCAGCTAGTCATGGTGTGCTTTGAAAATAGAAACTTCTGAAAAATCGCCCACGATAACTTGTTCTGTAAGTGGGAGATGTCACTAGCAACTAGCCTGCTCTATTGCCTGCCCAGAAAAAACTTCAATTGATGTCGCACATGTCGAAGGCGGTATTCGTCGGAGACTCACCAGCCGAGGAGATCAATCGGAGGTGACGGATGAGCATTACGATTCATGTTTCAAGCGCGAGCGCGTCAAGAAATCGCCAAATGAAAATCTTAGGAGATTGGAGTAGCGTGAGGAGATAAACCACTACGATCGGAAATACCCGATATGATCGATACCTTAATGGGCGCAGATGAATCGGTTTTCAAAAACCCTGAAGTGCGAATTTTTGAAGGACTCGAAACAGGAAATTACTTTGTGATGACCTTTATTGCCAGACTGCTAAGAGTGTAGATCAAGAACACAACTAAAGCTATGAGTCGATTGGCAATCCATTTTGAAGGAACTAAGGCACTCCTATAATTTTCCCTGTTTTCATACCGAGAACAGCTAAAAACTTAGAAAGCCTCGGCATAAATGCTCCAGAAATCTGCCTGGAATGTGTGGAAACATTGGGATATTTAGAAATTCAACTCATTTAGGAACAACATGCAAAAGCGAGTAATTACCGCGATTCAGGAGGAATTACGGAGAAGCTTCGGTGATGAATATTTTTCCTGCATAACGCTCCGAGATTAATACGGAACGGTTGCGGAAAACCATCATCTGCACCGAAAGCAGTGTGGGGTAGGTACATGAAATCCAAAATAAATTGAAGCCATATCTAGAGAAAATTATGGCCGTAAACTGGAAAAAGTACAAAGGAACTCCCCAATGTGGAATGGATAACAACCGCAGAACGAAAAATCGTAAGCATGTGCAAAAACTTTAAAATCACAAAATAAGCCAATGAATTCGACGTGAACGCTTAGAGTTCTTGGTAGAACACTTACAGCTTTCACCTCAATCCCAGAAGGTGTTTTACAAAGAATACCATATCGCTCTGAACGAGACGCTTTGCACGAAAACGGGAGCGAAATCTGCGAACTTCGCATCTATTTCTTATTGGGACTTCAAGAAAATATCAGCAAGTTCCCCCGAATCAAAGTGAATGAATTATGGTACTGTCCACGAAGGTAATAACCGTCACGGTACATTTACTCGATGAGCTGGCCTATCAAAATTAAAAGCTTGGACAGTCTAAAACAGATTCTGATTGCCCGCGTCTCTTTTGACTTAGTGAAAGCAATACAATTTTGGAAAGTACCGGTAGATGAATCACCATGGGCTACCTGCCTTGGTTTCATGCGCGGTAGTCCAGGTTTGATTTCAAAGATTTTGGAATTACTTTTCACCAATCGTGAGTTACTGACAAATCCAATTTCTGGAACAGGTGGAATATCAAATCCTCAAATTGGACATATAAAAAGGCCTCCCTGATTGGGAGCCTAATCATTGTGATTAGTGGTACAAGTTAGAATGAGAAACTGACAACTCTGAAATTCATTTTACGCCTGGAGCTAAACTCGTGAAGATCTGATCATTGCACCATATGGACTGAAAATAAGCTCATCGCTTATCATTTAGCATATCTAATACCAAGCCAGCTTGGGATCGCTCGTCGCTCCTAAATGTCTTATTGATATTGCAAGTTAAGCTATGGAAGGAGACTGTAAAATTGTCAGGTTTGATTTCAAATCCTACAAAATTTTACGAGTTGGACCATTGGTATCGGTTTGTAGAAAATACCTCGCTTTCCCATCCAGTGACAAACGCTTTGGTAGCTACGAACCTGTATTGAATAATATAGGGAGCCTGACCAGTAAGGCCATACTCTCTTGTATTGTCACACTTCACACTGCGCGAAGCGAGCGCGAGAGTTGTCTCGACCCTAAATTCGGAAGTCGATCATTTCTATCCGTTGATTTTCGGTGACCCGTTACGTTGGTATTCCAATTGAAATTTTCAAGCTCGGAGGATCAGAAAAGCTAGGTTTTCTTTCTGAACCGTCAAATTCTAATCCCACAACTTGTCATCTCCCACATTTCTTCTGCTGGAAAGAACCAAGCAATCCGAAAGAAAACTGCACAATGTTCAATCGGTCTGTCAAAAGACTAAAATAAAATGGGCACTCACCGAAAAACATTTGGACCTCTTTATCTTGGAATATTCCCCTTAAAGAATTCAAAGTTAATTGATCCGAGTTGGAGTAAATTACCATCCGCACGATCACTCTGATCCTACCATTAGTTACTTCTTGAATAACCCACGACAAATAAAAAGTCCCTTCCAGTGAATTGGATCCATCTCCGCATAGATAACTCTTTAAAGGAAAGGTTCTTGCAATTGTCCTTGAGATGCAGGAATAATCCTTAATCTGCTTTTTCTTTTAAGACTGTAAATTAATAACTGTAGGGAGTAAATCGGATCTCATCTAAAACTATGTCATCGTTCAGCACAATAGTCCACTTGGTTGTACTGTAAATAGCGTGCACGGTGTTTCCATTCTCACTCAACAACCGCGTTTCACACTTTTTCAGCAGGATTAATCTCCGTTGAAAGTATGCCCCAATACTATTAACATTTGTAATTGTATAATTTGGATTAAAGTGCGGATAAAACTAGGTATATCTACTTGTTCCATTTCTATTGGGTTGCAACCTGAATAGTTTTATCATCAAGAAGACATTGGGTCACCTGTAAAAATTGGTGTTGACCTTGTTTGAAAACTGGGATAGGTTTTGGAGAGAGCGAAAATCCTAGTTTTATAAGACGATAATTTTTCCGCCAATTTGAAGTTTCGCATTTTCTCGCAGATGCTTCCTATTTGAAATTAGTCAATCAAGTTTAACCAACTGCAAATTTTGTTCATCTAAGTTCTCCAAGAGTTCGCTCTGGAAAGTCGCACCCCTCAGTTGAATAAAGTATCTGAGGTAACCCTAATGCTTGTAAATTCGATTCGGATCCTCAATTTTAGAGATAGGTTTGGAGACTTTTCCAATTCAACATTACTTTCTCCGCAATGAAAATTGCTCCCTGATAACAATAAGTTCGTAGCGAACGCTCACTGTATTCAATATTAACTGTGTGTTGCTCGAAGTTTGCACCTAATTGGACCCTGTAAAATCAATATCCAGCTTTGGATTCACCATTTTGGAAGACCATAAAGTTTAACGGTACTTTGGCGTTTCGTCTTCAAGGCAATTCTGCTATTCTCCTAGTAATACATTTTTACGCCATAATCTCCTTTTTGAGTCTAACCTTCAGCTGAATCGACTTGCTTCACTTGGTTACCATACAAGATAAAATTCAGCTCATCTTGGAAAAAACTCCGTTCGTTTTATAAGTCACCTGCCAAATATATCCCCAAGTTGCCTTGGTTCGAGCAATTTGATTCCCTAATGAAAAGCTCAAGTGCCAACATCCATCAAACTATTTGAACGATATTCCTGCCAAGAGTTTTAAAAATGAAAATTCTAGGGCATCTCTTGTACTCACAGACCCTTTGCACTCCTGGGTTTCCAATAAACTTCGCCACCTACTGAGGTAATATCCGTTCTTTCCATGGTGGATTTGCACGTGTTCCATCATCCGAAACCAGCCAGTCCGTATTTCCTCATCATACTTTTACAATAGTTTTGGATAAAGTTGCATTGAGGGGGTCAATTCCACCGCTGGAAGACTCAACTTCATGACTTCCTCTCTGGAAAATCTTCGTCTCAATATCTACAACACCATCCGGTAAAATATCAGCAGGAAGGTCGGCTGTAAATGACTTCGAAACGATGATGTTAAATTACAATTAGTAGAAAAAATATCATTGGATAGAGTTTTAAATGCGGTCCGGTCAGGCCTGGCACACATCCATTCCATTGATCACAGTTTTGGTAATATCTATCTGGCCAATCCCTCTTACATAAATGTATTTCCCTCTCAATAGAAACGCCCGTTACGCGCTAAACTGCTGATGCAGGCTCTCCATCACCAATTTGAACGGAAAAGTACTTGCAGAGATTCCATCCATTATAGTTAGCGTGGCATTTCTTTGACTGAACATCATGCAGATTCCGTTGTAACGGATAGCGATGCGGCAATTAGTTAACCGTTTTCTTTTAACTCTGATGCTTCCTCAAGCCATCAGATATCATTAGATTAAATAAATCGGGTTTCCTGCTTTAACTTCTACTCCTGTAAGCTCGAACTGTGCAAAAGAGATGTAGGAGAGAGCTGAAAGTGTGTAAGATCCAGCGCGAGCGAGAGTTTCAAATTTTCCGTCAAAGTCAGTAATAGCTCCAGTGAGTATTTCTTTTACGAGGACCGAAACTCCAAAGAGTGGCTTCCCCCTGATCCTTCTTCAAAATGGCTCCTCTAATAGTTCCTTTTTGAGGCGAAGCTAATCTCGTAATAATTTTGATAAATTAATGTATTAAGGACGAGCTTAGGAAATGCGTTTCAATGAACGAGTTTTTAGAATTATTTTTTCATACCAGCAAACCTGAATTAATAGTGAAGGAGAGGAAATTCTTGCAAGATTTTTCCTCTCCTCACTAAAAGTGTTTTTAATTTAAAAATTCGCTAATGGCCAGCCTACAGCTGCCCAAGACCAAGTTGCAATGCAGCTTTGTGCCCCTACGTAAATTAGCTTTTAAGAGCAACTCAGAGGCTGAAGCGACAGTCCCATTTCCTGAAAAAACTGTAGCTAGTCGTTAACTGCCAGCTGCTAGTGTAGCTCCGTTAGTTTAGGAAATTTCAAAGGATCCCGTCAGCAAATTTGCAAGCGTCTTGTCCACCTGAAAGAGATAAGTCCCCTCTCCTGAAGTGGTCGCTGGAGTCTGCAAAAATTGAAGAAGTAAATATTTTCGAATGTTCCGCGGCTCCTCTCTAAAAATCTCCAATTCATGCCACGTTATTTCCTTTATCGAACCGTTTACTCAGGTATGAGAACCAAGTTTAGACTCCTTCAGGTCCATCAATTCCAAGGTATGATCCAAAGTCTCTAGATCCAGCGAATTACGATGAAGGTTGTCAAGTGTTCCTGACCAAGCTGGTCCTGTGTGCATTCCATCATCACCCGCATTCGCAAACAATCGCGATTTTTAACATTTTACAGTTCCCCGAAATCCCAACTCAAATACCAACTCACCTGATTTCCCGATTATCCTCTACATTTTCAATACAGTGTCCAGGATACAACTCCGAGCTAGAGTGATCCAGAGTGATCTCATTTCCTCTCCAATGTTTGCTCCACCGTGGTCGAACTGAAATAAGATTTTTTGATTGTTCTGAATTATCCGCTGCTTCATAACCTCCCATAAAAGGTCCCCCCATTTGTGTCTGAAGGTGGAATACCCTTCAATTGCTTTTTCAAACTACATCGCCGGCAACTGAAATTTGGGCCTTTCCTAACACCAATAGCCCTCCCACAACCTTTAGATCTGGAGTCAGTTTGGGTGAAGCCAATGTTACCTGGCGTTATATTATCCGAATAGTTGTAAAAATGATAGGAGATGCCTCTGTACATACCGCATTCAGTTTCGCACCTCTCGCCAAATGATGGAGTTGGCAGTCCGCAAATTGAATCCAGAACCAACTTCGACCCTTTCCAACACACATACACCTAAGGTTGAATAGAATGTTGTTGCACCAGAAGTTACGGTTGATTCTTCCACAAGAATGTATTTCTTACCTGTCCGCCCAAGTAGCGTTGGCGAGTTAATGTTGGCAGTAACTCCGATTACCGTAGCCTCAGCCCAACAGTAAACGTGTGTGTGCAGGCGCAAAATCTCCGTCTGTATCTTTCACTCAAACTCGAAGAGAACAAGAATTTTTCCAGCAATCAGCACTGTAGCGGTGTATTCGAATGAGCAGAAGCTGTTGTCCGGCCAGAAAGTGGAAGCGGTCGTTAAGCGCAGCCCCGTCCTTTGTGAGGCTAATGAAACTAACCACTCTAGACCAGTTGCAGTGAGCAGTAACTGCCCTAATTTTCCTCCAGTCCTCAATAGTGGCGGTTGCAGGATAACCTTCAATAGTGACTTCCATTGTCTGGCTTTCATCATCTTTTAACAACCTGGAGTTCCAATCCAAATGGCTGAAAACATACAAACAGATAATGATATCTTTTCATTTATTTGTATTAAATTAAAATGTTGGGTTTTTTGCATTTTTTTTTTGATTGAATACAAATCTGATCAAATATACCACCAAAAGAATATCTAATTAGCCTTTTTTTTAATAATTCGAAGAACAGTAAATTTAATGAGAGAGTAAATAAAAAGAGCTGCATAAAAAAAAAAAAAAAGGGCTGCTCGGTAGCACCCTTTTAAATCGGTTTAAATGTTTACTTCAAATGTTACCGGACTTATTGATCGGCACTTTTTCCACAGGATTTTACAGAGATTCCGCGTATTATTCCATTCTCTTCTGCCCAAATCAAAATATTCGATGAATCAACACGTCTTCAGCCGGATTTCTTTGATAATCCTCAGGTAATTAACATATCACGGCCATCCCATGCTTGTATGCAAAACAGCTTTTGAAGCTAGATCAAGTTAATACACTCGGGCGATACGCCAAACTGAAATATACTTTGCTGCATCTTCAGACCGTATGCACGGGAATCGAGTGCAAATACCAATTCAAATGATTAATGCTCTAGGGCTCGCATTTCACGGCGTTTGATATCATTTCTGATATCAAATACATCTTGCTTAGTAATATAGGATTGACATCTTGGGCTGAAAAGTCATATTTGCCAATTCGACGCCCCATGACTTCTCATTTCATCTGCTTTGCTAGGATAGGTCAATGTTACTTCATCATAAATCGAATGCGACCTGAGCTTCGACTGGTAGTTGTATAAGCCTCCTTCTTGTTCCACAACAAAAGAGCACCTCACGGATTTTTTGGGGTGTGGCGCGCAAGCACCAAAAATGTCGGAATCGAAAAGCATGAAAAGTCGTTGTCTCCGATATGACTTGCTTCTCCTGCATGGCCTCCAAAAAGTAGTGGCTGACTGTACTTTAGCTGGAGATCGGTTGACCTCATCTGCCAGACCAACATTTGAAAAAATCGGTCCTTTCTTACTTCAAAACTTATCCATTCCGCTGGTGTAAATCATCTTAATCCGATCAATCAGAAAGGAACGATGTCTTCGTG
>Ga0163217_1083268_pt1 | contig 10274 bp, 6 predicted proteins | sample SynspAceP_FD_185933 | JGI IMG/M metagenome (GOLD analysis project Ga0163217, IMG submission 185933) | Saline lake microbial communities from Ace Lake in Antarctica - Synechococcus sp. Ace-P (PacBio error correction) | ecosystem: Environmental > Aquatic > Non-marine Saline and Alkaline > Saline ...
TGGCAAAAGCCGCCTGTAATCATTTTCTTGTTGTAAAGGCAAAGGCCTTGAATACCCTGTTGTTGCTTTATTGACTTTTGTGTCGGCGATTTGTGTCTATACTGGTTCCGCTCAGGTCCCTTTGCGGAGCCGAAGTGCGCTAGGTTGGTGGGTTCCAGGTGACCCAGCAACAATGTTCTGAACGGCTTGGCAGATAGGGCGTAATCGCGCTGGCTGCTGTTTCCGCTTTCGTTTTGATTTGCGGTGTTTCAGCGCGGTTCTGACGCGTGTTCAGTGTTGGTCCAGTGACAGTCCCGCGCCAAGATACTATCTCACAGGCAAGCGCTTTCGGCAAGTTTACTGCTCGACGCGGCGGCACGGACCAGCGCCATCCGGTGTGCGTGCGAGATTACGCACCCTGTTCAGCCAGCTGCGACCGCCTCCAGGTAACGCTTCAGCCACAAACTGGGGACCATGGTCGGTCGACAAGGGGTGGTGTGGTGAGTGGACTCGTTTCATGACGAGGCTTTGGGGCTGGCTGCCCAAACGTGGGCGTTAGAGCGCGGCTCTTAAATCTGGGCGCCTTGACCAAGCACGCAATCATGCAAGGGCCTGCGCTGCATTGGAGCCGTGGTTTGGTTCGAACGCCGCCAGTCCTGCCAAACAGCCCCTCATTTACCCTCTCGCCGTCGGCGGAGACGAATCGTAACGCTGCGCCTTACCTCTATGCGCCGTTGTGACGATCGCGAATTATGCTGTCTCTCGCTGCCTTATCCTTCAGCGCGCTCGACCATGCGGCCAGGCGCTGTCTGCCACGAGGCTATCCCCGCCAAATTTCCTCAGGCGCCTGACGTATACATGGGACGTCCATGACCAACTTCTTGCAAACGTGTTAGACCCCCTTGCCCTTGAAATGGCCGTTGGCTTGGCAAATACCGCAGGCAGGTCAATTGCCCTTGTACCGCATAACCTACCCTGGCCGCGCTAGGGCTGCTAGGCGAAAAAGCGGCCAGGTTTGCCTGATCCACAGGGGCCGGCGCCGGGTGATTCCACAGGTAAATTCGGTGCTCCCGACAAGCAGACCCGCACGCCACGCAGCGTCCACGACCTGCACATCACCCTTGACAAGGCAGGCCGCCAGCGCCGCGTCACATGAGGAAAAGTGCAGCGCTCGGCGGCCTGCAGACTCAGCTGCCGTGCGCAGTGCGGTACTTGGTACCGCCGTGATGATGCCCCTGGGGATTTACCACTCTGGCCCCCACCCAGTGGGCGCGCTTCGATCAGCAGAGTGGGCTGTAACACATGCTGCGCAGGCCGCGCGTTGAAGCCCTAGGCCGGCGATGCGCCAACCCAAGGAATGCAGTATCGGTTCCAGGGTTTGTTACTCATATGCTCCGCGCCTTTTGCTTGAAGGAGCCCTAGTATAGACAGCTGCAGCCCCTGCGGTCACATCTGTGCTACTACTGAGTCGCACCTCTGAAGGGGGTCGCCCTTGTCAAGGCTTCTTTGATGGCGCTACTCATAGTCTCCACACGTTTCACGGCCGGTTGGGCCAACTTTACCCAGGTTTTACGATGGTGGTTGTGGGGAGTAGTCATTTACTCTATAGGATCTTCGATTTATCAAAGCCCGACGGATGTTTAGGTAGATACTACGAGGAGACGAGGATCTTGAGCTTCTAAGAGCAGGTCTATGTAACACGCCAATCCTGAGATCCTTATTCAGCTGATAACTATAATAGGAAGTTCGTGTGGCCGACCCCTTGGTTTACCAACGCTTTTTAATGGCATTTTGTTGAACACCCATGGAAACTCGCTTCTCCTGCCCTAGTGTCAGGGGCGCCCAAGATAAAGCAATTCTGTGTTTCTGCCCCGGCTAAATTAAGTGTTGGTTGTTTTTTTTTGCCGGTTCCCAAAAAATTCATCTGGTGAACTACTGTGAAGTCGTTTAAGGTTCAATACACACTCCGCTCAAGAAAGTAAAAACAGGATCCCCCTATTCCATTACCTGCTGTACAAGTCCCATACTTTGGGTTTCTTGAGAAAATGCAATTCAGGATTCCAATCTACCACGACTTTTGCAAGGGTTTCGATCGATTTCTGACTTCTTTTTTGTGAAGGATTCTGTCGGATTGGATAAAATCATTGCCGTTGTACCGTCCTTGTAACAATTTTCTATTCAGAGATTGAATGGACCGAAACCGTTGGTCTGATTGATGAGGGAACTCAGCTACTCCAGAAATTTTGGATTTTTTTTTTTATTTGAGTTAAGCTCCTCTTATGTCTAGTCAGGTTTTGGGTGTGAATCCCATTTCCCTTAGTCCATTCAAAACAACTCTTTTTTGTTTCTGGACATATCCATGGAGTTTCGTGAATGCATCTCGAACAGTCCGCCACCTTGAATATATCCAGACTTTGGCAAGATTCTTAATGTTAATTGGCTTTTTTCACGAGATCTGGTTGTTTGAGAAGGGTGCTTTCCAGGCCAATGAAAGCTGAAGTTAGAGAATACCCACCTTTATATATTCAAAGTGCATTAAATCGACTTTATTCCTACAGATATATTTAGACAATCAGAATTCATTTTTGGGAAATTTGATTATCTGATTTTTCAACAAATGCATTGATCTTTTATGGATTTTCAAATTGTAAACTCTTTCTCGATAAACGTGGCATATAAAATATAATAATTTTAAACAAATCAGATTTAATTTTTTCTTTTCAGCCTTATCATTGTCAATTAATGTTTCGCTCAGCATAGCCTAAATCACCAAAGGGTGTATTTCCTGTCAAATCTATCCAATAAACAAACATTGAAACCCAATTAATGAAACAGAATACTTATGTATCTGTATGCTTTTTTTTCTGAGTATAAGTTATTCCAAATGGCATTTGCGCAAGGAATGCCAGTAAGGCGGGTTGTCAGATGAAAATCAGCTTGCTCTAACCCTGGTGCCAACATTGTGACTCTAAAGGATGAAGCCAAAAGTAGAAAATACTGGGCCCTATGAAAGTATAAGGCTGTGCCCGGGAAGTGAATCAGTTCCAGCCTTATTTGGTCCGCAAATATGCCCGGCCCTGACTTGATGCAATCGGTTCTAAATTTGGGTCAGCATTTGCCTATCAATAAATTTACTAATGCTTTTAGTCCGAGATAACAGAAGAAACCTCCTTGAACACTTCTTTATATTAACAGAAGTGGGGTATAGTACCCCTCAGTCAGCCATTACTTTGCCAATTATCCACAGAAGGGGTTTTTTGTAAGGAAATTCAGGGTCCTATTCGAACGGAGAGCTACGATATTCAATTTATCCGATCTTTCGAATGTCAGCATGTTTACCTTTATTGCTGCTGAAGCAGAGCTAGGGCATCCAGGGTCTCAGCAAAGGCTTATGGAATACATAATCGTAACAAGAAGGGGCAAAACTTGAGGATCTTAAATCCGGCCATCTTTCAGAGTTTGGTAGTATCATACAGGAAAGTCTTGGGAATTGTTTTGCGAATGCTGACCGATGTAGACCCTGGCAAGAACAGGAATTTTTACTCTTGTCCTTGGCTACCGAATAATGTATTTCCAGCTCCAACAAGGGTCCTCAGGCTAAACACGGTATTTTCCCCCTATCCTCCTGAATGAGATCCAAGCTAATCCAAGTTGGTCAAGAATCCGCATGGGAGTAACATTCTTCTAACCCTAGAGATGGAAAATCTTCTGTCCTCTAGGTTTCTTAAAAAATCTGTCTCTGCTATATTAAAATCCGGCAGCTTAGTATACTGGCTCCTTCTCATAATGAAAACACGAATTTTTTTCTTCCATTCTTTTCTATTGCACTGCTGTCTTTGGCATACTTCCTTAGTCAGAAAAATCCGTTGACCATCGGAGCTGAATGGACATGGTCATCAAGACAGATCCACAATTTTTGGGATGGACGATCAAATGGTCCCCAAACAATAGATGCTCAGGCTTCACTGGGACAATTGAATTCCGGGAATGGGATCTGAAGAAAATGAATATGCACATTAGTGGTAGGTTCACTGGTTATCAAAAGAAATTGAAAAATCCCAGAAACTGGAATGGAAAAAATTATCAGATCCATTTCGATGGCAGTCTCTCACGATGCTAACTTGTTTGGATAAATAAAAATTAGTTCGAAAACAACATTGGGTTCCTCCCATCACATTTCGACATCAAACTTCCTTATCCAAGCGGGCAAACAATTAATAACCTTACAGTTGATAATTCAACAAAAAATGCTGCAATTAGAACTGGGGGGTGATCAGACGATCAGTTCACCTATCTCATCCGATGGTCAGATGACAGGGAATTACACACTCCCATTTCCGACTACAAGCAATCTGCCGAGGTCCATTTAGGGCGAATCCAAAAAATCATCGGTTCCCCAAAGCGAAAATCTCCGCGGGAATTCAATAAAAAAAAGATGGAGTAATCAAAAACTTCCCTTAAGCAAAAAAATAACCGTCTTCGATCTGAAGTCCATTCAAACCAACAAAGTGAGTAAGGAATTCTTCCATCATTTTATACTCCCAACTTATACACGACGGGAAGTTTTTTCTAGGTGGATCGTATGTCCCTGCTGTAGAAAGATCGGTTGAAAGAAAAAATCGAATGGGGGAAAAATTAAGCCCCCCCCCAAAATTTTAAACCCCAAAAAAACCTTCTACTCAATGGTGAACCCATTACCGAATGGGTTCAAATTGTGCCTGATGACAGAAGATCACTGCAATACCCTTCTCTTGAGATCAAAGAAAGATAGACCTGTCAACGCAGCGGGGAGAAACTTAGCCCGACTTCCTCATCTCCTTTGCCCAAAGAAGCTGATTATTGATGAAAGGGCTATGACCATTCAGAAGTTCCATTAGGGATTGATCCTGCAGACCCAAAATCTCCAATCCCCTCAAAGGCTTCTAGATGATTGAAACGCAAATACAACCACGCCCAATGTCATAGTTGAGGGTAACAAATAAATCGGTCATTCCAACCGCTTGTGATAGTGAAAAAAATGCGCTTTGCCAAAACGTGATCTACCAATTGTGAAACTGCCGTGCACAGACGCACAGTGGGAAAATGACTTACATCCATTCAGACCTCGGATTGGATCAATAAGTATGTAAAAACTGGCCATATCTACGGAAGCACAGCACAAAAAGGATTCCGAAAAAACCTGTTCTATGCAGAATAGGGATTGAAACAATTTGGGAAGACTGAAATTCGGATTTGATTCAATCTTGCAATCACTTCGGAGGCACACTATTTAATTGGATGCTCACTTTGGACCTTCATGATAACAGAAGTAAGTATGTAGCAACAAGAGTTTCCGAAAACAGATCTGGGGGGTGGTGGATGTGTTACAGAAAGAAAAAAGAAGCTATCTCAGCATCCGAAAACCGAAAATGCCCCAGTAGGGTGACTTCTATTCAAAAATACTGAAACAGTGCTGTAATTTCGACCTCCTCGAAAACACTGGATATATCCTTGCCTTTTCACTTCGCAATTACGATTGAATGGCCGGATACAAGATCAGGACGGAAAAAGATTTTGGAGTCAGGCGAAACCTGCGACAATCAATCCTGGTTCAGAGCAACTCTAGAACTATCCGCAATGGAAAGCCATGAATGGACAAAAACTTCGAATGTAATCTCGAATCCCCAAAATGAAAACGTCCTCGATACGTTCTCGATTTTAAGAAAACCCAAAATTCAGTAGTTCCAAAGGAATAATACGGGCAGATTGGCTCACAATATCTCCGCCACAAATCCGGAGTCCACTCGGAATGTTCTTGACAAGAATCCAACTGCCACAATTTCACATTGCAGAATTAAATCGAAATGAGTAAAGGAACAGCACTGATAAATAATTCAGTGACCTCAAGAATTGAATTTCCACTCCTACGATGGAAGTCTTGCGCAGCCAACTCAGCAAGAACTTTGGATTCATAAGGAAACGCCCTGAAATAAATTTAACCCAGATTCTCCTCCCGCCATCCGCCATTTCACGTAACAAGAAGGATTCTATGTGGGGTATGACCAGAACCACTTGAGACTTCCAATTCGGTCAGGTACTCCAAGGCAGCGAATTTGAGCGAACCGTAAATTGTCAATACCACGAATCCGGCAGAATTCGTCCCCTGGAGCAACTTCCGACCCTAATACTTCAAATTCAACACGGAACGGATAATATTATCACAGTGAGTGGTCTCCGTGTTCAATTACTACCGAGCAAAATCTAATCCGACAGTCCCCTTATTAAGGGTGACTTACAAAAAGATCAAGCTTTAATCCATTTCGAACCCGGTTTCAAAAGCTTGCTATCAAACTTGATATCGTAGAATGCAAAGAAAGAGGCGCCTGAAGATGTCAACCAAGCTCAAAAGCCTTAGAAGGATTTTGTTTGGTAAACGATTAAACCCTAAAACAACTAAGAAATTTTCTCGAATGCTCGTTACCGTTCACGGCGTTCGGAGTATTCTTCTTAATCCAGAGAACTTCCCAAGCCAAAATTAGCATTGAAAGCTCTAATTCAGCGAAAAAAAGTGCAAAGGATACAACTTAACCCAGGCAATTTAGTACCAGAATATCTAAGTAATTCAAAAAAATAAAACTAGTACTATAGAACTAGAGAAGGGTGTCGAATCTCCTCCAATTCACCACTTTAAAACGACATGCAGCAGCTTGATTACTTACCTCTCATTTCTCCATTGATCATCTGGCTGCTGGTCCTTTTCTTTGCTCCGAAGGAACGAATATGAATCCTTCTTGCAGCCGGAGTGCAGTGCCATGGTCCATGAATGACTTCAACTGTCATGAGAGTTTTTCTTTCGGCTGTACTTTCGTGTTTGGGGGTCCTTCGCCTATAAGTACGGACTGGTGCGATTACAATTCAGATGGCTTGTCCATTGCAGGCTTTATAGGTTATTTTATTGCCCAACGTGTGAACTCAAAACACTTAACGTGCGAGTTTTAACCAATCGATTTGAAAAAAATCCAACAATACTACAACCTATTTGTTCCTGTTTCTGTCATTGGTTCACGGTCATTTCTTTTTATCCTGTAGCCAAAATTGGAAAACGAATCTACCGATTGATATTAAATATGCCATCTCTTCTCGGAGGAATGATTATGATTACACGGGCGTAAGGTGTTTATGGGCGGTCGTATGACAGTGTATTGAAAGTTGTAAATACTTACAGCAGTGTAATTATGTGAATTCCACTTTCGCCTTAAGGAAGTTGAGGATGGGGAATTTTGTAGAAAAAGCTCCTGATACAGTTTTCAATGTTTCAATGGAGAATATACCGCCGTCTTTATTGTTGCCTTTACAACTAAATCATCTTTGGTGGCAACTGGGCATATTGCAGCGCTACACTTTCCGTAAAAGATGCCAAGTCTCCCCGAAAAGTAGCCTTTTCTCTTCGGTTTTTATATTTGTCCAGTCCCGGAATATATGTGTTGCCTCCTATGATTTACCGGTTTAAACCCTGAACGTACAAGGTTGGAAGCAAGAGGGTGCGTATTTGATGAATGTAAGCAAGTATTGCCTGTCGGCCGTGTTGGGGCTGATGCTTGGGGGGATGAATTTTTGCCAACTGGCCAGTTTCGTCCAATCCTTTCACTTAACCTTCGCTGCATGTTGACCAATTGATATTTCAAACCTTTACGGCCAATCAAACAGATAAAACCCTGATGAATGTGGCTAGACTACCACTATCCTTTTGGTATCAGCACCAATAAGGATTGCATTTGGTGCCTTTGGCGGGAGGATGTGGAGGTGTACTGAGCATTGCTGCAGTCGACAGGGAGGCACTTTACGGTCCAGCGATAATGGGCCCTTTTTCCCCAAAAAGACAGGCCAAACCAATGGGAGTCACGCTAATCAGTTTTGGATTACAATGTTTTCCTTCAATTCATTACCCCTAAGGCCTTTTAATTATCCTAAACCGAACAGCGAGCTTCTCCTAGTGTAGGTATACTATATCCTATTGGATATGTAGAATACCTAGCTAAAGCCGGGTTTCACTTCGGTAAACCGAATCGAATCAACAAATCCTCACTGCCGCGAAGAGTTGAAAGAGGGCAAACAAAAAGATTTGGGATAACAGGTTTTTGGAGCTATTTCACTTATATCCATCGGTTTCTTTGCTCTTCTGGCGAAACGCGGGTAGAACATCTTTTACCCTCATCGGAATAGCCTAGTGAAGCTGGAATTGGATATTTCTTTTCCAAATCTAATAACGAAACAGAAAGTCCAAACACAAAATTACAAACACCTTAAACACTCTTTGGGTACCTATTTGTTATGCAAGAAGGAAGAGTTTTCCCATTGGGAAAGAAACTAAAATTTGAAAATGTAAGCCGTTGATTTTGGTTATTCGCGGGGGTGGCCTTTCGGGTTGCTGTGCCATTCTGCCTGCCGGAAGGTCTACAAAGTGACCTTTGATTCAGATAGACGGACCCGTCTTGGGACGGCAAATGCACTTCGGAATCCGGCTTTTGGACTTGGTGTTGCCACTTCCACATGCGAAACAAACAGCTGCAAGAGAAGGAAGGGTGTAGAATGACTACGTAGAAAATTGTACCGAAATCCGGAGGAAACCCCTTATTTGGATACGATTCTCCTAAGAAAAAAAGTCGTTTTCCGAGCCCAATATAAACGCTCTTAAACACGCCAGTCCATGACCTTTCAAAAAAGGTGACGCCTTTAGTTCCAGTTTAAGTTGCTTCTGTTCCCAAAATCGACTGATATGTGGTCAAAGGAAATTTTTTGTGACGCGACCGGTGATGGGGTTTTAGGTTCCTGCAGGGGCGGCATCTTCGGATGGTGCTGAACAAAAAGAATTGATGAGGCTTTTGCACCTGATCAAAGCCTATGGTGAGGCTCTTGGGCAACTCCATGTCTTTTATCAGCAAGGACACTGGAAAGCCTTTAGGTGTTCCATCACAACTTTCGCCGATTTAGACGATCTCCAAACTTCCCCAGATCAAATCTTTTAACTTAAAGAATTTGCTGTCGCCTTTGGTGGGTGGAATATGGTGGGAGCCGCATGATTACCATCCATGAAACCAGAATAAAATCAAATGGGATATATTGAAAAGTAATCTAATGGTATTTGGAAACCATGTAAAAATTTCGGGGTGAATATCCTGAATGCTGAAAATCTGACTTTGAAGGGTAGGCACGAATTCCGGAAGAGTGCGGAAAAGCCGTCGATTTGAACGGGGATTATAGCTAATTACAAAAAGATGTCATTGAAACACAAGGTCACATGTTGATGCGTTTTCTTTCGGACGTGGGTCTTGGGATTTGCACCCTCCGACGGAGTGGTGGGCGATAAGCCGGGCTGTACCCAGTGGCACAGCAAGGGAGTAACAATTCCTTCCGGACTAATGTAACTCTAAAATATCAAAACAACCTCTTACTTGGCGACCGCACACACACGACGCCGTGCTTTTGGTTCATGCACGCGTGATGGCTACCTGTGCGCACAATGGACAGGCCGTGCATGGCAGCGCCACTTTGCGTTGGACCAGAGGTTTCTTTAACTGCTGATCTGTATGGAAAAAGCAAATGACTGAGCCTTCCAAACTAAAGACTCAATCAAATCAGCGGCAGTACATAATCCAAATCTACTGGAAAGTGAGTTTGCGAACTTGTTTTGGTGCAAAATGCAGAAGTATCCATTCTTTGAAATTGGCATTCCAAGTGGACTTGCCTTTTGAACGGGCCTTGCAAGCTTGGAATTCTATGCGCAAATATCCTGTCAATCGAGGGAAGTCTTCCGAGATGAAAAGTTCAGGTGAAAATCTACCATAAAGACACGGCCCAATAGAATTGAGGATAAAGCAAAAAAACCCGAAACCTACACTCCTGAAAGTCCTGTTTGGGATGTTTCCCAAATTGGGATTGAACCAGGAAACATTTTGATATTCGTTTTTTTCTTTTCCCATCGGAGAATCCCGAAGTCTCAATGCATTGTGTTAGCGTTGTGGCAAATCCCCGAGTTGCGACAAGTGTTCAAGCAATTCGTCTTATCAGGTCTATTGACGTTCAACAAATAAGTTCAATAAATCTTTGCCCAAGCAGCCGTCAGAGCCCACCTGACGGAATTCGCATCGATGCGTTTGAATTTGGCTGCCACCAGCACGACAGGCTCAGAAAGGCAAAATCTAGCTTTTGAATATACGTCTGAAAACTTCACCCCATTTTCACACGAAAATATTAAAAATGGACAGTTTCCCCCCCCCCGGCCTACCACGCAGTCCAATGCATGGGGTTGCTGCGCG
>Ga0163217_1019085_pt1 | contig 10273 bp, 5 predicted proteins | sample SynspAceP_FD_185933 | JGI IMG/M metagenome (GOLD analysis project Ga0163217, IMG submission 185933) | Saline lake microbial communities from Ace Lake in Antarctica - Synechococcus sp. Ace-P (PacBio error correction) | ecosystem: Environmental > Aquatic > Non-marine Saline and Alkaline > Saline ...
GGGGGGGGAAAAAAGAAGAGAAAAAAGGAAGGAAAAATTGATCCCGCGCCCACAAAAAGGAAATGAAAGCCAACCTTTTTTTTTAACAAGGGGAAAGGCCAGCAGTTCTATTTCCGCTTTTCTGAAAAAAAAGCTGGGAGGCTTAATCTGAAAAAGTGAAATTTTTTTTCAAAGAATTTTCTTTCTTTCTTTTTTCAACTTTGAAGTTTGGTAAATTTTCCCCAAACGCAATATGGAAACAAGAAAAATAGCCTTTACCGAGAATCGCATAAATTCCGTAAAATGTCCAAAAACTTGCATCCCCTTCCAAGAAATAGAAAAATATTAAAAAGGCCTGTCGAAAATAATTACCCGCCAAAGGTTCTATAAATCCAAGCCTGTACTTTCAGATAAGAAAGGCCTATTCCATAGGAAAAGTAATAAAATGCAGCTTCCAAGAACACCAGATCGACCCAAGAGTTTTGAGATTGACGAAGAGCAAGGCTTTTTTACCTCCATAATTCCAAATCCTTGACAACACCCAAGTAAAAATGGAATCAAAAGAGTGGGAGTAAAACTAATTATAAAAAAACGAGCCTATCATTTTCTTACGGCAATGTTTTACACGTTGAAGAGACTGGCTCTATGGGTTTATTTTGAAGCCATTTTAGCTTGAAATTTGATAAGAAATATATCAGGCAAAATAGGTCCTTGCAAAATTTGAAGCCGATCAAATCCTGCAAAAAGAAGGCTCCGGCTTAATTTTTAAACCTAACATCTGAAAGCGAAAAATTCTGAAGAATTTGCCTCAATTTTTTATAAAGGGAAAATAATAACATTTAGGTCATTGAAAGCAAATTGAGCTTGGTCCTCTTCAATTGTAATTCTCGATTTGAGAGTTTTTATCAGACTGAAAAAAGTTGCAAAAGTTTAATGACTTTAGAATTGTGACTTTTTGCTGTAAAGAATTCATTTAATTCCAAACTAGCTGCTAAGCCTTTTTGGAGATTTAAGCCTAGAATTCTGGTTATGCGAAAAAAAACAGGTTAAGTTAAAAAGGAGCTCCTAGTGCGACTTCTTTGGTAAATCGATTGAAGCTCCTACGACGGAAAATAGCTTGAAGAAAAAATGATTCCCCAATGCCCGGCTTATTTTCAGTGAGTTAAAATGCGCTTTTAATACATTATTTTTTTCCATCAACTTTTTAACTCATCTACAGAAACCAAAAAAATGCTTCAATAACTAATTCAGGTGTTTCGACATGTGAAATGACCTAATTCCCAAAAAAACGATATCAAGCAAATTGGTACAACTTCCCTGCAAACCGATCTGCTGCAGCTGCCTGAATAGGAATCTACGATTCCGTGAAATCAATCTGATTGGCACCACCGCGTGCACTAAAAAAGGTGTAACCCAGCCGCTCTCATACAGTCCTTCGCTCGGTCAGTATCGAAATTTTAACCTTGGGTATCACGTCCTCTTCCATATCCGCTACCGATTGCCTCCAAGTTTCCGGATAAACTCTCAATTGGAGATGCGCTTTACGAAGATTTTGGTTAAAGTTCCTTTTTTAACGACTTTTCGGACATCAATTTTGCTATGAGCGAAACCCGATCTTGGCAACAGCTATAATTTTTGGATTAAAACGGATGAATGAGTTCTTGGAAATCCTCCAATTCAAAAATACGCCATGACAAGCATCGTACCTTGGATGTTATTTTCAAATGACGCGAGCCAGTAATCTTGAGCTACGGTATCGCCTAGATCGTGAAGCCAGAATAATGGGCTGCTTTGATAACCTTCTTTAACGCTAATCCTTCAATAATATCAGCTTGCACCTGATCGTAGGGCTGATTCGTATTAGCCTGATCTGCCAAGTCCTATCAGGTCCGAGCGCTATGGTTAATCAAACCCGTGCAATACCGGAAGGCCATATGGGTTTCAAGTCCCAAGAGGAGGAAGGAAAAGCTGGATACAAATCAAAGTTTCGCTCTTTCCCTGTTTTCGTTTTGAAAAATACGCTCAGCTCATTGATCCGTTTCTGTTTTTTCCATCCAAATACCCAGGCTCTGTAATTCATCTTTTTATGATTTTGTAGATTTTAGGGATGTTTCCTGCCGCGCTTGCTCCGAGCTTACTTCAATTTTAATTGGAATTCTGTCCAAAACCTCCTCTAATCATTTTCTGCAGTCGGGCTATTGAGAAAAAGCTCGACTTACTAGGGAATGCCAATTTCGAAAAATAGAGAATGATTGTTTTAAACTCTTTTATTCAAAGAATTGAGGTAATTCTTTTCCTTCCAATTTGAACAGTCAAGAAAAGGAAAAAGCACTATTAAATTCAATGAAATCCATCGAAATGGTTCACATCGTCATCGGGTCCTTCCGTTCCTGTCAATCAAAGAAAATAATGCCTTACTTGCATGATTCATTAATCAAGAAGAAATCTAGTAAAATTCTTTACCGCATCCCTATCATTAACCTCACAATAATTGACCGATTTTCCACCATTCTTTTGCCATAACTCTAAATCGCTCTGATTTGGACGTTTATTTACAACTCTAGTCAAAAAAAGTGGCCCCTATAAGTGCCCAGAAGTATTCCCCGAAATTGGCGATTTTTCCTTGCTGCAGGAAGTTCAATTTAATGCTAACCTTAACCCTGAGGATAAACTTTTATTTGAAATCAGATATCCACATTTCCTTGTAGAAATCAGGATTAACGGGAGTAAAAAAAACTTCCGAGATGATGACAGACCGGCTGTTGGTCACGAGTAGTGCATCATCTCCGATTCCGATTCCCCTGAATGGAGTAATAAAACCCTCCTGAAAGTCCTTCTCTATCCTGATCTATTTACAGAAGAAATGAAACTTTAATTAGCAAGGATAGGGCAAATTCAGGATGGGGTGATGGTGGTGGTGAATGAGTCATGTGGTCCATTCTCTCCAGCCTGCGTTCGAATGGGTTTGATGATATAAGAAGAACAAGCATTAATGTAGAATTCGAATTTTGTACACTTTTGACAAGCAAGATGGTAGCGTTTGATGGGTATCCCTCAGTAAATTATGCAAATCAGGCGGTTTTACCCTTGGCTAAATTTGATTAGTAAAAACAACAGCAGAAATGATTGGAAGGTAAAAGCGACATCCTAAATTTATGGACTACTAAATCATCAGAGTTCCTAGCTGTGACAACGAGTTATTTTTCGAGGCGACCTGAGCTATTTAAGGAAAAACATCCCCTGAACCTAGACGTGCTTCTTTGGTATTTTCAAATGCAACTTGCGTCGTAAAAGGTTTAAGTCAGGAGGCTTCTTTGGAGCAGATAAATGAGAAAAGTTTTTTAATGAAAAGTGTCAAAATGCTCCAAGCTCCCTGCTCACCTAACTTGACACAGGAAGCCTAAGATCAAGGAATTGCGCTCGCTGCTGTATGGGACTACGCCTTCGCAGAATCTCAACTTCCAATTGGAATGAATTTAGAGCTTTAATAACTGTTTGTTTGATACATATACCAACAATAGTAAATAGACAGGCCAAAACCTCCTGTGTAGCGATCATCCATAAGTAAGCTCGTGGTAATTGGGCTCCAGATCCAAAGGTAAGAAGTCCGGCGAGCCTAAGAAATAATCACAATGAGATAGCACATACCGGTGATTGCGTTTCATGCCAATTACTTTTTAAAGGAAATGACCATTTGATTTTTCCTTTTACATCAATAACCAGTAAAAACAAAGCCAGCAACAGATAGCAAACCTCTCTGATGAAGCAGCACAAAATGAGCTTTCCATATTTTTTTTATAATCGGATGCCATATTCCCCCAGATCAACCCCAGTGCTAAATGACACTATACCTGCAAGGAAAAATACAGCGCAACTTATTTCGGGGAGATTAATTTAATTAATTCTCCGCAAAGATCCCTGAACAAGGTGGTTGCAGTAAACCCAATCCGGTAGGAGCCCAATGTTCAGCTGAAGGCCGTCATCAAATTTTCCAAAAACCAACTGATCCACATATAGAGCAAAATTAACGATCTGGCAGTAAACCGCCTCTTCCAATACCAGGAACATTAGGAATCGTTAATATCAAGGCATACGAAAAAAGGCAAAAGGCGAAAATAAATAGAGCCATTTTCTGTTAAGTTAAATGTTGCAATGCAATGAAAAAAAGTACTCAATGGCTATGGCCTGAAGTAGTAGCGAAAAATGTGAAACTGCGCAAGAAAAATCAAGTGCCAATAAGATTCCCCTGAACAATGCAGCCAAGAATGAATAGCGGATACAAAACGCTTGATAAAGCTTCCCGAAATAGCCGCTGTAGAGGTGTTTCTTGCATCCTTTTCTGATAAAAGAAAATGGAATAACCTGCGGCCCACAACGAATAAGAACAAAGGCATGTATCAATATCATAGAATGTCGAACAAACCAATTCAGGAATGAATCAAAATTTGACTTGCTAAGAGATCAGTAAAAGAGTCCCAGCGCCTCACATGTAGGCCCATAAAAAATCGATCTTGCGAAAATTATTATAACATATCGAACAAAACCTCTCAGCACATCAAATGAAAAGTCATCGATTTGGTTTTACTAAGGCTTTCATTTCATCAATTCAGTTTGAATTGGTCTACTTTAGGCGTGTCTTCTCAAATAAACATAGAGCTTTCTGAAATTTAGCGACTAGTCCGCTTCACCTTTGGGCTTTTAATACCCCAAAAAATACTCCGCCGTTCATCCAACAAGCAATGAAAATACATTTCCTTTCTATCGCTACCCATGGTCAAGAGCTAGATTGACTGAAGTGGTATGAATTTTCAGGCCGAAGTGATGAGTTACTGTTTAAAATGTTTTAGGGTCAAATACTAATTAATCCATGGTTTGCATCCCACGACTGAATTGAAAATTCAGATTCTTATGCGAGATTGGCTGAGAGTTTGACATTTAAATATGAGTCTTAATGCGCTTTGATTTTTTGAAAACTTTGTCGAAATTAACTCAAATCTTTTGCCATTAGTTTGGAATCACAGAAGGTTTGTACAATCTTCAGTTGAAAAAAATCCAACTATTTCAACGCTATTTTGGGAGGAATTCTTTTACCCAAAAAAGAGATTTTCATAGTGTTTTAACCCGAGTACGCCAAATGTGTGCTTTTAACTTTAAGTCTGCCCTGAAATTCAACCAAAGTTTTTATTTGTCCTACCCAAAAGAATAATCCATGAAAACTACCCAGCATTCAATGACGTAATCGGCCCCCTGTGATGAGAGCCCATTCGAGTCCTCATGTGCCGGCAGCCCCTGAGATAGAAGATATGCATGACTTGATGAGGCAAGAATGTCCTGAAATATCATGAATTTTGATCCCAACGGTTTCTTGGCGACCACGCATAAAGAGCAAGTTCAGATAATGGTTTGTTGGGGTTTTTTTGGGAGGAAGCTTATGAAAGAGCGATTGGGTGCAAATCGAAATGCATCTGGGAGCTTGCGAAATTAAGTTAAAAATCAACATCATCGATATTCCAGGCCAAATCAATCCGAACACCTAATAAAAATCACGCTTGACTAATCCTTGGGAAACTCATCAGGTCATTGCCACTCCCCAGGTGGAAGAATGACGAAGTGAATCGAAAATGAAACGGGTACCGCCCTCCTGGCAGAGATAAGTTTGTCACTAGATTTACTCATGCCGATTCCCAAAGTTAACATACTACCTAAACAGCAATCCGGAAATCTTGAAAGGAGGCGGAAATTCATGCCGAAAAAAGGAGGTTTTATAGCAACTTACTTCACCGGCTTTTTTCGAGGAGTCTACTGGAAGGAGCTGAAGTCAATCGAAGGATCACGCAAATCAAACAAATCAAAATCCTGATAGTGCCGATTCTGCCGCCGGAAAAATCCTTCCGTCCCCTCCAATCACCTCGATAAGATGTGGCGCTTACAATGGGGCAAAATTTAAGCTTGTGGGAATTGGCGTTCGATATGAAAGCATCCGAGGTAATTATTTCTTCAGTAAGTACTTCTAAAATGACGAAGAATCCGGATTATCCTCAGAAATGCAGTGGGAGACCTGGCTGAGAAGGAACTGATTGAAAGATCGGATTTTGGGACCTTCAATCGTTGAAATTTAAGTCCATGATGGCAGAAAAAAGCTGATTCCGATGGAATGTCTTAAAATCGGAAATCATCATTAATGTATCTGCCATCATGAGTGAAGAGTTCCATGAGTGATTCGTGGCAGCTCCCGACGCTGGGTCCCCTGTGGGTGCGATCCCGGACCGTGTTGGGCGGTTCTGATTCGATTGTCTTCAGATGAAGATCCACGAAAGCGTTAATGATGCATGTTTGAATAGGGGTGTTATTGCGGCACATTCCACCTTGGCAGCGGAAGTGGAGATGCAAGCAGAATGCGGCTCGGGTTCCACCATGGCTGCCGCTGCCAATTTGTAAGTTGGCAGGTCGGTACTGTAATCTAAAGTATTTTCTGCAGCTTCCGAGGCTTTGCAGAGTTCGTGGGAAATGAATCGTGACCCAATAGGCAAATCCGAGTAGAAGCACCCTGCCTAAACAAAATGTAATGGCTGCCTCCAATGCCTGTCCTGTGCAAATATGGCCTTGGCAGATATGATCATTGAATTCCTTTGGATGAGGTCATGAGACTATGTACGAGTAGGTGAAAAGCCATTCCCAACACCTTAAATTAACGAATCAGGAGGACTTCCATTACCAAACTGCCAAGGAAATCGAAGCTAAACTTGCCAACAGAAACACTTTTATAAAGCTGCTGATTCTAATTTGACAGCAAGAACACTTTTATTTAATTCCTACCTCGTCAGTGATAAAAACTTGAAACTAGCTAAAATCTCAGAATCCCCTTCTTCACGATTACATGCTTTCGATATAACTTTGCATCCATGTTTTGGAAGGAGGGTTCATCTAGTAGTGTGAAGCCTGAAGAGAAACCGAATGATGAGTTAAGAAAAAGTGCTTCCGAGTTGAAAATCAAATTGGACAGCGTAAACGCAATCCGAATAAATCGGATAGAGCCTTAACAAGCCTTCGTCCTATAACGGTTGGACACCTTCCAAAACCAAGTCGCGTTTTTTGAAAGAAATAATATTTCCGCTCTCAAAAAAAAACTTTTTCTCTAAATTTTAGAAACCCTTTTGTTTTGTGTCAGTGGGGTTCGACTATAATTCAAACTATTTATTCTCAAATGTCCAGATTTGGGGAAAAAAAAAAAATTAATAATCAGGGTGAAAGCAATCTTAATCGTAATAAGTTTTTGATGGCAATCAATTTTGTCGCCAGCACTTACTATGTACAATACTATTGCCCTAAGAAGAATTGGTTGAGAACCATTCACTGCAGGAGACTGTTGAAAGAATCTGATACCAAAAGTTATTTTCTTCTTCCTTCTTTTGGCTTATATCTCCGTTAAATAAAAGGATGAGTTTATTTATCTGAATAATCCTGGAAATTTTTTTCAAGTTAACGAACAGATTATTCTGATCCTCCTCCAAATTTTAAGTTTTCCTTCTTGATACCGTCTCGAAGGTTGCCCCTGTAATAAAATTCCTCATTTAAAAATTAAAAGAAATGTCAGCTTATTTAAGCAATGTCGGAAAAGATTTTTGTCGCTAGTATTGTCCGTGTATTTTGTGGCTTTGCCACTTGTGGGGATCGCCTTGGGCAGGAGTGTGCTCCCTTGTCTCTGGTTTGATTTCCGGGATTATCGGTGGGGTGGTTTTGGCGTGATTATGATCTACGATCGTGTCAGTGGGCCGGGATCGGTTGGCGGTGTTGTATTTACTGCGATCGGCACTTCGGACTTTGAGAAAACTTTCTCCTAGCATGAATTCTGCGGGGAGTTATCCCAGATCGCTTTGGGCTTTTGAAAGCCGGGTGATGTACACATTTTCCAAGTGCTGTGATTAAGGGGATGCTGGCTGCTATCAGGTATTATTATGTCCTAAAACAGATTCCCCACATGCATTGATATGAGCAGATTTTGAAGGATGAAATTTCTTCAGCCCGATGAAAAATACATTTAACCATATGCAATTTTCCTTCAGTTACAACCATTTCCCTGAAGCGATTTCATTATCCATGATTTCTTTTGTTTGATCTAATTCTTGGGTAAAGTAGCTCCAACCAAAAAAGCAATCGATTTTTCAAACTTTTCCCAGGCCTTTAGCAGCGGGATCATTGGATTTGATTTTTCAAAGCCCTCTCTGAATTCCGCCGGACTCAATCTCTATATTCAGACCTCCCATCTGGTCAAGTGTCCCTATTCCGGAAAACGTAATATGTTCATCGGCAGTCACTCTTCCAAATTTAGGCAATTACTGATTTAATGTCTGACATAGCCTTTACTCTGCTGTGTAGCTAAGTTTTTGGAAACTTTACTTCCGGAGAAAGCGCAGATCAAAATCGATCCGATAAACAAGTACTCCACTAAACCGGGAGCTATTGCGCAGGGAACCGTAATTCCTGTCTGGATTAATCGGAGGAATTTCCGGTACTCAAGTGATTGGTTCCGACTTCGGCAAATGTGCAGGCCGGGTGGAAAAACCAAGTTGTTCCACAAATTATCCCATGGAACTCAATGCTCCCTGTTGCGCATGTTAATCCCAACTTTGCTAAAAAATACCATTGGCGGTCCCTTAGCGCAATTTTGTTATGGTCGCTATAAAGCTAGCTAATCGGCTTTATCAAAATTAAGTTCCAACAGGCAATCACAATTTACCATTTCATCGTGACGGTCTTGGGAGTCGGTTTACAGATATATTGGTGGGGATTGCCATGGGAATGGCCCATTCCATCTTGACCATCTTTTGGATAGAGAACTACACAAAATCCAAATTTTCTACATATGAAAAAGATATGAGCGAGGAAATCTGTTTACATGACCTTGCAGAGAAACTTCTTCTTGAACAAGGGGCTATTTACGAAATTGAGCAATCTCCGGAAGGAACCCTACCCTCGAACGGATGTACGAAGAACGATTCGATGAAACTAACGAAATGTCAGAAATATTAAGAGAATTTTGCGTCGAAAGCCAAAGACGCAACACCGGTAAGTTGATTTCCTGAACTAAAGGAATCGTGAGATCCAGAAAAGCTACATCGCTTTCTTGATTGGAATGTCCCCATACGCCATTCACAATTAATTCGTCGGAAAATAATTCACCTTTTATAACAAACTAATAGAAAAGCAACCAAACTTAGGTCGCTACTAACTGCTTAGATCCGCTATTTCAAAAAATGCAAAGGATAAGAGCCGCCATTAACTTGGGATTGGTTTGCCGATAGTCGAAGTGCCACCAAATGAAATAATTGTGCAGATATGGTGAGTTCCGTACATCGTAACCAATTTGCCAACATGGAATCAGTCAGATATGAGTGTTGAGTGTATCGGATATGGAGTTAATGTGCTAATAAGGGGAAAAGTTAACCCCATACCTTTGGATTGTCCCGATCTGGAGGAAGATCCCCCTGCCAAGACCGCTAAGGAATCGCAGCTAACTACTCAGAAAACCTTTTATAAAAGCTGTTGAGTGATTTGATTCTAAAAGTGAAAAAGGTGTACCTCAAAGCAGTTTACTACCTAATTATCTCTAAACCAGAAGCAAACTGCCAATGACTAATTTTCCAGACCGAAATTGCACCTAACAAAACCCGTCCCTAATCGAGAAAAATTTGAAATTTTCAAGTTACCTGAAGGCATTAAAACTTGTCAAAAAAACATATTCCATCACCTCAATTCACAAACAACTCATCTACCAATAAAAGGGCCGCTAGCGCCCTTTCCGACTACTGTCCAGTCCACCGATTTTCTCCACAGCTTGGACACTACTTTAAAATATACTTTGCCGTGATTGATCTGAACTCACAGGTAACAGTTCCAATGTAGGGTTCCCTTCCTTATGTGCTTGGGTCCATCTTACCTACAACTTAGGGAATTTTGGATCATCACACACCCAAGATTTCAATGGATTCAGGATGAGAAATACATACTTGGTTCTACCCAATACCGCATACTCACAGAACTAACTTCTACCTTTTCATCAATCCAAAACAATTCCATAAATACCACGAAAAACCTGCCCAATTGTTGCCCATGCCGACTGTTTGCATGAAGGTTCCCCCCTCTTTACAAAGAAGGTTTGATCCATTCGCGGATGACACTCCGCCAAATTTGCTCAAAAGTCATACAACGGTCGGGAGTTTCTGTTTGAATAGACACTAAAAAGTAGCTACCTCACTGTTGCCCCAGCCCCATCTTTGTAGCCCCTTGCTTGACC
>Ga0163217_1049421_pt1 | contig 10273 bp, 14 predicted proteins | sample SynspAceP_FD_185933 | JGI IMG/M metagenome (GOLD analysis project Ga0163217, IMG submission 185933) | Saline lake microbial communities from Ace Lake in Antarctica - Synechococcus sp. Ace-P (PacBio error correction) | ecosystem: Environmental > Aquatic > Non-marine Saline and Alkaline > Saline ...
GCGTCCCGTTTTGGCGGTGCGGCGTTCCGGCCGCTTTGACAGGTTCTCCTGCACTCGATTGAAGGTGACCACAGGTCCGAACGGTGTCGTCGAAACGACTGGCCGCAAGAACCTACCTCTCCTGATCGGCAAGGCTTGCCGGGATCGTCGTACTTGAGGGTCAACGCCGATCTGGCGAAGCCTCGCCTACCGCGTCGAGTGTGATGGCAAGCCATGCAATCGCGCCGAGTGTTGCACTTGCTTCGAAACCATGTAAGACCTCGTATGCGCCTTCGATGACGTGAATCGGTGACGTTGCCTCTTGGAGGAACGCGGATCGTCGCGAAGGTGTCGCCGCACACCAGACCGTTCTGGCAGCGAAGCGGAACATGCCCGCCAGCATCTGTATAGCACTGTGCGGTGCGAATTGAGCAGGATGATCCGCTCGCCTCGATTGCAATTGATCCTGCTCGCATGAACGAAGCCGCAGCATGTGCTTGGTGTGACGACATCCCGTGGCGCACACGTGTCTGGCACATCCATGAATCGGTTGGAAACCCCTCTGCGCAGCTAACGTCAACACGGCCGCGCGGGATGTAGCTGTAGCGCTGGACGCTTCCGTGCGGGGTTCCGCGAAGATGGATGGGCGACGGTGCGGATCTATCATCCGACAACGTGGTGAGTCCGAGCGGCAGCACCGGAGACCGATAAAGAAAATGCGGGATGCGAGGTTCATGACCATATTTCTCTCCTCCTTTTGAGATTTGATGCAACGGCATGTAGAGGCCCAAAAGCCGGATGCGTGCGATTGCATGGGACAAGAAAGGCCCTGCCGGGGCAGGCCTGGTGGTCAGGTAAGAGGAATGCATGCCCCGTGAAGCACGGGCCTGCGTCATCGGTCGAATTGCCGGCTGTAAGGGGTTGAAGCGAAGCGCTTCGTCTCCCTTTGAGATCGTGTGAAACGGCCAGGTAAGAGTGTTGGCGAGTATGGGTCGCGGTAGGTCAAACGCCTGCCGGCCTGTCCCGTGAGACCGTCGCTGATGAGTGGTCGGAGCAGTTCCTCGTCGGAGGAAACTTCGTTGTTGCAACTGATCTTCGCGAGGCGCAGCAACGACGCCGGGAGAGAGGCCAGGATCGGTCCATGACGTACCCCCGTGCCTCAGGCTCACGGACGCCGGGCATGCGCGACGTGCGTGTATGAGCGAGCACGCCTTCCCGCCACTCGGGGGTTGCCCGGCGCTCATGTCGAAGAGCGCAACGGCACGAGTAGTAGTAGGGTGCATGGATTCCATCCAGGGCTTGTGGCCCCATTCGCCGCCCGAGCTTGCAAGCAGGTTCGCAACGGATGACGTTGGATGGAATCGCCGCAGCGAGCTTTCGATGAATCCGCCTGCTTGGCGGTGATGCGCGCACGGACCACAAGCACTTTGCGCGCAGGGCGTGGGGCGATGACCTCCGAGCGAGCGTTTTCCGCCCTCCTCGCGGGTTCGATCAGTTCGCGGTCAGTTGCGCGGTTTGCCGCGAGAAAACAGCAATGGAGTTCTCCTGTGAAAAAAAAGCCGGAGCAATCCCCGACGGGGAAATACCCGCGGTGGTTGGAAGTCGCGGGAAGCGACATATTGATCAGGCGGAGGCGATATGCCCAGTCCGACGCGGGCCGCGTAACTCGTAGCCCAAGGCACCGGACGTCGCGTTGCTGACGCAACAGGCGCCGATCGACGGTGGCATTCGAGCTGACGATCTCGCCCAGCGCCAGAGAGCGCCGAACAGCGTGGCGTCGTCGTCCTCGTTACCGCTTGGGAAGCCGGCTTACGCGGGAACGTCGGCCACCGAACGGCGTGGTATCGACCGGGGATCGCTGGACGTTTGCCGCCTTCGCTTCGGCCAGTGCCGAAGTGACGGGCTGGCGTCTGCGCTTCCTTCGTCGTCGGATGACTTCCTGCGGACCAGCCGGTTGGCTTCATCGCGGCCCTCAGGTGATGCGATGGTTCGAATAAGTCATTCCGCCCAGGTGCGCCGCGGATCTCGATGACCATGGTCGGCCGCGTGTTGTACGTCGAAGGACGAATCTCGGTGATGACGAATCGCCCTCGTACTGCCTTCGCGGTACGGTCCAGCTCGGCGTTCTTGAATGCACACGAACTCGCCGATGCGAGGTGGCGAGGCGGCCGACGTTGACGTCGCCGTTCCGCGCGTGGATGGTCTGGATGGCCAATGGCCGGGAAGCGTAATCATGGTCAGCTCCTTACGATGAGGTCACAGAACGCTCGACCGGAAAGACCGGCGTTCGTGGAATGGAAAGGAGCAAGGCCCCGTTGAGGGGCCTTGGTTCAGAACGACCGGCAACGCCGGTACCTTCGGCTGCTTCGTCGTCGGAAAAAACCGTCTCGGATGCGGTTGCAATCCTGGACAGCGGGTTTCCTCGAAACGCTGGGCGCTTCGTCGCGAGCCGCTTCCTCGGAGCCTTGGCTTGGCCTTGTAGACGACTGGCCAATCGACCTTGATCCAGCTCACGAAGAGCAGCGGGGCTTCAGGCTGATGCCTCCTGTGTCGCCACAGCTTCCTCTGCTGTAGGTGAAGATGTCGGTCCACAGATCGGCAGCGAAAGCCGAGCAGCACTTTGCGTTCGCCTCGACGGCGGGGACGCAATGGGGGGGGGGGGGGGGGACGGGGCGGATCAGGTGCTGCGCTTCCGCTGCGATACGCCGCACGTCGAAACGGCGGTACTTCCGCTTATCGCTGGGACAGGAAGCGCTGCGATGGTCGCAGGCCCGGAAGGCATCGCCTTTTCTTGGCTCACTTCGCGGATGCGAATTTGAGATACCCGAGGCGGTGATGTGGCAAGATCGAAGAAAGTTGCTTTCGATGAAGTGTCATGGTGAATCTCGCAGACTTGAGGACAATGTAAGGCGAGACCAACACCCCGGCGGGAGGCATAACCCCCGCGCGGTTGGATGGATCGAACGATCCAAGTATGCTTGTTGTCAGTCCTTGCACCTGGGAGGGGCGAACGTCGCGCATGGGATGCTGGTGCGAACTGGATCGGTCACGCCGGTCCGGAACGCGTCCGTAAGCCTCGAAGACCGTGACTACCTGGGCATGGTGCTGTACGGATCAGCGGACATGGTCCCGCAGCGTGGCATGGCGGCGCGACGGCGAACCGCAATCGCTTCCGCAGCCAGTCCCTATTCTGCGGGCACAAAAGAGAAAGAGCCCGTGAAGGGCCTCAAGTGGAGAGGGTCAGTCTTCGTAGGCAGGCAGGCCGTCAGTAATCGCGGCGTTCGGATCTGAAGACCAGTATGCGCACGTCCCGCCATGGCGGCCAGGTGCACACGTTCAGCAGCGGCGTGGGGACGCACGCATCGCTGAATCGTTTGTGCAGCGCTGGGCATTGCGGCCATCGACGATTCGAGATTGGCGTCGGTCTAAGAGCGGGAGGGTCGCAATCATTGATGCACGCGAGCGGATCACACACCTCGGCCGCAGCTTGAGACCGGAGCCGTCGCTCCTCCGACGGAAAACCCGTCTACCGCGCGAGGAACTCAGTCTGTCAGCCGGCGCGCCACTATGGCCTTTGCCGGCGACACTACCAAGGGCTCGAGGCGACAAATTTGGACGCAGGCCGTCCATGCAAGATGATACGCCCTATGACGCACAGGATTACTCATGACGCAAATACCTGTGCGGCTTGATCGTGACTGCGTCCCCCGTTGATCGCTTTTCGCGATTAGCAGTTAGACTACCGGCATTGGTAATATTGCGCCAGAAAGGTGCCCGAACGTTCGACACGAGCGCGCTGAAGGGTAAAGTCCGCGTTCGGAAGTTTCAGACCCGCACCCATCACACTCCGAACCGCGCCGCCCTGCCCGCCACAGATTTTTGTCTCACCGATGCCGCGTTGAAGACTTCTCATCGCCGGAAGGCAGTAGCATGACCACACAATGACCGGAGCCATCAAGGTTGTGTATTGCCTGACAGCCGTCAATTTCCCAAGTTGATATCAGCGGTCTGGTCGCAGCTGCGACCTGTTAAATGGCGCATGCCGACTCTCTCCGGCCTTCGAGAGAGGATCGCAACGCTTGACTCCACGTCTAAATGACGCGAAGATTTACCATGACAAAGCTACTGAACTTCGTGCGTATTAAGCGCCCGACACAAGGTATTTGTGCTGACCCTTATCTACGACAAGAAAATATGCGGCGTTCGCGCTCCGCGCATCAAGGGCATCAGACTGGTCTCAATTGTCGTGCCAGTAACTTTCAGCGCAACTGAACACTTGAGCGGACACGGCATGGATGTCCAGTGAGCAGATGCATATATGGTATTCTCATCGGCGGGTATTGCTTGGAAGCCACGATCTGTCCCTATCTAAGACCACAGCAGACCGATACCCGTCATTCTCTGGAGTGCATATCCCGGCCACCCTCAGCTGAAGCCGCCAAGAGCGGAGAAAGGCGCTCGAGGCCTGCGGGCGAGTCACCGTGATATCTGGCGCAAAAGCGTTCCACGGGACTCTGGTCCGCCCTGTGTTCACGCAGCCCGGTGTTTTGGGTATTAATGGAAAGTTGATCCACGAGCACGCGGACGGCAGAGGATCATTTATCCTTGTCGCTCTAATCCCGAAAATGGTTCATAGCAGCCCACGCAGGTTCTCACGAGCAGCACAGATGAGGACGCCCACGCTGTGTTCTGGCGGATGCCCGCATTCTCCAAGGCCGCGACCCGAGCCGCCGCCTTGGCGGGGTCATTTACGTCACTAACTATCGGCGGCTGCGAGAAAATACACTTTTCCCAGGAACGGAACAGCACCTCAGTTGCCGCGAGGAGACTTTGAAATACAGTACGGGGTATTACTGACCCATACGTCTTCCATCCGTAACCGTTGCAGACTCGCCAAAGAGTTCACCAATAGAGACATTGCCTCCCGTTGCCGCTTATTATCTTTGGCGCCACAGCGCCGCCCTCGCACGAGGTTCTGTTGGTATGGCCCTTCTGTTACTTACTCTAACCCGTCGGGACACAGAACACGGTTCACTCGAACGGGTTCGGAGTGAGCAGGTGCTTAGACCTTCAGAGGTGGCCCCATATTTTCCTTCTCGCAATACATATTTCGTCCTCGCCTTATGCAGATTTCATCGGTGATATGTTGATTCCGAGATTTTTGTACTTACGTATCCGGGAGACCAGGCGCAGGAAGCAGCACGTACTGCGACGACGATTTTACCCTCGATTGAGACTCCCGGGCGCTCTCGCTGATACCGCACAATTTCACGATCTGCTGTACGGCGGACAGTACTGCGCCCTGAAATACCGCTAAATACTCCACCCTGCGCCAAAGCAGACACGGTTCGGATACACTCCAGATGCTCCCTAGGTACTGGTTAAGCTTAAGGCATCCGTGATCAACACTTCAAGACACCAAGGATCCCACCCTTGCATGTGGCAATGGCCAGCTTTCCCACGAATTATCCTACGGGCCTCACAACCTACGGCACGCGAGCCGCCAAGGGTCGGCTCTGGCGGATTGGCTGGTGACCCGATAACCCGACAACCGCATAATGTCCGCAAGTGGACTCGCGGCTGGTGACGGTATGCGTTTCACGAGTCAGATCGGTTTCAGTTGGTTCGACTTCATCAGCAATGAGTCGTCGCAGTTACGAAGCCTGAGACAGGACATGCGATCGCCGACAGAGCGATTCCGTCCACGACCAGCGCAGAGACTCACGTATTTACAGGAGACGCTATCGACACCGCAACGACAGCCAGCGCTATCTCGACACCATGCCCTGTCTCAGAGGACGCTGACGCGACAAATGTTAAGCTCGCCGCGCTCTCAATTGCAGTAGCTTGGTCACCTATCACAGTCTGAACTAGACTCGGGCCCACGCCAGGTCCGCGTGCCGCCCGTGGACTGCCGCGGGCCTTCGGCGCGCGCGTTTCTTGGACGTGTTGGTGATTACGGTGCAGTCACCGGTATACAGCCATTCGACCGACGACACACCCGGAGAGACGCGAAGCAGACACATCAGGACGCAGGAAGAGATGCACACCATTCAACCAAGCTTATCATCCAGCCGTGACAGGCGCACGCTAGAGTACGCGACAGCCCTGGGTCGGCGACCTCGCTCAAAGTGTTCTGGTGCAGTGCACACGTTGAATCAGCGTTGTCGAGAGTATGGGTCAAAGTACGCACGCCATGAGCGACTGGCGCGTCCCGCCTCTCCGGAGTCTCGCAATGCTTCACCTAGCACACCATGTGCATAGTCCGACCGCGCCGCCGCACGCCGCCCACCTGCTCGCCGCCACTGCGTTCTGCGTAACACGTTCTGGACTGACGGTCGCGGAACCACTGAAACCGGATTCTGCATCTGCCAGGTCCAGTCTCCCAGCGGCGCAGAGACACCTTGGAGATCACATAGCGAGGCGTACCCTTCTCAGACTCAAAATGCATGCGACACCCGGACGCTTTGTTCGGAGTTGGCGTAACCCCTTGCGATGTACGAGCGGGGATCTGGTGTCATATGGTAACCTGATTTTTTTTCCTCCAGGACTCGGTGTGCTGGCGCGATAAAGTGGACGGGCAAATTGCTGAAATTTACGGCCGGCCGCGACGGACCCTCATGGCGGCGTCCACTCAAGCACACAGACGTCCGCCATCTTGCTCCTAGCGGCACTCCCCGGATTCGGAAGTCGCGGAACTTGGCTTGGACGCTCCGCGCGTTCGGCCGCTCCGGGATCTATGAAAATTCCGCACTCACACCCAGCCGATAGGAGCTGGCAGATGACTAAGATATTCAAAGCCATCGCACCTGATTGGCCGCCAACGCACCCCGCCCCGATGCCGTTGTCCCCTGGCCGGCGGTAGATAATAGAAAAAACCCAAACCTCCGCCTCTTTCGCTCCTCTCCCACTACGAGTGCTGCCACGCCGCGCTGAACGATTCCTTTGACTTGCTAGCGCAAGCACCGGCGTCGAGTCGAGCCGAGAGATGCACGTATGAAAGTCACCACCCGGCGTTTTCAATCTTCCTTGGCCCGGCCTGTATCTTGGTCGCTTCCTGGATGGATACGGGAGGTCCCGCACTCCCATAGCCGCCAAAGACGGAAACAGGAGGCCTCTCCGGCCGCAGGCCACGATCTCTGCAGCTCTGCCGCAGAAGATGCGGCGTTGCGCCGAGCAAGCTGTCCTATTGTCGCTCTGCTGCATAACGGTCATTCAGCACAAGCCTAGAAGCCGCCACTTAAATCCCTCCAGTAGGGCCGCCGGTCTGGCACTTCTATTTTGCCATTAACCGAGAATGGCCGTCTGATGCGCGCCAGGACCGGAAGATCGCTGGCGCGTTTGGCACGACGGTACTTGGACCCCCGCCACCTCTCCTTGGCTCCTCCCGCTTTCGGTCCACTTGGCCTGCCGATAGGAGTGCATACAGAATCACGGTCTCTTCACGGCGTCGATTGACAGAGTTGGTTCAAAAGGCCTATCCACAGCATCAGGACCGCCGAGTAATCAACAGATCCTTGAGGTCCGCACTCCACCAGAAGTCGGATGTCAGAGCAGGCCTTCCTGCCAAGTGTCGAATTCCATGCGAGCCAGCTCCGCGGCCGGCGCGCCTCTGTCTGGCGCTTCTTCGCTCGATGCGCAAGCGTTCGGATTCACATCCCTTTCACTCCTGGGTCGCGGTTGAAAGTGCCAGTGGCTTCCGGGACAAACACGCACCCTCTTTGTCTTCCATGCCAGTTGTAGACGATGGCAAGATCAACCGCACCCAGTCGGAGGAAGCCTGCTGCGCTGTCCAGCGTCTTGACCGCGCGTCTCAACACGCTATTTTCGACTTCGCCTCCCGCACTCACCCCGCACCACCCGACCGCTCCACGCCCCCCCCACCACCCTCTGCCTTCCTCGCCAGCAACTACGCACTTAACGCCCTCTCTCCTCGCTTCCCTCCGCGTCCCAACTGCTCTGGCTCGCCACGCCACTCGATAGGGTCTACCCGTTTTGCCCACGACACTGTTAACGCCAGTATTCGGCGCAACTACGAAGGCGACCACCCGACTGCTCAGTTCCTCTCCACACCACGGTATGCACGCTCATCACACGTTATTAGACCCAGGCTCCTCGTCTACGACCAATGCCCCGCACGCACTTCCCCCACGCCTCAGCGTGCTACTATCCCTGCCCCTTCATCCTCCTCTCTCACCTCGGTCAGCCTTGTCCTGTCAGCTCATCAACTCTCCTGCTGCATCGCTTCGAGGCAGTTCTCGACGCACCGTCCGCCTTCGCAGGGCATCTTTCCAGGGTCAGCCCGGAGTCCACTGGCGAGGCATAGTCCGGCGGCCTTGTGTCCGCTTTCGTACCCAAGGCGCACTGCGCGATGGGCTTCCCGGCCGTCTCCTGCACAATCCACGTCCGAGCCGTCGCGAACCACACTTCCTGGCAGTGTACCGAGGTCGAACCGGCAGCGGCCGCGGCTTCTGCGTCACACGCTCGTTCTTCCACCCGACCAGCCACCTTCGACTTCGCACGACCTCGCATGGAGGCCGGTCGGCGGCCTGCTGCGCCACTGGCTGCTGCACGGCCCAGCGACGGCTGCAATCCGCTGGGTGCCGTCCGGGCGGCTCATTCCAGCTTGCCGCGAAGGACTGGACCCGCGTGGGACGCGTGATGTCGATGTGTTCCATAGGCACGGAGACGAAGCGTGCGACTCGCGGTCGCGGTCCCCACCACCATTTCAGTAGTCGGTGGTCTGTACGCGACCGACCGACAGCACGCCCTGATACCCGGGACCGCCTGGACCCCTGCAGCGTGAACAGGACGCTCAAAGGTTCATGTCGATCAGCCCTCCGCGCGCGGAACGGGCCAGTGCGGAAAATACAGTGCAGCGTTTCGCCCACCCGGCTTGAGCTGAGTCAGCGCATCTTGCGGATCGCCGCCATCGTTGAGCGCCGACAGTCCAAAGTCCTCTGGATCGGGAGCCACGGTAGCCGCACAGATTCGATGATCTCGCGCGCGTCATTTCGCCTTTCGCGGTCGGCATCGGTGGCGGATCACCAGCTCGCCGGCCTGGCGTAGAGCTGCTTCACGTCTGAACTGCGCGCGGTCTTGGCTTACCTCGATCCCCCGGGCTCCCCCCCCCAAAAAAAAAAGCCCCCCCGGGCTTCCCGGAAAAAAAAAAAAAAAAAAGAATAGCCAACTTGCTCGATGGACCCAGTGCTTGTACTGCCGCCGTAGGTTTCCGGCCGTGCCCGCCTCGAACAAGTATGGCCGATGCACCAGTCACGTGATGCCGACCTGCTTGTAGCAGCCATTGCCAGCGCTGCCTGGCAGTCCAACACCCTGGCATGTCCTTGCCTTGCGAGGGTTTCTCGCATAAGATACATCCCGCACGCTTGCTCTCTTTCGTCATGGCATGGGCGCTTTCTAGTCAGGCTCCAGCATGGCGTCAAGGCGTCGGCGCGACAGCAACAAGCCGAATCTGACAGAGACGGTTTCGGTCGGTTGCTCGAAGGCCGGGCTGAGTGGATGTCGGCGGACACAGGATGGCGCTGATAAACACGGTATACGGTGCATGAGCCCTGGCGCTAATGGTGAAGCGGCTGACGGCTGGTCCGCGCCTCACCCAAGCCTGCGCAGCGGCTACTCGTCGTGGGATTGCTTCACTGGTCTGTCCTTGGGCACCAGCGTTACACCCTCCGACGCGATATTTGAGGGGGGGGGGTGCGGCAGGATGCCAATCCGGCGCGCTTTCGATTCTTGAAGGTCACGCGCTTCGTTCTCGTCTGGCGTCTTCCCACTCGTCGCGCACGCTGCGGCTTCGGACCAGCAACGCGCAATGCCTTTCGGTACAGCGTGCATCCAGTGTTCGCGTCGCGATGCACAGTTCCACCGGGCGCCAGAAACCTCCACGGTCCCTCGAAAGTGCCATCTCTCATCGGTCACGGTGTCTCGAAGTAGAACTGATTCAGCGCGCAGCAGCCGGCGCCGCTCCGTGCGTTTGCCGTTGGCAAACTCCGCGATAGTCCTGGCGCAGAGCCGATGTGCCCCTCGCCGAAGACAACTGCGTGCTCATGGTGTACTCCTTGGAAGTGGTGGGGTTGATCCGAGGCGGCGTCCCCTGGAATACGCCGCGGTAAGCCCGCCTTCGGCCTGGCCATCTTTTCCGGCGCAAGTCCAAGGGTTGGCGGGCAATGCTGTGCGGAGGCTGATTCTGCATGTTCAGCGCGATGCGTTGCAGCTCCATCGCGTAAGGTTCGTCGATCAGTGCTGCCGGTTGTCGCTGGATCGCCCAGCAGCGCCT
>Ga0163217_1073424_pt1 | contig 10273 bp, 5 predicted proteins | sample SynspAceP_FD_185933 | JGI IMG/M metagenome (GOLD analysis project Ga0163217, IMG submission 185933) | Saline lake microbial communities from Ace Lake in Antarctica - Synechococcus sp. Ace-P (PacBio error correction) | ecosystem: Environmental > Aquatic > Non-marine Saline and Alkaline > Saline ...
GAGAGAGATAATACATTGCGTTAAGCCTCTCTAAAGATCATTCTCTTTTTTTCCCTTTGGAAAAAATTTCCAAAAAAAAAAACTTTTTAACACCACCCAATTTTTATCCTAAAACAAACTTTTCCCCCCCAGAAAGCGCCCGTCTTTGCCATATAACTTTTTTTCCAAAGAAAAACCCCGTTAAAACCCCCCTTCTAAAAACCAAGAACAAAATTGTTACCCCTTTCATGGGTATTGGAAACTATTAATTTACATAAGAATGTAAATTTTTTTTCAGTGTACAGAAGTTATTATAAATTCATTAGCTACTCTACTGGAAATTCCGTTTTTTTCCTCGCTTTCAATCCGCTATTTTCTGATAAATGAGGCTCACGATTACTGTCTTAAAAACTTAAATAAATTCCTTTAAGGCTCTTCTGAAAAGAAACGCTCTGTCTACAAAACACTTGGACTGGTCTTTATCTTTTGACGTTTATCGTAATGGTTAATAGAAAGCCCCTTAATTTAAATGAAAGCTCACGCATTCTAATCTGGCCAGCCGTTCTCATAATTAAACTCTAGTGGTTTGGGTTAAAATAGTAGATTCAATCTGGAATAAAAGTTACTTCAGTACCCCCTAATTATCGGTTTACCAACGCCTTTTACAGGATACTGGCTTTTACCTTTCATATTCTTTGCTCGTAAAATAAGTACCATTTCTAAAAAACACGTTTGCTTTTCAAATGGTTCGAATAGGTGCACTTTACACAAGAAGACCCCAACACCCATGTAAACCTACCAGAAACTTTATCGGAATCTTTATCGAATTTACCACCGCTCCAATTTTTAGTCTGACTAACTGTAACGCAGAAACACCTTTCTTTTTTTATGAATATCAACAGGAATAAACTGGCGTTATACCTCTAACGGTTACATGAATTATTTTCGTTGATGATAATGTAAATTGGGTTCACAATGCCCACCCATGGCTTTCGTCAATTGAATTATCGAACAACTTCATTACCAAGATGGTGTACGCCTCTAGTACCCAATCACCAATATACATGGAAGGCCGCATGCGCACATGCTCATACCTTCTAAGGCCTGGATCTATCGCCGAATATCTTTCATAGGCAAATTTTCATTCTTTTTTGCTTCTCAGACTTTTATTTTCTAGGTCCGTCATTTTTTTGCTTCTTCGCTCATAAATTAATGGTTCGTTGTTAATTATTAGCATCTTACACATTAAAGATTACTTACTAGAATTAGGCCCGTTTAAACCAAATAGCAACGGTAAGTTATCAACAAAAATGTGGAAAATATAAAGACTATTTTATTTTAAAGAAAAAAATAGCAGGAACTCGGGGCTTTTAAACTAAAGAAGCAACACCCGAGGGTGCTTCTTAATACTATATATAATTAAAATAAAACATGATCATAAAACATTAAGCTTCTTAGCATAGGCCGTCAGCATGAACATTAGCCACAGCTCTACCCGAAGGATCATTCATGTTTTTAAAAGCCCATCCCACTCTAAAGCTATTTTAAGTACTACAAGCAAACGATGCTTCTTGAAGAACACAAAGCGCTGCAGCATCTGACGGAAATGTGACTCAAATATAGACGGTAATAAAATTTTACTTCTTTGATGGTTGGTGTCTGTAGTGGATCCTGATTAGCATTCGCTAATTGTTCGTCACTACCTTACTTTAAAAAATTACTCTTTCAAGGTAATCAATCCAACTGTACCCTACCATCCGAATTGTTCTTTTTGGAACGCATGCGACACTTTCCAGGCAACAGTTGCTCAAAAGCTTTAGCGTAACGACCATTTTTCATGCGTTCGCCATTAATCTTTTTATCTTGCGGGTTGATGCGCATGCTACATCCATAAATTCTTTATCTAAAATGGCACACGCCCTCATTCCACATGCGGCTAATGATACTTCGCCTTTAAAACAGTCGTACATGTGTAATTAGCTTAATTTTAACGAACCGTTTCTTCAGGAAATTTCTTTCAGCATTTAGGTGCTTTATGAAAATACAAATAGCCCCCAAACAATTCATCTGCCCTTCTCCAGAAGCCATTTTAATCCCCATAGAGTTTGATAACTCTAGCTTAAATACATGGGTGTCGAAGCTCTAATCGTTGGTGACATCATAGTTTCTAGTTGTAACTACATCTTTTATAGCCATCTAAATCTTGAATCGTACTTTATTTCGTGATGATGGTACCGATATGATCAAGCGACTTTCCTAGCCGCTTGCTAATCAGGAGAATCCTTCTAGGCTAACCGAAAAGGAATGCACGGGATACCAAGCCTCTGCAGTATCATCTGATTAAATCTTTTGGGCATATTTTTTTTAGCAATGGCCAGAAGTCACTGAAGAATTTCGCCTCCTGAAACAACACTCCATAAGGTACATCAGACATTAATTGTCTCTGTGAACGGCTGCTCTAAAGCCCTCTTAATGGCCGCATACTGGTGGAATTAACTTTTACCGGCAAATCGTAATTCATCAATCACGAGAATCCATTGTTTTAAATCGCCATCGAGCTGTGCAATGTAATGTCCGAGGGAAAATTCTATTTAGTACAGGTTCCTTCAAAGCCTTAATTCGGAGGCTACGTCAAAAGTACATTTTTATCCCAACCCATATATAAAGGAATTATTCCCATAATGGTCCTCGAGCAATAAAATATTCATCTTTTTCCACATCATATATGGTGATCCAAAAAATGCCATTCATTTCAATCCAAAAAGGAAGCTCCTTTTTTTTGATACAAAGCTAAATCCCTCACAAGTCTGATTCGGTTGAATTGTATTTTCTCAAACTGCTTTCTAAGTTGGCCTGTGTATAAATTTCACCATTGGCAGCGGAGTATTAAATTTTTTATCTCACTAAATAGGTTGTTTTTCCAGAAGCTGGATTACAATAGCAAACGCTCGTGAGCTAATATTGCTTTTATCATTTTGCAAATATTCCACTCCAATCTGGCCCTCTATGTCTAATTTTTTTTTAGACATCTCAGGCAACTGAGTCTTTAATTCTCGTAGCTCTCTTTTACCATCAACGTCACATACTTATTCCACACATTTAATTACATCACTTTATAATCAATATTAAAGAAAGATGGTTTAAATGGGTTTCTTTTAAAACATAAACCTAACAACGATTAAATTTAATAACATATAACTATTTTTTTAGTATTTTATTGTACTATAGAGTAGCGCAAATCTAGATGAAATTCTTTTTTGTTAAGTTTAAAAAAATGTTCGACTTTAGCGTCAGAACAAGCTGATTGCTCAAGTAACCACACTTAACAAATACACAATCGAAAAAATTTATCAAATTGCCCTAAATTTCAGCTTGCTTTATTTTTACTGCAAATCTAAGTGCCAAAAAATTCAGCGCTTAGACCAGAGTCCCATATGGATGCAGCTTCTTCAAGCAAGCTATAAAAGTGCAGACAAATTGGCCAAAAGTTTTACCTACAGTAGACCTCCAATAAACAAGAAGATTCTGTTTCTGAACTAGCTCCTGCAGGTAGTGTTATGGAAACGGCGCAAATGACTGCGGGTAGAAATTACATTTATAAGGATGCTAACTTTTGGGAGTACCATCAGTTAAGGCTTGGTACCTATTCTTATTTTACAATTCCAGGCGAAAAAAGAAGGACGGTTATTCTTAAAAACAAGGAAATTTAAACCAATGGGGTGCTTATCACCTATGAATGAAGCTGCTGACTTGGTGCGCGTAAAAGGAACTGTTAGTACTGCTAAAGAATCTTTAGCAAATTTAATTATGATTTCAATGATGGGTACTGCTGGTCCAGATTGGGTTACTGGGTTGGGAATGTTTTAAGGTTACGTCCTGTAAGTGAAAACGAATAAGAGAAGCGCAGCCTGTAAACATCAAAAAGTCCTGAAGTTTAAACTTCAGGATTTTTTTTGTTTGATTGAAGTATATTCCCTTAATTTAAACTTTTATCCTATAAAAACGCGCGATTGCCAGTTGTCGTGCAATTTCTACTTCTGGGATGGTCATAATATCTTTTTCTAGTATCACAAATCGCAAATTTTACCCACTTCAATACTTCCCTTTTTCTTCATTCTTCAAATTACTGAAGGCCTGCCAATTGTCATTCTAAGCGTCTTCTTCCTAAGTCAATTTTTCATTGATTGAAACCCACTCAGGAAATCCATCGGTATCTTTTCGTGCACGGCGGCAATAAAACGTTAAAACGGACTTACCTGTTCTACGAAATCGTTCTAAGCAACTATCCAGCCTTATCTAAAAGTTTTTTTATAGGCATACAGCCCTTTAACGCGCTCGCTCCTAGCTATCGGCAACCCATACATATCGCAGTGGCATGAGTTTGGTTGTATGGACGGAATAATACCGTCTTCAAAAATAGTTCAAAATCTAAAGGCGCAATTACTTGGCGTGTTCACTTCCCACGTCTATCCTTTTTACCTTTAGAGCATCTTTATAAGCTTTTAATACCACGATATTGGCTGAATCACACTAGCGTGCGTATTCTCTGATAGGACTTGACTGCAATCGTAGGCAATTTTTTTTCTATTTCATCCACAGGAGTTACCATCGCTTTCCAAAGTGGTTATACTGATAGCATACGATGCTTCAAAACGCCCACGGAACCAATGCACCATCGCCATTACTTTACCGAGCGAACATTTAAATAATCGGTTTTGATGATGCCCCTTATATAAATAATAATCTAAGTTTCTGGCATTAGAGATCATGGCAATATACCGGATGGATCAAGTCTCCTGATTGCTCGTAAACTGTCTATAAGCTCAATAAATTCTCCGTGATAAAGCTGCATCATTTACTGGTTTACCATTGTTTTATAGAGATTCGTTGCGCACCTTTAGCGCTTGAATAAATGATTTCTTTAGAAGGCTTCGCCAATATTAGCGTCTACCAAATCATAGGGCATCCACGAAAATTCCTGTTATTTGCCCCTTTTTTCAGGATTTCCCCCCAACGGCTTTTTGTATCTTAGTGATCCCGGCAATCAAAGTCCTTTTTGATTTACAAATAGGCGTGACCGGATCAATGCCGCTCCTAATATTCTGGGGGTAATCTGGATAATAAGACCTAATTGTTCTTTGTTGGAACTCTTTAACTCCAGTCGTTTTGATCCCAACCACGTCGATGATAAATCTTTTTTGTTTTTCTAATTGAAAACGTTTTTTACTTTACTAGGAGTCCTCCAAACTATTAGTCCCCACTAAATCAAGTTCCTTGTTGGTCGAACTTCCCCAGTCTAAAAAATGACAATGCGCATGATTAACCCGGAACAACAGCTTACCCTGAGCATCAATTAATTGGTTGCCGCGCTGTTTTTCTGAAATTTCAGCATTGCTGCCTATAGCTTAAATTTTACCAACCTTTGACGCAAATGATTGGGATTTAGAAAAGGTGGCATCTACGTATAAAAGGTTAGCGTTGTAATTATGACATCGACTTGTTCTTTCACTGATTCACAGCTGCCCTATAAGCAACCGTAAAAGTAATGCAATATTCTTTTTCATTTTTTTGGTTTTCTGACTATATATAAATTAATAGGGTACTGTTATTTCGCGAAGGTTTAGAGGCTACAAGTAACATACATTTATCTACAATTTTATAAAATATTGAAAAAAAATTTATAAGATCTTTGATTGATCAGGGACGAAATTATTTGTTTGGAATTTTTGTCTGTTTTAAGCTTTGAAATCTCTAATGATTATAGTTTTCAATACGTTCAAGGGTTTAGCAATAGGCTTAAGTTGGGCCATCGGTAACTTCCAAGCCATTTAGTAGGTTGGACTATAAAAAATACTACAGAGATATACCAGTTAACTAGCTTTGGCACTTTTAAAATTAAACTAATGATTTCTGTTGATGCTCAATTGCTTGTTGAATTAAGTGGAGATACCCTTTTTTAGTGATGTTTCTTTTGTGATTAATGAGAATGATAAAATAGCCTTATGGGTAAAATGGGTGCTGAAAATCGACCAATGATGAAATTATCGCTGGTGAGCAAAAGCACACGTGGTCATATCGTTTTCCTAGGATGTGTTTATTGCTTATTTACCTCAACATTTTTAACCGAAGACAACTGCACGTTTTTTCAGAAGCTTCTAGGCTTTGGCTCAGTTTTTGAAATGAAAAATGAAATGGATGAACTTAACAAAGCTTTAGAAACAGGAAGCAGATTACGATCTGATGCCTATATGAAGTTGAATTCAAAAGGTACTCAGATTTGGGGAGTAAAATATTATGCATCTGAAGAAATTAAAATTTAACGAAGCAGAAGTTTGAAAAGCATTAGCGAGGCTTGGGCTTAAGCGCGAAGATTTTTCATCGTCAACCAGGAGTCTTTAGTGGTGCTGGCGTATGAGAATTGAACTGCCCAAGATTTTACTGCAAAAGCCTGATTTAAATTCTTTTAGATGAGCCAACGAAACCACGTTGATATTGCTCTGTCATCTGGCTAGAAGACTTTTTACTCAACAAAGCAAGGCTGTGTTGTAATCTCCACAGACAACCTCGTTATTGACAATATTACGCAACCGAACAGAGAGGTGATATGGGTCGTATTTACGACTACTAAGCAAATCTATTCGCATTAACTTACAAATTGCGTGAAAGACCGCAGAAGCATCAATAAGGCTACCAAGAGCAGCAGCGATTTATAGCAGACAATCAAACCTTTATTGATGAATTTAAAGGTACCTATTTCGAAAACCATCAAGTACGTCTAGAGAAAGAATGCTTGAAAAGTTAGAAATTAATGAAATCGACGAGAATTGAATTCTGCCCATAAAATTAAATTTCCCGCCAGCGATGCGTTCTGGAGAATTATCCAAATAGATAACTGATTGACACTCTAAAACTACGCGAGATTGTTGTTTTTAAAAATGCACACATGAGTATTTTCACGTGGTGAAAGGTTGTTTGTGGGCGCGACAACGGAGAAAGGAAAACTACCATGATTAAAGCTTAGGGCGAAATGATTTTGAGGAAAATGTACGCTAGTCATAATGTACCAAAGTAGGTTACTTTGCACAAACCAGGCTTCTTTCTATTTAGATTCGAGTTAACGGTATCCAAACCGTTGAAATGAAGTTGCTCAAGGCGAAGTGAGACTCAATGAAGAATATTTTAGGCCGATTTTGTTTAGTGGTGATGCGATAAGATAAAGAAAGCGTGCTTTCTGGAGGAGAAAAAACAAGGTTGGCTATGGTAAATTACTCTTAGACCCAGTGAACTCCTTATTCCTTGTGAGCCTACCAACCATTTAGACTTAAAGTCTAAAGACGTTTTAAAAGAACTTACTTGATTTTGATGGCCAGCTAATCTTCTTGTTTTCGCATGATCGGGATTTTCTACAAGGCTTAGCCAAAAGTATTTGGAGTTTAAAGAAAAGCGTGTGCATTGACACATTTTGAACTGTTTTATGCTATTTGGGTTCGAATAAGGATTGAGAATTTGAAGGAGATTAGACTTGAATAGATCTGACGCTAAAAGCGCTCAGAAACTAACAGAATGTATCTTTGGTTCCTTAGGTTCTTGTTTTTGCTCTGACTTCTGGTCTTGCTCTTGGTCTTAACTTAGGCACAATTCTTAAACCTCCTCGGAAACGGACGGTAAGGCATAAATACTGTAATACTTCTTCTAGCGCCGCTTTAAAGCTGTATTTACTGGAACATAACGTTTTCCTAACCTAAAATCGATCTGAGAAGCCTTCATATTAAATAATCGGTAAAATGGGTAACATACCATCCCTCTTTCCATCCTTTTTTGTGCCGCTTTCGAAAATTCCTGCTTGAGATTCTTTGATTAATTTTACAGTAGCCAAGCGCATTCTCCAATTTATCGCGATTGGCGCCTAACCCGAAAGCCGACAATTAATCCGAGCGGTATTGATTAATCGCTCACTTACCGCTACCACTATCTACTACAAGAAGGGGTTCGTAAAATATGGCCAATAAGCAGTAGTTTTGGTCTTTAAATCGTCTAAAGTTGCTTGGCTGCCGTACTTTAAAAATAAGTTTTGAAACGCATGGAAGAAATTCTAATGGCGACGCATCAACCTCAGCATGTGTGCAACATTTTCCAATCCCTGCTTTACAATGAAGCGAGATTTTTAGATTGAAAAAGAAGCATTCTATCTCTTTATCTAGAACTGGATTATAACCGAATCAAGAACAGCTCTAACCTTCTTTAACTATAGACATTATAGTTTTTTAATAGCGCGCAAAAGTAAACTAAAAAACAATCTGTTTTAGCAACTTATTTTCTAAAATACTGCCTATTTCTTAAGTGTATTTCTCATCATGTTTTGGACATACAAAAGCCAAAAACCCGTGATGTAAAAAGTCATAAGCGCGAGCTCATGATGGTACTATAGGTCACTTGATATAGCCGCTTGAATAACTTAACAAATTCGATCTAAAATAGAGCCATCGTGAATGGTTTTCAACCAGATGGATTACGATTTGCCAAATTCTAAAAGAAGCTTTCCCGTTCTCCATCGAGTTGCAATCCGTAATAATCATCAAAAATAAAACTTCACAACACCTTGTCTGTGCGGATATCTCGCATCTACAAGCAATGGGCCTTCTCTGAAAACTACAGAATCTTGAATTATGGTATATCTAGCTTTTTTGATATAAACCGTCTAATGGGTAACCATTCGAAAACTTCGGAAGTTGTTTTCTTCTTTTGAGTTTTCTGCCAACCAACAAGCGTTACTGTTTTTTTTTTCCAACCGCAAAAAAAGTCCCGAGATAGAAATTAAAAAGAAAAAATAAACACCAGCCCTGTGTACCCGTGAAATTTTTCTAAAAATCCGTAAAACTTAGCTTGTTTTTTTCTGCTGTTGGTTTGAACTATGATAGCTATTCTTACTGCATAGAATAACTCTTACTTTAAATTTTGAGCTGGGGAAGATGAAATATAAAACTAAATTTTCTCAAAGAAATGCTAAAATTAGGCACAACGTTCAAAAGCACCCTAAAAGCGTATCGTGAACGATTTGACATGGTAGTCCTAAATCCTAAAAAACATAAAAAGGATAAGTCTAACATAGTCGGGTAATTTTGTAGTGGTTAAAGGAGGAAAAAACTTCTAACTAAATATTGTGCTGCCACAAGCACTCCAGCTTAACGGAAAAGCCAACAGCGCAATAAAATATGGATTGAACAACATGCGCTACAACAAATTAATTCTCATTATACTGTTTTAGCATAATCGCTATTTCGTTCAGAAATTTAAAAACTCAACCGCGCCTGGTTTTTTAAAACGAAGTGGCTTCTTTGTTATTATCGCAACAATAGGTTTTTAAGACAAAACCTTTCCATTCAATTCTGTTTTTAGGAATCCGGCTTTTGATCAAAAATCGCTATTGTTTCCGGCTCGTTTTGCGATAAAGTCCATCACTTATATATCGTCAGACCCAAAGCATCTGTATGCCATAAAGGTTTACTTTATACTTGTTTTGCCTCTAGGTAGGCTTACAGATCGTTTAATTGAGGGTAATTTAAAAATTTCAATGGTCGTTTCATCAAAGTCGAACAATAACATCGTCAAAACATATTAGTTCATTCAATTAAAAAAGGATAGCCTCCACAACTGACCATGATCAATAAAGTAATAGGCGATTTTTTTCCGAGTTTTCTTTACAACTTCGCACATGTGGTAGATTTTCATTCTTTTAAAATTCCCAATAAGTTAAAAAACGTTCATTCCTTTGCTATAAACGTGGTTGAAATTTGCGTCCAATCTTCCGATTCGTATAAAAAGTATTGGAAGTAATGATTGCTATAGTTTGCTCGTAAAATCTGCAGGGTAAATACGCTAAATTATATACTTTTGAGTACTATTTCAAATACGGCCTTTTGACAGTAACACGTCGAACCTGTTACAGCATTCTATTTATCTGCTAGTTTCACCAAACAGAACTTTGTATAGTTTTTCCTGGTGCTAAGGTTGTATCCAAGGAATGCTGTAAATATATTCTCTAAATCATTTGGCGCATCATAATCATTCTGATTGCATCCCCATCAAAAGGGATTTGTGAACCTATAAAATTATTCTCAACAGTAAATTCTTTGACTGCAAGTATGAAAATAATTCGGTCTGTCCCCTAAACTTGGCAACTTCCAGTCTATTGCAATCTAAGCTCAAAGTAGCCGTATTCCTTAGGGATTTGGTGTCCCTCAAAACTTAGGTTCTTGACTAAATTTTGAACTCTGTTCCGAGAAATTAGAGAGGG
>Ga0163217_1102291_pt1 | contig 10273 bp, 14 predicted proteins | sample SynspAceP_FD_185933 | JGI IMG/M metagenome (GOLD analysis project Ga0163217, IMG submission 185933) | Saline lake microbial communities from Ace Lake in Antarctica - Synechococcus sp. Ace-P (PacBio error correction) | ecosystem: Environmental > Aquatic > Non-marine Saline and Alkaline > Saline ...
CACAAAATCCACCCCAAAAATAAAAGCCCCCCAACTCACCAACCACCATACAGCACAACATAAAACCAACAAAAACCATGGACAAAGCAAACAACCCAACTCCCAATCCCCTACCCACTAACCCCCCCACCCATCCACCCACCACCCCTCAAACCCTCACTCTCAACCCCAGCAACAAAACTAAACCAACAGACATACCCCCATCGGACCGCAAACCACCCAACCCAAATAACACCCAACCCCAACCCACAACCCCTCCACTAAAACCAACACCCAACAAAACAAACTAACTCCTACCACCAACGCCCAATCACACACCCCTGACCCTCCTGCAACAACAAACCCACACCCCCACTATCCCCCAACCCGCCACCTTCCAATCCCCCACAACAAAAGACCCACACCCCACAACAATTGACGAATCAACCCCACCCTCACTCACGCAAAACAACACCACACCACCTCCCCCAACACAACGCCAAAATGCAACGTCCCACATCAATCACAATTAAGACCCACCCAACACAAATCCTCCCATCCCTCACGCCCATAATACAACCTATCACAACCAACAAAGAATCCCCCCCCCCCTTGACGATCATTGAGCTCGGCGCTTCATCACTCATCATACCGGCACCGACTACCTCTCCTACATCCCCTTTTCAAACAACCATATGTCGAACGCTTCATAAACGCCTGCAAACCTTTTACACGCTACTAACGACCCCGCAACCACCGCGGCGCCAAAACCCCCGGCCCAATGCCTGCCGCGGCCGCCTCCGCCCGTTCGACGCTATACCCGTGGCCAATACCTCCCAACCAAAGCACATAAAAACCCCCCCTTCGATTGGCCATTTTGTTGACGCGGATCAATAGCCCATCATACTGCAATGCCTCCGTCGTCCGGTGGAGCCCCAACATGATTACGAACGCGCCTGACACGTTACCCAACCCCCCGCAGACACAATCGGCATCTCCCAATCATGAAAACCTTTCGGAACCCCCCACCGGCCTAAAGCGAAGTTTCAAATCACATGAACAATCCCGGGCGACATTCCACCTGCCCGCACGGGTCCCGCCCACCACCTATAACTCATGGTAAAAAACCTGTCTCGCAAACTGCCTAAACCCCGTCCCTTCGGAAGAAACATCTCCCAAGGTGAACCTGCCCAGCATGACCGAGTCAAACGCCCGGGTTCCCAAAAAACATCCCCGGCCTCGCCTCCAATCCATCCTTCAAAAGTCCGCAAAATCATTAGCGATCAATCCCTCCCTCAATTCGTATCGGGGTAAACAAAACACGTAGCAAGCCGCAATTCTAGCGGCAGCCAATTATGCACGCCAAAAGCAAAGCCTGGCGGCGCCCGAATCAGCTGTACCTCGAAACGCAGAAAACAACATCGGCAAAACCATCTGAAGACGTTTACCAAACGACGCATCAAAACGCGTTTTGGTAAGTTACAACGTTCGGACGCCTTCAAACCGTCAAACCGATTAAAGCGATACACCACTTAGCGGTGGCCGCGGAAGCTCGGGCCAAAACCCCGCCGCCTGGCGCCATCGTCCAGCACCCGTGCGCGAAATACCCCCACGCCCGCTTCTTAGTATCAAGTCGTGTTTTTCAAAGAGTGGATGCAAAATACTCTCGGTCAAAAACAGCGCGTCCACAAATTTTGATTATTCGTGAGAAAACCTCCAGTCCCACGATCCCCTTCGGCAACGGTAAATACTTTCCACGATACAACACTTGAACAACCACACTGCCCCGCCAACCAACTCAAACGCCGGCGACACGTTCAACACAAATTAAGAATATCCAGCATGACACGCAAAAGCGCCCCATGCGTCCACTCTTGGACAAGCACATTACTACGCCACCATCAGATGCCCGCGGGATTTTCCGCAATAATCGGCTAGAATCCTTGGTCTGAGCCGCATTGCGCACATCCACATCAAAGATCCGCCCATTCGCCCGGACACTTTCCCTGCCTAAAAATGGATCAAGCCCAGATCCCTGGCACAACACGCCAGGAAAAAAAAAAAACCGATCATAGGGCAAAACGATCGGGGAACAACACATACAAAAAAAAAGATCAAAGCAAGACTTCCGTAACGGCGGATAAGGTCCACCCGGGCACATATATTTCGGGCCTTGTTCAATCATGAGATCACCTTTGAATATAGTATTTTGATACATCCGAAAACCCTCCGGCTGGCCGAAAAAGCGATGCATCCCGAAGCGATAGGCATCCTACGGCTGAGTAAAAATAACCATCAATTGACTATACAAAAAACGTCACCGCCCCGAACGGAAACACCTTCCCAAAAACAAGACTCGGGTGCAATTCTCGATGCACCAGACTGAAAAACATGGGAGAGCACCTACCATGCCACTTCACCCCTTCGCTTTAGCTGGCCACAATGCCAATGCCAACAATTCGTTCAAAATACCATCGCCACCCAAGGCCACCCTATCTTGCATTTGGCCATTCACGCCTCTCCGACGCTACAAGTGGGATAACACTCCAAAAAATCACTGACATATCGCTACCATCCCCCCCTGCTCGGCGCCCCATCAAATCAAATTGCACTACGGTTGCCCAGTCCCCATATATACGACCACCTATCCATTGTCGGAAATACGTTCATGCATGGGCGGTCATCACAATACGATGACATCAACCCCGACTACGCACCGTACTAAAGCACCCTAAACGTAATAATCTTCAAGCTGAAGCTTGTACCCTTCATCTCGGCCACGACATCAGGAAAGTGAATATCGGGTTTCGGCCCAATACCGACAAGATGATGCCCGAAACCAGTCTCACCCCTCGCGGGTCCCATACCCCACAATACCACACGTTTGCAATTTTTGGATGCCGCTCCGGCTTAAAACCGCGGACGGCCGACCGGACAACAAAGATACCTCCCGTATCTTGGGCGCCCTCGCCCTACGCAAATGTGTTAAAAGCTGACATTGGCAATGAGATCGGATGCGACCGTAAGCACCTCCAATCGACCATGGACCATAGCAATCCCCGCTTCTTGAAAACTCACGGATAATAGTTTCAGGGGCAACACTCGTTGGTCAAAGACGATCCACGCCTGCCGAATACCACATGCGGGCCACAGTGCAGATCATTCCCGAGTTACAGGCCTAATGCCTAAAAGTCTCGCCAAATTTCGCGCCAACGGAAACCATCAAAATCCAATACTCCCTTCACGAAAACAGCCCCCCCACTACCCCAAAACAGCGGAACCGGGTAAATCGCAACGCCCCCGAATTTCAAAAGCCCACCACCCCCCTCGAAATGGATCGGAACTGACCGGCCTGACCAACGTTCTTTTCCACCAACCCCCGGTTCAACGACGCAAGTCAACTGGACGATAATATGCCAAGGTTTCAACTCGTCAACAACGAACATAGTCCCCGGTTTCACACAAGAATAACACGATAATCGGCCGCTAAACACCCGGGCCGCATCTTAAACAAAGCACCCGCATCTCCATATTCCTCACTCAAACTGGCGATATGAGACTGTTAGCCACCCTGACCGGCGTATCCAATCAGACAAACCCTCCCCCAACGACGCTTATCTGAAAGTACAAACCATACACACCACCTCGCGGCCTACGGAACCGCCTTCTCTGCCCTTTCCAAACCCCCGCACCTCAACTTGCACCCATTGGGTACCACCACCCCACCCCAAGCCAAAAAAGCTTAAGGCAATGGAAACCACCCGGAAACTACTAACCCGACATAAAATTCATCTTCCCGCTCCCACCGTCGTCAAACGAAAGTCACTCCCGACGCCCTGCAAAAATCGCAGAATCATGGTCCGCTGGTACGGGACCGGTAAAAAACAGCTCCAATCGCAGCACACGTACATACAGCGGATCACGGTCAAATTCTATCGGCGTTAAACCATAACCAGATTATCTTTCACTGAACGACACCGCTCTTCCAACCGCATCTCATCCCACCGACCCAAGGACCTGCGATCACCCGCGCTCGCAATGACTCCCTGACAAACTGACTACAACATTCACTTCAGAAATCGGGTCAACCGCCCACGATCACCCACCCTCGCTCGGAACGCTTGAAAGCATACCCCCCATCCACCCTAAATTCCCGCCGGACCAAGTGCAAGCCATCAAGTATTCAAACAACAATCAACACCCCCATGCTCCTAAATACTCCCTAAATGCGAAAGCCGTGTACCGAAAAGTCGACGCCTGCAGCAAACCACCATTCACAAGGAATTGAAACACACATTGGATCATTCTTGCGTAATCCCCACACACTCGAAACACATCAAAAATATCCTGAAAGGCAATGACGACCATCCCAAGACCCCCTTCCAAAAGCTTGCCAAACGTCCCTGCGACAGGATGAACATGGACTCCAGCTACCATCCCCCCCGCGCATCTGCCCAACCTCAACCCTGACCATCCGCGCTGTACCCGCTAATGCTTCGGAACTGAAATCAACCCTAAGCCCCCCCCAGCATTGTTTGGGCTGTTACCCCACCCCGCATTTAAATCAACCAAAAACGCCACTCAGGCCCCAAACTCTTATCCGACAACACTCCGGACCCCATTTCAAATCAAAGACCACTGCCATACCATCCCACCCCGACCATCGGGGCAAAACAAAAAACCGCCCCGTACGGCCCAGACCTGGCCACGCGGTCCGCACAAAGTACTACAAAATCCTCCAAACCACAATAAACGGTAACCCGCCGCACGGCACACCATCTTACAAGATGCCCCCCAAACAGTCACATAACACCCCTCGGCAACAACACCACTCCGAACAGCACGCAAAGTCCCCGCTCCACTCAAATCCCGAACGTCGCCCCACCACCGCAAATAAACCAATCATGTTTTGAACTGACAGAAAAGACCGCGGATTGGCGCAAGAACATCGGCTGTTACGTGCGACCGCGCGCGGGCCAAATGAAAATTCCTGGGGGGCCTATACCCCATTCGACGAAAAAAAGGCACAAAAATGGCGGTCGAGAAGTTCAGGTTTTCGACCGGCTGCCCCCCGGATTTCATCACATTGGGCACGTCCCATACGACCACCAACCCGCCAACATCTCGGAAAGAGCGGCAAGACGAAAAAGTTTCGGACATCAACGCGGCCCGCTCCTTTTGAAAGGAATCATGGCAGAAACGGGCTAAATCCGCCAAAGGTGCCCCCCCCGCACCTTGACGTCTCAAAGAACCCGCGACCGGAAACCCGCTCCTCCTAATTGTGCCCCCACCTTCCGCACAACCCGAGCCAAAAACGGTCCTCACCTCGGCCGAACAAATGCTACACTCACCGTCCACCAACCGTTGGGAAAACCTCAATCACCGCCAAAGCAAAGAAGGCCCATGGACAACATTGCCTCACTTTCTGATTTGCCCAATGACACAAACCGTAACCAACAACATCGTATAATGCAGTCTCGGAAATTGACCTGGAACCGCTAACTCCTCGTCGGCAACATAAAACGTCCAACCCAAGAACATGTCAGCCCCGTCCTCCACGGAAAACACCAATCACACCACTCAACCAAACACGGGGACTACGTAATCTTACGGAAAAACGAAACTTCATCCGCCACCTAATTCTCGAACTAACCACGTTCCAACCAACAAGCAATCAAACGAAGCGGGGATGCGGCAACATATCTCTAACAAAAAAACCAACAACACGCCCGACATCGGGCACATTGGCAAACCTTTCCATAGACCACATGGCACTTCACCTTGGCCGCCCCACCCCCCCCGCCCCCTAGGGCGAAAAAGCCAATTCATGCCTACCGGACACCGGCGCCCGAAAAAACCTAAAAGATTCTCCAACACCTATTCAAGCAGTCAAAGACTCTAATCAATCCCCTAAACCCGACCTTACCAAACCAAAACCCCCCCAATCGGGCGCTTTTTTCTCTCCAAATACCTAAACCGGGAACAACCAAAAAGCTCCACGCCCTCTAGCCTACCCGGACACATCACGCCCGTCAGTCACACACCCTGGCCCAAACGCACCCGACCTCCATCGTCCGCAAATCCGTTTCCGGAAAATCATCTCTCAAAGCGGCGATATCGCCTACACACCCGTTCACGCGGATCATTTGTACCAATCGAAAATCTCCGCCAAAACCCTGACCGTATCGGCCTGAACACGATGCGCGACCAACCACAGGGGATCCGGGCAAATCCCAGCAACGGCAATCCGCCCCCCATCATACGCCTCACCATCTGCCAAGCGGCTCTGATCCCGACATCCCACCCGACCCAAAACCGTTCATCTTGGAACCCCATACATCCGCGAGTCTTCTTACTGCACACGGACAGCACGACTCCCGCGAACCTGCAAGCCATTCAAGCGTCGGGGTTCACAACCGATCACAACATGGCGGCACACCACATGCCGCACGATGGACCGGGCGGCGCCATAGGCCCGGGAGGCCTCCCGGGGACACACATCCTTCGGCCCACCACGATTCAAAAGGGGGCTCACCGGTTGTTGACACGCATGCCAACGGCAGGGATGGCACCATATCACGAAATTATCAGGCACGGCACCACGTAACCGCGGCACCGGTAGTATCGCAACGCGCCTTCTCGGTTACGCCGAATCACCCGCGGTGCGACCTCAAGTGAATTTGCCCGACCGCGGACTGGCGTAAGTGCCGGATAGTGCCCCTCGCCCCGACACCGGGGCGACCTGGGATCTGCAACATGACAATGCGCCCCACTCACACTCTCCGGGCGATCTGCCCTGATCACGGAACAGGACGGTTTTTGGGCGCCATCCCATCCAGAAATGAAACGTCCCGGGGGCAATGCGGTTTTGGGTTCACCTGATCACACATCCCTCCGCCCGATCTCTGGCACAAGGGGCCGCGGGGCACCACAAGGCCCTCACCGGCTCGACTTGCACACGCTTTCATGGGTGCTCATGATGACAGAACCCACAGGCTTGGCCCGCGACTTCAAAACGCCACGGGCGGCGTCAGTCATCGGCGGTCACGGCGCGTTCATCTGGTGCGATGCGGGGCCTTGACCCACGACCACCACCGGAAGAAGAAACTCGCTAAACATTAGAACCCTCCTCGAAACAACGCGCCGGGCCATATCTTGTGCCAACTGCGCTTTCGGCCACATCACAGATAATTCGATGTTCGCCAGTACAGGTTCAAAGCCCATTTGGGCATCCCTCGCGCCATATTCCGTTTTCGAACATCTTCCGGTTTGTCACCATTGGCCGACCCCCAGCGCCTTGATCCCCGGCCATGACAATCGGACACCGGCGCCACTGGAGTTCGGAAAAAAAAATAAGGGCTGCGCCGTGCGGCAGGCAATTCGATCACCGGCGTCGGGCCGCGATATACCGCCAGGCCCCCGCCAAGCGCCTTGGCCCAACTGCCCGTCAGAAATCAACACGACGCCAAATGTGCGGGCGGTGCCCTCGCCCTTGCGGCCATCATCCTTCGCTGGGGCATCGTCGACCACACGAGCGCTTCGTATCTCGCCAGTTTTGATTCAGGCATTTGCCAGATAAGCCATCCTACTGAAAAACGCCATCGTTGCGATCAATAAACCGCGCGCCTTCCTCGCTGGCGCGCTTCAGCGCCTTCAAGGTCGTCCAGGCAAATGCATAGCGTAGCGTTGGCCTTACACACGATGCGGCGAGATCGACCGGGTTTCAGACGGCCGACCAATGCTCCTTCGTCCGGAAAACGGCTCAACAGCCCACCGGTTGGCGTCAAAGTCAGGCGGCAAAGGATGAATCATCCTTGCCAAGAAGCCGCCAGCTTTGTTCAAGCCGGCGGGTGAATCATCCCGCTGCCGCAGATAAAGCGAACCAGGCCATCAACCCCTTGGGTCCACGGGCTCGCGGAGCAGTAGCAATCAAGTGGTTCCGCCACCCATATGTCGGCGCAAAGGTTAAATGACCTAGCCCCGGCCCACCGTGATCTCGGCCTGAATTGCGCGAGGGGTATCATGGCTTCTGCTTCATCATACCGCGCGCGATGGCCGACAGGGTAGCGTTAACGGATCAGAACCTTGGGTCAAGATAACACTCCTTTCACAGTCGTTCACCATAAGATGGATGCATCCGAAAGAGAATTCCCCTATAAGCGGTTTCCTATAGGTGATAATATCGACTAGCTCCCTCACCACTAGAAACCCCGTACAGAACCACCTTGCATCATTCCCTTGCGGCAAGCTCGCTGCATAGCGCCTGATCAACCCTACTTGCGGACGGCCTCCGCCCCCATCCTACCGGCCCTTCCAAAGACTGTCAGTGGCGGCGTCACTACCCGCCATGGCTGCGCCACATACCTGCGACTCCAATCACAATCAATAGACCTTCGGTACCCGCCTCTTCGGTGCGGAAGAATCGAGCGGCGCCGGGAGCCGAGGTAGATCGGTTGGCACCTCTTCGCCCGTACACGTCGGATCTGCATGGCTCGGGGGGCGCTGTCCACACCGCGAAATCCTCCTGCACGCCGCGGGGTCAGGTGTCCACAAGTTGCACAGGCCCCTTTCGCCCCTCGATCTGCTGACCAAATGGCCCGAACGCCTGACAGCTGGCGACCGGGCATCAAGCCAGCCCTGCGGTCCGGCGGGCCTTCACGCGCTGAAGTTGCCATAAAATACTCTGGATTATCCTCATGCCGGAATGAGGCCGCAATGTCCCCGCTTGTCAATGCAGCGCTACGAGCGCCTCAAAACCGTGCAAATAATCCCCTTGCCGGTCCCTGGCGGCCCACAATCCCACATGATAACCACCGGGCCGGGAAAGGCCGACGGGCGGCGCTTTCTTCCTGTGCCGGATCAAACGCACTTCCGAACCACGCAAGGCATACCGGGGCGGGGCCGAAACGTCGAAGCAACCACGGCGCTTCTCAGGTCGTGATCACTGCCGGGTGACCGGGACTGATTTAGAGATTAATCCGTCACACCGTGTCGACACCTCCCAATTTGATATCGTTTAGCGAAACGCGACCCTCCCCGACGACGACCAGTGCTTGACGCAAACAGCTCCGGGGTCCGCGGTCCCCATCCCAACTCGTGACTCAACAGATAGGTCAGCAGCCCCCTCGGAAAATTGGGGGTCGGCGTCATACCGGAAAAAGGCCCCCACGGCGCCAGGGCACGGGGCGAAATCTCGACTCTGGTCCAGCACAAAGCCCCCCTTCGGAATGCACCTCGCCACGCGTTTGGTAAATCTTGGTCCGGATAAAGCCAAACAGGATTCTCGGCATAAACGCCGGGCGTGATTCTCCGGATGTGGCCATGAGCCTGAAATCATAGCGATATTCCCCGTCGGTGCACTTAAGATTGCCTATCAGTATGCATGAAATACCCCGTCCGCGTACGCGTGGTTCAGGAAACAGCTGCACAATACGCATCGCCCTAACCGACACGGTCGTGAACCCGCTCCAATCGCATTTTTCGTATCACAACCCATGGAACCCATCGCCCACCCAGCTCACACACGCGGGCGAAATCCCATTTGGACGCGCAATTGAACCCTCTCGCCGTGGTGTCGCGCAATTCAACCGGGCAAGGAATCGGGAGCCCGGCAAATCCACTGCCCCCGTTACACCCACGGAAACTCGATCACCCCATCGCAGCGCGCGATCCGGCGGAATAAGAGTTCAACCATACGCCGCCGGCCAGATAGAACGGCATCGACATCCTCGACAACCTTCACAATACCGGCTAGCAACTTTACGCCACGTCATCTCTGTCCCGGCGATGTTACGGGCTTGCACCTGCCATAGAGGGCGGCGGCACAGGTCGCTGGAACTCACAGAGAAAATCCCGACCGCAGGCCAACCTCTCGACTCGCCTTGCCTTTCATCGAAAACGGGCGGCAGCTGGCTGCAAATACGCGCAGCTCACCCCATTCCGTCGGCCCAAACGACCATGGGCGCTTGACAAGCACCTACCGACTTTGATTAGCCGGGCCAAGCGCGGGGTGGGACGCACGGGTGCGGGGTTGCACGCCGGATCGGGGCCAGCATAGCTCAGAAACTTGGAACGCTTGCCACGCGCCTTGGTGCGACGAACCGGCAAGGCATCGCGTTCAAAACGTCGACACGACATTCAACGCGGCCTGGTCCGGCTCCAAAGTTGCAACCGGGTCGGATCAACCGGGGCCAATTTATTGATCCCCTGACTAAAATCTCCAACCAAAATAACCCGGCCGCAAACCACGACAGGTTTCCAATATTTCGCCTGCCCAAACCCGGCGGTCTACATT
>Ga0163217_1008593_pt1 | contig 10272 bp, 7 predicted proteins | sample SynspAceP_FD_185933 | JGI IMG/M metagenome (GOLD analysis project Ga0163217, IMG submission 185933) | Saline lake microbial communities from Ace Lake in Antarctica - Synechococcus sp. Ace-P (PacBio error correction) | ecosystem: Environmental > Aquatic > Non-marine Saline and Alkaline > Saline ...
CAAAAAAAAAAAGGAAAAAGAAGGAAGAGGGAATAAAACGCCCCAGGAACTTCCCACAAGCAGAATTCCCTCTTCCACCAAGTGGTTTTTTCTTAGAATAAGTTTGGCCCCTTTTTTTGGAACAGCCATTCTAACCGGCTTTAACTTTTTCCCGACATTGGGGAAATTAAGTTAATGGAAGACTTCTTGGTCTGCTTTCTCTCAACCGTTTCGTAAAATGCCAACATACCTGGGGAATTTTTGGCTTTTTTAACCATTGGCGATGGTCAAGCTCATAGAAGCAAAATGGAAAAATAGGTAAAAAGGTAAATTTGGCCTTCTTTGATTTAAGCTGGTATTGGCTTCAATTCGGCTCTTTAACTTTCATAATCATCTCAGCAAATCTTAAATAGGTAGCTTCGATTGGTAAGGAACTATTTTGAGCACCTGCCGTTTCATAATCCTCATCAAAAAACACTGCCTTCAACCGGCGGTGTGCTGGATATAAACAGTGTTTGACCTCTTTTTGATGTCAATTCTTGGGCCCAGCCGGCAGGAGTAAGCGCTAACGACTGCGGTTTTCATTGTTTTTTAAATTTCCTTAGGAACACCTATAATCATGGCAAATTGGGATTGATTTGATGAATAATAGACGCAAAGATAGTAAAAGCACAAATAAAATTGGAAAGCCCTAATTAAGAAAGAGTATTTTGGTCTGATTTGGAAAAATTCCGCTTTTTCAAAAAATAATCTTCGGTTTTAAAAAGTTTTAAGGATTTAGAAATTTGTAAAATGAAAGTTTTAAACAAGTTTAATTTGATTTTTTTTTTCAAAAAGTGTTGCTAGAAAATAGGATGGGTAAGATCTCTGTTTTAGCCCTTATTTATACTGAAAAAAATTGAATTTAACCAAATAAATTTTTTTTCTTAATTTTGATTTTAATCTACTATTATCCAAATTTTGATCCGAAAAAATAAAACTGTGAATTGGAGGAAAGGTCCAGATTTGGCTATTTTTTTGGTAAGTAAAGTCCTTAACTTGCTTAAACCCAAAAAGATAGCTTTAGAAATACTCGATATGGTCAAAAGTTCAATCTGTACCTAAATCACACTTTACTCCATTTACTTCCAGAGGGTTTTTATCTTAGCCGATTTTAGATGGCGATGTGAGTAGGCATGCTTCTCTTGAATCCGGTAAAAAGAGGTTTTCAATGGGAAGGCAAAGTTTCCGGATTTTTGGAAGATGGTAAGGAACTAGCGCAAGCTAGCGATGGCCGAGCTTTTTCAACTGGAGATTTCAGGGCGGGCTATTACCGCGATCAAGACTTTTATGATGGCTTTTAAATGAGGCTTTTTCGGTTCAAAGACATCTTTGCCCCAACTGTATGCCATGTTTTTCTGTAGAACATGAGCCTGCAAGTGCAGAAGATTTGAATGAATGGACATTTTGCCCATCGATCGCTTGAAATGAGGATCGGTAGCTGGAAGAATCTGACTAACATGAATAATTCTGCTGCTGACCATTTCTCCTACTGCAGCTCAGATGCCAAAATTTTGGGATTAGCCTATGCCTCTAAGATCTATCGTTCAGAATAAGAAATTGAAGGTTTCTCTCAATTCTCTGTCAATGACGGAAACGAAAGTAGTTGGGCAACTATTGGAAATGCCTCTACTTCAGAAAGGGATGTTTTATGAAAGCATCAATGCCAGCAGGAGTTTCTTCAGGTACCCTATGGTGGTTTTGTTTGGGATGAATGGTTTTGGTATTTTCTTGGTCCAAAAGAATTTCACACTACAAAAAGGGAGTAATTTCCAGAGGTTTTGGCAGGTTTTTTGCCAGACAGATCTACACCTGCTTTTGAGATCCTTAAAGGTAAAAGGATGGGATTTATAAAGCGCTTTTAGAAAAAACTATCTACACGCCAGGCGAATTAGCAAGAAACTTCCACATACTCCTGTTCTTATTCACGTCGAAGAATTAAACACAGCCTCAGGGTCCATTCCACTTTCGGGTTCACACGATCGGTATAAATCTCAGGAACGAATTAACCTGGGAAAAAGATTGGGATTGCAATACCAAATTCAGAGAATACATCCTTTCCAATCAAATCGCCACGGCAGATCTTCTGGGATCAAATCGAAGCTGAAGCAAAGCCCAAAGCTAAAAAGAGAAAGAGGCAGCTTGGGCAGCATTCTCAGGAGAGAATCAAGAAGGAACTAGGCGTGGCAGTAGCGCTACTTAACGATGCACTTCAAGCAAAGTACAAGAAAGGTGATCTTGGAACAGATGGCACAGGAGCTATCCAAAGACTATTAATCCTTTCGCAAAGACGTAATTACTACGGTTTCGCAAATCGTTGATGATGCTTCGGTTTTTTCGATTCGATACAGCCAAATCCAAGTTGAAAGTTGGTAACAAGCCCAAGATTCCCTCTGAATTTCGATCGCTATAGCTCACATTTATACAGTCCAATTCTGAATGGAATGTGCCGCAGTGGAAGAAGTCAAACCTGATCAATGAATAATCTCCGCGGTAGACTGGAAGAGAAATTTTACAAGCATTCCTTCGATTACTACGTTGAATAATCCTGCATTTTTTGCTTCGGAGAAGAACGTAGGAAAAATTGAGATGTCAATCAGGCTTTGCAGGATTGCCAGCAAAATATGCAGAATCAGAGTTCAGGATTACTGGAATTCGAGAAGTACGATATCGGGCGGGAAATCGGAGCAGCATTGCGAGGACTTCGACCTATAGCTGAGATTCAATACTTGGATTATTTACTTTACGGGATTCAGCTTACTTTCTGACGACTTAGCCAGGTTTTACAGTATAGAACCAAAGGTGGACAAAAAGCCCCATTGATTGTTCGGACAAGAGGGTCACTCGATGAAGGGCGTTTGGCATTCGGGTTCTTCAATGGGCTGATTCTATCTTCACTGAGGGAATGGTAATCTGCGTTCCCTAAGAGACATGACTCAGGCGCAGGAATGTAATGCGACTCTTTTGAAGTCCGGATGAACCGGCCTTTAGTTATCGAATGCTTAAATGGCTACCGACTAAGGAACAAATTGCCTACAATAATTGGGACTTAATACAGTTCCGATGGGCAAGCCAGAAATTTTGAGAGCGAAAAAAGGATATTACCGTCGCCACTTATGGTTCTATGTGCCCGAGTCAATAATTGGATGCTGCTATCGAACTAGCCGAGATTGGGATTTCCGATTGAAGTGATTGAATGTGCAGACCTTGTTGCCTTTGATGTACATGCGTAATTGGTGAGTCCTATCAAGAGAACGAACCGCGTTATTTTTGCAGAATGAAAGATGTGCCTGGAGGCAGCCTCGGCGTTTCTGATGCAGCAAGGTGATCGAAGTCAAGAATGTTTTTAAATACTTGGATTTCCCTGAGCCACAAAACCTTTTCCGGTAAAAGCCATCGACACAGCCGCTATTCATTCCGATGAGATTATTTTCCAAGCCAAGTATAGAAAGATATCGGGAGCAAACGTATGGCGATGATGCATGAAAGCTGAACCCGAAGAGTATCGGCGATCTAGGATATTAATAATCCAAAATAGACTGTTGAGCAACCCTTTTATGGGTGAAAAATCTATTTTAATAAACATGTGATTACTCACTCATAGAAAGTTAATTGTACAGAATATTAAAAACTGATTTCTGAATAGATGTATAGCTTTTTATGTTTGTTTTTTTTAATTGTTTAGATATCCGAAAAAGAGTGACTGTGACTCGAATTCAAATTGTTTATTGGATTTAATTTTATATCCGTAGCTTTGCGAAGTTTTTAAAAAAAAGAATTCGATGAAGCCGAATCAATGAGTAATAGAGAAGCTTTTTAAAGTGTAGAAGTCCATGACTTGAAGCAATTGGAAACTACTTATAGAACCCGGTAAAGAGAATGGCAATCCTGATAAATTTCCTTGAAGGAGATGAAAAAAGCCAAAGAGGCCCGAAGAAAAGCGTACTAAAATCATTGTGGCTATCATTTTTTTGGTGAGCAATGCGCAACCTGAAAAACCACTGCTGCTAATTTGGTTTTGAATATACTAAAACAGTCCACAGAATCAGGAATAGGGGACTTTCATTACAAAAAACCTCGTTCTTGAAATCACTTTCCTTGATGGAAATACCTACGAGTATTTTGGAGTTTCCAAAGAAATGTCTTACCAATTTCTACAGTGCAGACAAATGCGTATCGATTCGCCGAAGAAAATATCTTGAGTTCTCATCTCTATCGGAATCCAAGAAGACTTTGGGAACCTGCTTAAGCCTGATTTTAATCACTTATAAAAATATAAAAAGGCCTGATTTTAATCAGCCTTTTTTTTATGGAGTATTTCGGAGTGATTTGTCCTTACGTGGACTTGTTGCTGGAGACTTCAAATTACTTCGGTTCAGTAACCTATCTTGAATCTCTACATCAATTATCCGAAAGGGTGTCATTTCATATCGATTTCCCAAGCGGAGGGAAAGCATTGCATATTTGAATGTTTCCTTCTACTGCTTGGGCCTTCCTTGGTGGTGAGAATTCTAGGGAAATCTACCAATTAAGTGTGAAAAAATGGAGGTCTGCCACCTGAAATTCTGTGAATTTGCCATTTTCCGTTTGATTGTAGAATCGTACGAAAGTTGAAATTGATTTGGGTTTTGCTTTAACAGAGCGTGTCTCTTACGATGGCATTGTGACAATAGGATCAATCACCCATCAATCGAATTGTATGCTTGGAGCTTCCAGGAGGTCTTTTGCTGTAAAGTAATTTAAATTTCAGCCCGCATCGCGCTGAAAGGTGATTGAGTTGAAGGCGGGTTCATCATCAGTCCGACCGATAGCCCTAGATCAACCTTCGGCATCTTGAAAATCGATTCCAAGAATCAACGATCACTTCCTACAAGTGGGAACGTATTCCAATGACTCAAAAGTGATTACTGGTACAGAGGGGAAATTATCAGGGGGACTGATACAGGCAGAAAGCGCTGGCTGATAAAAAGAATAATTCCTAAATAACTTTTGAACGCAATAGGGCGAAAGTAAAATTTACATTCAAAGTAACATCAAATTTTCTTCCGATGATGCAAAATATGAAACGATGCAGGATTTTTAAAAGTTTTTCCAAGAAAAGCTAAAGAATTTTATTCTGAGGATAATTTCGAAAGAAACTTGCGCTTTCAACTCTTTCACTATCAGGCAAGTCATAATCCGATCTTGCGGCTTAATCTCAGTGCACGAAAAATTATTCCTAACATGATACGATCATTAAGCTCATATTCCATTTCTCCCAAATCCAGTTTTTTTAGGATTTTGAAGTCAATCAGTTTGGAAGTCCCTCAAAATTACGAAGGTTTTTTCTCATTCCAGCGGCACCACAAGGGATGATTACCAGTACCATTTCTTTGGTCGGAAAATCCTGGTACCGGTGCTCAATGGCGAAGCGATTATTTGAGGTAAGAAATATGGCCCGATCCACTGACTATCATGTGCTGGCTTACTTCTGCCGACTTTGAGTCGAAAGGCCGGAAGTCAAGTTCTGTTCGCAGATATAGAGCCAAGCAATATCAAAGATATGGTCCGGGAGATTATAATTCAGGAATTTTTACAAATGTAGCCTTATAACCAAGCTGAATTGGTACAGCAAAAATAATTTCCTTATGGAAAGCGATAAGAAAATCCTTTTGCTCGGGTCACTTTTGCTTATTGGATTTGGCAGAGTCTGGATTAGGAAAATTTTCAAATCAAAAACCTGATCGTGATGGAAACAGGTGGGATGAAAGGAGAAGAAAGGAGATGATCCGCGGAAGAAGTCCATGAATGGCGAAAAATTAATTTTAAAGACACAGCCATCCACTCGGAAATATGGAAATGACGGAATTGGATGTCTCAGGCCTATTCAAAGGAGGCAGGAAGAATATACGCTGCCGGATACTAAATGCGCGTTTATTCTTCCGAGATCCCAAATGAATCCACTTTCCTTTTAGCGCCCGATCTCAAGGTGGAAATCAACTGCAATTGACTTAGGGAATTTCCACTCTTGTGCCTTTATCGAAACACAAAGATTTGGGAAGGTCGATGCTGAGGGGAAATTGGAAGTTTTGGGGAAGATTTGACAATAGCGAATCAGGGCTGCAACTTAATGGTGCAGTAATTGCTATCTTAAGATTTATTAGACATATTTGAAAAGATCAAAAACTCATCAGAAAAAAAATTAGGCCACAGTAGCAGTATTGATTGGAATTTTAGCTTTAGAGCATGGTGCTTCAAGTAAAGCCTTGTCCTGCCTACGCGAAAGCGCCAGCCTGCTCAAAAGCAATACTAAAAAATATGCTGACTTTAATATCAGCATATTTTTTTTATGTCTTCTAGGCAATTCTGGCTCCACCTAAGATCACGAGTCGCTCGACCACATTTCGTAGCTCAACGAATATTTCCTTCGCAAGGGAAATTCTTGAAAGTTTAGCCCAAGCGGCTTTGCTCATCTCCTTTTTAGCGTCGCCATTTTCCTGAGCGATATCCTCCAAAAATTTAATTTAACTAATAAAGGAATATCATCTTTTTCGGTTCCTTTAATGCAGGTACTTGATTAAGATAACACTCAGTCTGTGATATAAATCTTCGCGAAATCGTTTCTTCAATCTCTTTCTTGGAGGTCTTTATTAGTGGCTGCTAATACACGCCAACATCTTTACTTTGATATCCTTATCACTTCCGACTCGTAATCAAGTTTTCCTTGAGGGCTCGCACAACTTTGGATGAGCAGAAAGCGACATATCGCCGATCTCAATCTAGGAATAAGTTTCCCGCTTTGAGCTTGCCTCAATTTACCTTGAACGCTGTTTATGAGCTGAAGTAAATGCACCCTTTCTCATGGTCCAAAAAAGTTTCACTCTCAATCAATTCAGAGGGGATTGCCCAAGCACGTTTACCGCTACAAATGGTTTCTGCCACATGATGGCTTTTTTGTGGAAATCCAATGCGCTACGAGTTCTTTCGGTCCGTTGGACCAGTGATCCAATACTCTAGCATCTGTAGGAGCGACTTTTTCAAAATAGTTTTTCCTTCACCTGGTGAATCGGGTTTTGATTCGCCCACCAATATCAAACTTCTTGGAAAGTTTTTTTTTCTTTTAAAACCTTAGTTTCTTGTACGCAATTCTTTTTTGTCAAGGCATTGCACTGTCAGCAGCAACCTATTCCAGTATCTGAAGTTTTGGGATGAAATCGAAGGCTCCTTTCTTGGTAGCCTCAACAGGCAGTCTCTATACTTCCCATGGGCCTGAAATCAATGATAAACTGCGGTGGTCGATCCCAAAGGCCTTTTTGCCTGCTCGAGAACTTCAATGCCATCCATTTTTTGGCATTTTGATATCGCACAGCACCAAGTGCAAAATCTTCTTCTTTGATTTTGGCTAGGCCTTCTTGCCATCTTTTGCTTCTGAAATTAATGAAATTTTTCATACTCTAAAATCTCACGAAGAGTATCTCTTGATGACTTTCTCGTCATCGATAATCAGAAATTTTTTTTGACATGGGTTTCAATATAAGGTAAAAAAAGTGCAAGTCTGTTAAGCGGGTTCTGTTTCCTCAAGAGGATTCTGCATTTATCTAGTCCCGACTTCAACAATCGGATCATCGTTCTACCCGCCTCGGGAATCGCCCATCCCACCGAATCGGGGACGAATCGCACGAGCAGCGCTTGGCCGAGGCCTATTTGATCTTTCCCCATAAGGTTTACCAATGCCCTGCTGTCACCAGCCGAGCGGTGGCCTCTTACCCCACCTTTTCACCTTTCCTTTCTTCTTAACACAAGGCTTGCCCTGAGCTTGTCGAAAAGGGTTTATTTTTCTGTGGCGCACTTTCTGTATCACTACGCGTCACCATATAACCCTTTCCCGTTAGGAAGTATGGCGCTCTATGTTGCCCGGACTTTCCTTCCTCCGGCTTCGCCGCAGCGGCAAGACGGACTTGCACCGGGAAAATAAATCATTTAATCCGAAAGTAGGAGGTATTCATTTTTAATAATCTGATTATCCGCAAGGATGCCAAGTAGCCTCTTTTCTTTGCTTATTGGGACGATGATGGAAGGCCATCACGATGTTGGCAGGCCAAAAGACAATATTATCTTAGTACATTCCAATTAAATATTCATGGTGCTTCCTTGGGTACTAATAATAAAGGGCGGATAATCAATGGAGAATTCGTAGGGCGCTAAAAAAAGATAAATTTTTTCATTTTTTCAAACATTTTAAAACCTGAGCTCCTGTTTCCTGTATTCATAAAGGCAATAATTAGCTTTTCTCATAGTGGCTGGTTGAGCGCTCCTTCATTGGAGCGGTTCTTTTTGTGCCAATTGCAACTAACTTGCATATGGAAAAATGCTAAATGAGGAAGTTTCGTCGTCTGATAAACCTGATGAACTTCTATCCGCCTTATCTATTCTCTGGATTAGGGTGGTAGACATGCCAACCGGATTTTCCCGATGTTTCGAAACTCGACTCAAGCTTACTTGGTTTTAATCGAATCTGCTAGGAACAGCTTTTGGAGGTTCGCTTTATTTCATGTGCGATCCTTTTTTTTATGTTTATTCTGATTATTCATTTAGACGATGAGTAATCGTTGGAATAATAATGGCGTCAATTGAATTTTTTGAACCAGGCAAAGGGACTGTTTTCGCAGAATTCAAACTTTCTCCTGAGGAAGTCAAAAGAGACGAAAAGCTAGCGGGATGAACATGGGAAGTATACGTTTGAATTCCCATGTGAGGTAAGGGATGAGGCGGGAATTTGATTGAGGCGCGAGTACTGAAAAAAAGGAGGTTTATGTTCGCAGGAAGGATTATCGAAAGTCCTAATCCGATGTTTTGGAAGCATTGACTACCTTTGGAATCAAAATATTAGCGAATGATTTAGTAGGGAAGTAGTACTGTCAGATGATATCAAGGAAAACTTTTTTGTCCTGCGGACTTAGAGCTTGTAAAAGGAGCATGTTGCGTAGAAAGGTGATGCTGGAAAGCTCCTTTGGAAAGAATGATGAACCAAAATCTTGAGGAGATTTATCCCTAATAAGTTTAAGATTTTAATACGAAGAGGTAGGGCTGCGATTGAAAAAGCAAGGCAACATGGGTTTTATCGACAAGAGATGGAGATAAAGGCACGCCCAACGTTGGTGATAATCGAGATGTGCTTATGCCTTGTATGATGATCGAGGAATCCTGAAGTGTGGAATTGAGCAGGCTTTATTTAGCTGGAAAGACGGATACAAAACTATTTTCCTGTCATATGTAAATCCGATCGGGTAAAGGAAATAATGAATGATTTTGATGGGGCCGCTGAATATGATCGTTGGCATATCTGTGAATCCTGCCTTGTCAATTGGGGTCAAGTTTAAAAAGTACCTATCTACAAATTTCTCAGGACCCCTAACACGGAATATGGAGAAGCTTCGGTATGGGGAATTGTTACTGAAATTGAAGGTTAATGAAAATCCTGCTCTATTTATAGCGCCGGATGTTTTTTTTTTAGTCCTTTTGATCTGGTAATGCTTATTGGTTTTTCGCCGCCAAAAATGCTCAATGAAATAATCCCAGCGCTTTTAGTGAAATAGTCACCATCTGTTCTTCCAAGCTTATGATTCCTGCTAGCCAAAATAAATTAACATCGAAAATCTTTACGCATTAATCAGTGCTTCTGCAAATTTAAATGTTGGCAAAGAAGGATTTACATTTTCATCCAATTCCCCCGTGAGCTAATAATAAGTGTCCGCCTTTAGATTTTGCTTGCATTTGTAAATGTTGGATTGCTCATGATAGAATTTGCCCACATTGGGATATCCCATGTACATTTCGGCCCAAGCTTCTCATTCTATGGTCATGATCTCCTGCCGAAAGCTACGCTACTTTGTAGAAGTCCGGATGTAATAGAATCGCTCTCCCGCATCATATCCTCCAGCTGAATGCCCAATATCGCCCCACTTTAATCTACATCATGAATTCGTTCTAGCCGGCCAATTCTTGATGGCTAATTACATGATTCTGTCGTTCCCATCTCCTAGATTGTTTATAGAAAAGTCGTTAAGCCTTACCTCTCCGTTCGGGTGCCTATAACCATCTACCGTCAACTACAAATAAATCCCAATTCAGACATAGGTTGCTGCAGCCTATTTACCGCAGCTCTAAATGTTTTTGGTGTGATGTCGATATGCGGACCAGTGTAGGAATAATCAATAAATCGGATATTTCGGTTTTCGAATTAAGCACGTCGGTAAATAATAGATTCCATGGATA
>Ga0163217_1025488_pt1 | contig 10272 bp, 12 predicted proteins | sample SynspAceP_FD_185933 | JGI IMG/M metagenome (GOLD analysis project Ga0163217, IMG submission 185933) | Saline lake microbial communities from Ace Lake in Antarctica - Synechococcus sp. Ace-P (PacBio error correction) | ecosystem: Environmental > Aquatic > Non-marine Saline and Alkaline > Saline ...
AAAAAAAGAGAGAGAACAAACCCGGCTACAAACGGCCGACACAGACCAATCGCCCTGCGCATCCGCAAAAAACGGCCCTGACCGAAGTCGCCGCGAAAGCGAAAGTGGGCAGCAGTAATCAATAAAAACCAAGCAACAATCGGTCCCCAGCTGAAAGGTTCGCTGCCTGCGCTTTCCGGGCAGAAACCTGCTATGCCGTTTGCGCGAAAAACGTCCAAAAAATCGAGGTGCCCACCGCTATTCTTTTCAAGTGGAGGCCCAGTTTCGTGCGATCGGTCGTTCAACCGTTCGAATCCCATTTTTGACAAAGGGCAACATCCCGTTGCTTCGACTGCACTAGGCTTCCGCCGCATTCCAGGAAAGCAACTATAACATAGCGTCTGTCAAAAAATTTTTTATCTCCAAAAGCACAATACAGCGCCAGGACTTCCCAGCCCAGTACAACAGCAATATATCCCTTTAATCCGCGTTTTTCTACGGTCAAATTTCCAAGCTCTAAATTTTTCCAAATTCGGTTATATATAATTTTTTTCTGCTGAAATTCCATAGAGTGATACGCTTAACTCTCAATAACGGGTGAATCTGGCTGTAAAAGCTTCCGAAAAATCGTTCGGGATTTTCGAGCTGTGCACACTCGATTTTTTTCCGCAATAATGAATGGTTGGTTTTTAACCCGAAACTGCATCCCAGAAGCAAATGCTTTCACTGACCGGAAGCGGTTGTAAAATCCAGCAGCTGTCTGTATGGAATTGGTTTCACTTTCTAAGGTCGAGCCTTGATCTGGTCCTGAAATCGGCTCACCGTGGTCTGCAGTCAGGTCGGTTGGTGTCCAGTGTCCTTTGCCCAGTCAACGGGCCCGCCCTTGACTGTCCGAAGGGGGTATCACAAGGTCTGTGTCGCCTTGCCTCGCCTTTGCCATGCCGGGTGCTGCTGATGGCACGCTACTTTGGTTTTTTTTCGCTCTGCCGCTGAATCAATGCGGCAAAAACCTGAAAGCCGATGTTTTTGCAAAATAACGGCAATCTCATTCACAATTCACTTTCTTCTTGATGAACACGAGCGAGTTTTCTTTCTCTGACGAATTGCAAAGCGAAACACGTTTACCGCCGCGGTTGGAGTTGACAGGCATGATAAGAAACAGCAAAAGCCGACCTCTTCGCCATTTCCCCGGAAATTTTAGATGTCAATCAAGTCCTATGTTAGTGCCAGACGTGACGGTCGGTGGGAGGCTCTTTTTGTCAGTCGCCAAAATCCCGCAGGTTCCCTGTTCAGCAATTTTCTGTGTGAACCTTCTTCCGTTGAAGTAGCGTGCGCTGGCCGCGCTGGCCGACGTATCAGTTTAGGGACCAGAGCCGTTTTCTCTGGAATAGACAATACCACCGGCTGTTTAATCCAAACAGCGTCCTAGTTACTGAGAGACAGGCCTGAATGACCGATGTATTTCGAAACTGATCTTGATCCTGATCCGTTCTCGAGCAAGGGAACTGCATGGTGAAGTTGCCGAACTGACTAGCCACACTCCAAGGATAGCGAACGTCCGTTTTTCGAGCGCGCGATGGGACACTCGCCCATTGGTATGGCTTTTCGACGGCGATGGATGCGAAACTTGGTTAGACGTAAAATCTGCCCCCTCTTGCAGACTTCTTTGGATACACGAAAACAGACGTTAATGGAGGCCGCGGTTTTCATAAAAAGGTAAACTCACAAAGACGACGCGATGCAACTGTTGGCATAGCAAGGCAAATGGTCGCACTCATCAAAAAAAGCGTTTCCTTGAGAAAAGATACTATTCATGCGTCCGGGATATCATTACGAACTTCTGAACCTATGGAAGATCTGAAAACCTCCCTTTTTTGGCATGATCCTGGTAGAATTAAGCTCCCTGTAATGGAGCCCTACCGATGGCCGAAACAGCCGCCTTCCCGGTCCTTCGCGATGCGAGAAAAAGAAGCAAACGCGGCAGAACTTTTCCTTGTTGGAGATGGATGCGGTTTGTGCGTGGGTCGCCTGCCTGTCGCTGATCGCGCCCGCATTATCCCCAAAGGCTGCCGACAGGGTGCCGCCCGACGATGCCCTGAACAAATGCTGTCGCGTGTATTTCCTTCAGAATTGTATGCGCTGAGCCCGACCCGAATGGCCGAAGAAACCTCTAATGACAGCGAGCGATGCAGCCGCTTTGCCGGGATCGAAACTCGGTGACGACCGCAATCCCGGACGAGACCACCATTCCTAAACTTCGCCAATCTGCTGGAAAGGCAACGGCGACCTGAACGAATCTTTGCTGATGTGAAACGCACATCTGCCGTCAACGGGGTCACCCTGCGCTCGGGCACGCTGTGACGCGACGAATCATTGATGCGCCATCCCTCGACCCAGAACAAGGCAGGCAACGTGACCCCGAGAATTCATCCACCAAGAAGGGCAATGACTGGTATTTCGGCATGAAAAGCCCACATAGTGTGGACGCCGAGAAGCGCGTGACCCACAGCTCGAGACATCGACGCGCCATAGCTGCAGCGACAGTCAGGTCTGGGATGAATTGGCTTCCATGGGGGCGAAACCTCGTCTGGCAGACAAGGCTATGTCAGCGCCGAGTGTGCGAGCCGATTCAAGGGCCGGCAAGGTCTGGGGTGTCATGCGCAAGGCGCGAAAGGCAGCGCTCTGCATCCTAGTAGAGAGCGGGATCAAACCGATTATCGCTACGGTGCGCGCGAAGGTCCGAGCACCATTCCGCGTCATCAAGCGCCCAATTCCGGCACGTGAGACCCGCTACCGCCGGCCTGCCTCAACCAACTGCCAATCGTTGTCAATGAGTGTTGCGACTGTCCGCTTCCGCCGGAATCTTTCGACGCTTGCAGGCACGCGCCGCAAAGCGTGCTCTCCGCCCTTTCGTATGCGACCGTTGCCGCTCGTCAACGCGCCCATGACGAAAGCCGCTGAGCGACCATTGGCGCTTTTGCTGATGGGGTGATCGCCATAGGCCTGTGCGCATTTTGTGGATTGGCTGAATCTGCCTGACGATTGGGGTTTCTCATCGTCATCAGGAGGTCCCATGACACAGAGGAAAGATGAGCCCGCTACGGCCAGCGGATGATGGAAGACACTGCGCATCCGTGCGATGGTGATAAAAACCCACCAAAAATCGCCACATTCGGGCAATCAAGGATTTCGTCGGCGTTCCTGGGCGATCACCCGATTATGGCCACGCCGGAGACTGCGCGCCTATCAAGCTCACATGACGGATTCCCGGGGTGACGCCATCAACCTTCAATGCCCGGATCGTGCGCTCCGGTTCTTTTTCCGCATGACCTGCGGGCGTGAAGAGATGACGTTACATGCTTTCGGACGGAAGCCCCGCGGAAGTTGGCCGTGGTTGTTCAGCGTCGGAAGAGGTCTCGCGACTCCTGATGGCAGCAACCGGGGCCCTGGGCCTCAGTTAATCGAGCGGCGCTCAGCATCTCGTAGGTGCAGGGCGCGGGCCGCCGAGTCTGCATCTCAAGATCGGCGTACTTTTTCGACAGCGAACTCGGAATGCTGATCCACTTGAACTGGGCAATGGCAGAAAGACCGCAAAAGTCAATGCCCTGTCCGCCGGAACTGTGCTGGACTTTGCTGCGCGCCATGGTGGCGTGAGGCCGCGCCCCGAAGGTTTGGCCTGTTTCCCAGGCAAGCCAAAGATCAACCCGATCTCGCCAAAGGCAGCTGAACCGGGCCTTCATCCTCGCCAAGCAACATGGCCGGCGTCAAAGAAGGTCGCACTGCTGCACACGTTGCGCCACAGTTTCGCGACGCATTCTTCTGGAGGCCAATACCGATGTGCGGGTGATCCAGGTGCTCTCGGCCATCGCCAAACTGACGACTAACCCCGCTCGAATACACCCACGTGGCCACCAAGACGATGCCGCGACCCGTCAGCACCTACGAGATGCTGGCCAAGCTGCAGGACCAGACCGTCCAAACGAAGCCTGGAGTGCCCGTCCTGCGTTTGCCACCGGCCCCGGCTGGAGATCGCTGACCAATCTTTCGTCCATGGTTCCTGCGTGGCGGCAGTCCAATGGCGGACATGTCAGCCCTCTCCCAGCTCCAAGGGTGATGTCGGCGACTTGAAAGCTGCCGGAACGGAGGCGCTGGCGGCAATGTGGCGGGTTGCACAAAAGTCGGCCCACCATCATATCGCCTATAACTCCTGTAAAACGACATGCCCCCAATGTCCGGGCCCGACCGCACGCGACGGGTGGAGGTCCGCGTGCGAGGACGCTGCTTGCCAGTGGAATACTTCCACGTCGTTTCAAACCTTCTCAGCCGAGATCGGCAGACTCGCCCGTACTGGAACAAACGAGCGTCTACGGGCTGCTGTTCAAAGCCTCGGCCGAACGTGACCAACAATCGCGGCCGATGCCAAGCCGGCCTTTGGGTGCACGAGTGGCAATGAACCAGCGTGCTGCAACACCTGGGCTCGCGATGACCACATCACCGCGCACATTCCACAAATGATTCGTCCCCGTGGCGGCCTGTCGCCGGATGGCACCAGATGGGTTGCATGCCGCCCGGGTTCTTCCTCGCATCGTGCGGGTCTATCGTCGACTGTTCCGGCCCTGTTTTCTGGAAACGGGCTGAGGGATCTGCCACCGGGCTGGTCCCAGCTGGCCTTTCTTCAGCGATCTGGCCGAATCTGGCCAACGGGGCACACCTTTCAACCACTTGGCTCGCCCCCGTTCCGCAATTCCGAAATGGGTGGTCTATGCCAAACCGCCCTCGGCCGGGCCGGAGGCGGTACTGGCAATATTTCAGCCGCTAAACACACCGGGTGCGATCTCAGAACGCCCCGCCTGGTTCAGCCGCAGATGCCCAGACCATCTCCTTCCGCTGGAAGGATTACGCAATCAATCTGGCGACCCGCAGAAGGTCATGCGCCTGGCCCACGCCCGAGTCCATCCCGCCGTTTCCTGTCATGTCTTGCCGGACGGGTTCCAGCATCCGGCATTACGCGCTGCTGCCAACACGAACCCGCAAGCCAACATCACCAGAATCGCGCACGCCTGCTCTGCGTCCAGCAGTCAAACAGCCCCGCGGTGCCAGAAAACCACAAGCCGAGATCGCACCACTCACCCTGCGCGAACCAATGTTCCCTACGCTGCGGAGCCCAATGCGCATCGTCGAAATCTTCCGCGCGGGCAAAAAAGCCCGTCATCACGACAACCGCCAGGAGGCAGCCGCATGACAAAATCGCCTGTCACTCGTCACGGAAAACCCACCAGCTGAATCCGCAGACCTTGGTCCGAAACACCTGTGCTTGTTCACTTCCAGCGTCGCCACGAAGCCAGGCAATGACAACCGAAACACACAGCTTGTGGCATCCTCAGCCGTGCATGCGAGCGTAATCGGGCAAACATGCGCACCTTCAGCCGCCTCCCGATGCAACGTTTGCCCAAGCCCGACTGCACGCTTTCCCCATTAGACGGAATCAAGACCCCCGCGGCTTCCCACCTTGGGAGGTTTCCAACGCGGGTCGTGCCTGCGCAGTGCGGCAACGTTCGCCCGCGACCCGCATCAATAAAACCTTCCAACCTTGCCGACAATCGGTCCTGCCAAATGCTGTGTTGCCGTGCTCTTCGAAGCAGCCGTTTTACTGAATGCCGCAGCAAAATTCGTGTGACCTGATATTGAGGGCGAGAGTGGCCAAGATTACCACAAGGCATCAGGCAGTAGATGGCGCGAGCGATCCTGATCCAAAGCCGTGCAAGCATACCTTGATTACACCTGCAAGGCTCAACCTCGAGCTGTTCCGTGGCTTTGTTTTCGGTAAAAACACCAGTGAGCCGGATACGACCATTGACAGAGACTCCGCAGTGTCGACCAATGGTTCCTCCCGACAAACCCCGAGGCTCCGACGCACGCATTCTTGCCCGTTGCTGCTCAGATAGCTCTTTCTGAAAATGTAGGGGATGCCAACCAGTCCCACCGGTCACTGAAGGGCAACTCTAAAAATTGCCCTACCTGGCGCTGCGGGTATGTTTGACGGAAGAACGCACGGGAAACAGCAATGACGCAGTGGGTTTCTTGATCTTCCGATCGGTAACGCGAGCCTTGACGCGAAGAAGGAAACCCTCGTCGAGATCGAGCCGGTCGTGCCGTGGGGAGGAGTTTTTCGTCCGTTCTTGAAGGAGGCCTGCGCAAGCCTGATGCGAAGCGCAAAGTCGCGTGCCCGGCGCAAACCGATGGTACGCCGTGCTGATGTTCAAGACCTGGTGCTGAGCGCGCTCTAACAACCCTGTCGGACGACCAGATCGAGTAATCAGTCCGCGACCGGCTCTCCGTCAATGCGGTTCTGGGCCTCCGCCTGCAAGACGGGTGCCGGATGCCAAGACGGTGTGGCTTCTATCGCGAAGGGCGCGGCAGGCGGGCAAGGTCCAAGCGCGTTTCAGTTCAGTTTGACGGTTTTATTTGCGCGGCAAGGCTACATCGCCCGAGGCCTGGCAGATCCCTGGACGCGTCCATCGTGCCGGGTGCCGCGCTAAATCACAACAGCGCGAATGAGAACAAGCTATCAAGAACGGCGAGTGCCCGAGAATTGGGGCGGACAAGCCGCTAAGCGTAGCCAGAAGACGTCGATGCCCGCGGACGAAAAAGCACGGCAAAAGCCATTATGCTACAAGAACCACGTGAATGGTTGGACCGCAAGCACATAGCTGGTGCGCGGCGCTGGCACGTCAGCGATCTGCTCAGCACGACACGCCAGGCGGTGGGAATCACCTGCTGATGGCAGGGCAACACGGCGCGGGCGTGTGGCGGATGCGGCCTATCCTCCGAAGAGATGAGGCGAAGCTGCGTGCCCGAAACTGAAAGGCACATCCACCGCAAGGGCAAGCGGGGCAAGCCGCTGACCGAGCATGCAAGGGCAGCAACAGGACCAAGTCCACCAACCGTGCGGGTCCGGGTGGAACATGTCTTCCGGGGCGCAGAACCAACGACATTGGGCGCACCTCGTGCGCAGCATCGGACTGGTGCGGGCCAAGGCCAAGGGGATTGGATGAAGAACCACCTCGCATAAATACATGCCGACGCCTCGTTCAACTGCGCGCAATCAACGACCGTGTCCCGGTTTTGAATATCGGGCGGACCAACGGGCGATAACCCCGTAAGGTACACCAAACAAAGCGTGAAGGGCCCCCGCAATGCAGCGGCTGCGGAACCTGCAATCCGTCGGACGACGGCCGCGATCCTCTGCTTCAGGCGCCGTGGCCCCGCCCGCAAAATCATGAATTTGTTCAAAATCGAGGTGCCCTGATCTGTTTGCCAGTATATGCTCACGGGGCAAGGAGACAGGGAGCCATCGCGTCGTTTGAAGTCTCCGCGCCCAATACCCGCCAAACGTTAAAAATTCTGAGGGGGATGGTTCCAAACACAGTAATGGGGATTTGCCGGCCGGTGAAAACTGAAGTTCGTCGGCGCGCAAATGGCGATATCGCGGAACCCTCAAGGATAGAGCGTCCCACCACACCGTCTCCGAGTAGCCCATGAAGTCCCCAAGCCAAATGCTTTTCGCCGGATCTTCTTGCCGGTTTTTCCCAAAGAGTATGGTGCCGCCGTAACTAACACCGTTGGCTGGAATTGATCCATCAAGAAACTGTTCCGAACCTGAACGATTCTCACCCTCTTGCGAGATGCAAGCATATATAGCGACCAAGCTGGGGTTGAACACTTGCCCAAACTTGGCGACGACTCTGCAATGAAAGAACTTATCAATTGTGATGCCGCCAATCGCCTTTGAAGATCGGTGTTACGAAGCTGGTCGAGGGCCAATCGAACAGGGCCTTCAGCTCTGTGACGTTCGACCATCTTGTAAGAACAGACAAGATCCCCTGCCGCCGCTTCAAGATTTTCACCTCATCGCCAATAGTCCGGATCAATTCTCACGATATGCCAATGGTGAGGCCGCGCTACGCACCCCTTGATCTGCTTTGGGTCAGGATGGGCAACCCGCATTTCGGATCCTCTGAAATCTGCTGGAGGACGGCACATAACTTGTTTGCCCTTTCTGGATTTGCCGGCCCAAAGGGCTCAGTAGATGAATCTTGTGTCCGAAATGTCATTCGAGGTGACGGTCGTAAACAGCCCTTCCGGTCGTGGACAAAGTTGAATGAAAATTACACCTCATTTCCGCTTTCAAATGACCGCGGTGGTATGTCACAACTTTGAGAGCAAATGTGTCAGGATCCTTCCCGACTTCGATCAACGCATCCCTCCCGCAATGCCCGTCCAATATGCGCTCCTGCCATAAGCCCCTCCATCTCCTGATTTTGCGGAGGATGGGCTCATGAAGAGCTGCCCTCCCAAGCTTAAGTTGGTAGGTCAACATGGCGGTATTGAGGGCGCACACCAACTACGGGCCCCCAATGTTCCCCACATGGGATACGCTGGGGAGGTATTCTGAGTGTAAAGATTACGTCCCAACCGAATTAGAGAAGGGGTCGCGGCAATCTTATGGAGCGGCCGTCTTGCTGAGGGCATGCCGAACGTTCAACAAGACTTTTGAGCAGTGGCTTTGGTACTTTAAGCTTGGGTTTCCCTCGTTTTGCTTTGGTGGATTATCCAGACAGCAGTCGGGATGTGAAGGCGGCCTGGGTGGCTTGCCGGACGAACAGCGCTCGGGGCGTGCTGAAATGAACGCAGTAATTGAGGGTTTCCCTGGCGTGCGCATAGATAGCCTCGGCTGTCCGAAGTGGACCTGATCGGTGGGTCATCAACCTCGATACCTGCGTGATGATTTCTTCGTTTGTACATGCAAAGAACTGCGGCAGAAGTCGCCGGCCTGCTCGATAGTTTCAAACTTCTTGGGGAAATTCAGGCTGATATTTCAGCGTCTTGAATGGGCTTCTGAGAACGGTTTAACGTTTGATGTGTGGGGACGGCTGTGGGATTGAGCACACCCAAAGATCGACCAGCCATCAAAGCCGTGTCTTTGCCTTCATAGGTCACCACGGTTTCAGCAATGCAAATTCACTGATCGCGCGGTGGCACAGCATGCTTTTCATAGCATCGATAATAATTCCTTGAACTGGCTGGGGCGCTTTTTCGGAGTGCTCAATGCGCCAGCCAACAACACGGCGGCTAAAAGATGTCGAGGATGACATAGAGATAGAAGTGGACCACTTCAACCGTCCTCAGCTTGTGAGTCCCCAAAAACCAGACGCTGATTTTGGGCGCCTCGCCAGCAATTCGGGTTTTCTGATAGACGGGAACTGGCGACGCGGCGACGGCGCTCGTAACCTCCCCCTGAGCCGCCAGGTATGCGATATTTCATCGTCCCGATCGGCAAAAGGTAGTGCCTTCGTCGACAATGTTAGCAAAGACTTCTGAGGGCGTCTGATCAGCGAAAGCCGGGGTTCGCAGTTGAGCAAGCACCTGCCTCACGTTTGTTTCCGGCAGGCACGAGCGAAACGCGCCTGGAGAGGGCGCGGTTTTGACCGCGCGTGGCGGGGCGGTCAGTGTGGAGCGGGTGGCGAAGAACGCTTGCCCGCGACAAAGAGGAGCGAGAGCAAACGGCCTTGAGGTCAGGCCCGCTGCCTGAGGCAAGAGCACTCGCGGCATCGCATCATGATTTGCCGCGCGCTTCTGGCGTCTGCTCCATCCTCGTCAGCAATGCCGCCACTTTTTTTTTGGATTGTGCAATATGGCTTTCCGCCTGGTCCAAGACGCCCGCCGTAGCGCTGAAACTTCACGTTAGACTTTGGCCAGTTTCAGCCTGTAACGGTTGGCTGGTGCTTTTTTGCGGCCCACGTTGCCGCGGCTGCAATGCTCCCAATGTGAGGCCCGCTCACGCGCGCCGACGCCAATCCGTTAGCGCAGAAGAAATAGAGGCCCTTCGGCGCCGGAAAATGGCTGTAACACCAACCCGTTTGCTGCTTGCGTCCGCCTAAATCAAGAATCGCAGTTTGTATTTGGCTGTGAAAATCCTCCGCTTGGGATACTGTCAGCATCGATTGGGGTGAACTGCGCCTGGTTCACCAGCGGTTGCGGTAGCGGAGTGCTGTATCGTCAACACAATAATCGTCAGAAAAGCGGTGTCTTCCGAAGGATAACCATGGTACGGTTCTCCTACACCCTCAAGTGTAAACTTCAGCCACTCAATTTGTCTTCTACTCTATCTACGGAGGTGCCCCTTCCTGCCGTGCACGACGTCAAACAGATTCCGCGCCCGTTTAATGCCTAGTAAGGTACCCCGCTCAGCGCGCGTTGAAGGAACGGCCGCTTGGCAATGTCCCGCGAATG
>Ga0163217_1039875_pt1 | contig 10272 bp, 11 predicted proteins | sample SynspAceP_FD_185933 | JGI IMG/M metagenome (GOLD analysis project Ga0163217, IMG submission 185933) | Saline lake microbial communities from Ace Lake in Antarctica - Synechococcus sp. Ace-P (PacBio error correction) | ecosystem: Environmental > Aquatic > Non-marine Saline and Alkaline > Saline ...
AAAGAGAGATCCAATGGCCAAGTTCGTCCTTTGGAAATTTTTTTCAAAAAACAAAAATTTAAGAATGAAAAAAAAAAAAAATACCCCTTCCTTTAAAAAAAACCGCTTTTTTAAAACAATTTTCCCCCCCCCCTTTCCACCCCCTTTGAAAAAAAATAAACATCTGGCATCAAATCCCAATAAATGCCCTGGGCGATGGCCAAAAACCACAACCCACCCAATTTCTTTCGGTAATTAAATTATAATTTTCTAAAGGTGGTAAAAACGGTATACTAAATAATCCGGAATCCAACTCTCAAATCCACCTCCCGGCCCGTAAAACTTTGTACTCCCTAAACCCACTTTGGAAATAACACCATTATCTATTCGAATAGAGTCCCCAATGGGAATTCCTCCTTCATTTTCCCTCAAACCAACTCGCTTTGGGTACGTTCTTCCTATAACACAAACCTTCTTAGCCTCACATATCCTCCATCATTAAATAAAACTCTTCCCCCATCAAAATATTTCTTTAGTGGCAAATCTTTGTAGAAAAAGGAAATAATCGCCATAGACCCGCATAACTCCCAGAATTTTCCTACCCTGATGAATTTGGGTCCGGGTCACCGCCAAAAATCTCCTTTTCACGTTTTCTTTGGAGCAAATATAATTGAAGTCTCGGAATCCTATTTTTTAATACCGTCCATCATTTATTTAAAGCTGCACTTGTCCTACTTTTTAAATCTTTAAAGGCATACTTGGTACTTGCGCCCGCAAGTGAACTAACTTGTTTCATAGCCACATTTTGAAATTGTTTTTCAAAACCCATTGTCCAATCCTTTGCGGCACGGAACAAAACGAATAGCATAAATATCCCCCACAACACACCTATCACTGTATAATGGTCCTGGTCCATTTTTACCATAGAATCCAAAAATCTCTTTGCCATGTATTACTGTCAAATAAAAAATCCCATGTATTCCCGTCTCTAAGGCTTCAATTGGGTTGTAATATCCGCTGCCCTTCTGGCCGAATATATCCGCAATGGCTCCCAACAGTTTAAAACCCATAGTTGCAAACCAATAGCCATTGTATATCTATAAGGGACTGGTTAGAAAGTAGTCTTCAAATTTTTCGCCCAAGAATCAAAAAGAAAAACGCCGAAGAAGCATTCCTAAAAACCTGAAATGGGTAAATTAAAAACGATTTCCCAATAAAACTAGAACTTATGACCGACTTTGAAGTCGCCCCCAAGGCTTTCTATCCCATAGTTCCTGTGCGTTCCTGACCACAAACCACCATAAGTTACTACTTGATCCCAATTATACCTGCTATACATGGTTCCAAGGCAAAACAAGGGCAACTATAATCGCAAGACACGTGCAAATTCGATTTTTGCTTTAACTGTCCGCAACATTCCTAATGAACACTCCGTTCTGGTCATCCGACTAAATGAACTTCTTCTCCCTAAAAAATCGATCTAAACTTCTCTCCAAGCCCATGGCTTCCGCGTAACCGATCTCTGGCTAAAACGCTACTACTATTTAGCTGATCAACTTGTCGTTTGTTCTCAATTAGTTGTCGTGTATATAGTCAAGGCATGTGAAGAATCAATCGTTCTTCATATCCCACCACGCCTGAAAAACACACAACTAACCATGAAGCGCTCCTGCAACCTCTCATGTATCGCCTATGGAATTATCACTTCCAAAAAGATCGTTCTCTAACGCAGCCCTTCCAATAACAACATATTTGTTTGTTCCTTAATAATCTTCTTCGTTATGAAACGCCCTTCATCATTATCGTCTTTCGGCATACTGAATGTTGCCCGACCAACTGCCCTTAGAAGTATATTATGTTCGTTCTGTATTTTACCAAACCCCCTCGGAAACTCCGAGAAGTAGTAATACTCAAGTCGAACATTGCCCCAGGTTTTTATTAATATCTGCCAAATCACTATTGTCAAACTCTATGAACCCGATTTGGATTTATAGCTTATAAGGAAGTGGTTCTTCCTGGAAATACATAAATGCACATTGGTGGCCATCATCTCCAAAAACTCGTTGAAGGTGTTTTACCAGTCCATTTCCCATACCAAACAGTACTGACAAAAATTAGAACTTACCCAAAGCCAACCGTGAATCCAGACAAAAAAGGTCCCTGAGTTTCATTGTCTTTTGAATGGTTTTCCGGAAGAAATTTCCTTCCATTCATCCCTACTAAACATACTGGAAGCTCGTAACCCTGAGTTTATTTCTTGTCCTCTACAATAAACAGCCAATCCTTTTAAGTGGACAATTCCTTTTGCACATGCTCCGCTATGTCCTGGCTCATGCGTTAACTATTAGTATAGTAAATTCCGCGCCAATCATTTAATTTTTTGAATAAGGTCATGACCTCGTAAGATGTTGTTATCTATCCAAAAGCCCCAGTTGTTCATCTTGCCCAATACGCACTTTGGGCTCAAGCTGCCATAGCCCTAGCAATAGCCACCCTTTGTGTTTGCCCTCCGGACAATTCACTGCGGCAAAATGGTCCGCCCACTCCCTTTAAACCCACTTGGCTCTAAATCTTTCAAAGCCTTACCGGCCTTTTCTTTTCCTACCTACTTTTTGGTAATACAGAAGGGAAGGCAACATTTTCCCATGGCACTTTTAGAATTAATGCAATAAAGGATTGAAAAACGAAACCCAAAAAACTTGTCCTGTATGGGCAGCCTTAGTTTCGTTCAGTTTTTTTAATTGCACTTCCATCCAGTTATATGACCCCTCAATCATGCACGTCTAACATGCCTCCCAAAATGTAAGTAAACGTGGATTTACCAGAACCTGAGATCCCATAATGCCAACAAGCTCACCTTCCTCAACGGAAAAAATTAATACCTTTTAAATACGTGAAGGGAATTGCTCCCATCTTATAGATTTATGAAGATCCTTTATTTTCTATCATATTTAGTTTGACATTAAGGTGAAGTTTACCCGAAAATAACGAGTAATACTAACTATCTAGTCATGATCGTTACAGTGTAAGTGAAATGTATGTTAAATAATTTCTTGAAAAAAGAAGAACCTTTAAATCATAAAAATTTAACTACCTCACCAACCTTCTCATAACCTTCAATTGAACTTATTGGCAATACTAGGATTTCATCTTTTTGTGATACAGAAGAAATAAACCCGCAACCTCAAAATGTAAGGTTGCCATCAAGAAAACAATACCGTTGTAATTCCTTTTGCTGCTGCCTCACTCCTTCGCTTTCCAAAACCGCCCTACAACATAGCACATGTCTTCTGAAAAATCGGCAATAAACAAAAATAACATAAATGCTTAAAATTATTACCCGGTAATTGTATTTAGAATTTAAAACAGCGTTTTTTGAAAAAAGAAGATGATTTAGTGCACATAATAGGGAGATATCATTAAATAGACCACTACACCCGTCACAGCAACATACAACCAACAATGGAAAGTGTGAATTTTGCAAGTTCCTATGAGCCCTCATAATTTCTTAAGGTAATGCCTTGCATAGGTGCGCAAGACAAGCGGGATAAATTATTTTTTTTTAGAAAGTATAATATGGTAAACTCAGCAATAAGAAATATATATACTTAACAACGCCGTCCCCTCCAAAATGAGGTAGAATCCGCGTCATCATGATAAGCCACATACATAACAAGAAATGCAAAGGACAATAAAAATACAACCGGCTCATTGAACCTTTTGTCGTACTCAAACTTCCCCATTTTTAACCGCAAATAACCCGCAATAACCAATCAAAATAGCGGTCAACTCCATTACGGAAGCAAAATGGGAGCAAAAAACCTAATGGTTCCACGTTTGGCAATTTACCCCCAACAGTAACTGCATACAACCAGGGTATAATTACTATGGATACCCAAGTTTGAATAATTTTTATTGATATTTTCTTTTCCTTTAAGGCAATTGCAATCCATTACTCCCAATAACTTTAATATCCTCTTTCAGGATTGATATTTGCTCCTTTTCCCCTGATCATTTTCACCTTTCTTCCTCTGTAATGGTTCCCCCCCCCCTCCCCTCCCCGGGGTTTTTTTATAACACGATTGGATTCCAAACTTATCTACCCTTGTAACGTTATATCCCATTTCCATCTACCAAGCCGAATAGGCCCGCGTGTTCAACAGCCAACCTTCCCGCTGCTGGAACTTCAGCTGCAAAAATACTAAACCCTGTATTTGGCCAGGTATAAATATCCGTTTTCGATTTCCCGTTAAATAAGTTGCCAGTCCATATTGGTTATCCAATACTCCTCGGCATACTCCTTTTTAATACTTAGGTGCTTATCTAGCCCGGATTTAATAGTAAAAGATGCCAACCGCAAAATTTTCAAACCTTGAACTCCGTCTGCTCTGCACTACAGTTTTTATTCATAATGCAATGAGGGGCAGGTGGTAAAAAGAATGCCACGCAGATAAACTTTTTCCACGGTAAAATCGTCATGGTAATTAGAAGACTATCTTGATCATAAAGGCGAAGGGAGCACTTTTTCCGCTTTTACCGTTCATTTTCCACAAATGCCAATTTCTCATCATCACCTCTAAGGTCAACCTATCATTTTGCACTACACTACAGCTGCAGCCGTTCAATAATTTAAGGGAATAAAGATTATCTCGAAAACAAGGATTACCCAAGGAAACCCAAACATAAGTGTATCTTAATCTCATTTTGCATTTATTTTTGCCTATCAAGCACTATTCTTTTAAGGGCCATAACGATTATTCGGCCCATAATAATTCTTTATATCATCTTCCATTTTATTGTTTAGGTCCGCCACAGAAGAGGGTAATCAAATCCATATTTTAAGGCCTTCGTCCTCATCATCGTCCCTTCCCTAAAGAACCTCTCTTTCTATCTATAATAAAGACATAGGGAGTACTTAAACTCGTGATCGCAAGCAAGATTGGTCTTAAACTATTGGACATGTCCTCGTATTTCCTCTTCATACAAAAACAAATTTCCATTTTTTTCTACATCACCAATTGGCCCAACTCCCTTTTTAAATTCCTCCACACCTGCTCCGTACCTTTCGCAATTAGCATGAAATTGAAAATCCTTAAACTTATTAAAGCTGTTTGTAAATTTTTCTGATTCCAACATTAAAGGCATTGCCCTTTTACTTTCGCACAATCCCTACCTAGAAATGCCCAGAACTGTAATTTCCCCTCCACAAAGGAAACGTCACTTGAAGCAAAATTCTAATTCCGAAACATTCCGTCATAGTTGCGCAACTTCCCAAGTTTGTAATCCCCGATGCAAAAAAAAAAGATATATAACTATGGGCAAAATAAATAAAAATGTAACCAGTACTATTCGCTTTCTCTTCATCTAATTTAAATTAGTTTCCAATCACTACAGCTGATCAGACTAAAAAGAACTTTACGCCCCCACAAAAATAAGAACGCAGCAGTAACTTGTACAAAAATAAAAAAGACGTTTGTTTATAACCGTCTTTTCTTGCTGTTACGATTATCGTTAGAAAGTTCCACTTAACAAACCGTCCCTATAGACATATAAGATATAATCGGCGTTCAAATAGAAAGTATAAAAAATTAGATATGCCCACTTAAGAACTATTGGGAGTGTCCAAATAATGGCTTTCTCAATGACTCTTCTCATCCCCTAAGGTCATAAAGTCCCAAGCAAATATATAATAGGCCTTTACCAATGTTTAAAAACATGCAAAATCCCAGTTCAAGACTTTCATTCCCAAAAAATGTGAATGCGTCAAATGCGGCAGGCTCGCAATCCCAACCCTACTTCAACTATGGTTATCAAGTAAGGAATATTAATACACACCCATATTTTTGGGTTTGGCTTAAACTTCAACAACCCTCTAATTTTTCCATTATGTTCGTGTGCCATTCTACATTATATTTTTTAAAAGTATTCTATTAGGATAAATTATTAATTGAAGGTTAGCTAGAACGCAGTAAGAAGAAGTATCACAAATACCTCAAACTAAATCCACAAAAGTGCCAGTACAAACCCAAACTTTTCTAACCATTCTATAATGCCCTCTTCCCTCTCATAATAACCCAAGAATAACAATTGAAAAGGATAATACAGTTGATTATTACACTGAAAACACGTGAATACCATGAAAACCAGTAATAAAGAAAAAAAGAAATCGCAACAATCTACTACCGACCTCATTGTGTTTTTAGATTGGCACCTCCAAGACAAGAACCGCATCATCTAATTTTTTCCAAGTGTTCATCCCTGTTTAAAAACCGTTTTAGTCCACCCATTTATTAATTCGGATAACGATTAAAAACATTAGAATTCTTCCTTTACCCTCAACCTATCTCATTAAGGAATAACTGGGCAGGGCATCTCCCCGATAATACCAAAATTCCCGTTCTTCTTCTCATCGATCTATCCCTTTCACCTGAATGGTTCTGCAAAATCGCGTATTGCCATAACGTTCTCACGGATCCGCGCTTACAAATTGCCAATAACCTAGCCGCCTTTTAGTTTCCAAACGCCATAATACCTTTTATAAAATGTAGCCCATTTCCCCACAGCTTGAGAGACCTACAAATTAGCTCCACGAGATAGTTTTTAAATAACATAACCAGATACCTTTGTCTTTTGGCATTTTATGCCAGCATCAACAGCACAATACCGATGGTCACGATGACAATACATTCAAAACAAATGTCCATGAATGCTACTAGTACAATAGGATAATTCCATGAAAAAAGGGAACGTGGGTAAATACCTCTCTGCAATTGCCAAGTTTCTATAACTTAAATCTCGAAAAACCTGTAAATGCAAGCAAAGTAAGCCAGAAACGTCAAGCATCGGAGACAAGAAAGACCACATATCAACTTCCGTAAACTAGGCGCCTAGTGGTCGATTTCCCTCCCACCCCAAAACATTTCCTTCTGTACCCAGTAGTAATCGTAGAATCCATATAAAAAATACTCGCGTAATAACAATTTTCACACAATTACATTTTTTTCGGCTAAACAAACATTTTGCCTTAAAAATGGCAAAAAAAAACCCATTCTAAATAGAGCAGGCAATATACCTACTTATCTACCAATGAAATAGCTAATTTTATGTTTTACGAATACAATGAATAGAATAATAAACCAAAGAAAATATCAAAAAACTGCCAAAATGTAGCCCCCAACCGAATCCGGAGCATTTACTCGATGAATACTTGATTTTCGCAAGTGGTTGGTAATAACCACCAAAAGCGAAATTATTCCCAGCAACACATGTACAATAATGCACTGCAGCTATTAAAAAAAACATAAGACATTTAATATTTACTCGTAGGGCCCCCGTAAAACATTAGTAACCCGTTAGCTACCATTTGGCGAATCCATAATTGTAATACTACAAAAAGCATACCTCAAGCCCAAGGTCATAACAACGCAATTAGTGCAACTGCTTTAAAGCTGATCTGCTTGAATGCCTCTTAGCCATAATATAAGTTATACTAACTTTATAACTATAACTATAGTACTTATCAAAACGAGGATGGCAAAGCCAATTCCCTAACCCAGTCTCCCTTGAACTGCCTCACAATATAAGCACTGGTCCATACCTGCAAACCGCCATAAGCAAGCTCAATAATAACCAAACCAGAGCATCAATCTTCTTTTGTTTCTCCTATTGTTTCTTTTTCCTTTCCTGTCCCTTTGCGTTAAGGTCCATCTTTATTAAATAAATTTATCAAATACATAATAACTACTGCATCAGGGTAATATAACTTACACTGCCAACATTAAATTTTTGCCGATGTATTATCTCTTTTTTCATATAATTAAACAGCGAAGAACAACATTCACCGTCCCCCATTAACAAAGACGATAACTCCCCCAACAATGGATTAATTGCAATCTTCCCGTAAAACCAAAATACCGGTATCACAAGAAATGAACATCATCCATATGGTATACCATAAATTATCTGCAAAGCGTACCTTATCCTTTTAACTCTCGTGGAAAAGATTTTAAAACCCCCCTTTTTTAATAGTCTTCATCCACACATCCACCCAAAAGCCCAGAAATGCGGAACTGCCAAAAAGAATTGTATCTATAAACAATCACCTGTTCTATCCCAAAAATTATCTTGTTGCAGCCACCATCCCAAATGAAAGGGAATGGCGCCCCGGAAGGGCACCAACAAAGACGCTAAGGCGTTTTTTTGTCTAACGGGTGTAAACACTGGTATACAAAAAAATTGAATAATAGCCCCGAAATGGCCGTCTTGGGAATTCAAGAAACTTACAAAGCTACAAATTTCCCAAAATCGTCATTAGAACGGCAATGGTCACTGCCCGTATTTACAGACATTCCCCAGCTGGTAATAGCCTATTCTGGTGGCGATCCTTAACGGCATCCACAAATCCTTTTTCTAGTAATCTATTATAGCATTGAGGCCCCTACCATAACAATAACCACCAAAAGCACAAGAGAAAGCACGCGATAAAATTAAATTTCTACACCACCCAGAAAATATCCTGCTTATGGAAGAAGAAAACTACACTGACCGCGAGCCTTGCACTTGGTAATTTCTTTAAAGTCAGCAAAATATACCGTCCATAGAGGTTGGTTTTTTTACTGAACTGACCGCCGTTTTTTCATTTTCATTTTTTAAATGGATCCGCAAGATCACACCTCGAAGAATTTTTTGCAACCAAATAACATTTATATTCAAAACAGCGCAAAGCAGTCTGTAGTACAAATAAAAACGACACGTTCAGAACGACACACAACCTCATTAACATCACTTGGCCCTGAACTAGCATTTTCATCAGGAAGCCAAAAAAAATCCCGAGCAACAGGCTCGGATTTAAATATACTATGTTTCCTTTAACACCTAACTATTGTAATTTGAAAGTATTGATAACTAAATGGTACACGAACAGCTCTACCCGTCTTTGCTTTTCCCAGAGTCATCTTAGGTAATTTTCCGAACATCATCCTTGCTGCCTCTTCCTCCAAGTTTATCCGGACCCTCATTCTTCACATTCCATAATGCTTCCATCCTTCTGAATAACGACACACGTTCACACCTCCTTGAACACACCATCTCTTGTGCAATTTCTGGATAACGGCAAGTTTTTTACCAATATGCTTTGCATCATTTGAGTTAAAACAATCCCTTAACTTCTTTGGCTCATTTTCAACAACCTGGAAAAATTGGAAAACATCCTCGATAACTGCAAAGGCACATCCACATCTTCCCTCCATCTCTTCAACCTCACATCAGCAACTTCTATCACCTTTCCCTTTGACTGTTTCTGTGATTCTATTAACGTTTCCCCAACTTCCTCCTCATCCCCAACAACCTCAATGATTCAGTAAGCAGCTGTGGGGTGGTGTGGTGGTGTCTTATTTGTTGGTCATAGGAACTTCTTCATCCCAAAGTATCCTCCACATTTCATGGTATATCAACATTATTATCGTCGTCATAGGTCTTCCATTGCAAAGCTAATACTACGTCAATAGCATAACCACAACAAGACCCAATAACGAAATAAAGCCCCGCCTATTTCCTTGTTAAATCTGCTAGGATCCTTTTTAAGTTCCATAATTATTCATTTTTAATGTTCGCCTAATTTATATATTTTATTTTATCTGTTTTAAAAACTTTTTGTTAAAAAAATACAATAAATTTAAAACAGGTCATTGGGCCTCCAAAACATCTGCTTTCCATTTGTTACTATAGCCAAACATAGTACTACGACGCAGATTCATCAAATTTGCCTTACATTTAACTAAGGAACCAGAAAGTTGCACCCTAAAGTCGAAAACCCCTCAAACATACTCAAAATAAATGCTATTCACCCACATTTAGTGAAGTTTTTTCCAAGAGAAGAAATGTAATAACTTCACTATAAAACTTCCAAACATGCCCGGAACTATTTGCCAAAACGTCCAGCAAATCAGGACTCTATTGAATAGTAAAGCTACACCTTTGGCAACACTTAATAAATTATACATAAACAGACAGCGTAAGTTAATTAATTTTCAGCAAATACTTCTTCCCAAGGAAAATCATTTCTGCGATTAAATTTCCCTTAAAGACAACAACCTAAAACGGTAAACCCAAAATAAAAGTAAAAATGCACTAGCTTGTCCAAATGGGGGATATCAATAGAAGGAATATGCTCTTTCCTTAAAGCAACAAGGCCTGAGTAAGTGTTAACAAACACCACCACGCCTAAATAAATTATCATTGTAAAAAAATACTTTTTAACGCATCCCCACAAGTTCTTTGTATCAGCTTCCCAAT
>Ga0163217_1062355_pt1 | contig 10272 bp, 11 predicted proteins | sample SynspAceP_FD_185933 | JGI IMG/M metagenome (GOLD analysis project Ga0163217, IMG submission 185933) | Saline lake microbial communities from Ace Lake in Antarctica - Synechococcus sp. Ace-P (PacBio error correction) | ecosystem: Environmental > Aquatic > Non-marine Saline and Alkaline > Saline ...
CAAAAGGGAAAAAAAAAAAAAAAGGAGAAGAAAGGGATTCAACAACCCTCCAAAATTTTGGTTAAAGAGGAAATAACAAATAAATGGAAAAGCAAAGGGGAAAAACCGTTTATAAAAACCCTTTTTTGAAAAAAAAAGATGGGAAACAAGCCTTGGTGAAATCTCGAAATTAAATTCCCCCTCAGCATCTTATCTAGAAAGAGGTCTTTTTTACCCCCTTCTTTGACAAAATGTTTTTTCGCTACCTTCCCCATGGGGGCCTCTTGGGCTAAGAATATCAAAAGCACTTTCTATTATTAACTTAACTTCCCTGCGAGTCCTTGTAAATGAATCCATCTTACGCTACTTGGTTAATTAGATAGGATTATTCTTCAATATTACCACTCTTTTCTCATCCCTTCGTAAAATGTTCCATCAACAAAATAAGCTTTTCATTTGTCCCCTCATAATGTATCCCATGATTACACCAACCATGATAAGAAGCGATGTGGCCTCCATAAAAACTGAACGCAAAAACTCTCCACCAACCTCCCGAAATGATAAGCCCAATTGCTGGAAGTTTGCTACTGCAGCTAAACAGGATAGATCCAGGTAATGTGATTTTTTTGAAATAAATACCATCAATGGAAATTCTGAAGTTTTTGGTGCACCTGGCTTTTATCCAGGACAAAACCACCATTTTCTTTTCCTGTCTTCTTGCTATCTGTTTTTCTGGGTTACCGTAATCGCAGTGTAAAAAGAACGTGAACACAATTTATAATCATTGTAGCAAAACAATAAATTTGTATTTAGCCAAAGGAAAGTGTTAAATCACTAAATGGTAAGCCCCAAATGTAGTTGGCAATATCATTATCCTGAAGCCTTCCCAAATTGGGCTATCAAAGCCTGGCACGACATCAAGACTGAGCAAAAGATAATCCGGCATTACACCAGAGGCGTTAACCTTAATTTGGAATAATACTGACGCTGCCCACATATACCTACCTTCCCCACTTGCTTTTGCATATTGGAACAGGAATCCTTCTTGTTGCCTCAGTAAGTGCAATATACACTACTAACGACAAAGAACAAAACTCCTGCCTCAATTAATAGAAGTAATAGACCGAAGATCCTTTCTTCAAACTCCTTCAGCAATCCAGTCCCCGCAGGAAAATCTTGAAATAAACCTATCATGATTAGCATTTGATATACCGTTTCCGATCCCTTCTCTTGTAAATTTTCTCACCCAACACATGCAAAAAATTGTGCCCGCAAAGAAAGTAAGACCAAAGAGCTAAACATAAACAGTGAAGTACTTAACCATTACAAGCAACCAAGTAGGCAAAAATCGGTAGCGGAAACATATCCAATACCTGAGCAATGTAAAATTAAATAGTAAGAACTCGAGTAATCTGATTGATTCGTTTTACTCCCAGACTCCCTTCCTTCTGCATTTCTGAAAGTAAGGTAGCTCCAACAGTTAATAACTGCACAACACAATAATGCAGAAATGTAGGCATAATCCAAGTCCCAAAGATTGACGCATTACTAAAAGCCCCTCCCAAGAACGTAAAATCAATTAAACCAAAAGATCCTTTCTGCTGGATCCATTTCAATTTTCTGGAAGGTCCACTCCAGAAGTTACGATGAAGGAACCTAACCTGAAATGATTAGAAATCCTATCGTATTTAAGAATTCTTATTCTTAAATCTTTCGATAGACGAGAGGAGATGTTCTTAACTGTTGGAAGATAAACTTTTTCACTTAATTCAAATTGTGTTTATGCGAAACCAACCCGCTTTCTCATTTGCCTCAACAGCTTGAAGCAAGAGAATTTTGTGAGCAGATATTTTCCAACTTACTTTCAATACCTCCTCCGAGGATCTTGAATTTTATCATTCTTTGAAGGCAATACCATGTGAGACTAAAAGCTCCAATATTAAATATCACTTCAAGGTTATGTTGCTGCTCAAAAGGACTTGCCAAGGTATCTAAATTAAACTGGCTTGAAAACTCTACTCGTTAAAGCTTTTGAATCCAAACTTAGTACTCTTGTCTTTGGAGTGGGCATTTGACCACCTTCAAAAGCCTAGCTTTCTTTTGTAACCCGATCTAGATTTAAGCTCCTTTAATGACCTCTTGTTGAAAGTCCCTCCTCTTACCTGAACCTGTACCTCTACCAATTCTCTTACGATTTTTGGTTGAATCCTTCAGCTGGGGGTTAATGTAATGCAGTTTCATAATTTAAGCTCTCCACTTTTAACAAGGTGATTACCTTTATTTCCCATACCAGCATTTGTGGTGTAATTCTCTAAAACCAACAAATTTGCTGATTCTACCAGGCCTAAAGCTGTAATAGTAAGCTTTTTGATCCTTTGGTCTGTCGATGAATGCTCTAGTCCTGAGTAATTTTGATCTAGCCATGATAAATTATCCGTTAAAAACTTTAGACATTTTCAACTTCCATGTCCACGCTGCTGAGAAAACTAGCAATCGCATCTCTAAGCTGTACCAATGCCATCGATTGTAGCTTTCACCACGTTAATGAGGATTTGATGAACCCTTGGATTTTTAGCAAGTACAGTCTGTAACTCCCCGCACTTTCAATACTGCTCGGCAATTGCACCACCAGCGATAACGCCAGTACCTGCCGCAGCGGGCTTTATCAAAACAAAATCCACCACCCGAATTTACCTAAATTTTGTTCATGAGGAAGTAGTGCCTTTTAGAATTGGTACTTAAACCAAATTCTTTTTTGGCAATCTTGATACCACCCTTGTGATTGCATCTGTTTTACTTTCATTGGCCTTTCGCCAATCCATAACCTACAACACCTTGAACCATCGCCCTACTACAACAATAGGCAGAAAAAGAGAATCTTCTACCCCTTTCATCACCACTTTAAGCTACTCGGTTGATCGCTACTAACTTTTTTCTTGTTAAATCTGTATCTGTTAGCCCTAATTGGGGCTTTTCTTCTTAATTGAGACATAAGGATTAAAGAATTAAGGCCTCCCTTCTCTAGGCACCATCGGCTAAAAGCTTTCACGTTACCAGTGATATAGGTAACCATTTTCTGTCAAAACCACTTCGTTTTACTCCCATTAGCGGACAGCTCTTTTCAGCAAGCTTTTTTTACCTATTCCTGCCTTCAAGACACATTAGTATTGGCTTTAGCTCCCAATTCCTTGGAAGATGCATGTGCCAAGTCCTGACCTTTAAGATCATCAACAAGCCTGAGCATAAATACTGTAAAATTACTTTTGAATACAGATAAAACGCGGTCTGGAAATCTGTACCAGAAATCTTTCTTCTGATACTTGCTTTGATTCTAAGTCTTCTGGAACTCTTATTAAATGCATAACTTAATTATTTTTTTACACGGCACAGTCCTTACCAGCCTTACGTCTAACTGTTTCACCAACGAAGCGGCACACCTTTAACCTTATAAGGTTCTACCTTACGTAGGGCTTCTGATTTTTTGCAGCTATCTGACCAATTAATTCCCTTATCATTTGATTTCTTAAGGGAATTATTGAATTCTTACCCTTTTGCAGTTTCTGTCTTCAAACTAACTTTCCAACTGGAAAGAGCGAAGAATATACTGTGCCGAATACCTAAGTTAAGTTCAAGAACTTGACCTTGATTAGAATGCCTTTAAAAACGCTACAACCAACAGTCCAAATCTCTCTTGTAATCCTTCAGAAACGCCCGGGATGACCATATTATTGATCAAGAATCTGTAAAAGACCATGGAAAGACTTTATGCTCTTGGAGTCTGTAGGTCTAGTCACCAACGATTTCGTGCTCACTTTCACTTGAATGTCAGGATAAACCTCCGGAAATCAAGGATACCCACTTTGGACCTTTAACAGTAACAAGCTCCCATGAGCTGATACGTCTACAGTGACACCGCTGGTATATTTATTGCCTTTTTTGTAACCTATTCTACTAGAACATTGATAGTAAATTATACACGTAGCAAAAAGAACCTCTCCCACCACACCCTCAAACACGGGCTTCCTTTGTCCAAGTCATTACAACCTTTGGAAGTAAGATACGATTGCTATTCCAAGGCCCATTAATTACTCTTGGAAGCTCGGTAATGTTTAAACGATATTTTCTGAACCTGGCGTAATAAAACTTCGCTTTAGGCTTACGATGGCGTTTTTGCCGCTTTGTCGAGGATTAAATTTTCAGTGCAATTTTGATGGATCCTTGAGGACCGTTTTTCTTCAAACTTGTAATTCTGAATATATCCCTTGTCATGCAATACTTTCGTAATCTCCTTCTTGATGTTAGAGGCAGGTAATCTCAAAACGATTCCGTGAGATGCTTTAATCGCATTTCTCAACCCTAGTCAGATAATCAGCTATTGGATCAGTCATGATAATTTTAAGTCCTAGCTCCCCCGATTTGGGGCGGTGCAAAGTTTTACGAATCTGAATTTTTATAAATAAAAACTAACTGGTCGTTTTATTTACCAGCTGGACTTTGTGACTCCAGGGATCTTGCCAATGCCGGCCACTTTCTCTGAAGGTTACCCTGTTTGATACGGAACCTTTCTCAATGTAGCCTTTTGGACGCCCTGTTAAGCTTACATCTATTAATGAAGTCTTACTGGGTGATGCGTTCTTGGTAAATTTAATCAAGTGCCAGCATAATCACCTGCAGCTTTAAGCGCGGCCTCTTTTCGTTGCATACTTGGCTACCAAAGGCGCTCGTCTTTTTCTCCTCACGAGCTTTGATTGAACTCTCTTGCCAAATGATTAATCTTTGTTTTATCTTTTTAAGAGAAAAGCATTCCGGAAAAGCTTTCATCAACTCTAAGGCTTTCCTCATCAGAATTAGCACTTGTCACAAAAGTGATATCCATGCCAGAGATTCTTGTTTTACTTTTCTCAATACTATTCAGGGAAAATTATTTGCTCCTGTACAACCTAGCGTATAGTTACCGTCTTCGCGTCAAAAACCTTATCGGAATTCCTTTTGAAATGCTCTTACTCGAGGGCAAACGCTACAGTCATCAATCGATCAGAAATTCCCCATACATTCTGTCACCACGAAGCGTCCACTTTAGCCCAATTGGATTCCCTCTCCTTACTTTAAAGTTAGAAACGGAAACTTAGCTTTTGTAGATACCGCACGCTGACCTGGTGATTCAAGAGATAATCCTCGACACCTGATCCCACAAGCTTCTATCCCCACAAAGCTGCAACCGATACCTTTATTAATGACTATTTTAGTCAACAATAGGTACCTGCATACTGGAACTGTATTGAAATTTTTCTTTCAAAAGCAGGAACGAATCGTTCCAAAGTATTTTTTTGTTTGATTCTTGATTAGCCCATGTTGATCACCCTCCCCGGTTTCTTAGAGTATTACTAATTTTCCCAATTCTCACCAAGCCTTTACGCAGTTCCTAGTTGCTTCACTCAAGTTTTGAGGATCTACAAGCCATAAGGATTGCTGATGTTGAATTCCAGCTTCTTTCTTTCGATTCCTCCTTGACGGTTTAAGCACAGTAAGGCTTAACATGCTTAAGTAATCATATAAGGCCTTCAATAAATTGCTTCTCACTTCTGCCTTGGTCAACAGCGAGAACCTTTTGCTGTCTTACGCTTTTTTCAATCACCGGCTTATCACTTTAACGAGTGTCCACCTGTTTTGATATGAAGCCTTTGTCCTGACGTAATTCAATTTTTCTTATCAATGATACAGTACTTCAGGAGGCTAAAGAACACGATCTCATGATGACGGCTCCTCTCAATTCCTCTAGCCACTGGGGCCCAAAAATACGAGTGCCTCTAGGCTCATCCTTATTGTTCAATAACACTGCTGCAATTATCTTCAATACTGATGTATGGAACCATCTTTTCTTCTGATCTCTTTTCTAGTCTAACGATCACCCTTTTGAAACGGTACTTTTTTCATATTGCTGGATGATAGCGCTGACTTACAGTTAAACAACCTGTCCACCAATAGAAGCATAACGCTTCTGTTCTCCCAACACACGGATTACCAATCTTCTTTTGGCACCGGAATTGTCCGCAACACTTAGTCTGGATTCTTGCTGTATCATAAGTTATTTAGCTTTCCAAATAATTTCAACTACTCTCCAACGCTTTATTCTTAACTCAGCGGACGAGTCTCGCTGATTTTCAAACCGTGTCACAGGGCTTGGCATTCATTCTTCTCGTCATGGCCATCAATTTGGTTGTCTGGAATAAAACTTACCGTACATAGCGTGCTTTACGCGACGTTCTACCTGCTAAACGGTGATGGACTTGTCCATCTGTTACTTACCACCTACCCAAACTTTTTCTTTTCGAAGATTTCTTCTCTAATCGTAGCCATATGTTTTTTCTGTTAGCTAGTTATTTGGCAGCCAATGCAGTCCTTTATCTTGCGATAAAGCTTGGTCTCGCGGATTCTATTAGAATCTCTATAGGAGAAAATCGAATGAGCCAAACCGAAGTTTAGTCAGCTCTCTTTCTCAGCGACTTACTAGCCTCTGCAATTCACCTAGCGGATAGCGAATTAATTTCAGTGTTTCTTCATAGTGCTTTCTAATTCTGGCGTAATTCTCTGACGGACAACAAATCTGGTACTTACCGGTAAGCTTCTGACTGGGCAAGTCCTCAATGCCTCCTGAGCAGTTTCCAAGCTTACGCCTTTGTCGCCCTCAAAAGGATTGTATCCCCCACCCCCCAAGGCTTAATAACGGCTACCCAAGTAATTCTGGTGCTCTTTACCTTTACCGCATACGTACCTCTGCAAGGCTCTCGTGAATCGGGTTTATCAGGAAAAATCCTAATCCAAACCTGAACCTTCCTCGTCTCCATAGTCTCAGTCATTGCGATACGAGCTGCCTCGAATCTGACGGGAAGTGATCCATCTTGGCTCAAGGGATTTGATGCCAAGTTGCCAAAAAGCGAGCGATGCCCTCTTTGTGCAAGACCTTTGACACGGCCCCTTGTGCATTTCCTAATATTTATTCTTTTTGGGCTGTAACATGAGTTCTCACTTATGGGTGAAAATTAGTTATTTCTTTTTCTTCGTCTTGGACCATGTATCTCTCTAGGACCTGCAATTTCTTGGGCTTTTGGCTCAATTGCAGCACCTTTGAATTAGGAAGACAAGTCTCTCTTTCGTACACTTCCTTTTGAAAATCCACAACCTTGATTCCGATGATCCCATAGACCTGTTTTTTAGCCTCTGAAAGTGCGTAATCAATATCTGCTCTCAAGGTGGTGAAGAGGAATTCTTCCTTCTTGTACATTTCAGATCGAGCCATCTCACTCCCACCTAGACGTCCTGAAAGTTTAACTTTACATTCCTTCTGCACCCACTCTCATGGTAGCAGCAATGGATTGCTATCATTGCTCTTCTGGAAGGAAATTCTTGCTTGAAGTTTGCTGCGGCGATTGATTTCTCCTACCAATTTAGCATCCATTTTCTGGACGTTTAATTTCAAAGATATTTATTTTGAATATCCTTGTTGTGATCTTCTTCATTCCTCTTTCACTTATCTACTTCGGCTCCCCTTTACCAATTTACGACTCCTGGAGGGCAGTATGAATGTCAACGGTAATTCTTTTTAAGCGTTCGCTCAATAATTACCTTGGAAATTTCCTCCCTGGGGGATTCTGGCAAGGACGTACTTACGGATTTGTTGAATCTTCGTATAGCTTTTTTCAGCGAAGTCTTTCCCCACCATACCCAGTTGGGAATCCAGAACTTTGGACTACACCAATCTAAATCCTATGGGTTGAATCTTTTGTCCCATAGTCCTGTCTCTATTTGGCCTTTCGTTTGTTCCTAACTAACATCAGCCGTAACTTCCCTGGTCGAGAAAGCATCAATTCCAGAGTGGACATGATTTGATCTTTGCGAATTCTATGTCCTCTACCCTTGAGGGCAGGTCGCACATCTCTTTTAGAGAATCTACCTTTCAATCAACCATTATAGTTTTTTTGATGAATAGGTCTGTTCTTCCAAACTTAGCATCTGGATTTTTCGCCTGCCCAGTTAAGCCACCGCAGAAAGCAGTTAACTTCTTCTAGTCTAACAAGCGCACCAATGATGGGAGTAAACTTCAAAAATGCTAAGTGCTAAACCTACTCTCTTGCCTCTGACAAAAGGTCAGCCACAAGGCGCATTTTAACCGCGAGAAGTAGGAACGTTATTAATGCTTGCTATTGCTTCCATGATTATCTCTTTCCTTTATCTTTTTTGGCGATGTGGCCTCTGAAAATTCCTGGTAGGAGCAAATTCACCTAGCTTTATGACCCTACCATGTTATATGTTACAAATCAGGGATATAATTTATCCCATTATGCAAGCAGCGAAGGTATGTCCCTACGAAATTCTGGAGATACTCACATTCGACTTTCTGACCAATTCTTGATTACTGATTTCTTTTCCTGGACTCGTTCAAGGCATCCACCTTTTGACAAGAATGGTGCTCGATATAAGGAACCTTTTTTAATGAAACGTGGCCATAATTATTTAGATCTTTTGGCTTATGATGATTTGTTTTACTACTTCTTAACGGAGATCTAAGTCTTCTTACCTTTAGCCAGGAGACCTTTTCTAGAATCTTGGATGACCTCCAGAAAGAAACGACCTTCACCACCACCCATCGGGTGATCTACCGGGTTTTTCATAGCAACACCTCTTACACCACGAGGTTTGAATCCCGAGCCATCTTTACGACCCGGCCCTTACCCCAAACGTACATTCATATGGTCAACCATTAGAAACTGTTCCAAACAGTAGCCATACATGTTATTAGTACAAGTCCTCACTCTCAACCTGAAGTAGTTTAACCGGTACGTAGTTACCATCACGGGGCTACATTCTGTGCATACCCTCCGCACTCCTAACTTGCGGCCACCTTTGCCCTGGCTTCACTTCAACACAGTGCACAATGTAACCCATTGGAATAATTTGTACCACTGGCATTGCGTGCCTCACCCACTTCTGGAGCAACTTGCTCACCGGAAATCACTGTCTGTCCTACTGACAAAAAAACCTTCCCGGAGCGATAATGTAGGTTTTAAGCAACCATCTGCAAATAAAGTAGGGCGAGACGAGCTGTTTTCGGTTTGGGGTCATATCGATAGCTTTCACTACAGTGGTACTCCAAACTTATTTCTTTGAAGTCTACGATACGTAGTCCTTCTCTATGACCACCACCAATATTCCGGACGGTCATTTTAGCCTTCATTATATTTCTTCACCTGATCTTCAATGGAGCAATGAAGAGATTTCTCTGGCTTTGGACGAGGTGATCTCGGGTGAAAAAGCGGAGCTACTCTAAATCTATTCCAGGAGTAAAGGGTTCATTTTCTTAACTTGCCATGATAATTGAATTCATTAAACATTCTCCGTAAAAATCCTTTACTCTCCATCAGCTACTTGTAACAATTGCCCTTTTTAAAAAGCATTCGTAAAAACCCTGACACAACTTTTGCTTTGGTATATTCTGATTTATGCTTTGCAGCATATCTCATGGTTCTATTGCTACCACTTTGACACCAAACGTTTTTCCTACGCATTCTTGAATTTCCTGGCTTCTTCGCAAGTTTTTTTCCAAGAACCCATAAACGCCTCTTTCGTTCTGGCAGAAACCTTTTCTGTAATTAGGGGCTTGTTTTAGAATATCCATTGGTCTATTTCGATAAAAATGGTTTCCAACTTAACTTACAGATCCCTCGCCGATAACTAGATGATCAAGCATCAGGAGTTGGTAAGTGTTTTTTTTTTTTTTTTTTTTACAATCATTTACAGTCACGAACTTTTGACTTGAAGATTTCTGCTGGACAGATATATATTCTTGTTTTTCCTCAGAAGTTACTAAGAATAGTTTTTTCTTGTCTGTAAGAGATAATCCACCTAAGTAATGCTAGAAAGCTTTTTGTCTGATAGAATCGAAAGACAATCTTCCACTACCATAAGACTATTGTCTTTTTACTTTAATAAGAACAAAGCTGATTTTCTAGCCTAGTTTGCCTTTACTTTTTTTATTCAATTTGAAGAAATAGTCTCTTTTGCTGGTGGGCCAAATACCTCTTCCACCTCCTCGGAACAGCCGGTGACTTTGATAGACAGCTCGCGCACATACCAGTGCCCTTTTGCTTTTTATCTTTCGAGTAGAACCTGCTATTTTCGTTTCTTTCTTTAGACCTTGTGCGTCCCCTGTTTTTGTTGGCCAACCAGTTACTGCTTTAACATCAGGTAGATTGCATGATCGTTAGGATCTATTGCGAAAATTCATCAGATAAGACA
>Ga0163217_1008764_pt1 | contig 10271 bp, 5 predicted proteins | sample SynspAceP_FD_185933 | JGI IMG/M metagenome (GOLD analysis project Ga0163217, IMG submission 185933) | Saline lake microbial communities from Ace Lake in Antarctica - Synechococcus sp. Ace-P (PacBio error correction) | ecosystem: Environmental > Aquatic > Non-marine Saline and Alkaline > Saline ...
ATAAATACCACTGCTTCCTCTCGCACGTCACATCGAGGGGCAGCAGGAGCAAAGCGAGGCGCCAAAGATAGAATGCTAGAGACGGGAGCACAGCACTATGTCCGGTCTATGGCGCTCAGTTATGCCGCTGACCCATATAAGAAGCACCGGACGCACCGCCGCTCTACAAAGGGGAAATGGTCGGCGATTTAGCAACACCGGCAATACGAGCTTGTCACACTTCCAAAGAGGAAATAAACACTCTTTGGGGAGAAAAATCCAGGACCTTATATTGGGCCCCAATTGGGGGGGCCCCAGCATGTGTAATTGGGCGGTGTCTTTCAGCCCCTCGCTAAAAATCTAGCCCTCTGTATTATAATCCAATAGAATGTTCTGTGTAAGGGAGGCCTTCAACGAGGGTGGGGATTTGGGCGCGCGTCGTGGATTTCAACTCCATTTTTGTCATTACTCTGCTCGGGCTTACTTGCGCAAACCAGCGCCATAAACCTCGTGACACAACTGCGCGGGGGTACGCAATCGACTTCCCACTCTATTATGAGATTGCCAGTTTTTTCTCTGCGTCGCCGACCGTGTCTCAGTTCGATAGTATCACATATTAGAGCCACACACTACTCATGGTCCAGGCTCACAGCCCGACCCTGACCCGTTCCATGGTCTGTGGACAGACTGGGTCGTCTAAGTAGAAATGGTTGGAATTATAAAAGTATTTGAAATCATACTTAAGATTTTTGGTTTAAAGAATATCACCTTTTTAAGTGTCATTCAGCGTATGGAGTGCAGCCTGATTCTTTGTGGTATTTTTGGTGTATATTACAAATAATACCTTCAACTCAATCCAAAACGGTAGCAATGTGGATTTCGCGCTTTCTCAGCAATGTGTCTAACAGAACGATTGGTCGTACTCCAATTCTAAACCGATATATTCTTCCGAACGGTCTCATGTTCGTAATATCTATCCAATTATTTTTAATGTATGCGAGAAGAGAACGAAGTTCGTAGTGTAGTGATAGGAGGACTAAAGGTGAAAGGGGTAATCTTGCTGTTCTCTTCAGGCTTCTTTGGCTAAAAGGTCGTGGTGGGTGGGATAAGTGCCGGGGGCGGTCTTGTTAGGTAAATGGCCAGTCAGTGGTCTAGCGGGGGTGTTTTTCTCTTTGGGTTGCTTTGGTTACTTCAGTTGTAGCGTTCTTGAAGAAAGAAGTGCCCAAAAAAAGGCACTAAAATAAGAAATAGTAAGCCCAAAAGCACAGCCCGTGGACATCTCTTTGGAATACGACACCACCAGTTAAGTCCCTAACAAATATACCACATAAATATGGTCGCCAAAATAGTGCCTGCCACGAGGTAACTTGGTAAAGAGCCAAAGATTCTCGATGCCCCACCCAGAAAGCGCTGCCAAAATTGATAAAGTGCAAAAAGTAGACCATTGGCTATTAACATACCGCCTATATGCAGGGTAGAAGAAGACATAAGCGACAGTAAACAGAGAGCGTAATTTTCCCATTTGGAATAAATAAGGTCCGCATCGAATAAAAAATAAATACCACTGTCCATTAAGAACAATCTCAATGGCCCAAATCAACAAGAAAGTAGATAGGTAAATCAATAAAAGGGCCAAAAAATTAGAGATAATACGATGTAGTTAAAAAGACGAGTTCTATCGAATCGCAGAGTGAACTTATGGCTGAGTTCGCCTTGGATGTTGTTAGGCCAGAATGAGTCCGTTCCTGATACAGTTAATATAATGTCTGATTATTTCTTTTTGAATTGTTTAGTAAACCATATTATGATTGATCATACCAGATCAAAAAGCAGTTCAGTATTTCTATTATTTCCGGTCCTAATACTGTGTTGTGAACAGACAAAAGAAGACAAACATTTCAGCAAGCTCTTGAAAGCAAGAAGACCCATAAAATTAGATAGAACAATATGCTAGATTTACCACACACACGTTTTTGTGTGAAGGAGTATAATTGTGATCGAAAATCGAATTTCGCTCCGAGTTATCTGTTTTTGTATGGCAATACCACTCGAGGCGGCGACGTTTGAATACCTAGACGTTTGAGAATATTACGTTGACCCTTGAAGGCCAGCAGTTCGTAATGACTTTTAGCGTCGAGTGAAGAACGTCAGCACCCAAAATTGTCGTACGATTTAAATAAAGTGTTGCACAGTGGGTGATACCAAGCTAATCAACGAAGCCTATGTTGCTGGATTTACAATTTGAAAAGAATGATTCTCACGGGAAAAGCGCCTTATATTTCGACTCAAAAAACAGCAAAGCACTCAGGCCCTTACGTTATCCTTTGGATGATCGCAGGCAGAAGAAAGTAATATCAACATCAAAATAGCTACCGGTGAAGTCGGGGTTTCAAAACACGCTGATTACGTTACCAAATCTGAAAACGTTTCACGGCAAAAAACCACCATTAATGGATATGCCCTGTCTTAGCCCGGTCAATTTTGACCAAAATGTTGCGCAGAAATGAATGCATTTGGGTATAACCGATCCGATGATGCCGACTTCGAAAAGATGCGTACTGGAAGCTTGACGACTGATATAAGCGACATGTCTAATACCACTGGAAATGTCGCAGTTTGGTTTAATAAAGCCGAAGAGAAAGGCCCGAAAAAAGACATTTCAAAGCTGCTGTAGAAAAAGTTTTTCGAGCAAGCGTATAAGAAAACGCCCAAGCCAATGCTGGGCCGTTCTATGGCTTAGAATTACCTAATTACAAATAAAACTTGCTAGCACTTGGCCGGCACGAGTCGGGTGAATTATCATTCAGCAAAGTGCCAAAAGATAATACTGCCGAACCGATGGCCATCGAACGATGTAGCACGGGCGGTTCCAAGAAAACCACCGTTACAATAGAGCCCAGCGGAACAGTACATTATTTGCAACCGCAATGTCCACTTAACCATGTCTCCCGTTCCAAGAAAGTAACCAGGCCAGAACCACAATACCCTAGTAAGTTAAAATACCCCATGAAGAGTAGTGTCGTAAATGTATCAGTTACCTACCAAGAACAAGAAATAACCACCAGCCCATGCACTATGAAAACCCAGCCGAAAACCGGCGTGAATAGGTCTGGGCCTCTTTTGCAATGAACGTAAACCTACTTCCCGCTCAAAACAAATTTGCACCTTGAAACATCAAGTAAGCCTTAAGAAGCCTCATCGAACCTTGGTAGCGAATGCAACAGCGCCAAAAAGCCACTGAGCGCAAACTGACGCAAACCAATAATTAACGTTTGTCTAACATGTCATTATCAAAGTTGACGTAAATGGTTCATCACCGTGAATAGCAAAGCTTCAGGAACTGACAGTAAGAAGGATTGAATAATAAAAACCAAACAAATACAAATCCAAGCGTAAAGCCCCGCAAATCAATAATGTTTGAACGCGCTATTTTGGCTCAATTTCAGCGAAAGCTAAAAAAGGAAAAATACGACAGTAGCCAAGCGAACTCGCAAAATACAGAAAACCAGCAATCGACTGCCGGCGAGATAAACCCAATCAACTGAAAAAACGCCCATAAAAGGTGACGGCAAATAAATGCATGAGAAATGATCCATTTGGATGATTTGTCGTAAGTCCCTAACGATTTCCATACAGTAGGTAAATTAGTTACTTTTTAAAATAAAAAGTTACTATTTTCAAAATGAGACTTTATATATGGCAGACGCCACGTATAATCGCCAAAACAGACCTTATCAATGGATTTGGTGCTGGTCGAAAGGGCAATAAACCTTGATCTAGATAATATTGATTCCTTATCCCTGCACGTTTTTCACAGAACATTGTTGATAAAAAGAAGTTTGATTATAAAGCTTTTCTCCTGTTGCCCTTATCACAGCTGCTCTCTGGGTTTTGGCTCATGACGCCGCGATTATTCGCCGAGCTGGCTGCAACGGTATGCCGAATGAAAGCAGATAACGATTGACACCGGTGAATGGAGTTGATAATGACACTCAAGTCGGCGTAACACCACTAATACCAACAGAAGCATTGGGTGTGGAGTTGCACAACGCCGCGACACCTTTTTACTCATAAAGTTCTAACTAAAGGGCTTGCGAAGTCCCGCTGAGGTATCGCACCTGCCACCTTCGGTAATGCGCATAATTACTTGGCCAAGCCATATAGCAAATCGCCCTTATTGGTGCAGGTTTGAATACATCGTTTTCTTTGATAAAAAAGCAAGCACATTGGCGGAACCGAGTGAAAGTTTGGATGATTCATTGCTGGCCCGCTTCAATTGGGTGGATGTGGAATTTTCCAAAACGTTTGCAAAATGCGTCTATTGGTACTAGTATTAAATACCCGACTCACAACGAACATCGGACGATGACGCCGAATGACCCAATAACCTTATGCAAGCTAGGTAAACCTTCTAACGAGACGCTGGATTAGCTAGGTAGAAAGCGTTAAAGGGAAAAGCTTTGATATGAATCAAAAAAAAGCCCCCCCCCCCTTTTTTTTTGTTTTACAATACTTTAATAATGTCACCATGGTGTGTTTTCATCATGGTATTGAATAAGGCTGTCCGAATATTCACCTATGAATGAAAACATAGTTGTCACGTTAGAAAGCGAATTTGAAACCAGCTGCCGAACGTTTTTAGAAGCACAAAGCCTGCGGAGTGCGCACGAAATGTGATCCACATTTATCGAGTGGTAAAAGTGGACACAAATTGCGCGCTGGATGAAGGTGCGGATAGGCAGTGGTAATTCCTGCGGCGTGGTTACACGACGTGTTTCTTACCAAAAAATCATCCGACCGCAATCTTGCTTCACGTGGCCGCCTGACAAAGCCATTGGTTTTTACACCTATAATATCCGCCCGATTAATCCCCGCTAATTCATACAACGCTATTCGAGCTCACAGTTTAGCGCCAAATGTTCCACTGAAAAGCCTGGAGGCTAAAATTGTAACAAGACCCGATCGTTTGATGCAACTGGGTGCGATCGCAATTGCGCGTTGTAAATGCCAAGTCCAGCGTACGTTAATTAAGGGCGCTTTATCCTCGATTGATCCCATTTTTGAGGAATCTCGAGCCGAGAATGGCCCAGTAAATTCATCCGACCATTTTTATAACAATTATTCCGTATAGCCGATAGCTTAAATACGGTATCCTGCTCAAGCGAAGGCAAGCGCCCGAAACGTAATTCTGTTTTGCGCAATTGCAACTCGGCGATCTAATGATTACCGCGCTCTTTTTGTGGTTGATGGCGTTAGTTTTGTTAGCATTTTTGCGCCTAACGGACAAAATTGCTGTAATCCTTCATCGCCAACTTCTGAATCCATTTCCTTTTAATACCGCCTTGTCGGCTTTTCAAGCGCCATAACAGCCAGTCCCGTGTCTGTAATGCAAAAACTGGCTTGCGTTAATCGTTTGGATTGGGAGTTTATGACCAATCCTCGGCAATTCACTTCTTTGACAAATCTCGTAATTTTCCTTTATCCTTTTCGTCACATCCGCAAGAAAGTTGCCGTGCAATTTCGTGTTTGTAATCGTTTTGCCGAATCCAAAGTACAAAGGCCGATAAGGAATGGCTTGTCCTTCAAATGAGCTTTCAATGGAATATTTTTAAACCCATTTGATGTGCGATTAATAAGCGTTAACTCCAGATTCCATGGTTCTTCATTATTTTTACATTAGTTGACCTGTCACATAATTAATATAGTTGATCCTTTGTCAATTGTTTGCGATTTATCCAAACTATTCCAGAGGAAGACGATTCATAAAAGTTCAGAAATACTCTAATTGTTGCCAGTTTAAGTGATGCATGTGGGAGGAACCTAAACCTTTTAAGACGTGCCGAAATATCTGTTTTTGCCGATCATTTTATGGGGCGTGTATCTCTTTGCTTTGTACTGTATTGCGGACGATTGGTGGCATCTTCGTATTGTCATCACCTGTTAATGCTAATTTTGCCTAATTATCTTCCATGCAGCGGTAATATTGTTTGTTGATTATGGCCATTATAAATGGAATCTTTTAGGCGTGTTACGTAACGATAAACTTGCAGGCTTTCTAGAGCGAGTGCCTTATCCCTAATTCAATGGACCACTTACGCTGAGTCGGCTTTTGCCTGCTTGGTAATTGTGTTTTTCCAAATAATGGAATTTCGATGTCATAGAAACCAAAAAATTGATCGCTTTTTGGGCCAAAACCGCTTAGTGATGTTGGTGGGATTTAGAAAAACGGCAACCCGATTTATTTGAGCAATGATGTTAGTTCTCGTTTATAAGACAATTAATGCCTGATAAAGGTTGTGATTCTCGCAATATGGCGTGCGCCCGCGAGTAATCGGACATCAAACCCATGCCTTGGTCTTTTTGAGTCGGTGATCGTCAACAAGGTCACGTAAGCGATTCAATATGCTTGAAATCGTCGGATACTGAGGAAGACTCACGTCTTCGATTGAATCTTAGATCGCAGAGTACTCCGTTTTTTTCATTTTCCTGCTTAACGGCAAATAAAACGTGTTTTCCAAAACTGAACCAAAAGCCCCCATCTGTTTTTCTTGTCGGTGGACTACACTGATATCACAACCACTTGGCGCATGTACGAGAAATGAGGTACCGAGCTTGCCCATAACGTTGTGTTTTCCACTCTTCTATTATACTCTAAATACCTAACCTTTTATTCTAAGACAACCATAATAATTTCCGCTAACCGAAGACTTTCATCTAAATGAGTGACTGAACGTAATAATAGGGATTTTGCACGCTGACAATGTTCCGATAAAGGGAAGGATTCTGTTTTTAAGGGCACGCTAACTGCGGCTAAACGGCTCGTCCAATGCAACACAGTTAGGTGAATGATAGCGCTCTCGATGGCGATTCGTTGCGCTCACCACCGAGATTTGCGAATGGGTATTGGTGAAGCACGACTCAATATCCATAGCTGAATGACCTCTGAATAGGATAATAACGATTGATTTTATCGCCCGTTCCATGGCAAATGAGGTTCTCTTGCGCGTAAAAGGGAGGAAATAAATTCCGCGTCTGAAACGTACCCTATGGTCGCTTAGCGAAGGCATGACGAACTTTACTTAGTTTCCAAGCTTCACCATTGAGGCTATCTGGCCTTTTGAACTTTTTCTAGTCCCGAAATACAGCGCAATAACCGTCGTTTACTGATCAGAGCCCAAATAAGCCGTTACACCAACGCTGGATTGTAAGTCGACAATCCATAATGAAACTAACTGCCCTCTCGCGTTGTTTAAATACGAAAGGTAAAGTGTTAGCAGATGGGTCAAGCGTCATAATAAACCAACCCCGACATTGCTACTTTTCTGGCGTTTTTTGGATGCTGTATAAAAAAACCGAGGACAGTAGAAGCGGGAAGCGAGGCATTATAACGAAAGTGAGTGAGCTTGTCCCGTATCTAAGGCTTCATACATGAATCGTAAATCTTACTGAAATGACCTCTGTTTCATTGGGAATATACCGCCAATCATCAACACGACACCAAAACTCTCCAACATATGAGCAAAGCCTAAAATAGCAAGCACGAATGTAACCGGTTTTGCTAATGAAAGAAAGACATGAAAAACTGTCCCATGTGATGGCCTCTTATGTCCGCTGCCGGCTCTAGCGGCCTTCTCAATAGATGCACAAAATGCGTTTGAGTAGTTGAAAACGACGATGCAAGTGAACCCATGGAGGCAACAACCAGCCCTGTAAAGCTAAAGGGGATGGCGTGATCCAGTTGACCGAAGCAGTTTTTTCCTATGGTGCCTTGCGGTCCTAAATAAGAGAACAGGTAAAACCTAACACCGTGGGGCATACAAGAGGCATAAGCGACAACCGCGTTGAAGACCTTGAGCCAAGCTGAGTTCGAGTACCACCAAGGCAATTGGGGCTGATTAAAGATAAGCAGTAAAGTCACTAGGCTAGCCAAGTTTTTAGCGTAACCATAATGCCTCCGATTATCTTCTGGACTAATAGCATTCAGCGTTTACCCATGATTAAGTTTTTACTCGTGGTAATAACAAACGGAGATTTCCTCTGGACCGTCGGCACGCATTATAATGCCAAAAAGTCTGCGCTAACCGTATTATGTGTACGAGTCAGAATAACTGCAGCTTGATAATTTTCACCATGGAGCTCATTAGGGCACGCTATAAAAATGGCCTTTTTTGCCCTGCTAATACCTGTGATAAAGGCAACAAAACCTATTTCAGCATTTTGCGATACAACAAACTGATACGTCTGCCCTATAATTCGCCGTACCTAATTTGTTTAACGTCGTCCAGATAGAATAAAACTGCGTAGGCTTCTTTCCTCTTTGCCATAAGGTTGCCAATTTGGATTGCAATGGCGATACGTTTCCGCGCTCTTAAATAGCGTCTTTCAAAGGCGAATCAGGAATGGGTATTGACCAAAGTGCCAATTGCCTTTGCATAAAATAATCAGGCTCCTTGTAGCGCGAGTTGCTCTTTGATGAGGATTGTGGTTTTGGTTTAAATCTTGCAGAAAGAAAAATATCGTATGGGCATTGTTAATTTGGGCGAAAAATTCCTGAGAAACCGAACGACAATTTGTAACGAATTCTGTTTCTCGCTCGAACTTTGTTGCAAGCTGCTTTATTGGGAATGAATTTAGACCAAACGGCCTTAAGCGGTAGGTGTCTGCAATAGAGTGAGAAGGGCCTAAGTATATACAAAAAAAACAATGGCAGATAGAACAATTTCAGCATACATCGAAGTATATTGAGCAACTAAAAGCGTTTGTCCGTCCCAAATGCTTTTATGTGATCCAAAATGAATAGGCGAAACTACCTAAGGCCAGTAAATAAATAAACGAATACCTTTGCCTAACCGACCGTCGGCCTTTTCAAATGGGCTGCCTATGCAAGTGGCCATAATGCAAGTGCCGTCCTAAGTGAAGAAAAAAAAAGGGCGCCAATGGTGAGTTGACACTTTAAATAATTCCGTTCTTCATCTTCCAGAGTCCAGCAAGAACCAAATTTAAAGGTTTCTTTGGTGCGGCAAAGGTTGCACCATAACAATAATTTGCCCCTTTTTTTGTGCTTCGTGACAAGAAAGTTATATTTTCTACTGGATATTTCAGCGCTGTTGCCTTCAGGAAGGTTGCGTATAGGTATAAGATGCTATTAAACACTGATTACCGCACTTTTTTTTATATTAATGTTGTTTATTTCAACAGAATTGAACGCTCCATAAGATGCGAGTAGGGTTGGTTTTTAATAGTAACGCGCGTTCTCGTGGGTGTTTTCTGTTCATTCAAACCGACTTAAAATATAATAAGGAAAATGTCAGTTTAAATAAACTTTCCGTGAGCAAAAGACTCAAAGCGCCGCGATAAGATGATTCAATATGCAAGAATATAAGTTAGTTCGTTTGATCGTTCCTGCCGTGCAACAAGCTCCCTAACAGCCCGCTATCCTAGAAAAACCCAGTAAAATCTTCACGTAGTCATTGGACTTCAAGCGAAAAAAACACCTAATCTCTTTTTTGAAGAGATATTTTCGTATCCTTTTAAATGGGCGGGTTATTTTTAGTTGGGGGCCAATATTTTCCTGCTGGTTGGTGTGGTGGTTTAAACGGTCAGGTTGTTAGTCGTTTCGAAAAGGAAACCAAAAATGGCAAGTTTCCATCAGAAGTTTACAGTGCGCCATCATTTGATAAGCGGCACCTTGAAAAAGCAGGCCCTAGAAAAACCTTTGCGAAGAAACTGCATCGATTGGCCGAAACAGCCAAAAAGTAGGTTGCCGCCTCGCACCGACCAATAAGTCAGTGGCATTTGCGTCTATGTTACCACACTGCTTTCCAGAAAGTGAAAACGTATTTTCTTTTCAAATGGACGTTTAGTCATCAAGCCAAACGGTGATGAAATAGATAGGCGTCGAATGAGCCTCAGCGCATCGCTTCTGACGGCGGCAAACACCGAAAAAGTCTCAAATCCTAACTACGATAATCCCAAGCTAATACTATTGACGCGTAAAGACAGAATTTATCCACATTGGGATTCCGTGACGGGTAAATTGCCGTGCGGTGTGGGTCAATTTAACACATGTTCCGCGTCAAGGTGCTCAACGCTGACCCAGCAAACTCGTAAAAAATAATTAGATTGATTCAGACGAACTTACACTCGAAAGCTGACCGAATCGTGAATGATCTATACTAATCATTACCGAAAGAAGCCCATTAACCCTTATAGAACGAGGGTTTAGGCCTCAATGAGCCAGCAAGTCTGCACGGGCACCACCACCATTCGTCCGGTCCAGACAGAGCAACCCC
>Ga0163217_1016644_pt1 | contig 10271 bp, 11 predicted proteins | sample SynspAceP_FD_185933 | JGI IMG/M metagenome (GOLD analysis project Ga0163217, IMG submission 185933) | Saline lake microbial communities from Ace Lake in Antarctica - Synechococcus sp. Ace-P (PacBio error correction) | ecosystem: Environmental > Aquatic > Non-marine Saline and Alkaline > Saline ...
CTTCTTTCAGGACAACAAATGCCTTGACCAATTCGCTCAATACGATGGCTCAGGTTTTCCATTACCTTTTTTGATTGAGGAGCGGCGCCGGAGCAAGAGCCTCACTTTATGCACCGAAGAGCTTCACCACGCGGATGTTTCAAAGAGTGCTTTTCACCTCAAATGGACGCGACCATATGGCCTGAAGGTTTTTTAATGATGTATCAGCACGCCGACAACCAGAAATATCCATCCGGCATCACATCTTAAGCTAGGTCTCCGGTGATATACAGTCCCCTTTGAAGCATTTTTGGTAGCGTTCTTCCTCGTGTAGATAGCCTCTGAAAAGTGCTGGAAAACCCTTTTTTCAACCAAGAATGAACCTTGAGTTTTCCATTTTATCATAAATCTTAACTCTCGGTACCATCTATATCTGCAATAGCAGCTACTTATTCCCGAAGAGGTTTATTCCCATGGAACCCGGTTTACTTTCATCGAACCTGGTATTGGCAATCATGATCCCGCCGGTTCGGTTTGCCACCAATAACCGGTCCAGCGATTGGATGCGGGCAGCCAAAGCTTTCAGCTGTGCCACGTAGGTGACAAAGCACACATCCGGGTGAAAAGCGGCTCGCCGACACTCGCCAGCGTAGCTCACCCGGATCTTCTGGGCAAGGAACAACAGCACCAATCTTAAATTAGAAAGGTTCATATTTTGCTTTGGGCACAATCTCCCCAAGATTCGCATCAACCTCGATTGCGGTCGGTGCGGTGTAACAAACGTTGATTTTTTGTTTTTCCCACAATGGAATACCCACCTTGTGGCATTTCAATCCCCCCAATCCAAATTTCGGCTTCATCTAACCAATACAGGTTGACGCCGTTAACCAACATGGAGCGATGATACCATAAGCCAGGTGCCTGTAACCCAACCCGGATCTGCAGTACACCATGAGGAGAATGACTCCCCTCATCCAGAAAATCCAAAACATACTTCCGGTAGAATAATGGATAGAGGAACGGCTTGGTGACCTTTGGCGAGAAGCGCCTCTCTCTACTGTGTCATCCCTGTTGTTCCGCTCGGTAAAATGCAACACAGCTGGATCCTCAGGATCTGTGGGAGAATGACAAAAATTCCTCGGAAGGCCTCACCCATTAATTTGCTTAAGGAAAGGGCTTTCTTTTATCCCAAAATGGATCAGGTTGAATCTGTCAGTAAGATGAAATTCTAAGAAGAAGCTCTATCGCACCGCAAGCCCCGGTGAGACACTCTATCTCAGGCTGGCTATAAAAGTCTTTATTGGTGACCACCACTTTTGCATCTCCTTACTTCAATCGCTGAAAATGGGGGTTCTGGGCGAATACCGAAAAATAGCTGGGAAAAAAAAAAAAACAAAAAAAGCTTTGAATTTCAGCGATCCAAAAGCCCGCGACATACAAGTCCGGCACCACGCCGCCAATTAAGCGAAAATACCCGATCTCCTTGTTTCAAATTTTAACGCCAGCCAAAAGATTTCGGCAAATTTTGAAGTCTGGATCTTTAAATCTCCATAAGTGAGAGAGTCATCATACTATCAGATCCCTTTTCCTAAGTAAGAGGAAGCTGAAGCGCAACGTATTTTTTTCAAATGGCTGGCAAGCTAATGAACTGTCCACTGCTTCATATAGAGCGATGTTTAGCCCTTTCCCTTGAGTAATCCCTGCTAAATATGGCTTCGCTCATTTTCCCTCCCAGTCAAACATGCTGATATAACTTAGCGAATCTTTTACCAATTGGGTTCTTTCATCAATAGATCTTAAAATTTGAAAATTCTAGAAAGTCTGGTTTTAGCCAGTTTTCTAAATTCTTTCAATTCCTTGCAAAAATCAAATGAGGAATTGATCCTTTCTTAATTTCCATTTTATAAAAATCAAATCCAATTTGAGCCCAAGTCATTAGGGGCTTAAACTCGGACTTAAATCATATTCTTCGGCCAATTGAATGACGTTTTTTGGAGACAAAAGGAAAAGGTGACTTCTCTAAAAAATAACAGGATTATCCTAAGGTGGAAAATGGCGATTTGGGGAGGATTAGTTTTTTTACTTAGAAATGCAAACAGCCCAAATCTTTCGACTTGGCTTTGTAGTTTTCAGACTTCTCAACTTTAGCTTTCTAACTCATTTCTTGGCTTCCTTCAACCGTCATGATGCGCCGCTCGTCGCTGGCAAAAGCCATATAAGTAAGTGATGGATTTTGGGTAGAGGTGAAGTCATCGCTTGCTCCATCCGTCCGTAGACATTCGGCACCGCATGAAGCTGAATGATTGGCATATGAGGAAGGGAAGTCTTTGCGGTTCCTTTTCCATTCGATACAATAATGCCACCACATACTCATGGATATCCAAATCCGGGGTTCGATGTCGTCTTCCAGCTCTGAATATTGGAGAAAGCCGGGCCTCTGCATCAAACATTCGGTCATTAACCATCTGCTCGATGTATTATCTCTTTGGTCATCTTCACATCTATTGTCATTTCGAGTCACATTGGATTTAATCAGTTGTGGCATCGAATGGATCTTTTTGAGGTTCGCATCCAAATGCAACATAGGTTCGACTCCTCGGATTCGTCTCTCCCCATCATCGATGAGAGACCAACACGCCAAGTCCATATTTGAAATCCTGGATTGAGTAGATTACTCTTTATCTTCCCCAATACCTCACTGTTTATCAAACCTAAGCTCCTCTTCCGCTCGACCAATAACAAACGGCCAGCATAGCCCGGAAGGAAAACTACAGCTTATTTCCTGCTTTTCGACATTTTCTGAATTTTAGGAAAATACCGCACTAGTTGGCCCTTCCGCACTGGTCGCCGATATTCAGAATGCCCCTTCAAATTATTTTCCACCCGAAACCCGAGCCTCGGTACATACAGTGGAAAGTCCACATATTTCCCCACATCAGCCCTTATCATGCGGTCCTAGTCCATTTGGAAAGCGACTGGAAACGTGAGAATTCGAATAAAGATCAAATTGGTATTAAAGCGCAGCGTTGATGAACAATACCGGAGGCATAAAACTCTTCCATCTCCCTTCAAGTAATGGGCGCATCAAGATCCGAACGCACCTGATTGCTTGCCTCTTCTATTCCATCATAGATACCAGAATGCACCACAAGCATCTGGTCTTAGGTCAGGTTTTCCTGATTCAAAGCCCAAGGAATAGTCGATTGAATTGGAAGAAAAAATGGCCACCAAAGGACAACCGCGCTTGACAAAGATTTTTAACGGTTTTGACACAATCGCACGACCTTGCTGCCGCATCAGTAATTCCGCATCTCCCATGAAAATATGTGCACAGCGGGATGAAATCATGTTGACGGTCATTTCCATAATGCTCTTTTCGCTTTCCTTGGAAATATTTCCTCCACCAACAATTCAGCTCATAACCAAAACTCTCCCATCGTGCAAAGTTGCTAAGCGTCTTCTATTTCCAGATACTCACACAGCAAATTTTCTGCCAGGCGATGGGCTGTACCAAATAGCAATTTCCTTTGTATCGATCGGGCGCAATCGACCGCAAACCATCTCTCGCCAGGAACCTTCAAAATCAAAATCCCCGACCAGCGTTGCAACTTGCCCTTGCCCAAAGCAGCGATTTTCCCTCCTAACTTGGTAGCTCTCTGATCCCAATTCAAATGGCCTTCTTCCTGTACATCATGGATTGCTCGGGCGTCTTTTTACAAAAAGTGCGCAGCGTCGCATCATTGACTGCATAGCATTTTAACTCACAATCGGGTTTTGGCATGCCTGACTTCCTGCGCCCAATCCTGATTCCGATGAGGAAATTCATAGGAAGCGCAATATTGGTAGTCCGGATAATAATTTGATATGCTTCCACATTTCGGCCTCGCTCGATCATCAGTTCTTCTTATTCTTGCCGAGATCACAAGTTCTTTTGGCCCGCCCCACTTCCACTGATCCCTGAGCCCACTATATATCGGCTCCATAAGTTCGTTCTTCTTTTACTTTTTTAAATTCAGATATAGCCATTAAATAGCGGGTTTTTTTGAAGGTCGGTGATAATACGGCGCCATTGTTTCGCCTGGAATTCCAGGAATATGGAAAAACTTCAGTTTGGATATATTCAGAAGCCATATAGCCTTGAATGTAAAATCGTTTGGTGGTATTGGAAAGTAGGCCAATTGCCTTATTGGTGATGCCCTTCTTCGGTTTCCCCAGTTTCCATTTGGGCGGCCAGTTCGAAATGACTTCTTCCTTCCTTTTTGGTATCCAATTTATCGAAGCTGCTTCAACTGCAGACTTTTCACATAAGCCGGGAATGCCGCTAAGCCTTGGGTGAAAAGGCTTGTTTTCATCCGTAAAGCAATCATAATCATGACTAGGATAAAGTCTGGAACCTCCAGATCCAATGCCACTTTAATTTCCCCCTGCGGGAATAATGGTTTAGAAATATCACCGAGCCAGGGATTTCCTGCGAAGCGGTGACTTTCACTTGTTCGTAGGCAGCGGGATGTCCAATCCGAACTGAAATCACAGGAAGGCAATGAGGGCAAGTCTACCGGAAGATCAGCCGGCCAGATTCGCAGTGCGAATTGCGTCTGTTCATAGGTTAAATAGTTTAGGATGATTTTTGGGTTGGGGTAATTTCAAGCAAATAAGATAAGGAAATGTGAATGCAAATGCCAATCAATTTGAAAGGTTTGCCGGTTCAAATCTCTCCCAATCCAGTCTTCATGTAATTTTAACAGCTCAGCTACTACCGCTGAATGTTCAGTTGGCAAGATTCCCTTTGCTCGGTTGCTATCTCGCGCTAGATTTGACGAGGTAGAGTTGATCGGCTTGTCGCCAAAAAGTAAGTTTCTAGTCGGGTCTGTCGGATTCGCAGAGCTTCCAAGGCCCTTTGTCAACGTACAGCGGCCAAGCTCCTTTTGATTCATCTGGATTTCAGTACCACCAAGTGCATGATGCTATGTGGGAATGCCGAGTTTTCATCGATTGTTTTTTCGCAACTTAGCCCGTCGATTTCCTGGGTATTTTGGGTATCGAGACATCTACAAATAATCAGCCAGGTAGGCCAACCAATCTACCGACCCTGCCTCAACACTGAGCCGAACTTCCCCTGCAGGAATTTTCCCAGGGTAGGCGAATAATCCTGGAATCCTAATTCCCGCGCCTTAGAGCGGAGGAAATTTTTTGCGCCGGCAAAAAGACGGCATTGCTCCTCCAAAATAGAAGCTCGTCCTCCTCGCACACTATGTCCATGATCAGATTGGGAAGCGATGATATGTGTTCTCCAATTGGCCTGTTTGCTCCAGATGATGCCAAGACATTCGCCCTTAACCCAAACTCATCCAAGGTGGATAGAAAGCAGCCATATTCCCCCGGCGGATGGGCTTTGGAAGATTTAATAATGCGTGTGAGCCCATTGTTTTCCCGCGTCCGTGATAAGGGATAGATGGGGGGGGCGGGTGGCAGCATTGATCGCCCAATAACAAAGAAGAGGATCCGAAGAAAGGTTGGTGAATTGCCTTACTTTCCTCCACCCTCAGGTCCAAAGAAACTCTCAGCTCGCGGTCCCTCGCATGAAGATCTCGGTTCATTTTGAGCTAGAGATCGTGAAGGTTTGGACATTATACATGAAAAGAAATGGGAGTAATTATCAATAGCAACCAACGTTGATGTCCAAGCAAGTAATCGAAGCGCTTGAGCTCGTTGGGGAACTTTTTTCTGGCGTATGTCCCAGATGCCATTTGCCTATGGGCAGCCGTTCGATAATCCTGCAAGACAAATACTTCCGCATAGGTGATTTCCTCAGTTGGCAACGATAACCCTTCCGGATCATTGTTAGGGGTATCTACCATTCGCCGAAAAGCCCTGCATTGAATTGTATTTTTCCTGTTAACAAGCTCGCCTCGAGATGGAGAACAAACATGGAGCTGGCTGCGATAAAAACCTGAGTTAAATCTAACTCCCGAGGCGGGCCAGTTCGATCCAAGTTGGAGTAGCCAAATCAGTCGAACCTAAGCTATTCAAATCCAAGTTCTCCCTTGTCATCTGATAAAATAATCAGGATATTAGGCTTATTTGTTTGGGTTCTTGGAGGCTTTTTTAACCACAGGAAAAAAGAAGATACTCCGCAATACGGCCAAAATAGAATTTCTCTATTTCTCTTTTTCTAAGAGTATGAAAGTCAGGATGGCTATGCTTTCTGAGTTTAAAGGCAGCAATCAAATTTTTGAAGCTGGGCTTATCGGAGTTCAGGCTGTCTTTGCGGCCAGATTATACTTTTCGAGGGTGGTATCCAAGTCAAATGCAAGGCAAGGGAATCATCAAAATAGGTCTCCTCCCGGTTGGGCTATGTGTACGAACATATGGAGTTTCCATTTCCCCTGCCTTGACGGCAAAAAAGCAGTATTGTCGTGTCCAAACTAATAAGAAGCTGTTCCATGCGTGGATTTTCTGGACCAAAAGTTGGTTTTAGATTCCACGGAGATCCACTCCATTCCACAATCGATCTGTGGGAATTTTTGCTCCAGCCAAAAGTAATGCAAGTCGTATAAATATCTTTTCGTAAGCCCGAGGTTCATTTCTACCGAACCTGGGAGCGATCAGTTCTAGGCCACCAGCAATCGAAGGCTCCGCGCTGTCCACCTTGCCAGTGCTGCCTTTGCCATTCGCGAAACAGTCCAGCCAGCCCCGCCTGATCGCCCTTGATGACCAAGGTCCAGTTGTCAGAAGTAAACCAAACACAGCGTAAGTACGGTGCACATTCCGCAGGACTGAACCGTTGCTGATGCGGGCTGCAGGTACACGAGCCGATCGGTCCGCCCGCGGCTCACGGTTGCTGCGTTTCTGACATCCATTTGCTTTGAAGGTAAGTCAAAAATCTCACCCACAGCCCAAGTCAATTTCCTGCCTCGATCACATTCCCATAGAAGTTCCCCGCCTGGATTTGCCCTGAAAGTCCGATCCGGGAAAAAGTGGCAACAAAACATGGGCGCCATCGCAATGAAGGTAGAACGAAAAAGGGTTTTTTCCGAAGTTTTTTCTCATAAAGTCAATCGCTTTTGAGTGTATAGCTTGGATCATTTTGGTTCTGATCTGGATTGAGTTCCAACGTATCATTTCCATTCCATCCGAGCGATATCCGGCCATTTTGGAGGAATCATTCGTTTTTGCTGGTAGGGCAATCCAACATAGTTCATCAAAAGCCATTTTGGAAGTTGGTAGGAATCAGGCTTGTCGTTTGCCCGAAATGCCATTTTCCATACATGGCTGAGCATAAACGCTTGCCCTTTCAAACCTTCTTCTGCCAACGTAATTTCCTTGGATGAATGCACTCCGTGAGAATCCGGATTGAGCACTCCAGCCAAATGCCCGGATCGGCCGGATATACGCCCCGTCACAATCCCATAAGCGACTGGAAGGTGCAGGCAGGGAGACCTGAATTAGAAATTGGTCCATCGCATACCTTCCATCGCCATCTGGTCGAGATTGGGTGTCCGAATTGTGGGATGACCGTTGATTTCCCAAGTCACCATAGCCCATATCGTCCGGCGAAAATGACGATGATAAATTAGGTTTTTGCTGCGCAAAGTTTGGGGCTGAAATAGCTACAAAATAGGAGAATAAGAAATAAGTAATTGGTGTTCATGATTAGCGTGTCAGAAATACCTAGTTCCCGCGAAAGTCAGCCGGAATTTCCCATGTAGTTTGATCGCTTTCAGACGAATAAATTGAGCTATCTTACCGAATCAAATCGAAAAAACTTCTGGGGAAATGGGCTTATTGGCAAATATTTGGCGAATTCTCTTGGGGAAACAGTTTTTCCAGATTTTCCATCAGCGGAAATTTGAAACTCATAATTCTGAATAAATCCACTTGAATATCGGGCTTGCCATTGGGAACTAGGCTTAAAAGCCTTTTCAGCTGAAGTAATTCTCCTAAATCGAGTGGCCAATTCATTGTTGTTCGCTTGCCCAAAGTTAGCTGGGTTTCATCGAATGCCTTTTTCAGCACCTGAATCATCCAGCACTCCACTTGGCTTTGGGCATGATCTAAATTCACTTCCAACACCTCACCTTCTTCTTGGGTATTCGGATCAAACCCTAAGCCGCCTTCAAGGTTTTTGCTTCGATCATTGGAATCGGATCTGAGTAAAATTTTGCATGGGGTTCCTTCCATCCAAACTATAACGAAGCTCGAGGTCAGAATCAGAAGCAGTCAGGTAATTTCGCCAGACCTTAATCCGCTTGATATTTGGCGGATTCAGCAGGGCCGGAGCAATGATAAAACTCCCATTCGGAGACTGACTGGAATCCCTTTTCCATCTTCAAAAATTGACTCGAATCTTTTGCGCTTTTTTGAGGGGAATCTGAGAATTCGCTTAATATCCCGATCGTCCGTGCCCTCACAATTTTTTCCCAGTTTCCATTACTTTCTTTTCTAGTGAAAAAAGCTTTTTGGCGCTGTCGCCAGTGGGGTGTATTCCTGAAGTAAGAGCCGATTGAATTACTTGTTTCTTTTCTAGGTCCAATTCTACGGAGGCTGAATAATCACCATCGCCCGTAAGTCCATACCGTGTTCATAATCCCCATCCCATAAATAATCCGACCTGGTACCTTTTCCTCTGGAAGTACTTGCAGAAATCACCGCTTGAGCCGCCAGTTTCACAGCAAAGTCTGGCCTTGGATTTTTTTGCTTTCCCAAAGCCAAAGAATTGCTGGCTTCATCTTTTTCAATGAAATCAAATCCCCGGCGATCTACTGGAAAATTGATCCACTTTCGACCTGTTTCCTTCCAATACTAATTGGTAAAATTATTTCTCCAGAAGTCTTGTGGTAATGTTTTCACTTTATGATCGCTTCCTTAGGCATGGTTAATTACCACTCCGGTATATCGAATGCTCTCATCCGATTTCCGCCGGCTACCTTCAATTTTTGCGTCCCCATTTTTCTTGTGCCAGTTTGCTTCCCATTTTTTTCAGAGAATTTCTGGGCATGGTTTTTTCCTGGCATAGACCGATATCCCTGCCATTCAATTGGATTTTGATCCATGTGGTTTCTGTTATGCGCGAAGCCGTGTCTCATTCCTCTAATCCCATGTTGTAACATTCAGTTCTTGTGTTTTTATTTCGCTTTTTATTTTTTTTTTTTTTTTTTTTTTTTTTTTTTTTTTCGCTTTTTATTTTTATTTTTTTTTTTATAATTTATTTTTTTTTTTTTTATTTTTATTTATTTTTTTTTATTTTTTTTTTTTTTTTTTTTTTTTTTTTTTTTTTTATAATGAAAATGATTGCTCAGCCCCCTAGCAGGGCTCTAGAAATAATTTATGTTCATGTAAGTTCGTTTACTGACCATAATCGAACTATTCGTAGCAGGGTCCATTCAGGCCAGACCGAGAGAATTAAGGAGCTTCCTATCGCGTAAATAGTCTATGATAAGTCATACAATCTCGGGTTTTTCTAATTTTCTGACAATACTCCAACTAATTTTATAACATCAATCACCCGTACCAATCCCCAGTATTTGTCCAGCGCGCGAGCCTTTTTTCGGCCATTTGCAATCCTGGTCCGTTCGATCGTTGAGTAACTAACCAGACTTTCGAAGATTGTCCGACCAATTCACAGGTAGGTGGATCGGTGACTAGTTCATGACTCCCTCGAGAGGGTAAGTTGGATCAGCCCACCCGAGGGCTAGCTAGGATAAAATAATAGGACCCCTGGCGGCGAGGGCTCAGTCTTGATTTCCGCAATGTAGTAATTGTTATTTTGCGGGTTGGTTCACTTCCGCGCTCTTGCCCGTCAGTCGCTCCGCGTTTAGCAGGTGCATTATTCCGGATTTTATAGACCTAACGCGGCTAGAACTCTTGAGCCCCTCGGAGCTATATTTCCATATCAATTCTACACTAGAACATTTCCACAAGGTTAGGCGCTAAAATGCAAGTTTCCGTTGATCATTCTTGAGAGATTGGAATGACGTGCAAGCCCATTTTGGGTTATGCACAATACGTATCTACTTGAGAGGTGCACCGCGGGCACTCTTTTATTCATCAGGGCTTGGTGCTCGGGCATGAACCGCCATACGTTCTCCCATGATCAAATCTCCCTATTCCCCATCTCATTTCCTTCCAAGGCTATGTTTTTCACGCGAATGCCGCCGGTTACGTTCTGCAAAGATGAGGCCTAAAGTACTGAACTAATCCCATCATGAATGTCTTGGCGGTGGATGTGATCAGTCCTTTTGGATATGTGGTGCACAAATGAGGCACCCTTCCCCCTGCTGTCGGATGAGGGG
>Ga0163217_1082254_pt1 | contig 10271 bp, 17 predicted proteins | sample SynspAceP_FD_185933 | JGI IMG/M metagenome (GOLD analysis project Ga0163217, IMG submission 185933) | Saline lake microbial communities from Ace Lake in Antarctica - Synechococcus sp. Ace-P (PacBio error correction) | ecosystem: Environmental > Aquatic > Non-marine Saline and Alkaline > Saline ...
CACCCAGAGGATTAAAAAAAGCGCGCCTTTTCTTCAAAAGAAAAACGATCGGCCCAGAAATAATTCGGTCCCGCAAGGAATGTCCCCGGAAAATCCCCACCCCACTTCGGTCCTGCGGGTTGCGCGGGCGAATAACGCGGAAGCCCCCCACGCAAAAAGGCAAAACCGGGTTCCCGGTTTGCGCAGCCTGTGGCAAGGGCCCGTGGACGCGCACGGGCGGCCAAAAACGGACCTGTTGGCCCCATAGATCTTGCTGGCCAGCCCATCAAGGCCCGGAAATTTGAACTACCCCCCCCGTCAGCCAACGATCTGCTGGCTTGGTAAGGTGATCAAATCCCGCGGCCATCCAGACGGGCGCGGACCTCTCTCTCCGAGATATCTCTCTTCGAACACGCGGGCCGCAATAATGCCCGATCCAAGCTCTGCGCGGCTGAACGGTCGGCGGTCGTGTTCATAGTCACCCGGTAAATCCCACCGATAATCGAAATCATCTCGCGGTCATCCATGCCTGTACGCATGCACCCCACCATAGAAACGTCTTGATCACGCCTCGGCGTTTTGGCCGTGCAACCGATGCATCCATAGAGATATGCCAGAGGTGATGTGGTCGCCGCCCATACGGACGCTATCGGCAATAAATCATGTGTTTGCTTGTTGATAACAGATCGCAACAGGAGGTCGATCCGCCGCCCAAGAATCGATGGCAGTGAGGCCCCGCCCCCAGCTCTTGTTGCGTCCCACGCGCAAGAACGAGACTGCAAATCCCCGAGACAACTAAAGCACAGAGCGGAACGCGATACTCCTGGCCAAATTTCAAGGTCACAGAGCTTTCTGAGATGTTCAAATGCCAAGGCTGCCTTGAAAACCGACAGCGGCAATCGACGAGTAGACATATGCCAACTGTCTCGACCGACAGCGTATTCCCCAATCTAGTCCGCCCGCAGACGATTGCGAGGGACTAACAGACCCCCCGACAGGTCTAATCCACGGGCAAGAGTTTCATACGGGCTGCGCGTGCAGGAAACCCTCGCCGCCTCCGGCCGTATTCCGGGACATCGCAATTGGCTCAGACCTGCGCGACGTCGTTTTTTTTTTTTTTTTTTTTTTTTTTTTTCTGCTCGATACGAACTTTGCCCTTCCAGTTTCAAGCGTGGCGTCCAGACCCATAGCTGGCGCGGCTCGGCCCCCGAGGAACAGGCGATCACGTGATCCACGCGGATGATCGCCATTTTCTGGCAGCCCTGCAGGCGGTTGCGCACGGCGCGTTCTGTTTCCTGCATGGCGCAAATTTCCGCCAAAGCGGACCCCGCGCGAACCGTGGTGGTGCGCGGCCGATCATCAACAGAAAAGCCCGCCTCCCCGCAAGCGACCCGATTTCACCCTCTTCGGACATAAGCGGCCGTGCCGTCAAAACGCAAGACAAGGCAGGCAATTTAAGAGCTGCCACATCCAGAATAAGCCACCACGCCGCGTTGCAATCGCAAGAATTAACGCATCGTGGCGATGGATCGCTGACTATCGATAGGTCCATCAATGATTTTCACTGGTCCCGAAATTCTGGCCCTGATGCGCCACAAACTTCTGATGTGGGCCTTTCTTTGCTCATGCACGGTGGGCCGCTGCGCCAACCGATAAATCATACCCGCGCCAGCAAATCGCGGAGCTCATATAGCACCTCTTCCGCGCCTTCCAGCGCGATCAACCGCTCCAGCGCCCTGAACGGCCTGTGTTTACGGGCAGCAAGATACGCTCTCACGGGTCAAGACGACGTCCAACGAACCGTTCTCCCAATGAACGCACCAACCGGCCCGCACCCCGCTCCACCCACACCCGGAGGCCGCCGCTCGCGGAATCAAATTCAAAGCGTTCGCCCACGCGTATGTTTCGCTAGCTTTCACTCCGACCCAGCGAGTTCCCGTATCGCTCCGCCACGCTCCCGATCCTGCCATGGTGCTGCACACTCTCTGGCGCGATCCAGCGACTAGCCCGGTCCCTGATCAGCGCAAACAGGCGACCGGCACCCGCGCTCGCAACCGCATACTTGCAGATAACACAAACCGCCCGGCAACCTTGACACCGAAGCGACCGCCTGTTTGACCGCCGGAAGAATTGGTGATTCGCGCGCGTCGCGCAGCGCTGAGATCCAGAATCGAACGAGCTGTCGGAAATTCAACAGGCACCGTGGCGCGGACATCGGCGGCCAAGGTCCCTCTACGCAGACGACGTCGATTGCCATCATCGACCATACGAACTCTACCGGCCCGCTCCGCTGGATCTCGGTGCGCGCGTGTTGCGTAGAAATTGAAAAGCCTGTCCGCGGCCGTGCTTCGTCCTCGCGAGGCTAAATTGAATCCCCGCCGTCCATCGCCAGACCAACAAGCGGCACCCCCCGACGCGCAACCCGAACCGGAAGGTCCGGCGTCAGCATAGAGGCGCTGCATCCGCCATCCAACGTGAATGGCGCTGATCCAGTCTTGCCAGCTTGGCGGGTTTTAACGCGTTTCTTGATCAACAATTGCATGACGCGTCCCTCGATCATCCAGGCGCAGCAGCTCGCCGAAGGAAATAACCCACTGACCTGTGCCTGTTCTGGCGACAGCGACGTGGGGGTCATGCAGTTGTGTGTTGGTCTCGAGCAGGAAAATGACCCGCAGCGCTTGCATTTCATACCAGCGACGAAATCTGTGCGGCTGACCGCCCACAGACACCCCAAGAGCGTTATCGCGCACGCAGCAGGCGCGCCTAATTCCTACTCCGACAAAGTTCGAAAATTCGTGCCGGGATATCGGCCGACACCACTTATTGGTGTTGAATCCGCCGGCTTTATTTCGCGCGTATCATCACCGCCCGTGGTCATGGATATCGTTACAAGGTGAGCGCCTTTCCCGCGCTGCCCCATCACGGTGGTGGTCAGCTCGCGACCGGCGACAAATTTCTACGACCATTCACCTCGGCGGGCCATGGCGGTCCAAACTAACGGCGGCCGTTGTTTTCGACCTCGACCAGATAAACGCCAACGCGACCGAGCCTTTCGTTGTTCGGCTTCACGACGTAGGGCGGATCCCATCACATGCGACCCCGCGCACAAGTAGAGGCCAGAACGATCACCTTTCCAACACGGCAGGCCTGCGGCACGGAAAACTCCTTGCTGCGCTGCTTGTCATCGCCAGTGCGAGAGGCCCAACGCCACAGCACCGGAAGTCACGCTGCACACGCAGCCCCCATCCATTCAAACGGCGCAATCCCCATGACGCAACATCCTTTCGCCCACAGCGACCATCGCAGGCATTTTCAGAACAACATTCAGGCTTGGCTGTAACCAAGTCAGTCAAACAAAGATCGGGGCCGCAATTCGCACCGTCGCATGCTTTCGAAATTCCGCGATCCAAAGAGCAAAGTACCCGCTGCGCACGCGCGCCCTGTTTTGAAAGAAGACACCTCGCGCCAGCGGCCACGAGGCACCCACCCAACACTACCCTGCAAACTCCTCGGGGGCCTCGTCCTAATGCTTCGACAATCCCACCATCTGCCTTTTTAAATGCGCCTCGTCTCACCACCACATCAATATATCTTGTGTCGGGTCCACTTACGGAACCTACGCAAACATCCATGAGATTATTTTTCGCCGATCCGCAATAATTTTCCCCACTCCTAGCGTAACTCCCCCGCTGGAATCGTAAACCTTTTTTTCGCAACCAACTCGCCTAAATGCCTCAAGCCGTCGGCCCGCGCGTCCGCGACCCCCGGTATTGATCAGGAAGTTGGGATGTTTCGGGCTCATCTGCGCCACCGCCCAGGTGGCACCCGCGGCGCACACCCTGCCAGTCAGCCAATAACCTTCCCACGCCTCAGATGCGTGCGGTTCGTCGCCTTGCCCCCGTGCTGGAAAATCCTGCCGGATTTGCCTGATAAACGGTCGACCCTGCGCTGCGGTCCTTGGTGGGTTTGTTTCGTCGCGTTTGCGCAGCTTGCTCTCCATCCGCGCGCTTGCAGGCGCATCGGCATCCGCCTTGGGGGCGGCGCAAACGTGGCCGAGGTGATGACACACCCGTCCCGGCAGCGCGGACCTGGACGATAGGCGAATTTCAATGTCATCAGGCCCAAGCGTGAACATGTTCGCCCTCACAGGTGATAAGATCTCTGCCTGATGAATATAATCAGCGGTATAAGGTGCACGTAGCACCCCGCGTTCATTCGCAAAACCGCGCACACGAGAAATAGCCTAAATGGTATTGGGTGCGTAGAAACGTCCGATCAAGCCCCCGCAGCATACCGCCGCCTGCGCCGCCACAATGGGCGTCCACCACGGCTGAGGATATACACGTAGATACGGCGCCCCAACCGAATCAGCCAGCAAGGACAGCGCAATGCCGAGAGCGCAAGAACTGAATCACATTCGACCCGACGCCCATTGGCATAGAACAACCACATAAGCGCGGCAAACTGCCTTCAGGAACGCCGAGCCAGATCAATCCCGCATTCCGCAGGCTGTAGGAAATAATCGGCCAGGGCCGCCCACCACGCCAGCCACGGCGATCAGCCCAAGGGACAACGTCAGTTGGCGCGCATATATCGGCAGAAAAGAACTATCTATCATTGGGCTTCGCGCTAACTTCCTTCGAGCGGGAGGTACAATTTCCACACACGTCTTAAAGTACAGGTGGACGCGCAACGCGGTTAATCGGGACGGTCTTTGCCAACGCCAGGCGGGCTTGCGGGAAGGCGACCGGCCACCATTCCGGCCCCCCAGCACCGACACAGAGAACCGCACAGAAAAAGCATATCCTGTGGGCCAGCTCGGTATTCGGCGGCACAAACAAACCAACTCGGTCGCATCGAAAACGGTTTCGCGCCCGCTTACAGCCCCAGAGATCCAATCCCCAACGCACAGCTTCCACGCCCATCCGGTCGCCGCAAGCACAAGCACCAATAGTTACAAATCAGCGCCGCGCCACAAGCCCACACCTAAACCCAAAGCGCCACGGCATCCACACAACGAGAAAGCGATAAGAATGACCAACGTCAGATATCCATTCTGAGCCGTCATCCCACTGCAGCACCAGAGCGCAGCCAAGCGCATCAAATTACCGATCACGGGCCCAGCGCATAGCACCGAACAGCCAGCCCGCAAACACCAGCATCCCGACCCAAGGCCTGGCATCTCGCATCTGGTTGACATAGCCCAGTCACGGAGATCCGCATCGGGCAGAGTACAACACATTCTAGGCCGCTGCGCAGTTGCTTCAGTCAGAAACCTTGGTGTCCATCGCCAGCTATTTTCATCGCAACGACAACCCCAGAAACTTAGGCAAGAACCAGTGATGTTATTATCTCAATCTTAGAGGCGTTATCTCGCCTCTCGCGGCGTTAACGCGCAGCTATTGGCCCAGCAGAGAGCGGCAGGGATTCGGCGGAAAACATGGACACAAAGAGAGCAGCAAGTTATGACGAGCAAGGGTGACACACCACGCTCTCCTGAAGAACCGATCAAGACAGAACAGCACAGGTGGCGGCGATCAGCAGTAAGATACCGGGAATCATATTGAAAGACCGCATGCGGCAAGCGTCGCCACCGGGCCGAGAAAAGACACACAGGAATGCAAGCCCAACATCAAGGTCATTACCCGGCCCCCATACATACAGGGGTCGGTTCCATCTTACAAGCGGCTTCCTTCCTTTAAGCGCAGCCACGCGTCGGGCAAGGGCGTTGCCCATGTGCTAATGGTGCCCGCACCGAGGCAACATAAAACAACCAATATCCCCCCGGACCTGCCTTCTCGGCGACACGAAGCCCGCGCGCCATCTTACCTCGCTTTGGACAACGCGGAGCGGCGCGAGGGCCACTCCGCGCGTGGCCCCCGTGAACGGGATCAGCCCCTGCAGCACAGCATCGTCGCGCCCCTGACCAACCTCTCCGACTCGCGGCGTCATTCGCACCGGCGCAACATAATGGACCTCCGGCGATGCCCAACCACATCGGCATCGTTTCCTCCTTAACCCGCAGGCACCAGACTCAAAGTGATGGTGCAGGCGGCTGTAAAGAGAGGTGTGGCTTGGTGCAACGGCGATGACGCCGCGCTTCGGTGGCCTGACGCGCAAGCCTTGAGCACAGCGGTGATTTTCAAACCGGGTCGATCGACCGTAGTCATCGAATTTAATTTGTCACACCGTCGACTTCGCCCACTTTGGTAAGCGCCGGTTCACACCGCCAACAGCAACCCAGCCAGGTGCGCGCCGGATTTCTTCGGCTTTCAATGCCAAGTGTCTGGACACAGCAAAACCGAGCCCGCCAATTTGCGTTCGGAAACGTATATGACCGCTCGTGCATCGGCAGCTACACATCCCTTGATTGTGTATACCTTCGGCCCTGAACCACGAATATCGAAATGCGCCACGACCCCGCCTTGTAGATGCAGTTGATCGCGCGCAAAACATCGGCTTGCGTGTTTAAAGCCATAGGTCATTCACGTCCGGCGGTCCGCGCTCGATCTTGCCACCAGCGCTTGCTCACTTGCGGGGTGGTCCAATGCAGGCAGAACAGCCAGCCCGTAGAACGGAATGTTTTGATACAAGTCCAAGAAACCCTTTGCGCCAGGTATCAAAGTCCGCCCCATGCCCATATGTTTTCGGGGTCGATGTTGGTCACGATGCAATGGTCGCCGGCAGAACGGTTAAAGGGTGCCGTCCGATTCATCCGCTTCGACCACCATCCATTGCTCCTGCCCCATATCGTCATTCGAGCCAATAGGCGTGGAAATGATCCCGCCATTTACGAACAGTCCCGGTCGATGGCCACCATATGACGGCAGCAGTTCGGCGCACAATCGTTGTCGTGGTTTGTCCTTGCCGTGGAGTTCCCGGCAACGGGCGATGTTGGATTTTAAGCGCATCAGCTCTGCCAGCATCGTCTGCGCGGCGCACGATCGGACACCCTGCCACCGTGGCCGCATACAAAGTTCGGGGTTGCCCGGTTTGATCGCGGAAGAAGATCACGATAACCGCGGCCCCTTCGATGTTCCGGCCTGCTGCCCTTCAAAACAGTCGCGCCAAGAATCCACCAGACGGTCCTGTGATCTGGTCGACTTCGATCAAGAAACCCCTGCACGCGATAGCCGTGGTTCAACAAACACTCCGGCAAGCCTGACATGCCAGATACCGCCGATGCCTACGAAATGGATCGGGCCCACATCAGTCGGAAAGCTTCGTGGCTGCGTTCATCGTTTTCTTTCCTTCGGTGCCAGGGCTTTCCACCATCTGGGCGAGTTCCTTCTGCGGCGTCTGGTTTGGCAGACATGATAGTGCGCGCGTGAACATCTGCAACGCGGGCCATCGGCGTGGGTCAGTCCAACCATTTCAATTTGGGCGCGCAGGCCTGTCAGGGGTTTGCCATGTTTTCGGGCACCATGATCGCGGCACCGGCGTCGAACAAGCCCCGCGGGCATTCCGCGGATTGGATGATCGCGCTGTGGCAGCCGCATAGGGGATCAGGATTGAGGGCCGCCCCGATAATAGAGATATCGGCGACGCACTGGAGCGCGCCGCGCGCCTGACTCACCAGCTGGGCTTTCGGACATGCGGCGCGGCACATCGTGGAAAAAACGGCTGCACATCTGCGTTGATACCATTTTCGGCATAGAAAGCCCGACGACGCACACACACCCGTCTTCGTCGCGTGCCTGATGCTCACGCGATTATTGCGCAACAGAATCCAGCGGCGATCGGCGATGGCGGGGGGATGACCATCGCCTGAGGAATCCGCGCCCGCCCTGGCTGCCGCCCATCACCAACAGCTCCATCGGATTAATCACCGGGGCGCCGATATAAGCCGGCAACCGGCCCGTTCCAGCACACGCGCCAAGCCACGCACCTGGTTGCCAGTATGCTGTGCGCTACCCCCGTCGGGAGCGTGGTCGGCCTGTCCCGCACGCAACCACCGCATCGACGCGTTTTGCGAACAGATTATTGACCGCGCCCCCAAGCGGCCGTTTTGTTGTCATGGAATATGCGTGGTTTGCGCAGCACCCATGCCGCGGCCAGCCGCGGGGGATCGAACGGTAGCCGCCAAAGTCCGACATACCCCACATCGGGTTTATCGGCGCACAGCAATCCCAAAGACGCGCAATCACCCGCCCATATTCGAAACGGCGCATCCGCCTTCGCCATGAGCCGCACCGCGCGGCGAAAGTTGGCGCTGCTGACCTGCTGGATTCTTCGACCACGCGTCGGGAAAGCCGCTTGTCTCGCACCGCGCCGTCCGTCGAACCAGCTTTACCCGGCCAGCCGCGGCAAGCATGACTTCGGCCAGCGCCTGCGCGGGAACATATGGCCCGCCCGTGCCGCCTCCAGCGCGATCACCAGCCAGCGGGGCGCTCAATCGGGCGCGACCTCGTCCAAGAGGTCAGAAATCTGCCCCGCTGCGGGCCGCGACCAGCTGTAAAATGCCAGCCAACATGCCGCACGGCGATACCGAACGCAATCACCGACGACTGCGCCAATAGCTGACAAAACGCAATCGTCAATGCCTTAGGCCCGGCAGGCAAGCCGCGACGCAACGCACCCATATTGATCCTCAGCCTGCACGCCGAACATACACGCAAAGACCGGTGCCCGCCAGACGCACGAAGGGATCCACCGCTCGCGCACACGACGCAGCAGCGACCCGCACAACGATCACGGCATAAAGCGCCGATAACGCACATCACGAGGATCAGCCCGTATTCTTCGGCCAGCAACGGCAATGATAAAATCGGATGCGCTCGGGCATGCACCATTCACCTGCCCGTCGCCCACACCAACACCGAACAACCGCCTTCGCGGATCGCATCGTGCATAGCCAAGCTGCGTGCGCGGGTCGATATCGGCGACCAAGAAACCGTCAATCCGAGCGGGCAAAGTGTTTCTTCAATTGGAATAGGCAAAAGTGCCCGCCAGTACGGACGAGGCCGGCCATAACCGACCAGCAAGCACCAAAGGGGCACCTGCCCCAAAATACATCACGCCCCAGCCGAACAGCACCAGACACGCCTGCCCAAAGTCGGGGCTGTAGGGCGCCAGCATCAACACAAATAAGAAATACACAAGCAAAGGGACCACGTCTTGCCGGGGGCCGTTGATCTCAAAGCGACGCCGCCATCATCCACGCCGCTACGAACCACAAAGCCGGGCTTGAGAATTCTGATGGCTGAAAGGACGCAAAACCCATCGAATACCAGCGCACAGCACCCTTGCAGAAATCCGTTTTCAAAGAAGGCAGCAGGGCCACGCGACAAAGGAAAGAAGAAAGCCGACGATCGCCAAGCGACGGACCAAAATAAATCGGTGTCATCATTGACCGTCAGCACCATCGCGATCACAGCCAGTACACCAAAGACGGAGGCCCTGCGCTGTACATAATGGAAGCGAGTCAAAACCCACGTTTTTTTTCGCGCGCCAAAGGGGCGGCCGACAGCGGCCAGCCCTAGCAAACATGCCCACGCAAAAACAAACAGGAGGAGCAAGACCATCCGCCCATATTGCGATCGTACGCCACCATTTTTTGGAAGAATCGGTTGCATCCCGAACGGAACCGGCACCATAGACCATTTCTGTCAATGGGACCTGCCTTACACTGCCCTCGTCCGCCCCTTTTCGGGGTCCTAACTTTGCAGTGTAGCGCGAAAGGTCCCCACGCGGGGCTTAGTCTGTTTTTAACCAGCCCCGCGCAAAGCTGCCTAATGCCGCCCGCGTGTGTGCCGCGGCATCGGATAGGTCGGTTGTCACGCACCGAAACTTGATACTTCAGCAGCCCTTGCAGATCGGGCCTCGCAAAGGGCCGCGTTCGAGATGTCGACAATCTGGAATGTTCCCCCTCGGGCGTTGAACGACAAAGACACCGCCTCGCGAAGGGTGGTCGTTTTCTTGCGGGCTGCGTGGAGATCAAGAAACCTAATAACAGCCCCAGATCCTGCATCTTGCCGATGCTCAAATCAATAGCCCACAGTCAGGGACGGTCTTGCTCTTGCGCCATCTCCGCCGCGCTTTGGTCTTTCGGGTCGCCCGACACGGCCACGCGTCTACCCCGCCCTTATTAAAAGTCCGCGACCCAACCGTCCAAGCGTCTTCCAGTAGGTTTTGCAAATCGGGCAAGTGCAGCCCGCGGTATACAACCACCAACTGCCAGTCAAATTCAGCCCCGCGGGTGCCAAGGGTCAGCATCCCGAACCTGCAGCTCGGCGACGTCAGTTTCGGAAATGCGTTCCTGCGTCTATAACGTTCATACGGGTCTCTCCGGG
>Ga0163217_1118703_pt1 | contig 10271 bp, 8 predicted proteins | sample SynspAceP_FD_185933 | JGI IMG/M metagenome (GOLD analysis project Ga0163217, IMG submission 185933) | Saline lake microbial communities from Ace Lake in Antarctica - Synechococcus sp. Ace-P (PacBio error correction) | ecosystem: Environmental > Aquatic > Non-marine Saline and Alkaline > Saline ...
AATAAGCAGGAATTGTTGGAATTAAGTTAGTTGTCTTGAGTTTTGCTTATGGTAAAAGCAACTTTTTCGGCTTTTAGTTCATGTTGAATAACTTTTAATCACGAAAATATAAAAGTAAATTCCTATAAAAAAGAGTGAATGTGGTGATTTTTCGAGGAAACGAAGATTTAATTAAAAATAGGGTAGGGTATGCCAAACATTAAGAAGGGAAATGAAGATGCCAGCCTTTTATGTCAAAAGATCAAAAAGGACCATTATTAACAGTGATGATTATTTGGGGAGAAAAGTTAGATCCGTTTTTCTTTTACCCCTAAAGCCCAATACACCGAGGTTGCAACTTGCTGAAACGCCTGCAATTATAAGCCGGGATAATTACGATAAATTGTTAGGAGTAATGGCAGATTTCTGAGAAAAAACCAAGCTAATTTTTTTGTAAGCTGAGAAATATTTTTTTCCCAAATTTAACTTTTTTAGCCGATGGAGGATCTATAGTGTTAATTAGATGCTTTTTGGTGGGGTTGGGGTCCAAAAAAGTTTATGGTGAAAAGAGTAATGTACGGCAATCCACAGAAACAACCTTTGTAAATCGATGAAGGATGGGTATAACTTAACCTAAGGTATTCGATAAAGGTTAAAACGAAAGAGTCACGCAGCTCAAATTGCTATAATTTTAAGCATATTTACTTAAATGTATTCAAACGTTGTTTTTCGTAACTTAAATATATTTAATTTAAACTTTATTTCAACATACAAAAATAGGCTAATCTCAAGTTTTTTAGAATAGCATGTTTTTGTATAGGCTTTAGGGCTGAGTTGTACTATTTTATTCAATTTCTTTTCCGTACGAAAAGGCTCTTTTTTCTTTATTAATTTCGGCAATTCCTTGCAGGTATACTTTTCCACAAATTGGATAAATCGCTTCTTAAAACATCTCGAGAAAATACAATGCAGAATTTCAGGAATCAAACATAATCAATAATTTCCATTGACTTTTCCGTTTGTAGTTTAAAGTATTTTAATAACAACTCTTCCATACGTGGGTGTTACTTTACATGTTTATTATTTTTTTTTTTTTTTATATTTTTTTTTTTACTTTTATTTTTTTTTTTTTTTATTTTTATTATCTTTTATTTTTATTTTTATTTATTTATTACCTTTTACCCTATTATTTTCTTACCGCCCCTTTACCCCCCCCCCATTTTTTACTTTTATATTTTTTTTATTGATTACTATATGTATCGTATTTTTCAACTTTTTTTTATTTTTTTTTATTATTTTTACTGGCCCACCTTTACCATTTTTTATTTTTATTTTTTTTTTTATTTACCCCCCCCCCCTTATTTTTTTTTTTTTTTATTTTTATTTTTTTATTTACACACTTTTTTTTTTTGTTTTTTGTTTTCTTTACCGATTTATTAAGTTTTATTTATTTATTATTTTTTTTTAACATTATATAACGTTTTTATTTTTTTTTTATTTTTTATTTTTTTTTTTTACCCCCTTTTTTATTTTATTTTTTTTTTTATTTTTTTTATATTAATATTTAGTGTTATTTTTTTACATTTTTTTTTTTTATTTAACTTACCTTTTACCCCCCCCCCATTTTATTACCCTACCCCCCCCTCCTTTATTAAACCCCCCCCCACACCCGCCCCCATACCCCTTTTTAAATTTTTTTGTATTTTTTTTAAATTTTTATTTTAATTTTTTTTTATTTTACCCCCCCCCATTTTTTTTTTTTTTTATTAACCCTTTTTTTATTTACTCTACCCCCTTTTTTTACTTAACCCCCAACCTCTACTACAACCCCTTTTTTTTTTTTTTTTGTTTTTTTTTTAATAATTTTTTATTTTTTTTATTTTTACCCCGTTTTTTTATATATTTTTTTATTTTATTTTTTTGTACCCCTTTTTTATTTTTTTATTGTTTATTTTTTTTTTATTTGACCGTTTTTTTTTTTTATTAATGATTATTTTTTTTTTTTTTATTTTTTTTATTTTTACCCCCCCCTCTTTTTTAATTTTTTGTACTCCCCCCCCAATTATTTACCCCCCCACTTTTTTACCCCCCCCCCCCCCACAATACCTACCCCCCTTTGTTTTTACTCCTTTTTTTTTTATTTTTTTTTTTTTATTTTTTTTATATTTTTTTATATACCCTTTTAGTTTATTTTTTGATATACCACCTAATTAGTATACCCTATTTTTTTTTTTTATTTTAATTTTTTTTACCTTGTTATTTTGACTCCCTTATTTTTTTATTTTTTTTTATATTTTGATTTTTTACCCGCCCCCCCCCCCCCCTACTTTATTTTTTTTTTTTAATTACCAATTTTTTTTAACCCTTTTTGTTATTTTTTATTTTTTACTTTTTATTTTTTTTTTTTTTACTTTTTTTACAATTTTTATTACCCCCCCTCCCGTCGCCTTTTTTTACCCCCCCCTGATATCTATTTTAGCCCTCTATTTTACCACCCGCCATTACTCTATTTTACCTACCCCCCCCCTTTTTTTTATTTTTTTTTTTTTTATTTATTTAATTTTTTTTACCCCCTATTTTTTTATTACCAAATTTTTATTTATTTTTTTTTTTTAGTTTTTATATACTTTTACCCCCCCCCCTTTTACCCCGCCACTAATTAATTTTTTTTTATTTTTTATATTACCAATTTTTTATTTATTTTTACCCTTTACCTCCCCTTTTGTACCTTTTTTTATTTTTTTTACTTTTTACCAATTTTTTTTTATTACCCTTATTACACCATTTTTTTTTTATTTTGTTAACCCTTATTTCTTTTTTTTTTTTTTTTTTTACGCTTTATGTTTTTATTTTTATTTTTTTACGCCCCCGTATTTTTTACCCCTTTACCTTTTATTTACGTGAATTTATTATTTTTTTTTAATTTTTATTTTTTATTTTTATTTACCTTTATATTTTTTTTTTTTTTGATTTTACCTCCCCAATTTTTTAACCTTTTAACTTTTTACCCCCCCCCCTTTTTTGTATTTTACCCCTTTTTATTTTATTTTTTTTTGTTTATGTAACCTTTTACACTTAATTTTTAATTTTTACACCCCCCTAGTTATTTTACCGCGATTTTATTTACGCCCCCCCCCCCCCCTTTTTTTTTTTTTACCCCATTTTTTTTTAACCTAACATTTTTTATTTTTAATTGTTATAACTGTAACATTATTTGTATACCCTTTTTATTTATTTTTTTTAATTTTTACTAACCCCTCCTTTTCTTTATTTTTACCTATTTATTTATATTTTTTTTTTTTTTTTTGTATTTTATTTATTTTTATTTTTTATTCTATATTTGTTTTTTTTTTATACCCCACCCCCTTTTTACCTATTTTGTTATTAACCCCCCCTCCTTAACTCCTTTTACCCCCCCCCCACCCCCATTATTTATAGTGAATGGTGTTTATTTGTTTATATTATGTTTCTCTTATGATTATATATTTTTGTTTTTTTACTCTTTTTACCCATATTTTACCACCCCCCTTACCCCCTATTTTATACTTTTTTGTTTTTTTTTATTACCTGCCCCCCCGCCCATTATTTTTTTTTTTTTTTTATTACCCCCCCCCATAATTTTTATTTAACCCCATTTTATATTATTAAACTTATTTACCGCCTAGTAGAAATTTTTACCCCCCCCCTTACCCCCTACCTTTTTTAATACCCCCCCCCCCCCCACTTTTTTTTTTTATTTTTTATTTACGTTTATTACACCCCCCCCCCTTTTTTTATTATTTTAACCCGCCCTTTATAATTTTATTATTATTTTTTACCTCCCTTTTTTATTTTTACAACCCCCCACCCCCCCTTACCATTTATATTTTTTTTTTTTTTATAATTTTTTTATTTCCCCCCTTTTATTAATACATTTTTACTACATTTTTTACCATATTTTTTTTTTTGTTATTACCCCCCTATTTATGTTTTTACCTCAACCCCTACCAATTTTTTTACCCCCCCCCTCTTTTTTGACCCCTTTTTTAGTTTTACCGCTTTTATTTTTTTTTTTTTTTACTAAGTATTTTTTTTTACCCCCCGTTTAATTTTTTTTTTTATTTTTTTTTTATCATTTTTTTTACGCTTATTTATTTTTTTTTTTGTGTATTTTGTTACTTACCCCCATTTTTTTTTTTGTACTCACCTTTTTATTTTTTATTTTTGATTTTATTTTTACCCTTACAATACCTTTAATTTTTTTTTTTATTATACCTTTTATTATATGTGTTTTTATGTAATTTATTTTACTTCTATGATTTTATTTTTATTTTTACCGCGCCCCTGTTTTACCCCCCTTTGTTATTTACTAATTTTTTTTTTTTTTTTTTTTTTTTTTTTTACTATTTTTTTTTTTTTTAATTTGTACGTAACCCTGTACCTGTCGCGTCAATGAATCTGACCGTCTCTTCTTTTCTGGGGGTAGAGGTATACTTAAACTCTTTTAAAGAATAGTTTCCAAAGCTTCTAGAATAACTCCGCTTAAGTGACGGTAATTTTTTTCGCAAAAAATCAAAATTATAACGCCCATTGTTAAACAATCTTGGCTTGGGTAATAATTAACTAAGTATTCTACTAATTTAATAATATTCCGAAATTTTCGAAATTCATTACGGGGTCCAAGAGAACAGAGGAAGTTTTCACTCTGTCCAAAAATCTTGTTCGTTCTATTCACCTGAAGCTTTAACATTTTGGATAAGGTAATTTCAAATACGTAACGATTGTATTCTTCTCTACACTACTGTCACGACAAATATTCGTACGATTTTGAGCATGTCCATATAAACCTAGTTACAAGGACGAAACTCCTCTAAGCTAGAATGCTTTTTTAGTAAAGATGGCCAGGTAAGTAGTTATTTCCGTCAGGCCGAACATAAAGCAATCGTCCATTCGTTTTAATAAGTTGTAAACTCATTAATCTATTTCGACATTTGAAAAAGTAGGTCTGAAAAATTGAATCATATCCAATTCTAAGGTATCTCTATCTAATGATCGTAAGAATAAGAATTTCTGCGAATCAATGCTTAAAAAGCACCAATAACATTAGATTAACCCAAAATACCCTAAGTTCTTGTGTAGCGGCTCGATTTGTTTAAACACCGCACGTGCGATTATTTCGTCAACTCTTTTGGTAGGATCTAATTGTGGATCGAATTCCTAACCAACATGGCCCTTGTACCTTTTCGAAAAATCCAATATGGCTACCGGTATTTGCGTATTGAAAAAAAAACGTTCGGGATGTTTTTTCGGTCTGAATAACAATCTTCATTTCGCATCGTCATGACTCAAATTTTCTTTAATCGAGCTTGAGTTACGTACTCCCATCTTCTCTATCCGTAAAGTGGCATCAACTGAAACTTATGCAATAGGACCTCATAGCTCCGCTATGTACAGAAGCCCCTCCAGACCTAAAAAAATGACCCGAAAGTCTCTTGGCCGAGCACCCCGTATTCAGAAAGGTACGCATAAATGTCCGGGTTAAATTTATCTATTGTGGTTTTTGTTTGTCGGTGATCGGGTTGATACGAGGTGTTTTTGATTTATCGAGGGATATCTCAAAACGGTAAATCTTCTTAAAACAGAAGCAATTGTAATTCTTGGCAAGCAAAGTTAGTAGAAGAACAGCTAATAAAAAAATAATGTATAATGAAGTAAAAAGAGAACGGTGAAAATTACTTTTTAGGACAGAACATCACAAGAATTCCCAGTAATTGAATAAAACATCCTGTTGTTAAGTGAAGAATATTAAGGATAAAAGACTCGAGTTTCGTTTTGATTGTGGAAAACTAATAATTATGTTATGATTGTGGTCCGATTGTTAGGCACAAATGCTTAACAATACCTATTAGGCAGATTAGCGATTCTTTTAACCAACGAGCAGCTCAGAACCATACCGCCGGAAATTCGAATAACGGCCTATTTTTAGAAACAAGGGATATTGCCTATTTACGCTCATCAAGCCAGTTTATGATGTCCCTTAAAAGTAAGGTTCGATTAGATTTTTGCCGATGAGAACAGGTACCTGCCCCCTCTGTTCAAATTCATGAAGTAAAAATAATAACTCTTAAAAAGGAAAACGTTGTGGGTTCCAATTGAGGTAACCACAATAGAGTAAGCGTATTTGGTTTTATAGATTCAAGAAATTTGCCTACTTAACCGATGTTAAAAACAAGTAAGCTCTCAAGAAGTAAATAAGCTGAAGGGGGTAAAGGTCTTTGGTCGTTAACCGCCCTAGAGAAAACCAACCATTTCGCATTTAATTTGGAGGTAGGCTTTAGCTTTCTAAAGCTAATAAATGCCGAGAAGGCCTATTTAACCCATATAAGTCATTATTGGGGTTCCATGACGAGGTTTCAAGAAAAGTTGCTAAAAATGTTATTGGCATATGATAATTTAACAATTACCGTTAACTAGTAAACGTCGAACAAATTAGCTACCTATGAAAAGTAAAATATTCTAAACCTCTTTGTTTTGCAGCCCTAAATCGCATGTATCAAATTTGTCAGCGCAGATACGGATGTAAAAGATACGTCTAGTAAAAATCAAGCATTAGAAGTCGAAAAGAGCACTTTAAGACTGCTATTTCAGAAATGCAACTAAAAATTTAGAGATTGACTATTTTCTTAGAAAATAATGACGATGCCTTTGGCGTAATTATGAGCATCTAAATATCATAATGCGAATACATGTGCAGATAAATTATAGAACGCAATGGAGTAAAGTGATTAATCCATTAGTGCCTTACGAGGGTAGGATTGGAGATTTTAACATCAATAAAATTAAAACATACCCAATCACAAATGATTTGACCGATTTTTCAGACCGGACAAACTCGGGGCGAACTATTGAAAAGTACGAATAAGGATGATACAGCGTTGATTTTTTCCTTACATGACATTTATATATACAAAGTAATTAGCGCTATTCACCACAAATCCCTAAACCTTCAGAAAAAAATTCAGCGTTCTTTAGTTTATAATGACTTTTTCAACATTGAAAAGCTTAGTTATTTCAAATTCTTACAAACTTGCGCAAAGCTTCATTTTAACATGATGCAAAAGCCATTTTTAAGGGCTAAAAAAGTTTGTGGGGCTACTCCAGCCCAACTGGGAACTTCAATAGTGTTTTTCACACACCTAAAATTGTTTTAGAACTCAGGTGCTTTGCTGCCAACGCTGAGGGATCACTGATCTACGGAAACCATGGAGCAATAAAAAGTTTAAAAATTTTTAAAAAGTATTCGTGTATACCCTCCTACTAAAATTAATTTTCATTGAATATAGACGCTAAGGCGCAATGACCCATTACTTTTTCAGGAATAGGATAAAGCACGGCAAACGCTCAATATAAGTCCCCCTGACTAAACCCAATAAAGTTACATTTGTACGTCTAAACAGAGCTTCACAAGCCTGGTAACTAAAGCAAGCTATGTTGGTCCTTGAAAACTTTTTGCTTGTCATCGTCACCATTTCTTTTCAAGCACATAAATTATAGCAACCAAGCATTTCCAATGGTTGCAATGGCGTAAGGCTCTCTGGAAGAGATGATACAAAGATTTCAGGTAATTCACTCACAAACGAAAACAAATCATTTTCATCACGTACGGTAGCCGTGAGCATAAAAAGTCGGAGTTTGCCCTGAAATTTTTAAAGCGAAAGGTTTTATGAATATGATATAGCGATAAATTTTGTTTGCATTTTATGAAATAAGTAAATGGTTGAAAGTAGTGAATTAATATAAGGAGTATGTAGGTGGCAAAAAGACGACTATTGAATTAAACGTAAACGCATGTTTTGAAAAAGTGGGCCTACAATGGGCAATTCTTGTTTTTTATAATTTGAGAGCAGCAGCCGTGGAAGCCGTAGCCCAAAGTAATAGATAAAAAACATAAATCCAATACAAGGCATATTGAATTCAACATTTGATTAAAACAAGCAAAAGCGTGGAAAAAGTATGTGAAGACGCAAAGGCCTGACGTGATGAAACCGGCGCAAATCATGCTTAGGTCGTTTTTCAAATGATCGCAATGACGCACAATAACGTAAAATAGGAAATAATAGCTATTTTTTTGTCTTGTTTAATCCAGTACTTCAAATTTAGGATTACCTGCAGCAAATGCACAAAAAAAGGCTTCAGAAATATTTTGAAGCCTTTTTTACCCTGGTTATCCAATTATTTTTCTTCCTACGCTGCCACCTAATAGGAGTTTTTCAATTTAGATTCATGGAATTAATGATGCCGGCAAGATTGCCAAAACCCATCCTAAGTAAAGGTAAATATACTAAAAAAACCAATACCTGTGAATCATGATAACAACGATCCGCCAACGCCACAAGGATGATATAAATATCCAAACCTAAGGATTGACCACATGAAACTACAAATTATTTTTACTGCTCCCTGTTGAGAACATAAGCTAGAGTAAGCGCCAATAATCGTAAAAGCAATTAATGTGGCATTGTTTTTCCTGCTTCTTAGTGTATTGCTCCAATGGAATAAAAGGTTTAAGTATTATTTTGTAAATTATACTAAAAGAGTTAAAATAACAGTTTCATTATTAGAATGAACCATACACTTCCTTTCAACTTTCCTCCCTATAATGCACAATCTTACTCCGTTATAAAATATTTCTTTTGTAAATAAATGGTCTGTGCAGATTAAATAGGTTGGCAAGGCCGTTTTACTCCTTAGCCTAGTTTTGGCGTTGTTAAACCATAGCGCCTCTCTTCCTTTTGGTTAATAGCATACATCGTAGTTTCTAAATGCAAAAGAGCTGATTAAGATCGAGGCGGTTTCCTAAACAATGGTTCCCGTAAGCGGCATTGTCAAATTCTATAATTTTTTATTACCGTATCTAGTGCATATTGGTCGCTAGTGTACAAATCTATGGTGCCATCTAAGTAAGCTTGTAGTAATACTTTAGTGTCGCTTTTTAGTGCGTAGTGAGGCATAGCTTAAAATTGTAATCAAAATCTTCCAACAGCGAATCATCCGTAAATATAGGTTATGATGGCAACAACTAACAGCTTACATCCAATCCTTCTCTTAGCGGCAGCAATTTGTTACAGCATACTGTTAGAAATGGTAGGGATGTGTAATTTCCCCGTATAGCCAAAAATAAACAATCTCTGCGATTTGGTAACTTAAGCTAAGGCAGGAATCCCTTTAAGCCTAATGAAGTATGGTTTTTTCTTCGTTCACAATGCTTTTCCGGCAATTGAGTGCCCATAGGAAATGAATACACTAACGCAGAAAATTCCTGGCAACTTGCAAAGCAATTTTTAGTAGGTTACTATTATTATACGCTGCTTAAAATCCTAAAACCTACAGCTCCGCATTTGCTATCAAAAAAGCCTCTGCTTAATGCTTCCGTTAGAGTTTACGGTTAACGCCCTAAGGGATGTGTTTGGTCGCTGCCCACTCGAAGTCCTTTTTGAAAAAACAATATCAGCGCTAGAGCGGGTAGTGGATTCCGTAATTTGAATTCAAATAGAATCCGTAAACCACGTTCCCTGCCGTTAAAAGTCCCGTTTTCAAAATAGTTCTCTTTCCTTCGTGACCAGGTTCTTCCGACGATACGGCTACTATCCAAACCATGTCTCAACACGAGATAATGCAATGTACTAGCTGAATTTTCGTGCGTTTTTCGGGCTGCTAGGTGAACAGCAATGAGCTTCAATAACACCATGTTTAAATAAAAACGTTCTTTTTAAGATGAAGTTCAGGGTTAGAGGCATACCAATAATGTTTGGGCGCTTTAAAAGTTAGTTCATTTTAAAAATTTGATACAATTCTCATGAAAGCAATAGCACTGGCTAAAATAATAAACCATTTCCACTCACCCTCACGTATCGTAAATGTCCTTTTTTCTAAATTTCAAATAAGTTGATATTGGAATGTGATTTGTTTTGCGGCGCCCCGTTTCAAGGTAATTGATCAGCCATAAAACGTGGATCACTTTCCGTTCTGGATAATTAAACTGGAATATGTTCAGGATGTGTTTTCTTATTTTTATTATTAGATAATTTACCATCTCTTGGATATCGCAAAAATTCAAAAACAACTAAAATCGCGTAAGCTGTTGTTGTGGGTAAAACTCAAAGTCATTTTTGCAAACTTTAAAATAGCATCTTCCGCTAATTGCAAACTGGACATACTAAAGGTCAATATTTGACAATTCGAGAATTGTAGTTTTGCTGCTGTCTAAAGCCCAAACCCATTTTATAAAAAGTGGGGACATTAAGGTGAGTTTA
>Ga0163217_1032276_pt1 | contig 10270 bp, 6 predicted proteins | sample SynspAceP_FD_185933 | JGI IMG/M metagenome (GOLD analysis project Ga0163217, IMG submission 185933) | Saline lake microbial communities from Ace Lake in Antarctica - Synechococcus sp. Ace-P (PacBio error correction) | ecosystem: Environmental > Aquatic > Non-marine Saline and Alkaline > Saline ...
GTTCCAACAGCGTCGCCGATGCCGCCAGAATCACCCTGCCATTCGAATTGCTCTATGGTGAAAATAATCATCATGTCTGCGGAAGCAATCTTCAATGGTTTCGCCCGGGCGATGCGTCAGGCGGTTCGAGCGCGAACCACGCAAGGGTAATGCGACTTCCCTCGACCAAGGGGGCAACTGCGTGGCTGAGATCAATTGCGCTGAATCGACTTTGGCGCCGGTAATACTGCACGTGTGTACCAAACGCGATATAGATGGCCGCAGGGGCCGGGGATGTGGCGGTAAGACTGCCGACCCGGAATGGTATGGTGCGGTCGGCACCGGATCATATATGCGCCCGGCGTTGGCGCTCTTGGTGCCTGCCCGCCGATGCGTTATTTTGCGATCGACGGTAATGTTCAATGCGCTGGAACAGCGAGTCCGGAAGGATGGCGTACCGTTCACTCGGCATTTGTGTCGGGATGCAGATTGCCTGGCGGGATAAATGTGCATTGACTTGTTGAGCGCGCACACAAGACGGCCTCGGCTGATCGGCGGCACGGTTAAAAGGCCGATCGAAGCTCGGAACGGCCCCTCTGCGGCGAAAAGATTCCGCCAATTGGGGCTGGAATGACGTGACACCGGACCGAGGGAACATGATCTGCTCGAGCCCCGGGAGGCTTATTATCTGCACGGCTAATCATTTGAACGCCGCGAACGAAGCGGACATTTGGCCAATTGACCGCCATGGCCATTCCGCTGGTATCGGCCTGTCGGCCGCGACAATAAATTGTCGGCGGTGCAGTTTCATCCGAGAAAAGCCAGGCCTTATGGACTGGCCTTTCTCAGCCGTTTCTGTGAGTGAAAAGCTCATGACCATCCGGCTGAATAACCGTTTCGTCCGAAGCTGTCGAGAACTTTTCGTTGTGTCGTATGTATGTCTTCGTGGTTCGACAAGCTGCATTCTCACTAGCGGATTTTTGAATATGATCGTAATTTCCGCATTGGACCTCAATCCGGGCTTGTTTCTTCCAGGTTCGTGCGCCCTCGGGCGAAGCGATATGGAACCCGCCGCCACCATTGATGGGCCGACAATCGGCGGAAGCAGGCAGGCACCTGTTTGCCGCTGCCAGGAGCCGAGCCATATCCATGTCGTCGATCTCAGATGGTGCGCTTTGACCGGATTTCGCCGCAAAAGTGCGGAGGCGCGTAGAAGCGCGTCATCGTCCAGTTTCCCCGGCTATGTGGCAACTGGGCGGCGGATTCGCACATCGCGAGACGGTCGAACGCTGGTTTAGCGGCTGGCGTTGCGGGCGCTATATGTGATTGCGCACGGCGGGCGCTCAAATGGATCGGGTTTCGTGAAGGATTATGGCAAACGATATGAGGCGCATCGATTGTCGCGGTTGCGACGCACGCGACGGTTGGTTGCGACGAGGCTGGGCCGATGTCTCGGACGTCAGCGTCCGCGAATCTTGGCCCGCCCTTTGAAGATGCCCGGGGTCGCCTGCGATCCTGTTTTTACCGATGTCGGGCGCGACGGCATGCTCACCGGCTGCAATGTCCGAAGCCACGGTCGATGTTGGCGCGGGGCGTCGATATTCCGGTGATCGCCAGCGGCCGGGGTCAAGGGGCTCGACGAATTCCATAATGATCAGCCTCTATGCCAAGGATGGCGTCGAGGCGTGATCAACCGGTCGCGCGCTTATGAACGGTCCGCTGGATTTGGCGACGGCGATTGCGATGGCCAATCGTGGTTGAGCGCTATCGTGTGTCCCATCCCAGCCAAGGCTGGGACCCCAAAGCAATTTTGCGGCATCCCAGAAACATTGGGTTTGGACCCCAGTCTTCGCTGGGGTGACAGCATCATGACCGTCCGTTCCGCGTCAATACCCTGTCTCGACGTCGCGCAATGGCCGCCGTGGTCCAAGGGCGTCAATTTTGTTGATTCTGCAGGATGCCGGTGTTCCGGTCGAGCAGGCGCAGGCTTTATGATGCCGCCGGCGCCGACCGAACTTTGCTTCTCGACATTACGCCAGCCCATGAAAATCGCGAATACGAATCATCGATGTCGTCCGGCGCACCGCCGAAGTCTGTTTCCCATGCCGGTGACCGTTGCGGCGGCGTGCGCACCGCCGATGATGCGCGGGCGCTGCTTTGATGGCGGGCGACAAAGTTGCGGTGAACAGCGCCCCGGCGGTGACGCGGCCCGAAGTGATCAGCGATAATCGCCAACCGGTTCGGCAGCCAATCCATGGTTGCCTCGATCGACGCCCGGCGCGTGGCCGAAAGGACGCCTGGGAAAATTTTCACCCTCATGGTGGCCGCACCCCGACCCGGCATTGAATGCGCTGGAACATGCGTTCGCTATGCCGATCTGGGAGCAGGGGAGCTGCTGGTGACGCTCGATGGATCGCGACGGCACCCGCGACGGTTAATGACTGGAGCTGGTCGACGATCGCCGATGCATGTCGAATCCCGGTCGTTGCCAGCGGCGGGTGTCGGCAATTTGATCAGCTGGTCGCGAAGGGGTGACCCAGGGCCATGGCCAAATCGCAGTGCTCGCTCCTCGATATTTCACTTCGGCCGAGCAAGCTTCGGCCGACGCCCACTGCGCGTCTGCGTGTCTTGAGACTGGGGGCTTATACCGGACCATTGAGGCCTCAGATTCGGTCCGCCGGGGGCCCTGGCGACAACGTTGCAGAGAATCCCGAAAGGCAGCCCCGCGACCGATGGTTATGTCGGTCTTTACTTACAGTCTTCCAGATTTCTGAACATGCGGTTAACTAATTCTACGTCCGTTTGAAACAGTGCATTCTCGTTCGATCTGTAGGAATTTGCTTAAGAAGTCGAAATGCTCGTTGAGTCATGGCAATGGAGACTGGGACGGTGATACGCGTGGCAATGTGGCATTCTGAGTCGGCCGCGGCAGCGCTGGGCGATACGCTGCAGGACGTTTTCTCGACTGACGGCGGCCGCAGAATTCGATATCATGGCCGTCAAGGGGTTGCAACCACTCCGGAGCGGGCAGCTCGAACTGGGCGTCCTCGCAGCCCGCCCGCGACGCCGAAGCATCCCGGCCGATCAGCGCCTGCGGGCGGATCGTCACGACAGAAGTGCGGGTTCGCAACCGTCCAACCTGTTGATGCTTGGCTGGGCGTGGTCCGGTCTTGTATTATCGGCCGCCATGAACGGCCAGGCGGCCGCAAGAAAACCTGATATTCGCGAATTCAGCACGGAATCTGGCTGCTCATTTCCATGGGCTTGGCCAAACGTTGTGCTCGTAGGGCTTGACGAACACGGCGATTCCGTCGCTCAAACCGCCCAGCATGACTAATATTGCTCAAAATCTCTCGAAGAGACGATTTTGGCGCGACGCGAAGCGGCGCTGAAACAGCTATGTCCAGCCTGCGCGCCAGGCCGCGCCAAAATGCCGAAAACTTCGAGAAGAGGCGTAATCGATAGCGGTGATCGCTGGGTCCGAGGACGACAAGCGGCATGACCGGAGAGCTCCGACTTGCTGTTTCACCTGATGGTACCTTGGCTCGCCGACATGGCCTGTCGCTCGATGACGTTGATCGCCGATACTGGCCGTCCGCGAGGCCTGTCACTGGATCGAGAAAAAGGCCGCAAAGGAGCAAGCTGATGGCCATCGACCCTCGTAGCCCAGCCCGTACTGATGAGACATTTTTTCGCGAAATCCTGCGCGTCCGATTCCACAAGACGGTCTATGCGGACGAGTGGGTGCTCGCCTTTCACGTATCATCCGCAGGCACCATCATATATTGTGAATCCCGCGAAAGGGCCGCTATGTCAGCTGGTGAATGATTTTTCGCGCATCGCGAGTGGCCCGCTGAGAATCGCTTCGGATGTTGTCCGGCTGTCAGTCATGTCGCGCGTGAAGCGGGATGCCGTCGAGCCCGGCTATCGCTTGCTTGCCAATGTGGAGCAAGCATGGCCATTCAGGAGTGGCCCATCTCAGCGTCCCCATATTTTTGCCGGAAACCGTCTTGGCCGCGATGTGATTGAGCACTAGTAACAGGTGTAACAAGCCTGCAACGGCTTCGAGATAGACGGGGAGAATGATATATGCGGCGCCATCAGACGGGGGGCGAGGGTTGGTCGTCGTCGACCGCGATTTGTTTTGGCAGCGTTCGTCGCCGCAGTCGGTCTCGCCAATATCTGGCCGTTTCAACGCTTGCCGGAGAAATGCGGCGGTGCCATTTGGTCCTTGTCTATATTGGTCTGATTCTTCTGATCCATGCCGCTGTGTTGTCCGAGATCGTGATCGTTCGCCACGGTCCGCAGCGAGTGCCTATCATGAGGCGTGTACGGTTGCCGGAGATTCAGATGTTCCAGCAGAAATTGCGGGCAGTAATTCGGCCGGATCGGCCATTCTCAACGCTTTTCTGATTCTGACTTTCTAAACAGCGTCGTGGCTGGCCTGGGTGTTTATTATGTCGCGTGATGGGCGGCCGATTTTTCTTGGCTCTTCTCTTCTCGGCATTCGCTTATGCCGGCGCGCTGGCTTCGGAAAGTCGGGGAAAACCATTCGCTGAATCCTGCATGACAGCCCTGTTTGGCAATATCCCCGATTGGCTGGGACTTCGCCATGCACACCATTGTTCAATTTGGTGATGACCATTCGGATCGTTCGCGCGCGGCGTGACCGAGGCATGTGAGAAGCGGCACTATTTTTGATGCGACATTCTTTGTGCTGCTGGTGCTCGATTTCACGCTGCTAGGCGCTTTTACACGGTGATTTGCCAGGCGGTTTCCTTTTTCTGTTCACCGGATTTTAGCAAGCTGATCCCTGTCAGTGGATGAATGATGCTCTGACAGGCGCTGTTCTCGATGAGCGTCGCGTCGCCGCGCTGATACACTTGGCGGCTATGTTCGAAGGAACCAGCCTGGCGCAACCGCCGGCATGATCGCCTTTGCGATACCGGGTTGCCGCTGTCCCGCGGTCTGATCGATTTTCCCGTATGTCTCTGTCGCCGTTGGCCTGGATGAGCCGCTTGTTCCGACTCTGGTGTTCCAGCTCGCTATCCGATTGCTTTCACAGCATGCCCTCGCCGGGTTCCGCTCGGTCTGGATTGCTTGTTTTTTTCATCCTGATCTTCCTTTGCCGTTCTTGAACCAGTTCTCGATATCCTGCTGCTCGAACCTCGTGTGTCCGCCTGGGCGATGCGGAATTTAAAATGAGCCGCGGCTTTACCGCCTGGTTTATCGCGCAGGTCACTCTCTGATCGGTGTCGCTCTGCGTCGCTTTTCCTCTCATGGTTCTTGGAGCGACTGTCCGGCCGCTGGTTTCCTTGTGGCCTTTGGTTTGTAAGACAGACATATTTTTCGATTCTCGATCGATGATCTTGTGTCAAAATATTGCTGCCGGCCTCGCATTCTGACCCCATTTTCATCGGCTGGAAGGCTGCAGGAAACTGATCCAGGCAGAACCGGTCTCGAAGGACTCGTTCTTCGTCCTTCTGGCCTTTCTGGTGGCCTGTTGCTCTCGCCGACTCGGTGTGGCGCTGATATTCGTCCTTTGCGTCTTCCCGATTATCTGGTCGGCAGGATAGGGCGTGGCCGGCAGTCAGAACGCCAGAAAATCCGGCTCGTGCAGGAGGTTGCGGTCGCAGAATTCGCCTCCTTTCTGCCACGCCGGATGCAAGGATCGCGATGCTGCTTGATGGCTTTGGCGACGGCTATAAATCTCGACCAGGGTTTCGCCGGGATCAGCTGGCCGATCATTTTGTCGGGGCATCCTCTTCCGGCCGAAATGGAGAGGACTGACACAGGCGCAACAATCCGCCCTTTTAGCTGACAACACGCATCCTTCCGCTATATTGCGGTCGCTTCCTACACTCCGCCAGCCGAGTATCTGTTGTCTTTATCCACTCCGCATCATCTAATATCGCAGGCGCAGATGTCCGAGTAGCTCAGTTGGAAGGCAACGCGATCGAAAATCAGACTGTGTCGGTGGTTCGAATCCCGTCCTCGTGCGCACCCACTTTTTATTCATTCTTCATGCTCTGCGGTCATAGCGCCACTTGCACAATTTTAGGTCCCGTTCTTTACGGGGTTTGCTCACTTTCGTTGGACAGATCCCCGGTGAACCCAGAGACCATTTTGGCAGCGGCGATTAATGGGCCATATGCCATCTTTATTACCTTCATTGCCGCCGTGCCGTATTGCAACGAGCTGGCGGAAACTATATCAATGTGCACGAATGAGGAGCCACTGTGCGGGGCGGAATAAGCGATAATCGCTGGCTGGGGTCAGTGCGACCAGCAGGTGAAATCGTCCACGCCAGGCTGGTGGCTGGCCGACGTTCCATCTAGCAAAATCGAAAGCACGAATCATATCAGTTCCGTTTCGGCCGTTTAATGATGTCAAAATATCACGAGCGGTGGCCAATATCTGATCGTCAAAATTCTGTATGATATACCTACTATAAATTGTCTCACGCTCCAGTAGATTTTAATTATAACATGAATTTCAGCGAGAGAGTGGTATGAAAGTTTCGAGACAAGATTGTATTCGGCTCGGTATTTCTCGTAAGTTCAAGGGCTTCGCATGTTCAACAAAGAGCCTTTTCCGCTCGTCAGCATGCGGAACGTAGTATTTCGCCTGCGCACTACGTCCGCATCGCCGCAGGATTCTGCCAGATCGACAGGCAGTCCGCTCAGACGAAAGATTTTGGTTTCGATGAAATGTGGTGACCTGGCCACCGCAGTTCGAAATCGCTTTCACGTGTGGCGAGCTTCGCTCACAGGCCGTTTCCGTAGACGACCTTGGTGCGGGCAAGGTGCGCAAAGATGTCGCTCCTCTGGCGTCCGTCCGATTCCAACCTTTCCGTCGGACGACCAATTTCTGGTGTCCACCGCATCTTCATTCGCCGGCATCGGTCTTACCAGTATCGATCTGGGTGCAGAGTGGGCGTTGCATTTCGCTTCCAGGATGTTGCGCCCAGATCGCGTCCTGCTGCACAGCTTTCCGGCTTCTACGATCTGCAAAGTCGAAGTATTGCCGGGCCCTCAGGCGCACTCTCGTACGGACGCGGCGCTTACAAAGCAGGTCGCCGATTAACCTGATCACAGACAAGAGCCACAGTTCAGAGGCTCGATGGCTATGTTCGCCGACCTATGGACAATTACACACAATATCCGGCCTGGACGCATGCGGTCGTGGGCCCCCGTTTCCGGGAGAAGTGACTGGTGCGTTATCTGCGGGAGACATACTAAACCGTGTATGGCTACCTCGCGTCAATGATTTACCGGCAGAGATATCGACCGCCTCATTGCGCAATGCCTATGCGTTCGAGCGGCACCTCTGTTTTTGCTCGCCCCGTCTGACGGATGTGGAGATGCTGTAATGTCGGTGAGTATTTCCGAGAATGACAGCAATTACCCATTTCCACTACTTTTTGGACCAACCATCTTGCACACGATACATCGCCCTTGTTCGAGCTATGATCTGCGGCGGTCGTTAAACCGTTCCACGCACAGCCGCGCCATGGCACGACCGTCGGCATCCGCAACCATCTCATTCCGCTCTAGGAAACCCCTTAAACGCAGCGCGAGTGATATAGTTTTTTATCCGCTCGATTGAAATATACGTCGGGGGACTGGTCGATTAAACGATCTCGTGACTACCATTAATTTTGACGGTTTACTCGCGACGATCTGGATGCATCCCATGTCAACATGTTTGGCCAGAAACAATTATGATGAAACCACAGTCTACAGCAGGAATTTGTTCGCCAATTAACCAGGGCGTATCGGTTTCGACGCGATTTTGGGCGCGATGTATTTCAACGGAAACCTGTTCGGCTGCGGTCCGTGTGCCGCCTGACACACTCTTGGGTCTACTATTCTTCATGCTGCCAAGCCGATACCTCAATGTCAGAACTCTCTGCAACAGGGCAAGGTTCTCAATCGATGCATAGGCGTTATCACAAGAAGCCTATGCCTTCACTGACCCGAGCTGAAGGTGCGCTGGGCGGACGCTTCAGTCATGAAAAACGGCGCGGTAACCGGCACATTTGAATTTCTTGGGAGTGGGTGCCGCACCGAACAAGGCCGCATCGTGGGATGCCTTCACCCCCACGCTAACGCGTCAACAGAGAAAAAAAAAAAAAAAAAAAAAAAAAAAAAAAAAAAAAAAAAAAAAAAAAAAAAAAAATTTTAAAAAAAAAAAAAAAAAAAAAAAAAAAAAAAAAAAAAAAAAAAAAAAAAACAAGAACAAAAAAAAAAAAAAAAAAAAAAAAAAAAAAAAAAAAATAAAAAAAAAAAAAAAAAAAAAAAAAAAAAAAAAAAAAAAAAAAAAAATAAAAAAACAAAAAAAAAAAAAAAAAAAAAAAAAAAAAAAAAAAAAAAAAAAAAAAAAAAAAAAAAAAAAAAAAAAAAAAAAAAAAAAAAAAAAAAAAAAAAAAAAAAAAAAACAAAACAAAAAAAAAAAAAAAAGAAAAAAAAACAAAAAAAAAAAAAAAAGAAAAAAAAAAAAAAAAAAAAAAAAAAAAAAAAAAAAAAAAAACAAAAAAAAAAAAAAAAAAAAAAAAAAAAAAAAAAAAAAAAAAAATAAAAAAAAATTTTCAAGGCAATTGACAATACACTTGGTCTATGGCTCGGTAACCGCGGCTTCAATCGGGCGTGATCAATGTCGGGGTCGCAAATGACGTCATCGATCCCGACTATGTCTGGAGCTATGAAGTCGGCTTGAAGACGACTTCGAACGACAATCGCCTGCAGGCCAATCTCGCCGCCTTTTGCATGGATTTATTCAAACCTTCAGGTCGGCTTTGTGGATGCAACCAGTGTCGTAACGACAAATCAACGCAGCATCCGCGCAGCAACTATGGTTTCGAAGCGGAACTGCGGGCGCAAGCCGTTGACGGGCTGACACTGGAGCTGTTCGGCACCTATCTTAACGCCCAATATAACCGAGTTTCGACAGTGGTGACTATCGGCAGGGTTTTGCGGTCGTCGACTTGGTCAGGAAATCGCTTGTCGAACGCACGGAATTCCTCCTTCCGTGCCGGCGCTGACTAATGACATCCCGCTATCCATGCCGGCACGCTGAATATTCGTGGTGGAAGTAAACTGGCAGGACCGGGTCTACTTCACAGAATTCAACAATGCCGATGCGACCCAGGGTGCCTATGCGCTGGTAAATGCAGGCCTGCGCTATACCGCGGACGATGATCGGTGGGCGCTGAAGGCTGTGGGGCCGCAACCTGAACCAACGAACTCGTGCTGACCAACAACATCATTAACCGCGCCGCTACCCAGCAGCGTGCGCGTGGGCTCGTTGGCACCGCCGCGCACTTTACGGCGTGGACGGTAGGCATTAACTTCTGAAGGGAACTGGGGCTCGGCGGTGGTTGCTGCCGAGCCCGATTTGCTGATCCGCGGATTTCCGATCCAGAGTCGTTCGCGCTTCAGCTTGATACCGCTTGGCTTCCCGGTCCATGTATGGCGGTGATCCCTGTGACCGCAAATTGGGCCTTCTGCACCTTGTTGGTCCGGCGGTCTTGGGCAAATAGTCCAGCCACCCTGAACGAAGCCGCGGCACCAATGAAGTAAGGCAGCCTGTCCGCCATGAAGCTGGACCAGCTCCGTCATGTCGATGGTTGCTCCTCGACCAGGCAATCACCGTCATCACTTCTCTTCGCGAATATTCCGCTCGGCACCCGATCACCGGCGGCCTCGCGCACCGAGCGTGAGCGATGACCTGGCTTTCGACTCCGAAGGAGGTAGATATTCTCGCGCCGGCGACGGATTGGCATCCTTGACCCGTCAACGAAATAGAAAAACCCGTCTCGTCACAGCCGGAACGCGTCGCCTGTGTGGACCAGCCGTTTGCGCACGCCTCTGCTGTTGCTTCGGGGTTCTTGTAATAGCCGCTATTCATTCCCCATGGCCCGATCGGTGCGAACGAATCATTTCGCCAATGGCACCAAAGGCACTTCGCAGTCATTCTGGTCAACCAGCGGACATCCGACAACCGCCGCACTTTGCGCAATGTGGCCGATTTTTTAGCCGGGTTCGCCTCCGACAACGATCGGAGAGGAAACCTCGTCATGTGAAGATCGTATAGACGTTATGTCGGAGCGATCCGCGGAAACGCGTCCTGCCGCTGGTCAGCCGGGAGCCATGAAGCGCGAGCCGGACGGGATTGGTCTCGGTCCATCCTCGTTCGGCGGCTGCTTCATCAGGAAAAGTTGCCATCACGCGAGCAGGAATATTGCGGTGCATTTTCCGTGCGCGGACGAAATCCCAGAATGTAGCCGTGC
>Ga0163217_1049793_pt1 | contig 10270 bp, 17 predicted proteins | sample SynspAceP_FD_185933 | JGI IMG/M metagenome (GOLD analysis project Ga0163217, IMG submission 185933) | Saline lake microbial communities from Ace Lake in Antarctica - Synechococcus sp. Ace-P (PacBio error correction) | ecosystem: Environmental > Aquatic > Non-marine Saline and Alkaline > Saline ...
CACATACGACTATTTCATCAATCGGATAGCTTCCCTTAATCAATTTGTTCTGGTTACACATTTCCAACAGTTAGCACAAAGCGACTACTATGCAAAATAGCAATCGACTTGGTTATGTTTGGAATAAAAGCAACCATTCAAAGCGCGTATCTGACAACAGTCCCGCACTTGCCTGTCGCAGAGGACAGATCAGCATGCACCAAGAAGGGCCCCCGACCACCAAGGGTTGGAAAACGGGGATTGGATCAGCGCTTTCCAGTTTGCTGGATCGCATTTACCGACAGATCGAAAAAACTGATTTCTCGGCTTGCACCGTGCTATTTGTAGGCAGGGCTTGCTGTGTGCACGTGCCTGGGCCGGCAACTGTTCGGCAGCGGGCGTCACGGCCAGGTTGAGCTTACACAGATCAAGTATGGTCGTCATGACCTCGCCGGGCTCGGCTACGCCGCGTGCGCCGGGCCAGACAATATTGCCATGTCCGGCGTTTTTATGATCAGGCTCAAAGCAGGCGCGCAAGGCACTGCTAATCGCCATTTGCCTGCCTCACCCGGCGGCTGATGTTCTATCTGTGCTGGCACGCATGGATTACGGTCAGCAACATCCAAAGCCCGCGGGCGCACTACCTCGGCGTTGAATTTCCCCTGTGGATTCCTAACCTTGCAGCCCCATCGGCCCTCGGCCTCGCCGGCCTGCAGTACTTGGTTGACGGCTGCGCGCAACCTATTTTCCGAGGAGACTATACCGTTCATTCAGCGAGCGAGAACAATACGACGAGGGTGCCCGTTGATTGCTGATATCTGAGCTCCCCGAATATCTGAGCAGAGAGCCCGCCCATTGCTGAACGCTGATCATGAATCACATGATCGGTGCTGCTGTTACTCGGCTTCCCGATGATGGTGCCACTGCTGGTTCGCCGTCTGATGTTCCTGTTTCTGGTGCTGGATATGAAGCAACGTGGGGTTTTGCTCAGGGCCAGATGATCCACGCGGAGTACAAAGCCTGGGCGCTGGGCAGCCGTGCCTGTTCATCTTTGCTGCCGACCTGATGACCCGTGGCCACACGCCACCGCTTTGGCTTGTCTGGTGGCAAAACCTTCGTCGGGCCCTGCGCGGCGGACTGCCATCACCACTCGCTGCAGGTTGCCACGCTGTTGGTGCCGGGTCTTCTGGCTCGACCCAGCCACAGTCGTCGCGATGGGCGGCCCAATGCGTCCGCAACCTGCTGGAAAAGGGCTTATCGCACTCGTTCAGCATCCGCGCTGATTATCAATGCAGCGATATGCTCTGCTTATTCCGGCCTAGATCGCATGATTATCTAATGGCTCGTATCCGGGGCCTCGATTGGCGACCTGTTTATTCGCGGCAATCCTGCCCGCTTCTGATCCTGCTGATGTTTTCCTGTATTGCTGGTAATGGCCTCTATCCGCATGGTTATATTGCAACCGGAAGAGCGCGCCAACCTTGGATAATGCGCGGCGCGCCTTGGAAGAAGGCTATTTCTGCCACTTGGCTTTTCCCTGGGGTGGTGGTAGGACGTCTTTACGGCGGGATCTTCAGCCCCATCCGAGGCGGCGGCCTTGCCGTGCTCTATGCCCTGATTCTGGAAGTGATCATCTGCGCCGGTGAAAGGTTCGCGAGCTCTGGATATTGCGTTATCGACCGGCCTGATTACTGCTGTGGTGTTTATTTGGTCGGCTGCAGGTCACGGCCTTCACTTACACCATTTTCCTTTGCCGGCATTCCAGGCGCTGCCTTGGGCCAGTGATCGACACCATCGGCCGACAGCAAAACGCTGGTGTTGGGCGCTGAATCGCGGATTGGTTCCTTTTTTTGGCTGCTGTTTGTCGACCCGATCGTGGTGATCCTGATTCTTCACCCCGCATTCAAAGCCGGGCTGTCCGCCGCCGCCGGCCTGGACCCAGTGCATGTGGGGGTAATTTGTCACGCTGCAGGCGCGATCGCTCCGCTACCCGCCATTCGGCCTGCGTTCTTCACGGCCAATGGCGGTGTTTCGGCCGCTTACTTTGACGTATTGGTGCACTTTGCCGTTTCCTGATTTTGCTGTACCCACGGTGATATTGGATCATGTTCCCCGGCCGTGTCGCTTCTGGTTCGCAATCACTCGGCCTCATGATCACGTGACTGACACATGCGGCGAACAAAACGCAACGCTGAGCGTCGGCAGCCTCCTGATCATCTCGGAACTGCGTGCGGCCGGAGGCCCTTGAAGCGGCTTTGAAGTCGTGATCAAGCCGTGGCCAGCCAATGTAACTGCACGCACGCCGACGAGCGGGTAGTTTGCGACATCGTCCAGCGTGCCCCGAGGGCACGCGTACCTGCAGTAAACAGAACCGGAGTAGCCAATTCTTGCAAATGGGCATACCGTGTTTTCTCTCCGGTTCCCGGGGCGGATGGAACGGATAACCGAAGCAGATGACCCGTGACGCCCCGTTCCTTCAGCCAGCATGCTTGGCAACCCTGCCACCCCATCGCCTTGCCAGCAATAAACACAGCTTCAGCTCGGGAAATCCCGCAAGCGAAGCATTCCAGCAAACGAGGCATCCGATCAGCGGCCCGCTTACTGCCGGTCGTCGCGCTGGTGCAGAACGGAACTCAAAACGCAACCACTTTTCAGTCCGAGCGAGCCCTTTATAGCTCGCTGGCCAAGCAACGCATAAGTCGCATCCTTGGCGCCCGCCCATGGGCGAGCAGCAACGGTGGAAGGGCTGGCTGCTGAGGTTTCGTCGATCAAACTCATGGCTGGGCATTAGGGTCCTCCTGATAGCGTCCGCAACGCGAAAATGGGCGGCTTGCACAGCAACAAGTGCGACAAGATGCCAACGTGATTAATAAGGGCTATGCTGGCTTCACACCGGGTGGCTGGGGTAATAGCTTCACCTTGGCCCGAATCATGTTCGCACGATAGCCATGAGAAGGCGGCCGGCCCAAACGACTAAAAATAGCTTGCCGGTTATCAATCTTGCGCCGCAGCACATTTGTTAATCGCTTGAATACGGTCGCTGCATGGTGTTTTACGGCCAGCTGCCACAGCCTCCAGGATATGCCCAAGACCTTGACGCAGGGCCTGAAAGCAGACCATTCCTTGACTGGTCATTGCAACGGGGCAGAGCTTTCCTCATACTTGCCGCCGTTTTTAGACCTTAAACCTATTGCTATCCGGTGGAACCTGCATGAGCACAGCTAACGACTTGACAGCTTATAACTACAAAGTGTACTCAGTTCGCCGTTATGACGGTGGATCTGGGGTATCGTAGGCATGAGCCTTGGTGTCCTTCTGGCAGCCCAGCTAGTCTGGCCCGCCCTCAACTTTTGATCTACCCCTGGCCCAATGCTTTGGACGCCTGCGCCCATTGCACACCAATGCGTGATTTTGCCTTTGGTGGTTGTGCCTTGATGGCACACGCTCTATGTTGGTACAGCGTACGTCTCAAGCAGGCTGTTTTCCGGCAAGCTGGCGGGTTTTCCGTGTTCTGGGGTTGGCACAGTGATTGTGGCTGCCGTCATCACCTGCACAGGTCTGAACGTCCAGCAAGGAATACGCGAGCTGGAATGGCCGATCGACTCCTGTCGCCGTGGTCTGGATCAGCTATGCGTTGGTGTTCCTTTGCAACATCATGAACGGCAAGATGAGCACATCTAACGTTGGCAACTGGTTCTTCTTTAAACGGTGCCTTCATCATCACCGTAATGCTATCTGCATATCAGTTAACAGCAATGGCCATGCGTTTGTCCGCCTTAAGTCGTACTCGATGTATTTCGGGGCGACCGACGCGATGATCAGTGGTGGTACGGTCACAACGCGTTGGGTTCTTCCTGACTGCGCGCTTCCTGGGCATGATGTTTCTTTCGTACCAGCAGGCCCAACCGCCGATCTACTCCTACCGCTTGTCGATCGGTGGCCCTTCTGGCCTTGTCTCATCTATAATCTGGGCGGGCCCTCACCACCTGCAGTAACCGCACTGCCTGACTGGGCCAGTCCCTCGGCATGGTGATGCTCACTGTGCTGCTGGCGCCCAGCTGGGGCTGCAGTGATCACGGCATGAGACCCTCTCCGGCGCATGGCACACAACTGCGCACGATCCGATTCTGCCGGCTTCCTGGTCCCGTGGCCACTGGGCGTTCTAACGGCCTGTCCACCTTTGAAGGCCCGATGATGGCATCAAGACGTGAACATGCGCTTGTCCCACTACAACCGACTGGAACATTGGTCACGTACACGCCGGTGCGCTGGCTGGGTTGCCATGATCTCCATTGGTTCGCTGTATCCTGGATCCCCAAGGTCTTGCGCGAAGAGATGTACAGATACATCCGTCTGATCACCGTGCATTCTGGCTCGCCACTGTGGGCACTGGCTTACATCGTATCCGCATGTGGGTCAACGGCATCACCAGGGTTTTGATGTGGCCGCGGCAGTGAACGTCGACGGCACCCTGAACCTACTCCTTCGTGAAGCGCTGGACGCCAGCCACCCGGGCTTTAATCGTCCGCATGATCGGCGGCCTGTTTTCCTCATCGGTATGCTCCTGATGGCTTACAACGTCCTGGCGCACACATTCGTGGCCTCTCAGCCGGCTGAAGCTCAAGCTCTCCGCTCAATGGCCCAGGAGTCGCCACTAAATGAAAGACATGAAATTTGTAGAAAAGAAACCTGGGCTGTTGGTGGTGCTGATCGTGATTGCGATCATTTCGGCGCCTAACCGATCGGTCCCCGCTGTTTTCCAGCAGGAAACCACCGAGCCAATCGAAAGCGCTGCCGCCCTACACCGCCTGGAGCTGGAAAGACGTTGCATCTACTTCGCGAAGGCTGCGTCGGTTGCATCGCAGATTGGTGCGGCCGTTTTCCGTTCGAACAGAGCGTTCTGCCATACTCGCGGTTGCCGGGAAGCGTTTATGACCACCCTTCCCTGTGGGGCTCCAAGCGCACGGGCCGGACTGGCTCGTGTGGGCCAGCGGCTACTCCGATGACTGGCACCGCGCACTTGATCAACCCTCGTGACGTGGTTCCTGATCGAAAATGCCGTTCTACCCTGGCTGCAGGAAAACGAGCTGACCGGCAGCACACCTGCTGCGGAGATGACCGGCTGCGTCGCCTGGGCGTGCCCCTACCGCGAACGAAGACATTGCCACTGCTGAGGCAGGACGTCAAAGGAGTCGCGAAATCGGCGCCTGATTTCCACCTGCAGCACCTTGGCCAGTTCTTTCCTGACCGGCGGTAACTGAACATAGGATATCAATACTCTCCGAGGCATTGCGACCATCCTGCGGCGAATGTGCTGGCATTCATCGGTATCACGTAATGGGCGTACGCTTCCCTACAGAGAAAAGATTTGACGAAGCGGCGCAACTGCCCTTCGCGCATGAGTCTGAAGATGAAAAAAGCTCGCGTGAGCAGCCAAGCTGCTAGGAGTAACAAGCAATGAGTAAATTTCTGGCGCGGGTACATCATTGTCCTGACCCTGATCACCTGGGGCCTGATGCCTCTTTGGTTGCCTCTTCGCTACCCGGCAAGGGTCGCCCCTCGGGAGAAACCGAGGAAAAGTAAGGCCATCCTTTGATGGTATCGAAGATACGACAACCCCTGCCGCGCTGGTGGGGTTCATCCTGTCATCGCACTATCGTGTTCAGCCGGCGGTTTCCTGGTGTCTACCCCGGCATGGGATAAATGGCCGGCATCCTGGGTTGGACTCAAGGTAGGGCAGTATGAAGAGGAAAGTTCGCTGACCGTCAGAAAGCGCTTCGCACCGGCATCTTCCGCCAAGTTCGCTGACAATGTCGGTAAGAAGGTGGGCCCAGAAGACGGACGCCCGTCGGATTGGCCACGCCTGTTGCGGTGAACTGCTCTGTCTAGCCACGGCTCGAAAATGCGCGCGGCGCCTTGGCTTCCCGACCTGGACCGATGATGACTGGATTGGGGCGGGTCGAACCTGACAGATTCGCACCACCTTGAAGTCAAGCCGCCAGGCAGCAATGCCGGCCTGGGTTTGCGGTTATTGGCGAAGCGGTGTACGCAACCAACGGCCTTGGTACGTACGGCGTCTGGCTGGCCTGGAAAACAGAAGGTGTGGATCTGGCTGCCGTCGAGCAGGGTGTTCAAGACCAATTCGGCGTGCCTGTCACGGTCTGAGGGCAAGGCAATCCGCTGCTGGGTGGCGCCTGACCTGACTAATGAACAACCTGGCCTGTTGGCTCGAGCAATGTTGCAGGTACAACCAACAGACACTCTGCGTTATGGCCGCCAACGGCACTATGCCCTCCAGGCGCACATGGGTGAAGACCAAACTCCACGTGCTGACTGCCTATGTCTACGGCCTTTTCCACGTAACGCTGACGCCGAACAAGACTGATCACCCACCCCCGCGCGACGCCAAGTCGCATGGGCGTCGCAGTAATAGTCACACTAATTCTGTTGAGTGGGTTACGCGCTACCAGCCCCGGCCCGGGAGCCCCACCGGGGCCGGGCACCTCTCCGCACTCCACCATGGCCAATATCATGAGTGAAAGATTCCCGTCAAAAACGTTACACCGCCCGGGTCAGGTTCAGACCTATTTGTTAACGCAAACGCGACAAGATCCCATACCCGGTCGTACAAGGATTGTTTCGCAACGTGCGCTTGATTGGCGTGGGCCTGCTGTTCGCGCTCTATTTCGGTACTGCTTGGCTGGACTGGGGTGGCCGCCGGCAGTGCTGTTTGATCTACCGGCTGCCAGTTCCATATCTTGCCTCGACCTTTCCAGCCGGAGACTTTTTTCTGCTCTCGTTCTTAACTGACATCTGTGCCTTCGGCCGTTTTTTATCACCGGTGTTGGCCGGGCGAATCTGGTGGCGGTTTACACCTGCCCACAGACGGTCTGGACGTGGAATTTTCAATGTGGGCAGAAAAGGTTAACTGAAGGTGAGGCGCATGCGCGCAATCAAGCTCGATAAAACAGCCAATGAATGCAACAAGCTGGCGCGGCGTACGGCCAAGCACAGCATCTTGGTTAAGCCGTGTCAGTGGGTCACCGGCATTAACCTTCGTTGGCCTATTTCTCACCCCGATTCGCGAGCTGGTGCAGAAACTTCACTTCAGATCAGCGGCTGGGCGCTGTTTCTGGTGTTCTTTTTCCCATGGCCAACTAATATCAAACGCCGGTTGGCTACGCGCGCAGGTGTGTTTCTAATATGTGCCCCTATGGGCGCTTTCAGAGTGTGCTGTTCCGACAAGGACACGCTCATCGTTGCCTATGACCCGGTTCGCGGCGAGCAACGCGGGCCGCGCAAGAAAGGGGTTGAACCGCTGGCAGTCGCCTTGGGTGGATTGCGTGGACTGGGCAATATCTGCGTTCAGGTCTGCCCAACGGCATCGATATCCGTGAACGGCCTGCCAGTATGCAATGCTCCAGTGCGCAGCCTGTATCGAACGCCTGCGATGAGTCATGACAAGATGAACTACCCGGCGGCCTTAATCAGCTACAACCAACCGAGCACAATCTCGCCGGGAAAAGACCAAGTTCATCCGCCCGCGTCCTGCTCGGCTACGGCGCCGCCTGGCGGATCATGATCGGTGTTTATCATGACGTCACCAGCCCTCTCCGAGGTTCTGCTGGATGTGCAGCCGCGACCGCACGTGCCTGTTTCCGCGAGGCGCGCGGTGGAGATATCGCGAATGTCTACATCATTACGCAGTTTTCAACCAGGCGCAAGCAAGGAGCGCACCTTTGATCTCACATTCGAGGGCATCCGGAGCTGAAAATGAATTTGCCGATAACCGCTTGACGGTGCGAAGCCAACGGCACTTGCAGTTTGCGGTCAAAATGTGCAGCTGGCTCCCGCCCTTCCTGGAAAGCACCAACATGCCAGTCAATTTCCGGTCAACCGCTGAAGACGACGCTCAGGTCACTACCCCTGTCCGAAGAGTCGCTTCAATGGCCCACAGTTCAGGTAACGACATGACGATTCGCAGCACGACGAGGATTATTCCACGTGGTACAAGCAGTTCTGGCCCTGGTTCATTGTCGGGCTTCTGGTGTTTCGCCCGTGGTCATCGGTCTGGGCCCTGCTGTTATCGCCTCGCCACCAGGACAGCATGGTGCGCGATACACTATTACACTGAAGGGCCGAGCGATCAACATGCACCTGGGCCGCGATCAGATGGCCACGCAGTTGGCGCTGGTCTTCGAGTTCAACTGTGGCACGAACTGACTGGTGGCACAAGTCTGAGCATTGATGGGCAGTTGGAGCCATTGCCGACTCGATCTGCAACTGGACCAGACTCCCTTCCCACGCCGAGCGTGCCGCACGCGTGCTGCTCAAGCGTATCAGTGGCAAATCAGGTACGCTGCCAGTTTACCCGAAGCCCATGCGGGACGCCATTACGTGGACCTGAAGCGCCCGGTCAAAACCGCGCGATACCGGCTGGCGCTGACGACGAATCACCCTCAGCGCCGGGCAAAACCCTACGTCTCAACGCCAAGTAAGTAATGGCACCCAGCCTCCCGTGCTATCACTGCGGCGAGCCCGGTCCCGCCGTCTCCCTCCTGGACCAGCATGATTCTGGGCGAGTCCAGAGACATGTGTTTGCCTCCTGGCTGCCACGCCGTTGCCGAGCGATTGTCGCGGGCGGCCTTGAGAGTTATACCGGCATCGCACTGATAATGCGACAACCTGAAGCTTTGCCGCGAGTTGCCCCCGGATGAACTGGAACTGCTTGGACCGTGCCGATGTACAACAGCGTTATGTCCACAGCGAGGGCCGTCAGCAGCAGATCCAGTTGTTGATCGAAGGTTATCAGCTGGTTGGCCGGCCTGCGGTTTGCTTGTAGAAAGCGCCTGTACAGGTGCCAGGGTGTCAGCCAGGCCGACCTAAACCTGGGCAACCACCGTCTGACGCTGAACCTGGGACCGGAGCAGACACGCCTTTTCCAGTCTGGCTGCAAGAAAATAAAACGCATCGGCTACGTGCCCACCCCTTCGAGGCCGACAAGGCCAGCGAGCAGATTGCCGCCGAGAACCGCCGCTATTTGCGCCGGCTGGGGCCTGCGGGCCTGATGGTTCAATGCAGGTCCATGTGCCACCATGGCGCTTGTATGAGAGTCAATCAGGATCTGACGCCGCATTGGCGATCATTCTGCGCTGGGTGAGCCTGGCCATCGGACCACGCCCGGGGTGCTTGTATAGCTGTGGCCCTCCTTCGCAGGGCGCCTGGCGTCGATCTTAACAACCGGGCGCTTGAGTATGACTGTATCCGTCTCGCGGCGATGCGGTGGCTATCTGGCCGGTACTGGGCCACAGTGACCAACACCGGCGAGCATCTATTATCGATTTCGGTCCATGTGTTGGTTCTTTCTTGCTCGCCGGCCCGCTACTGAAGCGTGCCGTGGCGCGCACGCAAACGTTGAAAGTAGCGGCCAAGCTGGTCAAACCTGCTGCGCCCAGTGCCATGCGCTGAACGCTGAAAGGCCAACCCGAGCGCAATCATGCTTGATGATACGCCGCCAGAAAAACCTGCTGGACATCACAGCCCGGCGAAAAGCATTCGGCCGATGGCTAGATCATCGTGGTAAATCAAGCAGCACATCGACGAATCGGCGCGTCGCCGGCGAATACTGCCGCTACCCAACGCGCCCTTGCGCAGACGTGCACTGCCGGCACGCGAATTGTCGAGGGGCCGCTGCGCATCCGCGTCAGCGCGATGGCAGGAAACCCGCTTTGTCGCCAATTGTTCGCCTGCTGGAGCGGGCACAAACCGATAAGCCCCGGCGCTTGGCACACCATAGCCGATCAGGGTAGCCCAGTATTTTCTTGTTGATTGTGATCAGCTGCGCGTGGTGGTTGGCGCACTCTGGTGGTGGCAGGTCAACGGTGACACGGCTTTCCGGAATCGTTTTCTGGCCATGCTGGGTGGCTACCTGCCCTGCGCCTGTCGCTGGCAACGCCACCAGCCCATGACCACGCCACCGGCAGCCTGCCAGAAGCCTTGGCGTTCTGATTACCCGCGGACACGTGCTCGAAGGGCTGACAAGGTCGAACGCTGGTGCTCGACAAGACCGCCACCCTGACCGAGGCCGCCACTGCCCTTGAGCGCGATAGAAGCACTGCCCGGTCAGGAAGCGAGGGCAGCCGCTTCGCCTGGTTCGCATGCTCGAGGCGCGCTCCCGGACCGATGCGCTGCGGGCGTGTTTGGCCGTACGCTCGAGCAGCTGAACAGCGTAACCAGTTACCCAGGCAGCGGCCTGTGAAGGCGAGTGCATGGGCAGCTGTTGCGCATTGGT
>Ga0163217_1046204_pt1 | contig 10269 bp, 9 predicted proteins | sample SynspAceP_FD_185933 | JGI IMG/M metagenome (GOLD analysis project Ga0163217, IMG submission 185933) | Saline lake microbial communities from Ace Lake in Antarctica - Synechococcus sp. Ace-P (PacBio error correction) | ecosystem: Environmental > Aquatic > Non-marine Saline and Alkaline > Saline ...
AAAAAGAGAGGAGATTATGAAATCGCCGGATTGTTGAATTTCCTGGATTCATTTTTAAAACGAAAAAACGCCGGGTTTTCGGGGGTCCCGCCTTGCGGTTTTTCCCGATTCAAGCCGGGGAAAAACGACAAGGAAACCCGATTTTAGGGTCAGAATCGGGTGCCGATCGGTGCGAAAACAAATTGTCGAATGGGCTGAACCCAATCCGAACTAGAACCCTCAAACGGTTTGGCTCGGACCTCCTTTCCCGTCGAATCTTCTCTTCTCCGACCCGTCCACTCCTTCTGGCAAACCGTCCCTTCTCCCGCAAACCCTAACTTCAATCCCGGAACCAGCCCAGTGGAAACGCTCCGCCCCTTCTTTTTCGAATCGTTTTTTTCGTTTTTTCCCAGCTGCCTTGATTCGCGGGGGATTTTCCCCGCAATCGCGTTCGGTTTCGCTCGTGGTGGCCCCCGGGTCCCGGTCGTCTGCCGGCGGCGGTGCGGAAATCGATCAAGCTGGAATGTTTGCCGCGATGAAATCGGGGGGCAAGAATCGAAGCCGAATTTCAAATCCCGCTTTGAACGCGCCGGGGTGCGAACTTAATGGTGAAGAATTCTGAACTGATAAACCGCTCCGGGATCCAAATGCCCGACGCGTTTTTCGCTGGAGTCCCTAATCCAGGCCCAAATGAATGGGTGGAAATGGGCGCGGCAATGGGTGGCATGGGCGGTTGCATGGGCGGTGGGCAATGGGCCGGGATGGGCCGGCGGGCATGGGTTGGTGGGTCAAGCCATTGGGGCGGCGGTGGCATGGGTGCCGGTATGGGTGGCGGCATGGGTTGGTATGGGCGGCGCATGGGCGGCGGTGGCATGGGCGTTGGCGGCATGGGCGGGTGGTAATGTTCACGGTCAAACCCGACCGACGTTTTCAAAAAGTTTTGCCTTGCAAAACCGTTTTGTCCTCGAACATGGCCACCCGACCCTCAACCGAAAATGAAAGTTACGTGATCGTGGCCACTCGAACGGTCACGACGAACCCGACTGTGAAGGTCATTTGCCAAGCGGTTGGGCAGCGGCCAGGGTGGCTCAAAAACACGGCCAAGCGGCGACATGAATTTTGACGGACGGAATTGTCGTGGGACGAACCTCGCTCGCAAGAATCGGTCGAGAGCGTTTACACCGGTAAACATTCTACTTTTCACCATCGAAATTGCGATCGGCCATGCGGTGGTCGCCCGAAGCCCATCGAATCGCGGCGGACCGAAGACCGGCACGAAACACCCGCCGTGAGCGAATCCGATTCGACCGACCAAACCCCGCCCTGTAAGAACTCGTTAGTAACCGCATGATTTTGGATCCCAGGCCGTGATTTCAACCGATTCGATTGTCGACCGTTTCGCTGCGGCCAACTCGAAGATGCCGCTATTTTGAAACCATGGTCAGTTGACGCCATCGGGTAAAATGGCCGTCAAAGAGGGCAGTCCGGCGACGGTTCCGTGGTAACGAGTATCGCATGATTTGTTGGCGAAAAGGTGATCTTGGAAGTGGTGGTGCCTGAACGGAGAGGTGGATGAGTTGATGAACCTGATTCGGATGGAGCGCGAGAACGGAACGGGTCGGCGAGTCGCGACGGAAAATCTTCACGCTCCCGGTGTCCGAGGCCGATCAACGATCGGGCGCTAAGCACATCTGCTGAAAAGGTTCGGCAGAACCCCAACCGTAAGGCGAGTCTCTCTGAGACTTCGCAAATTCCCAGCGTCTCAGAGAGACGCAGCTATGTGGTTCCACCGAATTCATTCTGACGATGTGCCTAATTGTCGCTTCGGTTCCCACCGAACTCAAAAGCGTAACGGACGGCGGGCGTTGAAACGTTGTCGGCTCCGGGGCGTCGAACGGGATCGCACGTGCTCTCTTTACGCGAACCCGATTGGCGAGCGGAAGTCTTCCTCGTGAGTAACGCTGCCCCGGTGCTGGCAAATCGTTTGCTGCGTTCGGGCAAGTCGGTGAGGAAGGTGGAATCGTCACAGAAAGAAATGCAAAAACTGAATCGTTCGACGAGTTGCCGAGCGATTTGGTCGGCCACCTCCCAGCCTCGGTCTTTCGCTCATTCGATGGATTTATTATTTTGTGGTGCGATCAAAACGGGTTGGCCGCGTGTTGAACAAGCCCAAGCAGATGTTTCGGGGGGTCGCGGGGATACTCGAGTAACCGTCGGACGACTTGCGAAAGGCGGCGTTTGAAAATCAGGTTCGCGTGCAAAAACCATACGCCCCAAGCGACGCTGCTCGGTTTGGTTCCGGTGAGGTCGATGCCGCAAATTTGTCGGCGTTCGTACCGAGAGTTTGCGGCGTTGCCTGGCATCGTTTCGCCAACACGGGGCAAGTTTGAATTGGCATCGTCCGGGTGTTTGTCGCCGATTGATCGAGCATTCTGCTCAAGGTGCGATCCAGGATCGTGGACGATTCGAACCGCTCGGCTCGCCACGACAACCGGTTTTCATCGGCTGCTTGGAAAAGCGTCCGGGATCGAGGCTCGAATTTCGCGAGGGCAGTCTCGAAGGGGGCCAATCTCAGGGCTGGGACAACCGGGCTTCAGGCTGGACAAAACGGGCTCAAGGTGGTGGACAAGACGGTCACGATCGAGGTCCGGCCGAACGGTGATCAAATCGTTCAAGTCCGGGGCCGGTTCGATCGAACGATGACGGAATCGGAGCGATCGATGATCCAGCGTTAGTGTGGCGGGAGCATGATTGCGGATCGGGAAGTACGTTTGACGGGGAGGTCCGTTTGACCGGGCGGGGATTCAAGCAGTTGCGGGATGCTGAACACGGGCGAGAGAGACCCGTGGCTGCTCGACATTCCAAGAGGACGGTCACCCCCGCGCGAAACCATCGGGACAAAACCACCTTTGACGCTGGTCCGCTGCGTTTCGTAAACCTCCGCGAACAGATCGATCCATCGATTTTCTCTCCATACCCCACCGAACGGCTCAGGGCGGTTACCAATCCCATGAAGGCTCAATTCTCAATCACGGATGTTTTGCTCGCGTTCTTTTTGGCCGCTGGTGCAGACCGGGTTGCGCAAGCAAAGAAACGGCTGCAAAACAACCCGCTCGCGCACGCCCCGCGACCTCGATAGGCCGAGAACGCGAAACGAGGCGAGCGAATCCGAAGCGGTCGGAGCAATTTCCATCGACCGAATCCCGCCGCGGTGGTGAAGATCACAACGCGATGGGCTCCTTAACCACCACGGCTCAATCGGAAACTCCGCCCGGATCGGGCAAGTACGTTCCAGCCGATAGGATCGCCACGATGCGAAAATTCGAAGTCCACCCGCAGCACGCCGATGCGACCGACGAATCGCTCGGCGAAAACAAAAGTCAACGGCCGCCTTGTGCAATTGCCTTTGGAGCGAACCGCGATGCCCGGAACGCCGATGGCCAAACCGTTTTCGGCTTCCGCAAACTTACCAGGTTGATATGGTCGGTGATGCGGCAAAAAGAATGGCTGGAAAAATCTCCGGTCTGGTGTTGGAAATGAGCGCGGAGGAACCAACCGATGGTGCTCGATTTTTGAGAACGGCATGCAAATGGCAAATGAATCCTCGGTGGTCAACCCGTCGAACAAGACCGCGACTTCACCGGCGGCGCAGGAAGGCGATCCGGTTCGCTGAATCCGTGGGTGCGTCCTCGACGCTTGTCCTCTCTCCAATATCCGTCAACTCTCGCAAGCGGCTCGTCTGAAGCCGTTGCGAGTTTTTTTCGTCATTGAGCGGAATTTGAGTCGTTCCACCTCGTGCCTTTTTGCGTGCATGATGATTTCCTGTGTGGGTTAGTGAAATTCGAGAACGTGACAGTGCTTTGGCGTCGGGCCTTGTAGATCAACGCGGTCGGCTAACGCGGAAACGGCGAAATGACAACCGAAAACTCCCCGCACCGACTATCCCCAGCAGAAGGGGATCGCCAGGAGAGTTTGTAGAATAGGGAGTTTGGGCAATTGAACATTGCCACAGGGCTAGTTGTAAGGTGGGGCAACCCAGAATCGAAAACGGCAAAATTGCCGTAAACCCTCTGCTTTTCCAGCTTTGAGTTGTCACATTCTAGGTTCGACAGAGCACCGTTTGCCGGTGTTCTTCGCTGACAAAATTACAGAGGTGTCTCTGTTGCATCTCGAATCGGTTTAAGTGTGGCGAACTCGGAATCGCACCGAAAAACCCGGATAATTTGGGAAAATTTGATGACCTCGGAAATTTGGTGAAAGGACGGCCCGCCTCGCATTGGCTTTTAAGGGCGCCCTGCCATGATGGTAACGAACCCCACGCCAGGCTGGTGGTTTTTTTGAGTAAATGGTTCGGTAAAAAAGTAGCTGCTGTGGCCAATCACCGCACCGGTTTGGCTGCCAACCGGCTTCCAGTGACCTGCTGTGAACCAGCCCCGTTACCCAACCTTGCTGCGGTAGCGAATGGCTGCTTCGCTACCGATGATGGGCGATAATGCAAAGCAAGCCAAGGTTACGAAAACCTGGCACCAGCGAAACTTTGGTTCCTGTAGGCGTCACATCGCAGCCGAAAGAGGCAGCCAACCTGCAGCCGAAAAGCGGCAGCACCTGCTGCTGAAGAGGCTGCTCCCTCCTGCAACCGAGGAACTGCGAAGCTCCTGCAGCCGAAGAGGCTGCACCTGCAATCGGAAGAAGCTGCCGCTGAAGAAGCCTCCCCCCCCTGCCCCCCCCCCCGGCCGGCGACGCCGTGCCAAGCAGCAGCGACGAAAGCCGCTGTCGATTGCTGCCGAAGAAGCAAGCGCCGCCAGTTCCACAACCGGACGCCGCGACGACATCTAATCCCTCGGGAACAGATCGTTTTTTTTGGTTAGCCCAAAAAAAAACAGTCCAAAAGCCTCGTTCGAATGAAAATCGAAACGGGTTTTTTTTCTTTGGGGCCTGGTTGTTTGTCCTCGTTTTCGCGGAAAGATGCGAGCAGAGCAACTTGAACGCCTGGACGAACCGCCTCAATCCAGGGGATGCCGGACCGGCGATGAAGCGCCTTGCTCCGGCCTAACGGTTTAACGAACACGGTGCGTGAATGGCGGTGGTGAACGTCGTTCGATCGTTCCGGCGGCAAGAGATCAGCTCACCCGCGCCCGCCGGTTGGTGTGGTACTGTTGCGAGGAACGCGCTACGGACACTTTCGAGGTATCCAGGCCGCGTGATTCATGCGGTCGGTTTGCTCACACGAGTCGGGCGAAGCGGTTTTCGGCGGAAGGTCGAGCAGCAGGTTAAATCGGGGCACAACCCGCCCGCAGGCGAGAACGCCCCATCTGCCAGAGCAACTCAAGGCGTGACGTCGGGAGTGTTGCAAGCGATCCTGGCGGGATTCTGCTCGGTTTGGTGTGTACTTTGATAGACCACGTGGCGAGCAGGAACGCGATCCGAGATGACGGTTTTCCCCCTCGGCGAGAGCCGGTCGCAAACACCGTTTCGATCATCTCGCAGCGGCTCCGCCATGAACAGCATCGGCTTCGGTCCGCCGTTGCATTTCGATTCACCATGCGAGTAAGAATCTCGCGAAAACGTTTGCCGATTTCGTCGTGCGGGAATCGCGGACGGCGAGCACGTTCGTGGCCAGCGTAACGAAAGGGGCGTTCGGCGAGCCCGCTTCTGATTTTGGTCGATTTTCCCGCGCCGTAGTGCCGTCGATTGTGATGAAACGAGGAATGCTCATGGGAACGACAAACACGATCATTCGTTGATAGAAAAGGCGTCGGAGATCGCCGATCGGTGACAAATGGTTGGTAACGGGTGACGACCCAACCGCTCGTTGGCACCCCGGCGTTTGCCCCCCGTTTTTTCGAACGTGAGCAACACTCGTCGCGGGACACGGAAATTCTGCACCCCGCCGCGTTTTGCTGTTGACGTTGAGTTTTGCGATCATGTCGACGTCCGCCTGCCAACGTTTCGTGTTGTCGACCAATCGGATGCTTTTGCGAATGCTGGCCCACGTCCGGCACTGCCGTGAACACCCACTGGGGCAACTCCGCGCGGCTTTGGTTGCGCGGGTCGCTTCGTCCTCGAATGTGGCCAGGGCGGTGGGCGTGATCGTTGCTTCGATCGCATCGGCGTTTTGAATGAATCAGTTGCCTCGATGCGTTCCCGATCGGTCACCAATTGGCTCGGACAACGAAACCACAGGACGGGATCAAGATTTGCGATTGCAATTCCTGCGATCACCAGCGGTTTGCGTCCGGTTGGCAAGCCACCCGTAGATCCCAATGCGGGCGGCGAGCACGCCGAGCATCAAACGCGACGATCAGCGGGCTTTCGGGCGAGCAGTCGGTTCATGGAGGAAACCGGGGTGAAACGGGGCGAGTGTGAAGGACGCCCGGAACAAAAAGTTGCGGGGTCATTCGTTTGTTCAGGAAGGGACGAAACTCTTGAACGAGTTCCGCGACGAACAGTCCATGGTTTCCGGCGGTTTCCCTACGACACATGGATTCATCCGGCGATCGATTTTTTCGTGCATTTTCTTCGTTCCGTTTCGTCTTCGGATGTAGGTTTTCTCTTCGTAGAAAATATCTCGACAGGAACGAAGGCGATGCGGTGACAAAAATGCAACGTCGTCCAGAACCAGAAAATAGCTGGCCCCTTCGAAGCAGCACGCGTCCGCCGATGGCGGTAGTTCCTTGTGAGAACTTCGTCTCGGTTTCCCCACCCCGCTTGCGTCGATTTTCGGCTTTGAACCTTCGGCCGGTTCTTTTCCGCCGTCACCCTGACCCGAATTTCCATCATCCGTCGTTCCCAACCAACTGTGACGTTTTCCGCTCCCCTCGTCGTCGATGAATCCGTTGCAGCGACCCCGGTCAAGGGTTTCGTCCCCACTGGGTTCCATCGATCCCGTCGGCGCTTCGAGACCAATTAATAGCGATCACGGGAGATCGTTTGTAACGGATTGGTTGCCGTGAAAGCGTCCGCTGAGGTCACCCAGCAAAAAAGAAGTCCCATTTTCTCGACCGTCCGGAAGGGAATCTCCCGGATTTCGGAAGCGCCCTCGAAATAAGCCTTTTCGATCCTTTTTCGCCGCCTCTTCGAAGATCGGTTTCGAGGCGTTGGACAGCGACTCAGTTCGCCCTCGGGGCTTGACCGTGAAGGACAATTCGTCGTTATTGCGGCGATTTCGTCGTCCGGCGACGAGCAATTGTTGCGCGTACGATTTCCCACGCCGGGTTCCAAGCACTTTCCCCGGTGAAGCCCACCCGCACGGATCGTTGCTCCGGATTTTCAGTTCCTCCGGAATCGAGGCCGCCACCAATCCGGTGATCGTCGGGCGTTTGGATGAATTTATTGACGCACGGCCGGTGAACACGTTTGCCCAGCGACAACCGCAGCAAGAAACACCGCATCACGATCGATTTCATGTTTTGGGCGCTGCGTGTAGGCGAATTCCAAAACACGTGATCGAGACCATCACCTCCGAAGCGGTCAGACTCCGTAGGCGAGAAATTGGCCCTCCGATCGATGGGGGTGGCGTTCGAACCCGGGCGTCGATCGTTGCCTGCAACATCGAGACGAATCGCGAAAACCGCCCACCACACGACAATCCGAATCGAGATTTTGCGAATCGCGTCAGCGTGAAGACTTGTTGACGAGCCGGATAGAGAATGAAACTGAAAAAATCGGGATCAGTGTCAGAATTCAAATCGGATTGACGCTTGGATTTGCGATTCGAGGAAACGTGAACCCCAGCAGCCGTCCGATCGAGACCTTGGCCTGCAACACCCACGACGAGCCGGTTTTGATGCGACACGCCCAAAAACACCCGCGACGAAAACGAAAAGGATGATCATCAAATTTTGGCGATCGCCCCGAGACCCTCGGGGCTGAGGGTTTCCTCATGAACTTTTTTTTCGCCCCGCCGGTGGAATGTGAATGAACTGGTTTTCGCCCCAGCCAAAACAACAGGGTGCGAAACGCCATCAACACGCCGGGAATACGAACGCCCAGTGGGGTCGCGTAGTCTGCAACACCCACGGGGTCCAGCGCGTGTATGAGGAACGCACGAAAGTTGATTCGAGAAATAGAAGCCACTGGTACACTTTGGTCAGCAGGTGTTGATTCGATTTGCCGAATTGTCACCGACGTGGGGCCGAGACGCAGGGTTTGATGCCTCCCGAACGATTCGAGAATCAGCAGCAACCCGGCGAACAGCCACCAACCCGCGCTGATCGGACGGGGCGCCCCCTGAACGCGAGGCCGGGTGCCGATGCAGTACACGATCGAAAGATACAAGACGTTTTTTGTACTTGCCTAAAAAGAATGTCGCGAGCAGTGCCCCGAAGGGAAAGAAGTAGGCCGCGGCGGTAAAGTAGTGGAAATTCTCGGTCGCCGCGGCGTCCCGCTTCATCCGCGGTATCGGCGCCGGGGCTTCGTTGCCCATCCAGTGCAAGGTACTCGACCATGAAATTCGTCAGGATCGGATTCATAGCGGTAGAAAACTGAAACGCTCGGCCGCCTCGTTTGCCGATGATGAATGGAAATCCCCGGCGGCAACCCGCCGCTCCGGAAGGTTGGGTCGCGGTAGGATGGGCGACTCGCTCGGTTGGAATCCGAATCGGCGGAGGGGATCGAGGACATCGAATTCTCTCGGGTGAGTGAAAAAACGTGATTGGGTTTTTGGCAAAATGAATCGCGGCCGGAATTTTTTTGCACAGAGGCGGAGTGGTGCTTACGTAGCAAAAACTTCCCTCGGGCACTTCCACGCTCAACCGTCGCGTTTTTGTGTAAATTCGCGACATGTCATTTTTATCTGATATCCTCGCGAATGCTTTCCCGTTATCTTACGTGCTTTCTGAATTCGCCCTTATCCGTGTGGCACGCGTGGCTCGAGCGGGTCGTTCCGCGGGCAACGCGTGGGAAGTTCAGAAGGGCGGGAATTGGGCGTCCCAAAGTCCCGTGCCTGGACACGACGATCGAGGTAGTTCACTCCTGAAAACATCGCGTTTCAATATCAATTGGCCGGTCCGTTCGCCGGTTGCCCGCCTACGTCGTCGACGTGGTTGGTGCGTTATGGAGTGATGTTTCCTGCTCGGTCTGTGCTGTTGCTCACCGTCGGAAGCTGAACTTCCAGATGCGCGCCCGTTTTGCGGTCGGTGCCAGGGTTGGTCGGCTTTTTTCTGATTAGTTGGTCTACGAGCGCCCTTGATGGATGACTTAACTTTCAACGGGCGGACCGATCGGCCAATGGATGTTCCGGGAATCCGCGTGAATCGATGTCGGACGGTGTTCCGATACGGGTCGCCAAGCTGATCGTTCGGAACCTGTTTTGCGGATCGCCGAATTTGGGCAACGAGTCGACGCTGCCCTCCAGATCGCCAGCGAGATGCCTCCGACGCTTTTTCATTCCGACGGGGAATCTTCGGGTGAATTTTTGTGTGATTTGCACGCGTCGAATGCAGCGGCTCGGCGACATTTCACGCGGCGAATGGTGATCGTCGATGAAAAAACGTGGCAACTCCGTCGCTGAAATCGAGGACCCCGGGTCGCCCCGTTTGCATCGTTCATCCCCGTGATTTCCCAGAGTTTCCGCAGCATGGCCCGGGACGCTGCGAATTTAAATGCGGAGCGGCGGCATTACCTCACCCCCGGGGCGACGCGTTGAAATCGCGCGGCACCTGGCGATCCCCTTGATCGAGCGATTCGATTTTGTGCCCACGTGGATTTCGATCTGTTGATGCTCCGCGCTGTATTACCGGACTTCCTCGCCGACCCGTCCCGACGAACCGCCAGCCTCGGGCCGTTTGGCCGGTTACAGCCCGCTGCGCCGAGATCAAACCCGGACCGGTTTGAATGGAATACGGTTTCCCGCATCAATCGACGCTTGCTGCCCACCAGGTCGGGTTGGGTTGGTTAGTTTGACTCCAGCATTTGGGCTTGCTCGCGTTTCCAGTTTTTCCTTTGAACTGACCTTGGTTACCATGCCTGTTCGCTGGCCGCCCTTTTTTTTCAGCGTCCGTAGCGAGGATCCGGCGAGGGAAATTTTGGCGTTGACGGATTTCAGATAGGCGAGCAAATTCCTTCCACCCTCATCTCGCGAATTCGCCGAGTGCGTTCGGGTTGCTCGGCGGCTTAGGTCGTTTTGCTACTGACGGGTCCGCTGGCGAGATCGTACAAACTCGGCAACGTCCAGTCCAAGGAAATAATGGATCAGTTGTAGTCGCCCGATCGGAATTCAAGGAGGACGGTTCGCCCACCTTAGGTTGTCCGTAGTGCGGGTAGTGCCATCAACGAGCGTCTTTGCGGTAG